>Ga0335078_10017616_pt1 | contig 10617 bp, 7 predicted proteins | sample Lox_Sample_32_FD_206711 | JGI IMG/M metagenome (GOLD analysis project Ga0335078, IMG submission 206711) | Soil microbial communities from Loxahatchee National Wildlife Refuge, Florida, United States - Lox_Sample_3.2 | ecosystem: Environmental > Terrestrial > Soil > Wetlands | place: USA: Florida...
AGCCTGAAGTATGGCGTGCTGAACCTGTTGGGTCTGATCGCCGGGCTGATCGTTCTGTACCTGCTGGTGATGGCGTTTCCGCAGTTGCGGGCCAATTGGGCGTATCTGCGTCCGCGACTGAACAAATGGCACCTGATCTGGTACGGAGTTTACGTCAGCGCTCTGGTGTTTGAAATCCGAACTCTGGCAAGTTACCGGGAATCGATTCTCGACGGCTGGTCGATTTTGCGTCTTGGCCCCGAGTTTCTGATCGGCGTCTATATGCTGTATTGCTTGGGCACCGGAAGGGTGAAGTGGGTCTCCTCGCTGTTCAAGGGTATTCCGGGAGTGCTCGCCGTCTATTGCATTTTCTGCGCGATCACCACAGCCTGGTCGGTCTTCGGGACCTGGACGCTGTTCAAATCGGTTGAATACATGATGGACGTCAGTGTCATTGCGGCCATCCTCTGTGTCGTCTCGGATGCCGAAGACTACAAGGTGCTGCTGGACTGGACGTGGACGATCTTCACGATCGAGCTGGTCTGGTGTGTCGTACAACTGGCAATCTGGCCCAGCCAGGCGCTGGACGACGGCCGGCTCAAAGGCGTGATTCCGCTGACGGCTTTCAACGCGGTGGGATCGTATGGAGCGGTGATCGCAACGGTTGCGTTATGCCGGCTGCTGGCGGCCACTCCTCAAGCGCTCGAGCGTTCGTGGTACGTTTCTTTGTTTCTGTTCGGATGTGTGCTCACCGTGATGTCGCAGACGCGCAATGCCATGGCGGGCCTGGCTACAGCGATCGTCGTGATCCTGATCATGTCGAAGCGCGCGACCGGCATCGTGCTGATTGGCCTGGCGGTGGCGGGGACACTGTTTACCGCGCTCGGACAAGTATTGGACACCTTCATACGCCGCGGCCAAAGCGAAGACGCCTTTATGACCATGAGCGGGCGGCTGGTCTGGTGGCACTACGCCTGGATCTTCTTCAAAGAAAAACCGTGGAGTGGAGTGGGAGCGTATGCCGGCGGCAAGTTCGCCGTGTTGAAGGCATTGAACGTCAACGCCGGTTCCACCCACAGCGACTACATCGAACTGCTGGTAGGCTCAGGTGTTTTTGGCACCCTCCTGTTTTCCATTGCTGTGCTCTGGACGTTGGTGCTGCTCTTCAAACTCTGGCGTAACCCGAGCTTGACCCGGCAGGAACGCCTGATCAGTATGGAGTGTTTTTGCGTGATGCTGGTGCTTTTCATACACTCCTTCTTCAACGTAGAACTGACGTGGCACGCTCCCATGTTCTTCCTGGTCTGTATGGGGTGGGCCGAGTTCATGCGACGGAAGCAGAAAAAGGTTCAGCAACAGCTGGTACAGCAAAGCCTCAGAGGTCCGATACACCGAACCAGCGAGATCATTTTCAGCGAGAGTTGAGAATGCAGCCCTCCACGAAAGTACTCTTTTATCGCTTCTGAAAACTGGCCATGCTAGAGATTGCCAAAACTTTAGACCCCGCGGGCGCTGGCCCGGCGCAGGAACACCCGCCCGAGCCCGCTCCTGGCCCAGCCCGGTTTCCAGTGCTGGGCGTAGGAGTCAGCGCGGTGCAGATTCCGCAGGTCATCGAGATGCTGGAGCGTTGGATCCTGGAACGCAGCCGTTCGCATTACGTGGCCGTGACCGGAATGCATGGGATTACCGAAGCTCAGTATGACCCGCAATTCCGCTCGATTTTGCGCTCTGCGGATTTGGTGGTCCCGGACGGCATGCCGCTGGTCTGGATCGGACGCTGGCGGGGTTTCCAGATTCGACGCCGGGTGTATGGCCCGGAACTGATGGCCACGTTTTTTCAGGAGACCGGCGACCGCTACCGCCATTTTTTCTACGGTGGCGCTCCTGGGGTGGCGGACCGTTTGTCGCAGGTGGCACGTCAACGTTACGGCATTCGGGTAGTCGGAACCTACTGTCCCCCCTTCCGGCCGCTGACCGAGGAAGAAGACCGTGAGGCCATGCGAATGATCGCAGAATCGCGCGCTGATGTCCTTTGGGTCGGCCTGAGCACTCCCAAACAAGAGCGCTGGATGTCCGAACATCTGGGCAAGATTTCGGCGCCGGTGATGCTGGGCGTGGGGGCTGCCTTTGATCTGAATGCGGGAACGCTGCGGCAGGCTCCTCGCTGGATGCGGGAACACGGTTTGGAGTGGCTTTTCCGGCTGGCCGCCGAGCCCCGACGGCTGTGGCGGCGCTATGTGATTTTCGGCTCGAAGTTCGCCTGGAACGTATCGCTCGAACTTCTGGGCCTGAAAGCGTTTGACTGAGTTGATAGAGTAGACCGTCATGCAGTTGCAAGGGCGCTAGGGATGGACAAGAAGAGAAGGTTTTGGCGGGGCCTGGGCTGGTGCGCAGTGGTTTGCATTGCGCTGGAGTTGGGCCTGCGCTTGTTTGGCTACGGTTCATACATCATTTTCCGTGCCGACCCGCGTCTGCTTTGGGTTCCTGAACCCGGAAACAAGCTGACGGTGGTCAATCACCAGCACATCAACATCAATGGCGAAGAATTTCGTTATCCCGTCGACCTGGGTCCGAAGCAGGCGGGCGAGTTTCGGGTTTTCACCTTTGGGGATTCGGTCACCATGGGCTGGGGCGTGGACGACCAGCATCACTACAGCGCGGTGCTGGAGAAAACGCTGAATGGCGGCGGATGCCCCGGCACGCACTTCCAAGTGGTTTCAGCGGGTGTGGACGCTTATCCCAACTCTCTGGTGGTGGAACGCCTGAAAACCGTGCTGGAAAGTAACCTGCAGCCGGATATGGTGGTCCTGGCCTACAGTTTCAACACCGGCATGGAAAACCTGGCACACCTGCAGGGAGCGAAACGGGAAAAAATTCTTCGCGGCGTGCGCATTAAGTCTCTGGCGCGGCGCAGCGCTATCTACGATTTCCTGATTGAAGATCTCCTCCGGAATTTGGCTTACTACAGGTTTCGTGAGTTGATGATCCAGGGCACCTGGGACACCGCCAAACAGAAAGCCGATGATCCGGTAGAAGAATTTACCGCAGGCCTGCAGGATGCTGCCGATGACAGCCGCGCCCATCACGTCCCTCTGGTGTTGTTGTTGTTGTCTTCGGAGAAACAGACCACCCAGCTTCATCCCTACCAAAAGGCCATGATTGATTTCGCTCAAGCCAATCACTTGCCGCTGGTCAACATGTTCGAAGCCTGGCGCACCCAGGACCACGGTCCTTTATTCATGGACCACGTGCATCCCAGCGCCCTGGGACACCAGGAAATCGCCGACGCGCTGGCGCACACCATTCGTACTCTTCCCTCTGAAATCACGGCTTGTCAAAGTAATGGGGCAGAAAAGAGCGTAGCTTCGCGATGACTCCAGCTAGGGGACCAGTGCCGGAAGCCATTTCACCGACTGTCTCGCGGGGGCCAGGGTCCTTCGAAGCCGAGCGCGGCCCGTTGTTCGTGGTGGGCATGTGGCGCTCGGGAACTTCCCTGCTCTACCGGTTGATCAACCAGCATCCGGAAATATCCTTGATGTACGAGGGCGATCTGGCGGTGCTGCGGCCGCTGTTCACCTGGCCCAACCGCAAGAGAAACTGGATGGAGTACTGGGATTTTTGGAGTGGGGCTCTACGCCGTCACTCCATCGACCGGGCCACCCTCCCATCCCATTTCCCCGACCTCAAGACCGCGATCGAAACCGTGCATCGGTCCTACGCCGGATCGAAGATCTGGGGTTGCAAGTCTCCAAATTATTACGATCGTATGGATGTGCTGCATGGCATGTTTCCCCAGGCGCGGTTCATCATCATTTGGCGGGATCCCGCGGACGTCTGCCGCAGTGCGTTGCGCGCCCGGAAGATCAGCTATTCCTGGTTCAACCGCCGGGGCATGTTCCATCGCGCGTTGTTCGGATGCCGGATACTGAAGGCGCAGAGCGAGCAGCTACGGCGCCACGGAGCGCACGTCCATGAGGTGCAATATGAGGACCTGGTCAGCGATCCGAAGAAAGCGATGATGGATATTTGCCAGTTCCTGAACCTCCCGTTCGATGAGCGCATGACATCGTTAAAGGAGGGCGATCACTCGGCCATTGACCCAGCCGGACAGCACGCCAAAGTGAAGAGCGACCGGATCATCAAGAACAATGATGAGGCTGAAGTGCTTACCGGAAGGCAGAAGCGCAAGGTTGCTTCCTACATACGGTTATGGCAGGAGAGGTGCAAGGGTTGGCCCAAGGTACATCAGGTTCTGGACCATGACTCTACCAAGCCATCGGCTGGGGAAGAGATAGTGGATTGGTCGATTTACCGCTTCTGGCGATTCTCCGACCGGCTGCGGAAATGGATCTATTGTCTGGCCCCGCTCTGGCTGCTGAATGGTTATCGCGTGGTGGCCAAGAGGCCGGCCTTGTTGTTAAGGCAGAAGGGCGCCACCGAGCAGGAATCAAAGGCTCCCGAGACAGTCTCGTAGCGGTTCGGAACTAAGACGGAAATCGTTTATGCGCATTCTTGGGCTATCGTCGTTCAAGCGGGATCCGGCGGCCGTGCTGTTGTGCGACGGCAAGGTCGAGATGGCCATTGAGGACAGGAAACTGCTGCGGACACGCACGCGTGGTATGCCGATCACCGCCATCGAGTGCTGTCTCCATAGTGCCGGCATTACCTGGAAGGATTTGGATTCCGTGGCCATCGCCAGCCAGTCCCTGCAGGGATGGCTGCGACGCTCCTGGACGCGGGCCAAACAGTCGGCTTTTTCTCCGCTGGCAAATGCCTACTACCAAGCCGATGATAGCGGGCTGGCGGCGCAGCAACTGAACCACGTCCGCCGCCTCCGCACGCGTGTGGGCGGGGCGCGTCGGGTGTTGAACCTCGACCACCATTTGTGTCATGCGGCAACCGCATTCTATTGCTCGGCCTTTGAGAAAGCTTTGATCCTGACCCTCGACGAAGAGGGCGACGGAAGATCGGGGATGGTGGCAATCGGCGAGGGCACCAGCATCCGGGTGCTGCGGACGATTCCCTTCCCGCATTCTCTGGCCTGGGTCTACACCCTGATCACCGACTTGATCGGGTTCGTGCCGCGAGAAGAGGAACACAAAACCCAGTGGCTGAGCCTGGAGGGCAGTCCGGATCTGAAAGACGTTTTCCTCCGCATGCTGCGCAGTTCGAATGCGCCATTTCCGAAGATCGATTTCAGTTTCTTCACCCGGGGTCTGTCCGGCGGCCTTCCCCTCTCGGCCAAGTTTTTCCGGCAATTCGGACTTCCCGCCACTCCCGGCGAAATCAGCAAAGACCAGAAAAAGGTGCTGGCGGCGAGTCTGCAGCGGGCGTGCACGGAATTGATCGGCGATCTGCTGGAATCTCTGCGCCAGCAGGAAGGCGTCCAGAACATCTGTCTGGGCGGCGGCTTGTTCCAGAACACACTGTTGGTGTCGGACCTGGAGAAGAGGCTGGGAGTAGGACAGGTTTCTGTGCCTCCAGCCCCGGGCAACAGCGGCTGCGCGCTCGGGGCTGCACAGCTGGCATGGCACCGGACTTCTGGCAGGCCGCGGACGGAAGCACCCTCGCACGTATTTTGGGGACCGAAGTTCCGCGAGCAGGATATCAAAGACGTGCTCGACAATTGCAAGGCGCGCTACGCACTCCACAATACCGAGGATCGCAAGATTGACGCCGTGGTGCAGTTGCTTTCCGCTGGCAAGATTGTCGGCTGGTACCAGGGCGCGGCTGAGTTCGGCCCCCGCGCGCTCGGCCATCGCAGTGTACTGGCATCACCTTGGGGCAGTTATGTCAAGGAAAACTTGAACGATTTCATCAAGCACCGGGAGTGGTTCCGTCCGTTCGCATTGGCGGTGCCCGAGGAAGATTGCGCGCGTTATTTTGACGCCTCCCCACTGTGTGCGTTCATGAACTCTCTGGCGTGGGCGCGTCCGGAGGCGAAGGTGTTGCCCGAGGGGCTTTTGTTCTCCGGCAATCGGGTGCGGCTGCAGGTGGTCAGCCGGCAGACCAACCCGTTGTTCTGGCGGCTACTGAAACGCTTTGGTGAACAGGCGCCAGCGCCAATTCTGGTGAATACCTCGTTCAATCTCTTTGGTGAACCGCTGGTGGTGAACCCCAGAGATGCCGTGCGCAGTTACTTCTGCTCGGGTATCGATGCTTTGATGGCGGGTAACTTTGTTCTCGCCAAAGCGGGACTGCCCCAGCCCCATTCTCATGCGAGAGCGGCATCACAGCCGACTCCGGTGACTGCCTAGCTCTCCGTCGCTTGGTTTGGGAACGGTTACACTCCTCGTCACCAGCCCCCTCCCTATTTCCTATCCTGAAGGCGCCTAGTTGCTTAAAATAATGACCAATTCCACATAACTCGCTTCCCTTTGGCCGACGGCTTCGGGGCAGCTGGAGGTCGTTAAGTCCGCTGATGAGCCCACTCCAGAACACCGTGCAGATTCGCGAAGCGGTGTTTGCTGACTATTCCCGAATTGCCGCCCTGGAGGCCCGCTACGGACTACACCCTAAACCTTATGAGGAATGGACCCATCTTTGGCTGGAGAATCCGGCCTGCCCTCAGGGATGGAACATTGGCTGGGTGGTCGAAAACGCCAGCCAAGACATCGTCGGCTACGTGGGCAATGTACCCTCGGTTTTTGAGTTCCAGGGACAGAAGCTGACCGCCGCCAGCGGGCGTGGGCTGGTCGTGGATGAGCACTACCGCAGCTATTCTTTTCCGCTCTTCAGCCGCTTTTTCAATCAGAGCAATGTCGATCTCATCGTCAACACAACGGTCAACGTCAACGCGGTCAAGCTCCACGAACTGTTTCACTGTGAGCGGGTACCGGTTGGAGCCTGGGACCGGTCGGTATTCTGGATCACTGACTATAGAGGGTTCGCAGCCAAGCTCGCAGCGACGAAGAATCTGCCCCTGCCGAATCTGCTCAGCTATCCCATCCAGGCTGTCCTAGCCGTCAAGGATAAGCTTCTCCGGAGACCTTTCAAACCAGCTGGCAATGATGTAGAAGCCGCAGTTGCTGCCACCTTCGACCAGCGCTTCGATGCCTTCTGGGAGGAACTCAGAAAGAAGCACGCTGACTCCCTTCTCGCGTCACGCTCCCGCGCGACCCTCAACTGGCATTTCAAGTTCTCTCTGCAAACCAAGCGCGCCTGGGTGGCAACGGTCACCCAGGGCGATGCTTTGCTGGCCTATGCCGTGTTCCTGCGGCAGGACAATCATGAACTCGGTTTGAAACGAGTCCGCTTGGTGGATTTCCGCGCCTTGAATGACAATCCCGAAGTGCTGGTCCCCATGCTGACCGTGGCACTGCGCCGTTGCCATGAGCAGAAAGTCGAGATGCTGGAAGCGATTGGAGTTTCTCCGCAAGTCCATCGCGTGCTCGCCGGTTTTGCTCCCCACCAGCGTGAGCTGCCGGCTTGGCTATACTTCTATAAGGCCAAAGACAAACCGTTGGCAAAGAGATTGAAAGATCCGGGCGTGTGGGACCCTTCGCCGTTTGATGGAGATGGGGCGCTGTAGAACTCGCTCGGGTGCGAGCGAATCTGGCGCAAGATCGAAAACGCTTCACGGACTAAAGGATTGGCATGTGTGGGATTGCGGGAATCCTAAGGTTGGCGGGCGGCGAAGTCGAAGCTGGACGCCTGCAGCAAATGATCGGTACGATCCGGCATCGTGGGCCGGATGCGCGCAATGTGTACGCCAAGGCGGGAGTAGGCCTGGCGAACGCGCGGCTTAGCATTGTGGACATCGCGGGCGGCGGCCAGCCCATGTCCACCGCAGACGGCTCGCTGTGGATCACGTTCAACGGAGAAATTTTCAATCACATTGAGTTGCGGGAAGAGCTGCTGAAGAAGGGCGACCGTTTCGCTACTCGCTCCGACACTGAAGTTATCCTTCATCTCTATCGGGACCTGGGCGAGGACTGCGTCCATCGTTTGAACGGGCAATGGGCGTTTGCCATCTGGGACGCCCCACGGCGGAAGTTGTTTCTCTCTCGCGACCGGGTTGGTATCCAGCCGTTGTTTTACACCACGGTCGATCAGAACTTCATCTTTGGGTCCGAAGTAAAAGCCATCTTCGTTTGCCCTGAGGTCAGCCGTGAGTTGGACCTGCACGCCCTGGACCAGTTCTTCACCTTCTGGGTCAGCCTGCCGCCACGTACGATTTTCCGCAACATCTCCCAGCTTCCTCCCGGACACTCCTTGACCGTGGAAGACGGCCGCGTTCGCTTGCGGCAGTATTGGCAAACCGATTACTCGGCAATCGAGCCCACGAGCGGCTCTCCCACGCGCAAGAGCGAAGAACTGTTAGAGCTGATGTCCGATGCCACGCGGATCCGGCTGCGAGCCGACATCCCAGTGGGCGCGTACCTGAGCGGCGGCATCGACTCCAGCTTCATTACCGCGCTGGCACGCCCCATCGTCGATAGCAAGCTGCGCACTTTCTCGGTTGCATTTGAAAATGCCGAGCTCGACGAAAGCAAGTATCAACGCGAGGCCAGCGCGTATCTTCAAACTCAGCACAGCGAGATTCGCTGCTCCTCGCAGGAGATCGGCCGGGTTTTTCCCGATGTCATCTGGCACACCGAACAGCCGGTGCTGCGGGCCGGCCCCGCTCCTCTGTTTCTGCTGTCGGAACTGGTCCATCGCAGCGGCTTCAAGGTCGTTCTCACTGGGGAAGGTGCTGACGAACTGCTCGGCGGCTATGACATATTTAAGGAGGCCAAGATCCGGCGCTTCTGGGCGCGGCAACCCGGGTCGCGCTTTCGCCCCCTGTTGCTGAAGCGGCTTTATCCTTACATGGAAGGCCTGCAGCGGCAGCCGGAAGCCTATCTGGCGAACTTCTTCAGGGTGGATGCTGGGGATGCGGCCAGCCCTTTCTTTTCCCATCTGCCGCGTTGGCAGCTGACCGCAAAGCTCAAGGGCTATTTCTCGCCTGCGGTCCAGGCTGAACTAGCGGATTACGATGCCTACTCCGAGCTGCAGCAGAGTTTGCCTGCCCAGTACCCCAGTTGGCCAGGACTTTGCCAGGCACAATACTTAGAGACGGCGTACCTTTTACCGGGCTATATCCTTTCGGCTCAAGGAGATCGAATGGCCATGGCCCATTCGGTCGAAGCCCGCTATCCGTTCCTGGATCATCGCGTGATAGAATTCTGTCAGAAGCTTCATCCAGCCTTGAAAATGCGGGTCTTGACGGAAAAGTACCTGCTGAAGAAGGCTGCGAAGGGTATGTTGCCGTCAAGGGTGATTGAACGACCCAAACAGCCGTACCGGGCTCCTGACGGAGTCTGTTTCTTGAGCCGAACCTCCCCAAAATATGTTGAGGAACTCCTGTCGCAAGATAAGATTCAGCGAGACGGGATCTTTACCCCCGCAGCGGTTCTCAGTCTCGTCGCGAAGTTTAAAAAGGGCCGGGTGATGGGCGCCAAAGACAATATGGCGCTGGTAGGTATACTTTCAACCCAGCTATTGGTACAACAGTTCATCTCGTCAACGAGACCGACAGCCTATGCTCTCAATTGAGCAGGAAGTTCGCAGCTTCATCGTGGAGAATTATCTCCTGTCGCGAGAAGAGAGTCTGAAAAACGACGACTCCTTTCTGGAGAAAGGGATTTTCGATTCCACCGGCATCCTGGAATTGGTGTCCTTTGTGGAGCACAAGTACAACATCGAATTGGAACCGGATGAGCTGGTTCCTGAGAACCTGGATTCGATTGCCAGCCTCGCCCGCTTTCTGCAGCGGAAGGTAGCTGCGCAGAACGCGATCCCTCAGCTCAGCGTGCCCGTTCCCTCGGCCCGGTCCGGGCTGTGAGGCTGGTGGGGGGAGAGAATCTATGAATGCCTCTCCGCTTGTATCCTCCGACATTCTCAAAATTGACGCGGCTTCGGAAGTCGAGCGGATTACCGCCAGCATGCGTGATTGGGTGTTCAAAAAGCTTCGCCGCAAGGGGGCGGTGGTCGGCGTTTCCGGGGGCGTCGACAGCGCGGTTGTAGCGTTTCTGTGCGCGCGCGCGTTGGGCCCGGAGCGGGTCTTGGTCTTGTTTACTCCCGAGGCAGATTCATCTGTGCACAGCTTGCGCCTAGGAAAGATGGTCTCAGAGAGCATCGGCGCACCTTCTCAGCTTGAAGACATCACGCCCATGTTGCAGGCTGCGGGCTGCTATGAACGACGAGACGCCGCCATTCGCCAGGTAGTTCCGGACTATGGCCCCCGCCATAAGTGCAAGATGGTGCTTCCCGATCTGTTAAGCAGTGACCGCTATCCCATCTACTTCATGGTGGTGCAGTCGCCAAAGGGCGAGACCAGGCAGGTCCGATTGACTGCGGAAGCCTATCTAGGAGTGCTCGCGGCGACCAATCTGAAACAACGCACTCGAAAACTGGTGGAATATTACTACGCCGACTTGAAACATTATGTGGTTGCCGGTACCCCCAACCGCTTAGAGTACGATCAAGGGTTCTTCGTGCGCTACGGAGATGGTGCGGCTGACCTGAAGCCGATCGCGCACCTCTACAAGTCGCAGGTGTATCAGTTGGCAGCCTATCTGGGAGTGCCCCAAGAGGTTCAGAATCGGGTTCCCACAACCGATACCTATTCTCTTGAGCAGTCGCAGGAGGAATTCT
>Ga0335078_10017617_pt1 | contig 10617 bp, 6 predicted proteins | sample Lox_Sample_32_FD_206711 | JGI IMG/M metagenome (GOLD analysis project Ga0335078, IMG submission 206711) | Soil microbial communities from Loxahatchee National Wildlife Refuge, Florida, United States - Lox_Sample_3.2 | ecosystem: Environmental > Terrestrial > Soil > Wetlands | place: USA: Florida...
CACGAAATCGAAGTTGAGTCGATGCCCGAGGATGTCTCTACCTTCGCTGCTCGCACCTCGAGAAAATCATCGAGTTGATCGCCTGTCTGCGTCTTTGTTCCGCCCGTCCGCCAGACTTCTCCATACATGTCCAGCATGCCGACCTTGTTCGCAGGCTCGGAACGGGAACCCCCTCGAATTCGCGCGATCCCGTCGATCACCGGCAACTCATGATCTTCTTGCAGAAAAACTACCATGCCGTTTGGAAATACAATTCGCTTTGGTTCTTTGGGGTGGAAAGCCGGAAGCGGAGGAATCGGGATTTTCTGCCAGTCGGTTGCCTGTGAGCTGGCACAAACCGCAGCCGCAAGAATGATGGAGAGCATTGCGAAAAGCCTGATCATGGCCGGCTTCATTGTCCACCTCCGCTGTTATTGCCTCCCGAAGGTGGTGCAGCCGTCTCAATGATTCCGACGGTGCGATTCTCTGCAGTAAACGTCTTGCTCGCAACCCGGCGAATGTCCGCTTTCGTGATCTTGTCGATTCGGTCTACCTGTTTGAACAACTCCCGCCAGTCGTCATACCTCGCCTGATAGATAGCCAGGTTGAACGCCAGTCCGGAGTTATCTCCCAGGCTGCGGATCAGGCTTGCTTTCGCTCGCGTCTTGATCATCTTCAACTCATCATCAGTTATGTCTTGATTCTTGATCTTGTCGATCTCCGCGTGAATAGAGCTCGCCATTTCTTCGGGTTTGTGACCCGGCATCGGTATAGCGTAAAAGGCGAACAGGTGCGGATACTTATTTCCGGGTAATCCCGTGAACCCCGCAGAATCCGACGCGATCTTCTGATCACGTACTAACGCGCGATACAGGCGTGAAGTGCGACCGCTCGACATCAGGTCCGCAATTGCGTCGTAAACCGCATCATCCGGCGTGCGGTAATCCGGCCTGTGATAGCCCTCGAGGTACACGGGTTGGCTCATTTCGTGCAAAACCACGCGGCGTTCGGAATTCTGTGGAGGCTCCTGGGTCGTGCGTTCGTCTGGCTTCTCATGCGAAGGGATGCGAGAAAAATATTTCTCGATGGTAGGCATGGCCTCGGACGTCTTTACATCGCCAACCACGGCCACGACCATGTTCGAGGGAATGTAGTATTCGTCAAAAAAGTTTTGCGCATCGGTAGCTGAGAATGTATTCAAGTCCGACATCCAGCCGATCGTGGGCCGGTGATACTCGTTGGCCTGAAACGCTGCCGTTACGAACTGCTCCAGCAACCGTCCGATCGGATTGCTATCGGTTCGCATTCGCCGTTCTTCTTTCACGACATTGCGCTCGTCGTAGAACTGGCGCATGACCGGATGCATGAACCGCTCGGACTCGAGGTAGGCCCAAAGTTCAAGCCGGTTTGCAGGCATCGAATAGAAGTAATTCGTCTCATCGTCGTCGGTGTTCGCGTTCAGGTTCTCGCCGCCGTTGCGCTCTACGATCTCAGTGAACTGGTTGGGAATCACGTACTGATTCGCCTGCTTGACGGCATCCTGCCAGGCCTTTTCGAGTTCTTTCACCTTGGCGTCGTCGCGGTTCACGGGATTGTCGCGCTCGCGGATGTAAGCTGCGTAGGCGTGTTCAACCTTTTCTAAAGCAGCTTTTTCCGCGGGATAGTCTTTGGTCCCGATTTTGTCCGTGCCCTTAAAGGCCATGTGCTCGAACATGTGCGCAAGCCCGGTTTGTCCCATCGGATCCTGCACCGACCCGGCGTCGACGTGCGTGTGGAACGAGAAGACCGGAGCTTCCGGACGCTCACAAATCAGCACGGTCAAGCCATTGTCGAGTTTCTTGAGTGTGATTCGCTTCTCAAAGGAAGCCAGATCTTGAGCGGACGCCAGCGTCGAAATGAGAACGATAGCCAGGAAACTGCCCAAGGCTTGATCGCGAAAACATGCCTTCACAGGAACCTCCACAGGTTGGACGATTATGAGGGCTAAAAGTCTGAAATTACGTGTCAAAGAGGGACGTTGTCAATGATGGCCGCATCCAAGACGCGGAATAGTTGATTATGAAGAAGGGTTACGGGTATACAGGTACGACCGTCAGCATCCCGCTGGATGTTGGCAAACGTCGAGGCGAGGGGAAGTCGGTGAGCAGCTCACAAGTGATCGAGGTGAATGGCAAACAACTCAAGCTCACCAATCTCGAAAAAGTTCTTTATCCTGCCACTGGATTTACCAAAGGGCAGGTCATCGACTACTACGCTCGGATCGCACCGGTGATGGTGCCCCAACTCACGGGCCGCCCGTTAACGCTAAAGCGTTACCCGCATGGAGTCGACCAGGAATTCTTTTTCGAAAAGAACGCAACGCAATATCGACCCGAGTGGGTGAAGACGTCTCCTATTTGGAGCGAGGGCAATCATCGCAATGTGAATTACATCCTGGCCAATGATCTACCGACGTTAATTTGGGTGGCGAACCTGGCTTCCATCGAACTACATCCTTCGTTGTCGTTTGCCAAAAAAATTGAGTCGCCCACCGTAATTGCTTTCGACCTCGACCCCGGTCCACCTGCCAACATCGTGCAATGTTGCCAGGTGGCGTTTTGGCTGCGAGACATCTTCGAGCACTTCGGACTGAAAAGCTTTCCTAAAACCTCAGGGTCAAAAGGGTTGCAGATTTACGTCCCTCTGAATATGCCGACGACGTACGATGTCACGAAGCCGTTCGCTCATGCGCTCGCTCGACTGCTCGAAAACGAACACACAGATTTAGTAGTTTCTGATATGAAGAAGCAGCTTCGGGTGAATAAAGTCTTAGTTGATTGGAGTCAGAATGACGAGCACAAAACGACAGTGGCAGTCTATTCGCTCCGCGCCCGCGAGCATCCCACTGTGTCAACTCCAGTGACGTGGGAAGAGGTCGAGCGGGCCTTCAAGAAGAAAGACCCTCGCGTACTGGTTTTCGAAGCGCCGCAAGTTCTCGAACGCGTCGACAAGATGGGTGACCTATTCGAGCCGGTCCTCACCCTGAAGCAGAAATTGCCGAAGCTGCCCGGCATTGAGGAGGCGCAGGCCTCCGCGATTGGATCTGGTCTTCAGACTGCATCGGCGTCGAATTCGTCAAAAAAAAATGTGCGCAAAGCCCCCGCGTCATCGGCGCGATTGGCCGCAAAGAAAAAAGCCCGGAAGGTATAATGAGCGTCCGCGGCACTCCACTCTCATGGCAAAACTCTATGCTGGTACGAGCGGATGGGCTTATCCAAGCTGGAAGCCCGATTTCTATCCCGCAAAACTTGCCCAGACGAAATTCCTGCCCTTTTACTCCACAAAGCTGAACGCCGTCGAGGTCAACTTCACATTTCGGCAACTCCTGAAAGAAACAACCGCGCAAAAATGGATCGCCGAAACGCCAGGTCCGTTTCGCTTCAGCGTGAAAGCTCACCAAGTCATCACGCACATCAAGCGGCTGAAGAAAACGGAGGATTTTATTCCACGCTTTCTGAGCGCGATTTGGCCGCTCGCGCGGGCGGAAAAACTCGGTCCGCTCTTGTTTCAGCTTCCTCCCAACCTGAAGCTTGATCTACCGCTTCTGGAAGAATTTCTCGGCGTTCTGCCCCGAGCAGTGCCTTCGGCTTTCGAGTTTCGCCACGCTTCCTGGTTCGATGATTCCGTTTTCGACCTACTCAAGAAGCACAATCGCGCCCTCTGCGTGGCAGAAACCGAAGAACGCGTCACCCCCGATGTCGTCACTTCCAGCTTCGCCTATTACCGTTACCGTAAGCCGACCTACACGTCGGAAGAGCGTCAGGCAATGATTTCGCGTCTTCGCGAGCACCTCGCCGCCGAGCGCGACGTCTTCGCTTATTTCAAACACGAGGAGACGCCGCAAGGGGCGATTTACGCAGTTGAGGTCTTGAACGAGATTCAGCCGGGCGCCCCGGCCAGCTAGCAGTTGCATCCCGCTATGCACTTTTATGCCTGCCGACCATCGTTCATACTCATCCCGTGTCCTCCGACGCGGATACCCGAGTTGTCTCTGGCTTCCTCGACTACTTGAAAGTCGAAAAGGGATTGGCACCCTTGACCGTTTCCGCCTATTCAACCGACATAGCGCAATATTCGAATTTTCTGCGAAGGCACAAGCGCACATTACTGAATGCCAGGCGCAACGATGTTCGCGACTTTATCCAGGAACTTTTTGCGAATTCAGTCGACGGACGCTCGGTCGGACGAAAGCTCTCGGCGTTGCGTCATCTCTATCGCTATCTTTTGCTCGACAAGTTGATCGAACACGACCCGACACTCAACATCGACTCGCCGAAACAATGGAAAGTCCTGCCCAAGTCTCTTGCGCATGACGAGATGTCGGCCTTACTCGCCGGTCCGAAACCACATTCCAATCACAAGCTGGCGGCAGCAATCGCATCACGAGACCGCGCCATGCTCGAGGTCTTCTACGCCGGAGCATTGCGCGTATCCGAATTGATTAGTGTGAAGCTCGAGGATCTGAAGCTTGATTTCGGCTACATCCTGGTGCGCGGCAAGGGAGATAAGGAACGCATCGTTCCTCTGGGTCGATCGGCGCAGGAAGTCTTGTCCGAATACATCAAGAGCTCGCGCCCTGCTCTTCTCGCCGAGAAAAGCTCGGCTCTCCTCTTCGTAGGCCGTGGCGCACGGAAGCTTAGTCGACAAAGAGTTTGGCAGATGGTCCAGTCGGTTTCGCAAAGTGTTGGGCGGCACGCGAGTCCTCACATGCTGCGTCATAGTTGCGCGACTCACATGGTCGAAAACGGAGCGGATTTACGCACAGTGCAAACGATCCTTGGCCATGCTGATATCTCAACTACGCAGGTGTACACACATTTGGCATTGGATCGCCTGAAGAACGTGTATCAGAAGCATCATCCACGAGCGAAGACGAGATAAGAAGTGTGTGTGAGGCTCCGCTCTAATAACGATTCAAAGAAATGGCAACGGCAACAAACTCGATTGATCAGTTCTTGCGTTCGCTTCGTGAGCGCAATGCTTCTCCGCACACGATCAAAGCCTACCGAACAGATTTGGCTGAGTTCGCCAAGTTCATCGGTTCAAAATCGCTGCGAAGCGTCGACCATCTGGCGATCCGGGCCTTCCTGTCGCACTTGTACGAGAAAGAATTGACCAAGACTTCTGTGGCCCGTTCGCTCGCGGCCGTGCGGTCTCTTTATCGCTGGCTTGCTCAGGAAGGAGGGGTTGATCAGAATCCGGCGGCGCTGGTTGCCACTCCCAAGCTGCCGAAGAAACTTCCACGTGTTCCCACGATCGAGGAGATGAATACAGTCCTCGACGGCAAAATGCCCGAGGTGGCTTCGTTTCCCGAACGCGATCAGTTGATGTTCGAGCTGCTGTATGGCTGTGGGATTCGCAATTCCGAGTTGATTGGTATCAACCTTGACGATATTCGGCTCAGTACCGAAGCAATCCTGATTCGCGGAAAAGGCAAAAAAGAACGCTACGTTCCTTTTGGCGACTCAGTGAAAGCTGCACTGGCTGCGTATTTGCCCGCCCGCCAGCAAGTGATCGCCGGCCACAAGAGAAACACGAATGCACTGCTGATTAATTGTCGTGATGGTGGCCGCCTCACGACTCGTAGTGTCGGTCGCATTATTAAGAAGATTGCGGTTGCGAAGGGCTTACCACCCGACGTGCATCCGCACACCCTTCGCCACGCTTTCGGCACTCACATGCTCGAAGAGGGAGCTGATCTGCGCGCGATCCAGGAGATGCTCGGGCACGAACGGCTTTCGACCACTCAGCGTTATACCCAGCTTTCGATGAAACACGTCCTGCAGGTCTACGATCAGACTCACCCGCGGGCAAAATAACGCACTACTTCGCTCGCAATTCTTCCCACATCTCAACCACTTTCGTTTTTAATTCCTTGGTCAGTTGTTCGTACGTTTCTTCCGACGCGTCAGCCTCCAGCGGCGGATAAATCGGAGCTCCAAATTTAATCTGCAAAGGAGCAAATTTCTGAAAGCTCTTTCCGCGGGGCCAAGCGTCGTAAAAGCCCTCGATCGCCACCGGTACGATCGGGACCTGCACGTGGATGGAAAGAATCACGGCACCTTTCTTGAAGGCCTTTGGGGTGCCGTCGATCGACCGCTCTCCTTCGGGATACAGAACCAGCACTCGTCCGTGCCTCAAGCCGAACGCCCCAGCCCGCATCGCAGGAATCAGGTTCGCGTCAGGGTCGACGACGATGACCCGAAGCCACCGCGCCAGCGTGTGCATGAACCCGCTGCCAAAGTGCTCGCTAGTTCCGACGAAGAACACATCCTGGAAAATTTCCCAAGGCAGCACTCCGCACATAATCACCCCATCGAGATAGCTCTGATGATTCGGGCAGAGCAAGAACGGACCCTTCTTCGGAATCCTCTCCAATCCGCTCACCTTTAAATGAAAACGGTCATACGCCAGCATGGCCACCATGCGTGTTAACAGATACCACGTGGTCTCGCGAAACTTTTGTGGGTGGGCCAGTGCCAGGACGTCAGGATCAATCGGTGGTTCTTGCAAAATCGCCTGCCAGCCGGAAAACCTTTTCCGATTCTGAGTTGTCGCTCCGCTCGCTGCACTTTCCAGGACCAGGTCAACCAGTTCGCGTACGGTATAGACCTCGGCTAGTTGCGATTCCTGAACGTCTCCGCCTAGTTCCTGTTCCAAGTCGACCAGCAACTCCACTCGTTGCATAGAGTCGAGTCCCAGATCGAGTTCGAGATTCTGATTGGGGCGAATTTCCGCCGGCTTCGCCCTTGCCGCTTCGCGAATCAAACGAATCGCCCGTTGGACTTCCGACCGTTCCAGCCACGAGGAGTCTTCAGGTGTTAACGGCTTTTCAGCCGCGATCTCTGCCTCGGTAGTTTGGTTGCCTTGATTCTCCTTTACACGGCGCTCGATCTCGAACCGCTTCAGCTTCCGGGTCGTGGTTCTCGGCAGATCTTCCTGCCAGATCTCGTAACTTCCAATCCGCTTCGTCGATGCCATCTGCGCCGACAGTCCTTCGATATCGAAGCGAATCACTTCCTTGGCATTGACGATCTTTCTCTGCTTCAGCACATCGAAGTTCGGAACCGCCACCGCATGCAGACGGTCAGACGACGGGTCGCCGGGACGGCCCAAGAGTCCCATCACGCAAATCTCCTTGATAAATGGAGATTTCAGATAATGTGCTTCCACTTCTTCCGGATAAATGTTCTTTCCATTGCTCAGGATGATGACTTCCTTCTTGCGTCCGGTGATAAACAGGTTTCCGTAGGAATCGAAGTAGCCGAGATCGCCAGTGTGCAGCCAGCCCTCCTTAATGACGGCTGCGGTGGCGTCGGGACGGTTCCAGTAGCCTTTCATCACAATGCGGCCCCGGATGGCGATCTCGCCGACGTCTCTGCCGATTTCTTCATCTTGTTGTGCATCAACAATTCTGGCCTGCACGCCTTTGAGCGGAGGCCCCACCGAACCGATAACGTTGTCCGTTGGTGGCGTCGCGAAGGCGGCTGCCGTACTTTCCGTCAGCCCGTAAGCCTGCAAAATGTCAATTCCCAGATCGTGGAAGTCGTGCCCAATCTGCGGATCGAAGTGAGAGCCGCCCGTCACCAGATACCGCATGTTGTTGCCGAATATCTGGTGAACTTTGCGGAAGAAAATCTTCCCCGGATTGAGGCCGAATTTACGGCTGAACCGCGTGATTCCCATCAGGGCTCGGACCAGCCTCTTGGCCACTGCTCCACGCGCGTCAATTTCTTTGAAAATCCGTTCATGGATCAGGTAAAAGAACTGCGGAACCACCGCGAACGCCGTAATGTTCCTCTCTGCGAGAGCTCGCATCAGTTCCGTCGTATTCAGCGTGTCGAGGTACACGACGCGAGATCCCTTGACCAATGGCAGCATCAAGTTTGCCATCTGGGAAAGCACGTGAAACAAAGGAAGCACGCCAAGCAGTGCATCGTTCGGACCAATATCCGCCCAGCCGAAAACCGCTTCGACCTCGCCCATAAGATTGTCGTGGGTGAGCATTACGCCTTTGGGATCAGCCGTTGTTCCCGAGGTATAAAGCAAAGAGGCGAGATCTTCGGGTTTTGGATCGGCAGCCCGGAAGTTTTTCGAACTCTGGGCCAGGATCGCATCCAGTTCCCGCCCAGAAGCATTGGGTCGAGTTCCGCTGCTCAATCGCACGATCGGAATAGACGATCCTTCCAGAGCCTTCTCGCCAGCGGCACGATGCCGGTCGTCACAGAACAGCAGGGAAGTGCCGCTATCCTTGAATAGCTTGGTCAGTTGGTCGGGGTGGAGTGCGGTATCAAGAGGCACCGCCGCATACCCTGCAGCGATGATTCCTAGGTAAGCAGCCACCCAGCGCGGGTGGTTATCGGCGAGAATGGCGACCCGGGCACCTGGTTCCAATTTCTGCGATTGCAGCCAGGTTCCGATGGCCTCCGCGACCTTGCGAAGGTTCCCATAGGTATAGCGATCAACAGCATCGCGTCGCTGGATCTCAACTGCAACGTTCTGCGGCCATCGTTCGGCGCAATCGCAGAATGAGTCATAAAAGGTGGCCATGTTTGGCCGGAAATATACCTGAAAATCAAAGAACGCGCAGCGGCAAGGCGACGCCTGACTCTCCTTCGCGACCACCGCGCCCCAGCAGCATCTAATATGCTAGGCTTCTAAAGACACCGGGCGTCCGCCCTTCCAAGGATTCCAGAGTTGATAAACACGCTGCTAGGCAAGGTCTTCGGGACCAGAAACGAACGTGAAATCAAGCGGTTGATCCCTCGAGTGGAGGCGATCGGTGCCCTTGAGCCTGCCATGCAGAAGCTCTCCGACGAGGAATTGCGCGCTAAGACGGACGAATTTCGCCGCTTTATCCAGGAACAGGTCAGCAAGATCGCGGACGAGCCCGATGCGGATCCCGACCGCCAGAAGGAAATTGCAGATCAGCGGACCGCAGCGATTAAGGAGGCTCTCGACGAGATCCTCGAAGAAGCTTTCGCCGTAGTGCGCGAGGTTGGCCGCCGCATCCTCAATATGCGGCACTTCGATGTGCAGTTAATCGGCGGCATGGTTCTGCATCAGGGCAGGATAGCCGAAATGAAGACCGGTGAAGGAAAGACGCTCGTCGCCACCCTTCCGGTCTACCTGAATGCACTTGGCGGGCGTGGCGTCCATGTCGTTACGGTCAACGACTATCTCGCCAAACGTGACTCGGAGTGGATGGGCAAGCTCTACAGCTTCCTCGGACTCACCGTCGGAGTCATCGTCCACGACCTCGATGACCAACAACGGCGCGAAGCCTATGCCGCCGACGTAACGTACGGCACCAATAACGAGTTCGGCTTCGACTACCTCCGCGACAACATGAAGTTTGACCTGCGCGATTGTGTTCAGCGCGGTCACAACTTCGGCATCGTCGACGAGGTCGACTCCATTCTGATTGACGAAGCCCGGACGCCTCTCATTATTTCTGGTGCGAGCGAGGAATCTACCGATAAGTACGCTCGAGTAAACCGCATTATTCCAAAGCTCGAAAAGGGCGAGGAGATTGAGGGCCCACCGGGTGAGCCGGCGGAGCTGACCGGCGACTTTGTTGTCGACGAAAAACACCGCAGCATCACCATCACCGACGAAGGTTGGGAGAAGGTCGAATCCTTGTTAGGAATCGGCAATATCGCAGATCCGGAAAACTGGGATCTCAAGCACCACGTCGAGACCGCGGTCAAAGCTCACGCACTCTATCACCGAGATGTCGAGTATGTCGTCAAAGAGGGTGAGGTGATCATCGTCGACGAGTTCACCGGTCGTCTGATGCCTGGTCGCCGCTGGTCGGATGGCCTGCACCAGGCCGTTGAAGCCAAAGAGAACGTCAAGATCGAGCGCGAGAACCAGACGCTCGCCACCATCACCTTCCAGAATTATTTCCGCATGTACAAGAAACTCGCCGGAATGACTGGTACGGCGGAAACGGAAGCTACCGAGTTCGAAAAAATCTACAGTCTCGAAGTGATGGTGATCCCGACGAACCGCACGCTGCTGCGTGTCGAAAACCCCGATGTTGTCTACCGAACCGAGAAAGAAAAATATTTCGCCGCAGCCGACGAAATCCAAAAGCTCAATTCGGGGGGACAGCCGGTTCTGGTCGGTACAACTTCGATTGAGAAATCCGAACGCCTTTCCGAGTTGTTGAAGAAAAAAGGCGTCAAGCACTGGGTCTTGAACGCCAAGCAGCACGAAAAAGAAGCTGAAATCGTTGCACAAGCTGGCCGCTTCGGGATGGTCACTATCGCCACTAACATGGCCGGCCGTGGAACCGACATTCTCCTCGGCGGCAATCCCGAATTCATGGCCAAGCAGGAATGCGTGAAGAAGGGAATTGCGCAACAATTGCGGGTGGCCCAAGGCAAAGTTCAAGCCAAGGCCGACGACGTGAAAACCACCGATTGGTATTACGGCGGAAATGAGTACACCCTACCCACGGATCAGTGGAACGACACTTTTCAGCGGCACAAGCAGCAGACCGACAAGGAGCACGACCAGGTAGTCGCTGCCGGGGGTTTGCACATCTTCGGCACCGAACGTCACGAGTCGCGCCGCATCGATAATCAGTTGCGA
>Ga0335078_10017618_pt1 | contig 10617 bp, 9 predicted proteins | sample Lox_Sample_32_FD_206711 | JGI IMG/M metagenome (GOLD analysis project Ga0335078, IMG submission 206711) | Soil microbial communities from Loxahatchee National Wildlife Refuge, Florida, United States - Lox_Sample_3.2 | ecosystem: Environmental > Terrestrial > Soil > Wetlands | place: USA: Florida...
GGCGGGGGGAAGCGCCGCCGCCCTTTTGGTGGCCTCCCCCCGGCGGGGGGGTCTGGGGGCAAAGCAGGACGTTTATCGGAACCTACCAGGAAGGCGGAGGGGAAATCGGCTTGTTGCTCAAGGGTGCTGCTGGTTGGCTGGGGCTCTGCTGCACCATCGTAGGGTTCGTAGGGGCTACGTCCGTGTTCCTAGTGGTCCAGGTCCTCCAATCGTATCCTTTCTACAGTGGAGCGGCCGGGAATGAATCCCTGTTTCCAGGAGTCACCTACACTGTCAGTCTGGAGATTTTCGCTATTCTGGCTTTCATTGGAGTGCTCACATGGTCCTATTCTCGCACAGTAGGAGGGCGGAGGAGGAGGTTGGAGAAGGCCGTCGGGAACGCATTGTTGATTCTTGGTCTCCTTGTCGCACTGATTGTCTACGTAGAAACCCGTCTGTTGTGGGGGGAGATAATCCCCGGAGTCCACCTTTGGCAGGGCCTACCGGGTGGGGGAGGGTATCCATGGGGGACCGAGCAGGTGGCGTACAACACATGCTTCGTCGCATCAGCCGTCAGTGGAGATTGTGCGTTTCTCAATTACAACGAACTCTTCTGGCTCGCCGTACTGTGCGCGATTATCGGCTTCATCACGAGGTATTCGTTCTCGGATGATCCGACCTAGATTCAACTGAGCAGGTCAGACATCTCCCAACCGCCCAGAATCGCATGGCCGCCGCAAATGAGCTCTTCCTCCTTGATTGAAGTTGGTGCACCAATCGTGATGCGAAATCCAGATTCTTGGATTACGCCAAACAGCTTCAATATGAAGTCGAGCCGCCCAACCGCCAGTTGTCTGAGAAGGAAGAGGAGAGCAAGACCTACCGATACGTTCGGACGTTTTCGGCGGAGCAGGAAACGCGAACGGTTACGGAAATGGACAAGGAGGAACTGCAGGGATACATCAACCGGCTGCTTGGCGCAAAAGGACTGGACCGCACAATCAGTGAAGGGGCTTCAATCTAGGCGGCATCGCCTGAGACTTAATGGGGAAAGACTGACAGGCCTAGCGAAACACAACTGATCGGTTCCTCTCGCGGCTGAACCGGTCGGACTACGCTTCGGAGATCGCTGTTTCGTCCCTTTCTTGCTCCCAGAGCTCGGAGTATCGCGCCTGCAGGACAGACGAAGTGCCGATCCTGTGGAGCAAGGAGTCGGGCAGCTGCGACCTGGAAGTGAACACCAGATACCCTTCATCGACCAGCCAGCAGTAGACGTGCAACCTACGGTACCTCAAATGAACCCACTCGAGGACCCCGAATGTCGACTCGTTCCCTCGGAGTATTCCGCCCAGCAGCGCTATCCCCTTCGCTGAGATTTCGCTCACGAAACCCAGATCCACGGGCCTCGTTGCCCTGGAGGCGAAGGACACCAGGGTTCCGATCCTGTCAACCAGCATTGCGCTTCTGATCTCTTCGCTGAAGGCGAACAACTTCTCGAGAGCCACCTTGCACCGAGGGGTTAGGATAGACAACAGGACCCCTAGAACCCAAGACCCGGGTTCTCTGATTCTGTCTTCCCATCAAGAATCAGATCCGGTCCTTCAATGAAAGACACTTGAAACCTCGATAGTGGGTCGCCAGATTTTATTAAGACGTTATGGATTTCGACTCCATATTCCTGACTGGACTGCTCCACAGCGTGGCGCATGACAACTTCCCCCGACCATTCTTCCCCCTGCATTCACTTAGTCTGACGGATCGAGAAGATAAGCATCCGACGGATCCCTTTGGTCAACACTATCTCAAATGAATCCGGTCCCAGCACCATCGCCCCAGTCGTAGAACGGAGAGCACGATGAACTTCCCCAGAGCGAACACGCCGACGACCATGTCACGGGCAATGCTGGATAGTCTCATGAGTAGTCTCATACTCTAGAAGGGAGAAAGCCATTACGGCCTTCTGTCCTTCACAATCTTGTCAAAGAGAGCCTTCTAGGAGTTGCCACCGAATGGAGAGAATACTAGCGGGTCTGGGGCCCCCCGACCTGCCATTGGTACCCGCACTGTAAGCAAACGTACTCCCCCCTATACCCAGCGCTTCTGTCCACATTCTCGGAGTCACACCTTGGGCACATGACCTTGGTCTCGATCGCCGCGTCCGAATGAGGCGCCAGGTACTTTTCGTAGGCTTCGTCCAGAGGGTCGCCCAACTGTCGGCGAGAGACGAGCCCCTCAATGAAATGCCTCCCGAGCGCTCCTCAAGGACACGAATCTGGATTTGCAGCCGCTTAGGAGAAGGTGATGCAATGCAAATCCAGCCCAATCGCGGATGGCCTTCAGTTCAAATGCGGGAACAGGTTCATCCTCAAATACAGTCGGGGGGTCGAAGCAGGAAGCCGGTGCAGGCTTGGAGGGCAGGATTGCCCCTGGCTGCTCCAAGACTCGCAAGCACACGATTTCGCACGACCACAGATCCATCGACGCTCTGGCCGAATGCCCCGTCAACCCAGAAGGGTCAAGGTTCCCGAGCACAGAAGCAGGCTAGGAGCCAGGGGGCTCTATCGAGGAAAACCGCTGGGGGCGTGCGCCCTGCGGCTCCTCATCACTAAGAAGGACCCAGCAATCAGAGCCGAGAAGAGTACGACTACTACGATCTGAAATGGGAACTCAGGGACAGTTCCAGAGCTGGTCGCCGAGGAGCTCGCAGTACTCACGGAGGTCGAGGTGGTCGGCGACGATGTAACAAGCGAACTGGTTGTAATTGTGGTTGTGGAGGTGATGCTTGTTGTGGGGTTGGAGGTGCTGGAAGTGGTGCTTGTTGCGGAGGAGAACGTGCTGACTGTCGTGGTCGAGGTTGCCGATGTGGACGTCGACGTGGCTGAGGAGGCCCAAGAGAACGTCGTTATTTTGAAAATGACTGGGCCGTAAGCCCCCCAAGTAGCATTTACAGAGTAGGTGCCTTCTATCCAGGCAGACGAACCTCCGGTTACGAAAGTGCTGGAGTAGAGCCCGGTCGTCCCGTTCACGGGAGCCACAGCGGCCGTGGCGAGGAGCATGTTCGGATTGTAGACCCGCAGCGAAACCGACGAGTTGGGTCCAGGGGCGGGTGTGACTTGGCCGGTGATCAATACGGTTGATTCGCCTACGTAGGAGGTGGCATTGGTCTGCACCGTCAAGGAGTAGGATAGAGCCGCAGCAGATCCGGAGAGGGCGACGAGCAGCGCGATCCAGAGAGCGCCGATGAGAGCCCACTTCATCTTCTCACACCGAGACCTCCGCTTCGGCGGCGGGCGAGATGGGAACCTCAGAGCTTGTCAGTGCAACGATCGTCAAAGTGTACGACCCTGTAGGGTACTTGTTGAAGGAGAGAAACGCCGTGACCTCGGCCCCCGGAGAAAGCGTGATCGACGTCGAAAGTACGTCGACAGTGGCCCCAGCTTGGTTCTTCAAAACTCCCTGCACTATGGCAGCCATGGAGGCACTCCCCGTGTAACCGTAGGTCTCGGTTACTCCTTCAAAGCCGGAGAGATCGGCCTGGGTGGGCGAGCCCGGGACAAGTAAGGAAGTCAGGAGTGGGGTGCCGGCGCCTGATGACACAGTCGTCCTGAACGAGACGAGCGTTGCACTCGATCCTCCCGAGCAGAAGGTTGGGGTGCCGGTCCCCGTGAACGTGGCGTTCAGGAATACCTGGAGTCTGTCCCCCGAGCTGATCAGGTTCGAGGTTGGGACGAAGTTCGTTGCAATCACAAGGGATGCGGAAGAACAGTCACCACCAGCGATTGACCCGTATCCCACGCCATTCAGAAGAGGTTTCCCGCTCGTCATGTCTGTGAGACCGAAGGTCACCTTGATTCCGCCAGTGGCGAAAGCCAGGTAGAATTCAGATGTCAGATTGGCGATGGGCACCTGGCCTACCCCGGTGTATACCCCCGTGAAGTTGCCAGAGGTGCAAGATCCAGCCGCATTGGGAAGGCCGAACGAAATCACTCCCGGGCAGCTAATGTAGACGGAGAGAGAGGATCCGGCCGCGGGTCCGGACGCTGCCGCCGGGACGGCCGATGCCAGGGGTAGGAATGCAAGTGCGAGTGCGAACAAGAGAGGGCCGACAACCCCAATCCTTGTTGCCAAGCGTGAGGGTTCGTGGCAGCGTCTTTGCCTTAGAAAGCGTGGGACGCCCAAGAGCCTTGGATGTACAGCGAACGCTCTGAACTTCACAATCTCTACCAGATCTCTATGGTACCGTGCTGGTCGTCAAGACGATCAGTGTCGTGGTGGTAGTGATTGTACTGGTGATGTTGGTGACGCTCCAATTCGAGTAGGTAGTGGTGGTTGTCGACGTCACATACGTGGTGAGAACCGTGGTCTCCGTAGTGACGTACGTCTGGGTACTAGTTGTCTGGTCACTTGTGGTCTGAGTATTTGTTGTCTGAGCGGGGGAGGTCGTAGCGATCGTTATGGTTGTGGTCACAGGATAATCAATCGTATTGGTAATGTTCTGGAAGGAGGTTAAGGTCACTGTCCGAGTGGTTGAGGTCTGTCCCGGGCCTGAGGCCGCAGGAGCGAAGTAGAAGGCCATGGACGCGCCTCCCACGATGACCACGATGCCCACCGCGAGGACCCCCGCGAGAGCGGAGACTCCAGCCCTGTCCCTTGTAAACCTCGCAGGCCCTTTCTCCATTGGATGCAATCTCATGCGCTAGGTCGAGAAAAGGGGCCCTTGGAGCTAATAAGAATCGTCGAGTTTCAGTCTGAATTTCAAAACAATAATTGGAAATCATTCCAGTGACGTGAAGGCTTCTGGAGTCGCCCCTCCCATTCGTCAACAGCCTCCGCTAAGCCTTTCAAAAACAAAAAAGGAAGGAAAGCTATCGGTTTAGGATAGCTTTCTGACTAAAATCGCTAGTTCTAGGACTAAGGTGATGGCTGCCAAAACTGCGACCACGAGCACATACGTCTGTGTACTCGAGACCGCGCTGTTGGCGTTATTCGCCGCCGTTTGAGCGGCAGTTGCAGCTGCCTGAGCGGCCTGGACTGCAGAATTCAGGGTTGTTATGTTGTTGGAGATGGTGGTCAGCTGTCCTTGCATATTGGTGACGTCCGTCTGGACTGTCCCAAGGTTGGTGGTCACTGTGCCGAGGTTGGTCGTCAACGTGTTCAATTGGTTGGTTATGGATGTCAGCGCCGAAGAGAGCGCAGTGAAGTTACCCTTCAAGTCACTCTGCATCGTCGATTGCATCGCTGTCAGGGCCGTGAGCTCACTCTTGATCTGTGTGAGGTTCCCTTGGATGTCGACCAATGCCTGCGTGACATTGTAGGAGGTAGAAGAAGTGGGGGAAGTGTAGGTGAAGCTTGTCGAACCGGTAGCGCCATATGAGTCATATGCCGTAATGGAGTATGTTCCCGTCGTCCAGTAGCTGTTTCCGCCTGTCACTGTCGAGTAGGAGAATGCGCCTGTCGTCGGGTTTGCCGAGACTTCGGCAGCATCCACGGTGTTTCCACCGGCGTTCTTGACAGAGATGAAGACGTTGTCAACTTGACCCGGGACGGGACTGATTGTGCCGGCTATCGTGTAGCTCTGTGTTCCCTTGAATGACGACCCAGCAGTGGGACTCGAAAACGTGATCGACCCCGCCGCAAAAGCCACCATCGGCGAAAGGACTAGAGCTAGGACGAGTGCCGCCGCAACCAGCGTGGGGATTGGTTTCATTGATGGCACCTGCTATGCGCTGACGGAGATGGTTGTTGGATTAGATACCGGGCTGTTGGTCGTTGTTATGACAAACACGCTGACTGAGTACGTTCCCGATGGCAGAGCACCTGCGAGAGGAGCAAAGGCGGTGCCTGTCGCTCCAGATGCGAGTGTCAATCCGCCAGTGGCAACGGCCACAGTCTGACCCGCGCTGTTCTTGTAAACCGCGAAGATCACGAGGCTCTGGCTTGTGGACCATAGGTTTGTTGCAGACACGGAGATGCCGCTATAGCTTCCTAGCGTGCCGGATGTCGCGCTGTTGATCGCGACTGACACCGCGAAGGGCACAATCACCTTGACAGTGATTGAAGCGCTTGCAGTGAGGCCGGCTAGGCTGGAGGCGCTGAGCACTACGTTGTCTGTTCCCGTCGGAAGGTTCTTGATCGATATTGTGTAGTTCACGCTGACCCCGAGGCTGTTTGTACCAGTTATGGCGATGTTCGACGACGCGATCGCGGTTCCGTTCACCCATGCAGACACCGATGAGGCGTTAAGGTCTCCCTCGGCGACTACAACTGACGCTACCACTGGCGCCCCACCTGTCAGTTGGGCATTGTTGGCAGTAGTGTAGGTGACTTTGGGCGCGGTCGTATCGACCAACACCTGAGATACTGAACTGAAGACAGTGTCGCCGTTGCTGTCAGTGGCGTTGACACTGAGGGTGTTCAGTCCGGCCGACATGGTGGCAGCGAAGCTCCAAGTTGGATTGGAGCCTGCTAGAGTGATTTTGTGTCCTCCACCCGCAGCGGTTCCGACCTTGTAACCGATTGTTGCCATGGTTACGGCCTTGGGACCGGTCGTTGCAAATCCAGCAGACACGTTTGCGAATCCGCTGAATACGACTGCTGGAGTATTGCTGTAGATCACTCCCGACACGGGCGTTGGTGAAGTTATTGTGAGCAATGGTGTTGCGCTAACTGTCTTCACAGTGAACGTCGCCGAGGTGAGGTCAGCACCAGAGGCCGTCAATATGACGGTGGTTCCGATGGTCTTGGGCATATCCCAGAAGACCGCACCAGAACATCCAGTGCCAACGCAGTCTGTTTCCGACTGTCCTTGCGGTATGACGACGCTAGTGGAAGATAGTGTGGTCGCGGGCGATGTGCTCAGCGATACCTGGATCTGTCCGGGTCCTGGGTTCGATGCAATGTTTCCGTACGCGTCAGTGATGATCGCGTTGATGTAGAGTTTGGTTCCGTTGACGGCTTCATTTGTTATGGTTGCGTCCGACGCGAAGGGAATGCTACTGTCGTACGAGATAGCAAGGGTGAGCTTCGATGGAGTGCCTGCAATTGTTGTTATGACGCCAGTCAGTGGCTCTGCAACGGTGACGTTGAGTGCCGGGTTAGCTGCGTACAAAGTTGTGACTTGGGTGAAAGAGGCAGCCACCGTGTCTACGGTGAGAGTGGCTGTTGCTGTTCCGGTGTTGTCGGTTGTTTCGACGACCTGGCTACCTCCCCCTACGAATGTACCGTCGTAGCCGGCTGATGAACTAGCCAGTTTGAAGTAGACTGGCACGCCAGCTTGGACTGTCGGAAGCAAGAATGTTATTGTGGCCGTCTTGCCCGCTGTGACGCTCGTGGCCCCTGGCGGTGTAATGGTGCCCGCTGTTGAGGAGAGGGTGTCAGTGATTATGTGTGAAGAGGAGCCCGACGTCAGGCTCGCCGCGCTGGCTACAATATAGGACTCAGTTAGGTAGTCCACGTCGTAGATGTAGCCCAGTGCTGCGGTACCCGTCGTGTGGGTCGCTGCTATCGTTGCCGAGCTGGTCTGTACCGGTGCAGTTGCGCCAGTTGGCACATATGGATAGCTTGCTCCGTATGCACCGCTCGAGAACCCTGCCCTCGAACCAACCAGATTCACGGCAGTCAAGGTGACTGTCGTTGAAAGGGTGGCTGAGACGGCCGCCGGGTTACCGTACACATCTGTCGAAGTGACGATGATGCTGGCTGCCGGGATCAAAGCAAGGGCTGCCTTCATTATCTTTGTCGGTGGAGAAACTCCTCCGACGGAGATAGACAGGGCGCTTGCCGGACCGGCTATTGTTACGATGATGGGACTTGTTTGCCCGGTTATACCTGTGTTTCCGCCTGCCTCTGCCGCGACGCATGCACGGTCAGTTGCGGCTGTGCCGCAGACTGCAGCCGACCCCTGCTCAGCAATTACTGGGTCAGGGAAGATGTTTGCAACTGCGTTTCCAGAACCGTCCGTAACTGTGCTGGCTGTGAGTGTCGCCAGGCCTGAGGCGTCATAGGTGGCAGGTGCCACCCACGAGAACGTCACAGGAATGCCTGCGATCCCAAGTGTGCCAACAGCCGTGAAGGTCGCCGTCACTGAGGCGCCTGCGGTCAGTGTTGCAGTAGAGGCTGGAACGGTAACGACTGTGAATGCAGTCGCGCCAGTTACATACACTGTTGCGGTGCCCGCTGTGACGAGGGCAGTCGTTGAGGTATCGCTAGTCTTGTAGGTGAAGGTATAGGTGTCGGGGGCTGAGGTCGTACTGACCAACGCTGGAGATGCTATGGTGCAGGTATAACTCCCGGTGCCACCAGGCGGCAGCAGCTGCCCAGTATCCAAGACTGACCCAGCCGCATACGTGAATGAGGCTGTGCCACCGAATCCTGTCGCTGAACACGCGCTAGCCACGAACCCAGATGACCCAAAGGCCACCAGGAACTGGTTCTCCGAGAACTGGTTCGAAGCGGGGTTGCTGAAGGTGAACGTTACGCTGGTGCTGCCGGAGCTCTTGAAGACATTTACATTAGAGGTAACTATTCCATTGTTCGCGTTTGCCGCAAACACTGGGACAGCTACTTGAACTAGGAATAGGAATCCTGAAAGAGCTAGAAGTGCTAGAATCGTTCCTGAACTAAATTTACTTACATACGCTTTTGAATGCGTATACATATTGTGTTTTCGGAATGAACCCTCCCCAAACCGTATATAAGTTCGATGGACAAATTGTCCACTAAAGGTCAAAAACGGACAAGAACCAGCCCCGTTTTGACAGGCAGGATGCTCTTAACCATCATTCTTCTCATACGTCTGGATATGGAGCGAACATCCATATTGGAAACATTATCAGTCAGTGCATCTTGGTACAGGTAGGAGGATCATCCCTTTCCTCACTTAGTCGGTCAGAAACATGCTTCCTTCGCAGTTTGACAGTGATTTCTGTCCTTCCTGGATACACCTTCTGACTGCAACATGATTCTAGCTCACTGAGACCGTTACGGTAGATGTTCCACCAACCAGGTATATCGGGAAAGTCCCCGCGCTGGAGAAGACATAGGTGAAATTGCCTGATGGCGAAATGTTCACTCTGCCGGTCGGATCACTCTGAATCAGGATGTTGGTTCTCATCTGGTTGATGAATACGACGGGCGTGATATAGTGCTCAGCTGTAACCTCGGTTGAGTTGAACATGCTGCTGCTTATCAGAATGGTTCGTACGATTGGGTCGTAAACCCCGACCGCATATTCCGTCTGCCCCGGAACTAGGGTGATGCTTCGTTCAGGAGGGGTGTAGAACCACTGCGTCTGTGAGTATTGGACAAGGTAGGTACCTTGGCCAAGCGGCAGATGCAGGGGGGTCGTTCCCTTGTACGAGGTTCCGACCTGTGCAGTAACGTTCATCCCCACCGACGGATAGTACCTGTTGGACGTCTGCGCCGATACAATTAGAGTCCCGCTCCCGAGAAGGTGTGAGGAGAGGACTCCATAGACGACAAGCAGCAGAATCAACGCGATTGGAATGAAGAACAGCAAGGTTCCAAGTCTACGGGTGTTTTTCCGTGGCTTCAAGTCGCGAACTCCCTTCAATTGTAGGTTATGAACTCTATTGTGCCTTGGATGGGATTGTTGCTCTCCTAGCTCACGGGGGTCGCGATTCCTCAGTATCCTCGCCCGCTCTAAGGGAAGGCATGAGGTCGGCAAACGACCTGAGGGTCATCGAACCAGAGTGGACACAGGCTGGCTATGGCGGAATCTGTTGTCGTACCGACGTTCACTGAGGATTTGAGCTCTTTTCCTTCTTGACGCCAAGTAGCTCGTTGATGTATGACTGGACTTCCGACTTCGAGTCCTCCTCGTCGAAGACCGCTGGCATCCGTGCCTCCAGCCTGAACTTGTAGCTGTACTTCATCTGTGGTTCGCCTTCTGAGGACATTGCGAACCTGTTACCTACCTGTGCCAGTTAAACCCATTTCCGCACTTATCCAGATTCGGCTTTCGCCTCAATATGGAATTTGGGGGTGGCATTTACTATCGCTGCAAGGTCTCCGCAGCTGCGAAGTGAGGTTCCCACGAGGGAAGGCGACATTGCCCGGAACGCCCTGCGGAGCTATCGCCTGAGACCGGGTGTGTCCGAATTTGAAGCGGGCTTCCCTGCAGCCTGTTGGGCTGACCGAGGGGCGGTCTGGACCGTCTCACCTCGGAGAAGCCACGCGTTCATTGGCTGGAGAAGCTCTCTGACCGCCTTCTCGTACTCCTTCTTTTTCTTGTCATTGATGAAGTAGGGAGGATACTGGCCCTCCCTGTATTGCGAGGTGAGGTTGATGGAAAAGAACCTGTTAACCTGATCGACCACGTCATCGAGCTTCAGATTGCATTCTCTCGTCAGTGCTACGAAATCGGTGGTGTTGATATCATATTCGGAGAAGAACCTCCACAGTCGGACCTGCCTCAGCAGGTCGCCCGGGGGAGCGGCCCTCTTTGACCTGAGAATTTCGTACGCTTTCTTGTGCAGGATGACTCGAGGTGCCTGGATTCCTTCAGGCCCATACGATCTGTACCCGAGGGCGAGGTCCAGCTTCCATGCGATCTCCAAAATGTCATCGATCATGCCAAGAATTGCCCATCCTTGGGAGGGAACTTCGACCGAGAACCAT
>Ga0335078_10017619_pt1 | contig 10616 bp, 10 predicted proteins | sample Lox_Sample_32_FD_206711 | JGI IMG/M metagenome (GOLD analysis project Ga0335078, IMG submission 206711) | Soil microbial communities from Loxahatchee National Wildlife Refuge, Florida, United States - Lox_Sample_3.2 | ecosystem: Environmental > Terrestrial > Soil > Wetlands | place: USA...
GAAATCCCGCAGAAGGCGCGGGATTCCCACTTTCCCACCACTCCAGCAACAACAGGAGCGGTTCCGAGGAGATGCTTACGAGGTCAACCGTCGTATGATGCCGTGCGCGAAGCTAGGGGGCAGATCACTGCCCCACCCGCCCTGATAGCGCGTGTGAAAATCACAACCTATAATCAACATTGCTCGGCTCCTTTCCTCCGAGCCTCGGTCGTTAGCGCAACCAAGTTTACTCGGCGTCAGGAGCCGACGCCTTCATCTAATCAGCCCGTAGGCTTTCAAACTCTACCGCTTCCATCAGTCCCCTACTGCAGGCTTCCTTCGCCCAAACATCCATAGGGCCAGTGTGACGGCGAGTACTATGACTTGTCCCGCCAAAAACGTCCCCCAGTGCCACTGCCATCGGAAAGGAGCCTCTGAGATATGTCTGTACCAAACCACGACAGCGGTTGGGCCACCTGCTACAAGGTACCTAATGGAAAATCCGACGAAGGCTACCCAGTAAAAGGCTAGTAGCCAGAGCAGGCAACGACGGAATAGTCCAAGGATGATCCAGAGGGCTGTCATTGTGGTTTTGTCGTTGGCTGAATTCGCTTCTGAAAAATCTCTGCGTTGCGATTGAACGCGCTCGCCAGTGGGTAGTGGCTGAAAGCCCCGGAATGGCTGTCGAGATTTCGCATCCAGGCCCGTTCGATGTTATTACCAATGTCTGTAATAGCATTGAGGACAGTGCCCGAGATGATCGGATCGTGTTGCATCGTCCAATCTCGCCAGCCTTGCGTATCTCCCATAAACCGGTGAGCCATCTCGTGCGGAAGGTCTTCCTTATTAGTTGAGTTCACGTTGATGAAAGTGAAAGCAGTCTTGCCGGCTATTCCGGACGCTGCCGTCCCCACCTGGTCGGTGACAATCACGTTAAGCGCTCCTGCTTGTAGTCCCGAGACGGTTGTTTTCCCGTTGTCAGTCGAGAGTGCGCCAGCGGTGTAACTAACGTTCAGATGGATGTCTGCACTGCCGTACTGATCTTTTGCGTTTTGGAGTTGCCCCTTTTCGAAGTCGGTCTTCTGCTTGTCCGTGAGTCCGTTTCCGTCGTTTGCGTTCTTATCGTAGATCACATTTACGTTGATCGTGACGCAGTGTTTATCCTGCGCACACTGCTCCGCTGTTACTTCGGCCATTCCGGTCGGGTCAACCATGTTAAGTGGATTGTTTCGGACGTAAGCATATCGATTCCAAGTCTGCGGATCCCAAACTTTGGCGGAGGCCATTAAGGGATCCGGCGACGTGAACCTGCCGAAAGAGGAGGCGTCGTAGCGGGCGCCAAAGTTGTCGAGGTTGGATTCGTAGTCGCGTTCTTTGCCGGTGAAGTGCCAGACGTTGCTGTAATTGGAGTTGCAGGTGAGGCCGTCGCCGAAAGGCAGGCTGGTGCAGGTTTCTTCGCTGCCGCGAGTGAGATACTGGTCGGAGATGATGAGGCGGACGGTGCCGAGCCAGTCGGAATGATAGAAGAAGCTGCCGCCGCCCTGGCGGCCAAAGTGGCGCTCGCCGGCGTAGACCTGAATGTCGCAGGCCGTGCCGTTGACGTTGTTCTCGACGATGACCCGCCCTTCTAAGTCAAAGATGTAATCGCGCTTGCCGGTGTTGTCGCAAGTGTCGTTGGTGTAGCCCGTGCGATGAACGCGGCGGCCGTTTTTATTTCGGGGTTTGCAAGTACAAACCCCGAACCCCGGGCATCGTAGTAGTAGCAGGCCGTAGCGGCGGAACCGGAAGCGCCGTTGCTCGTGCAGTAGGGCAGCGTGCCGTCCACCTGGATCAGATGGTTTTCGGCGTCGTAAAAATACGAGTGCACGCCGTCATTCAGCAAATTCCCAGCGGAATCGTAAGAGTACAAATCCATCCGATTGTTGTTATTCGTCGCGTTGCCGGTGAACGTCAAATTCGAAGTATAGATGCTTCCCGCCGGGCTGTTCTGCTGCCACCGGTTGCCGAAGCGGTCGTAGCCTGCATGAGGCGGACTCTAAACCCGCACCCTTGAAAACCACGAGGGATGCGGCACCCAAAAGCGGTCTCACCGCTCAATCTCTGCCCCACCCGACTCTAATTTAGTCCGGACGAATCGTGGAATCGTGTTAGCCGCCCGTCCGTCTCACCGCTCAGTCTCTGCCCCACCCGCCCGTCTAATTTGGTGCAGACGAATCGCTAAATCGTGTTGGCCACCCGCCCCGGTGAATTTGTGGTTCAAAAGCGCGTTCGACCGGGCAGCCGTACATACAGGTCACGGCGTTGTAGCTCTAGGTGGAGCGGGCTTCACGTCACGGATCGCATGAACAACCAGCTTGGTCTTAAATGCTGCGAGATGCCCCCAGCCCGGATGGTAGTCCTTCTTGACAGCTTCGGGTAGCTTGGGGTCAGGCAGAGGAGGACCGTAAAACTCACCTTCGACCACCACATAGGCTCGCCGCGAACGGTCAAGCAGCTTGCGCAACTTCTCTTTGTTCTCCTCCGAACGCAAAGCAAGTTCGATCCACGTGGACTCGCTAGGGCACTCGCCGTCCTCTAAAACCGTACGGTCCAAGCCAGGTCCGTACACGCCGGAAACGCGCACCGTCTCGTGCTGCCCCTCAGCGACTTCCTTTTGCAAAACACATAGCGACGCCGTGTTCGGGCCGGTTTGTGACGCCACGGTTTGGGGCTGGGATTCCGGTGTAAAAAAGCCCATCGTGAACAAAACCGCTAGATAAAAGGTCTTCTGCATTTTTTGCTCCCTTGCAGTTACTGCGGAACGACTACCCCATTCACCACCGAACCGCCTTGATTGGTGGGAGACAACGGCCGTCCGTTGCTTCTGTATAGCGGCGAGCCGGCCATGAGTCGGCCGATTACGTCCGAGCGAAGTGCAAGCAGCTGTAGACCTGTGCCAAGAATACAGTCATCGAAACCGCAGGCGAAGTGCCAGTTCTCATTCCCTGATTTCAAGATTGAATCTGTGACGGCATAAGCGCGCTGTTCGGACTGGTAACGAGTTATGTCTTGACCCACTTGAAAGTTTTTCCCGCCTTCAGTAATTGCGATGGAGCTGACAACGTCTTGAGCATCTGCCACGTGGCTACCCTCGTGCCCAACGGCCGCGTCTAGCGCGGTTCCAGAGAGTTTCGAGTTAATGGTTACATCCGATTGTGCATACAGATTTCCTTTGTCGTCTGCTCCTAGCGTGGATGTTGTTACCCCACCCTCGCCCTTCTTGTCCAAATCAGCGAAACCGACACTCACGTGGTTGTCCTTCGTTGGGTCGCCGTAAGCATTCGCGGCACGCACGACATCTTTGTCCTTTGATTTCAGGTCCTGCCGCCGGGATTTCTCGAAGGCTATGTCCTCTTTGGTCTGGCATTTGTTGTTGTCGTCTTTGCACGTATACAGCCCCGTTGGGTCCGTGAAGTTGATCGGGTTGTTCCGCACGTAGCTGTACTTATTCAAGGTCTGCGGATCAATCTTTTGCCCTCCGATTGGATCGGGACTCATGAACCTACCGAGGCTCGACGAATCGTACCTAGCGCCGAAGTTGTCGAGGTTGGATTCGTAGTCGCGTTCTTTGCCGGTGAACTTGTAGTTCAAGGGCGCGTGCTGGTCTGTGCTGTCGTACATCAACGTCAGTGCGTCGTAGACGCAGCTCCCGAGGGAATGGTGACTGAACTCGAAACGATCTCTAGCGGTTGGTCCACATCGCGCTGTTTTATGAATGCAGTGAACGAGTGTTCTTCGCTAGCGAATGATGTCGAATCAAGTTCCTCCCATTCGATGGATGAGTGAGCAGGCAATGTAATCCACTCTCCAACGGAGCCGAAGAGCACAGCCTTCAGACCGGGGCTTGACGTTCTCTTGTCTGTTCCGCCCTTCCCATATAGCCAAACGACTCCCTTATCCGTGCGCTGTATTCTGTAGCCTGCTGGGATTGCCGAATTTTTCCACCCGTAGAAACTCAGCCCTTGGCTAGTAGCGGACAAACGGAGCCGTATAGCAACGTTCGGTCCTACAAAATCGGGAGACCTTTCGGCAGCCTCCTTATCGCTAAGGACTCTCACGGACAGGACCTCAAACTTCGCCCCTTCCGGCGGTGCTTGCTGCGCGTGCATCAGCAAAGTCGCAGCCAGCACCAATGCCCCCGCGAGAAGGGCTTTCCTACTGCGGCTGATTAGCCTTAATTCCATCCCGAATTGATTCATCGAGTCCTCTGTACAGATCTTCATTCTGGAAGTAGTTGTGGAAGCCTTCGAAAACGCCGAGTTGCCGTTGGTACGCGGGGTATTCGCCACCGCCATTCAAATGCACCTGCTCGTGGCTGATGGCAGATGCCCCGTAGTAGCCAAAATCGGAATAGCGTTGGGACATCTGATAAAAGCCAGTCTCAGGCTCGGTACGGATGTAGATCGTGCCGCTGAACTGCTTGTTGTCCTGGATTACAAATGCCTGGTCGTTTAGCAGCTTTTGCATCGCTGCGGGAGTAGCAGCAGCGGCAAAATCATTTTTCGTATCGGTGCTGAGAGTGAAGTTGGAGAGTTGCAGGCCGTTCCGCTGACCAGTCTGATCAAGCTTTGACAGGAGATTTCCGACCACCTGATTGCCTTGCTTCTCCAGGCCGAGCGTATTGCTTTCTTTTTTCAGTGCATTTTTCTGATCTTTTGTGAGGTCCTTGTTCTTCAGCTCTTGCTTGATTTCCTTTTGTCTCTTCTTGATCTCGTCGTCAGTATGCTGGCCCAACTGGATAAGCTCTTCGCCGGTCGGATCAACAAATCGCAACGGATTGTTACCGACGTAGCTGTATGCATTCCATAGCTGAGGGTTCACCATCCTGCGCCACGAAACGAGGACGGGGTCAGGAGTCTGGAAGCGTCCTAAAGAACTGCCGAAGTAGCGTTTGCCGAAGTTATCCAGCCCGGATTCGGCATCCCGTTCTTTGCCGGTGAAGTGCCAGACGTTGCTGGCGTTGGAGTTGCAGGTGAGGCCGTCGCCGAAGGGCAAGCTGGTGCAGGTTTCCTCGCTGCCGCGAGTGAGATACTGGTCGGAGATGATGAAGCGGACGGTGCCGAGCCAGTCGGAGTGATAGAAGAAGCTGCCGCCGCCCTGGCGACCGAAGTGCCGCTCCCCGGCGTACACCTGAATGTCGCAGGCGGTGCCGTTGACGTTGTTCTCGACGATGACCCGCCCTTCTAAGTCAAAGATGTAATCGCGCTTGCCGGTGTTGTCGCAAGTGTCGTTGGTGTAGCCCGTGCGATGAACGCGGCGGCCGTTGGCGTCGTAGTAGTAGCACGCCGTTGCGGCGGAGCCGGCGGCGCCGTTGCTGGTGCAATAGGGCAACGAGCCGTCCACCTGAATCAAATGATTTTCCGCGTCGTAGAAATAGGAGTGCACGCCGTCGTTGAGCAGGTTGCCGGCGGAATCGTAGGAGTAGAGGTCCATGCGGTTGTTATTGTTGGTCGCGTTGCCGGTGAAGGTCAAATTCGAAGTATAAATGCTTCCGGCGGGACTGTTTTGCTGCCAACGATTGCCGAAGCGGTCGTGGCCTGCATGAGGCGGACTCTAAACCCGCACCCTTGAAAACCACAAGGGATGCGGCACCCAAAAGCGGTCTCACCGCTCAATCTCTGCCCCACCCGCCCTGGACTGATTGGGCGCCTTGCTCCCGCGAGCAATCGCGGGATCTGAACAACGAATCATGGTCGGCAGTCGGTGACCGAATAGATGGTTGGTGGAACCAGTTTCCACCGCACGATTCACGCAGCGAGCCTTGGTCGATGCAGCAAAAGAAAGAGAAAAGATCCTTTCAGGTAAAAAAATCGAACCCCGCGGTTCGTAAACTGTCCGTGTCTCTTGACAGAGCCGACGCCTTCATAGAGGGTGGCCCAGGACTGAGTGGCCCCGAGGTTGGGGTGCCCCGGGTTTCGGGGTACGTTCCAGAGACATATCTGCAGGGCTATGCTCCGATTCGGTCTTTCATGTTAACAGCATTCCATTCGCAACCCGGGCCGCCCGCTCACCCGCAAAGACAACGCCATCAGGTGAAAAGCTCGCCGCACGGGTGTGGCTGGGTCTTTGGCAGAGGTGTCGCTGAGGAGTGAAAAATCATTGCGAAGCGCTCCTGAGACGGCCGACTTCGTTGGACGCGTCCCCGAGTTTCCCGAGTTTCCAAGAAAACGTCTAATCGGGCGGTCCGTGCAAAAAGCGAGCAGATTCGTTGACTTGCCTTTTCATGGCAACCTAAGATGACGCGACCATGACGGAGCCAGACGCGCTCATCGGCCGGACCATTTCTCATTACCGGATCCTGGGAAAACTGGGCGGAGGAGGGATGGGTGTGGTGTACAAGGCGGAAGACATGCGGCTCCAGCGCGTGGTGGCGCTGAAATTTCTTCCAGAAGACTTGGCTAGGGATGCGGAAAGACACCAGCGGTTGTGGCGGGAGGCCCGTGCGGCGGCTCAAGTAACGCATCCGAACGGCTGCCGACTGTACGACATCGCCGAGGAAGATGGCCGGCTGATGCTGGTGATGGAGTTTATCGAAGGCGAGAGTCTGGCGCAGCGCATCGCTCGCGAGCCTATTCCGGTAAGGCAGACCGCGCAAATTATGTTGGGGATTCTGTCGGTACTGGAAGCATTTCACAAAAGCGGAATCGTTCATCGTGATTTGAAGCCGGACAATATTCTGCTGGCAGCCGACGGTGTGAAGGTGTTGGACTTCGGAGTTGCCAAGCATGTTGCGGCGGACGTTGGCGCCAACCCGGACGCGGCAGTTACAGCCATGACGATGCCCGGAGAATTTCTCGGCACGCCGCGATACGCCTCGCCAGAACAGTTCCGCGGCGAGGCGGTGGATGCGCGGTCGGACATTTTCTCGGTGGGGGCCATAGCCTTTGAGATGTTGACCGGCAAGCCTTCGTTCCGAGGCAATACGTTCGGGGAGATTGCACACTCGGTGCTGCACGTGCCGCCACCGGCGTTGATGGGTTCACCGGCGATCGCGACGATGGGAAGGATTGTGCACAGAGCCTTGGCGCAATTGCCCCAGGAACGCTACGAGAATGCGGAGAGCATGGCGGAGGACGTGCGCGCGACGCTGTTGCTCGAAGGGATCGACACGCAGGCACAGGCTCAAGCGCTGAGAAGATTGATCGTGCTGCCGTTCCGGCTATTGCGGCCAAGCAACGAAATTCAGTTTCTTTGTTACAGCCTGCCCGAAGCGATCAGCATTTCGCTCGCAGAGTTAAGGAATCTGACCGTGCGATCCTCCCTGGCGGCGGCGCGATACGAAGGCGCGGTGCCGGACTTTCAAAAAATTGGGAAGGAGGCAGAAGTAGATGTAGTTCTAACGGGAGCGCTGCTGCCGGTGGGAGAGCAGCTGCGCCTGACCACCCAGCTGGTGGAAGCGCCGAGCGGGACACTGCTGTGGTCCCATTCGTCGCAAGCGACGGTGCGAGAATTGCTGGATTTGCACGACGACCTGGTACGGCGCGTGGTGGAGGCGCTACTGCCTTCGTTGAGCGCCGGGGAACACGAAGCGCTACGACAAGACCGGCCAGCGAATCCAACAGCGTACCGGCTGTACTTGCAGGCTAACGAAGCAGGGCGCAAGTGGGAGAACCTGCGGGAAGCTATGAACCTGTATGAGGAGTGTTTGCAGCTCGATCCGAAGTACGCGGCGGCGTGGGCGCGGCTCGGAAGAGTGCGCTGGTTGTGGGACAAGTACAACTTTGGTTCGCAGGAAGGGTTGAGCGCTGCGGAAAACGCGTTTCAGAAGGCGCTGGCACTGAATCCGGACTTGTCACTGACACACGATCTGTATACCCATCTGCAAGTGGATCAGGGACGAACGCTGGACGCGTTGCGGCGGCTGCTGCAAAGGGCACGGGTTCGACCGAACGACGCCGAGCTCTTCAGCGGACTGGGGCACGTCAGCCGCTACTGCGGACTGCTACGGTTGGCATTGGTCGCGCATCAGGAGGCCCGCCGGCTGGACCCGCAAATCGCGACGAGCGTAAACCACACCTATTTCATGATGGGAGAATACGCGAAGGCCTTGGAGCATTCGTCCGGTGACTACGGCTATGGCGAAGCGATGACCCTGGCTATGCTGGGACGCCAAGAAGAAGCAGTCACGGCCCTTCGTAAATACGAGTCAGCCAAGCCGTGGCGCTTGGGGCAGCTGTATTTGATTTCGCTACGTGCGCTTCTGGAAGGAAACCGGGAGGAGAGCCTGGAAGCGAGTGGAGCATTGATGAAGGCGACGTTTCGCGATCCAGAGGGAATCTACTATCTTGCCCGGCAACTGAGCTTTTTGGGCGCGCGGGAGGAGGCTCTGGAGACACTGCAACGCGCTGTGGAACACGGGTTCTTCTGCTACCCGGCGATGGTGCGGGACGCGTGGTTGGATGGGCTGCGCGGAAATGAGGAATTCTCCCGAGTGGTGAACAGGGCTCATGATTTGCATCGAGAAGCCCAGCGGGTGTTTGTGGAGTGCGGGGGCGAGACGTTGTTAGGAGCGGGCAGGGACGCGCGCTAGTGCTGCCAGGCACGGCAATGAGGAATGCAAGATCGGGCGGCTGACGCGCAGGATTGCGCTCGGGTTGGTCTTGACTCCCAGAAGAAACTCGAAAAACTCGACTACATGCATGCGAATTCGGTGAAGCGGAAGTTGGTTGAGCATCCGAAGGAGTGGCCGTGGAGCAGTTGGGCTTTTATGCGAACGGTGCAGGAATGATCGCGATCGACATGCGCGGCGCGACGAAGCAGAGAAAACCCGCACCCTTAAACTGCAAGGGTGCGGCACCCACGTCTACTCTCACACGCTAACTCAGTGCAGAAGAATCGCTGACTCGTGTTCGCCACCCGTCCGAAAAGCGAAAAGCAGATCCTTCGCTGGCGCTCAGGATGACACGTGGGAGTTGCTCCCTTCGAAGCTCCCTTCGCGGCTCAGGGCAAGCAGGATGACACCTGGGCGCGTTAAGAGGCTAGAAGATTTTTTCTTGGCGGCGGAGGTTGCCGACGGAGCCGATGTTGGCGATGTTGAGGGTGGCGGTGAAGCGGTTTTCGGTGCGGACCTGGCCGAGGTTGATGCGCTGGTATTCGAGAGCGAGGCCGCAGCAGCCGCCGTTGTAGGCGACCTGGACGAGTTGGTTCTGGAAGACTTTGTTAGTGAAGTCGTAGCTGGCACCGGTGATGATGTTCCAGCCTTTGCGGGTGCGGTCGCCGTAGCCGGCGAGAGCGCGAACTTGATTGGAGAGCGGCTGCTGAAAGGGAATGAAGTTCGGCGGCGGAGTATCGGGGAGGTCGGCGGCGACGGGGTTGTCGTTCAGGCGGAAGTAGGCGATGGTGGAGAAAAAGTGGCTGTAGGGCTTGAGCTTGAGGAGTGTGCCAACGGTGATGAGGCGCTGGATTTGCGGGTCGTACTGGAGGATTTGCTCGAGGTCGTAGAAGCCGCCGGGAGTGACTTTGAAGTCGCTGATGATAGGCGACCAGTTGCGCGGGCCGAAAGCGAAAGCGAAGGGAGAAATGTCGGTGAAGGACTGGAAGACGTTGCGCTGGCCGTCCTGAATGGCACCGCCGAAGGTGGGATCGAAGTAGTGCTTCTGGTAGATGCTCCAGGAAATGAGTTCGGTGGGCTGATCGTCGCCGGTTTTGCTGAAGAGACGTTGGGTGAGGCCGTACTGGAGTTCATTGGTGTCGGTGAGCGTGGAGTCGTAGTCGAAGCGGACGAAGTCGAGAAAGTTATTGACGCCGGTGACGTAGTGGTAGGCGATGGTGGGTTCGATGGTGTGCTTATAGCGTTTGCGAGGTTTGTTTTTGTTTAGGGAAGCGCGGTCGAAGAAGCGTTCGAGAGTGGGAGGACGGAGTTCGACGGTGAGTTCGCCGGTGTTGCGGTAGATGGAATTGCCGGTGAGGTTGCCGCTGGGGTCGAGGGAGTCGCCGTAAAAGGTGGTGCGGAAGACGGCGGAGGTGGTGACGCCGAGCCAGGCGCCGAGATGAAGCGGGATAGTGACTTTGGGCGCCAATTCGGTGCGGCCAACAAAATTGGGAGTGGTGAGGTTGTCGATGGAGCTGCTATCGGCACGGTGGAGGGCGTCGGCAAAGGCTTCGAAGGAGAAATAGATGGGGACGTTGGACCAGGGAGACTGTTCGACGGAGCTGAAGCTGGCTTGCGGAGCAGCGCGGAGAGAAATGTTAGTGGTTGGGGAGACGGCGCCGGTTTGGGTATTGATGATGGGAATGGAGAGAAAGGTTTTGTCGGAAAGGGCGGCGACGTTGAAGCTAAAGCCGTCGAAATTGTTGGTGAGGAACGTGGCGCTGCGGACCTCCGAGCTGATGGCTTCGCCGAAGGTGTCGGCAAAGGCGAGGCGGAAAGTGAGGGAAGAGAGTTGGTTGTAGTCGGCGACGAAGCGCCAACCGTTGGGTAGCAGAGATTGCGCTTCGAGTTGCTGTTGGTGGCCGCCCTGTTTTTCGAGGACGGTGGAACCGCCAGCGATGGGGAGCTGCAGGCCGCGGTCGATGACGCCGTAGTAGGTGTACTTGAGCGTGGTGTTCTGGAAGGGATGCATGCGGATCTCGCCGCGCTGCGAGGTGCCGCGCTTGGA
>Ga0335078_10017620_pt1 | contig 10616 bp, 9 predicted proteins | sample Lox_Sample_32_FD_206711 | JGI IMG/M metagenome (GOLD analysis project Ga0335078, IMG submission 206711) | Soil microbial communities from Loxahatchee National Wildlife Refuge, Florida, United States - Lox_Sample_3.2 | ecosystem: Environmental > Terrestrial > Soil > Wetlands | place: USA: Florida...
TCGTCGCGGCCCTCAGCGCGGCTGACGTCCCCGATAAGACGATCATCGACATCACTAGCTTGCTCGGTCCGCTCGCGGAGGACATCGTCTCAAAGGCAGGCTGATAGCGCGGCGCAGGAGAACACAACCTCGGACGTCGTGCGCCAGGATGAAACCCCGCGCCAGATGATGCGGCGGCCGGGCATCAAGCGGGAGCACATACGCCATCAGGCGAGCTCGGCTGGTGATGTGATGGTGCTGGCCTGGGCAGGCGCTGAGCAGGACCGCGCTCCCCGAGCGGCTGGCCGACCTGGTGCAGAACCCCGCAGTCCGACCTCCACGCCATCTGCACGGGCTCTGCATTGATCCTGCATCCGGCCGAGTTGCGATGTTAGGCGACAAAGGTCACAGCTCGCTGGGGAATCGGCGGCATGGTCCGCCTGTGGCAGGCCGCCGCATTCTCTTCTCAGGGGCAATGGGTGGGAAGTTACAAATAGACGATATCAAAAACCTCGTTACGCGTACCTACGACGCCTGGAATGCACGCGACCGTGACGGCTGGCTCGCGTGCTGCAACGAAGACATTATCTTCAGCGGCCCGGGAGGAATAACTGGCAAGGGTTTCGACACCGGCCGTATGTTCTGGTCTCTCTGGCAGGACCCATTCCCGGATAACGTGGCTACGATCAGCGCCGCAGCCGCAGAAGGGAACGAGGCCATACACGAAGCGGTCTTCACAGGAACGCACACAGAAACATTCCATCTGCCCGACGGTCAAGACATTCCCCCGACGGGGAGGAGGGTAGCATTCCCCTATACGCTGGGCCTCACTTATCGTGAGGGCAAGTGGTCAAGCTTCCGGCTTATCTTCGACCGGGCGGAACTCATGACTCAATTGGGGCTCATGCCGACTTAGGGTGGGCCGGTCTTCTGCGGTGCTTTGAGGCTTGTCAGCCAGGACTGCAGCCGGCTGGTCGTTCGGACCGGTGGTCAGCTCATCGAGCCTGTCGAGCAATTTCCAGAGCGTGTACCTGGTGATCACGGTTTCGCCGTCCGGTTCGGGGATGCGGGCCTGCAAGGTGCCGAACCCGCCGTCGCCGATGATCACCTGTGGGTGCGCGCCCTGAACCTTGACAGTCGCAAAAGCTGGGCCGGCTCGCCGAGGACGCCCAGTACGGCAGCAGCCATTCGCTACCTGGCCAGGGCGATTTCGACGCGGCGGGCCAGTCGTGTTCGCTGGTGGTACCAACGTGAACAGGCCTGGTGGCGGCGCCGCCAGTCCAGCCAGTGCCCGGCGCTGCCGCGCCCCAGCACGGCGCCTATCCTGGCGGCAGCAGCCGCCTTCGGTTTTGCCGTCCTCACAAACGCATGATCGACGGGCGGCTGCACTGCGTAAAACGCATTCCCCGCCGTTTCGACCTGAGCCAGAGCACGGGAGGCAAGGAGCCCTGCGGCGCCGCGTCACCAGCGGCCCGGTATCCCCGGATGCATCGGCATAGGCGGATCAGGGGGGATGTCGCCGTAGGTGCGCGGAGCCGCGTTCTTGCGTGTGCTGCGGACCAGATCGCCGCCCGGCGGCGGGTCTGGCGTCTCGAAGATGCCGCGAAGCCCGGCATTGGTTATGCCGGCAGTCCCCAGCACGGCGACCCTCCGCTCCCCGGGCGCCTGCGCGCCGGAATCCTCCAGCTCCTTGCGCGCCGCGCGGCCCGCGGCCGACAGATGGGGATGGCCAGCCAGAGTGTGGTGCCCGGCCAGGCCGCCGCGCCGCAGCCCCTCGATCAGCTCCTGCACGGCGGCCGAGTGCGCGACCTCCTCAAGAAGCGGGCCCAGCACCTTGCCCGAGGCCGGCACCGCATCCAGGACCGCGCGCTCGACCGGCTGCCCGGCCCTGCGATGCACAGCCTGGACCCGGTGCCTGCTCCGGGAGATCTTGATCCTGCCGTCCTGCGCCATGGCGGCAACGGCGGCAAGCGCCACCCGCTGCCGCCCGCCGCACAAATACGCCACCTGGTACGCGTCAAGTTCGCTCAGCGACGTCACGGCCAGCACCCGCCTTCGTCCGGCATTCCTGCGACAGCCCTGGCTGGATCAATTCAACAACCCTATCCCGCCCTCGGCTAACCACCGCGGTGCCGGACGACGACGCCGTCGCGGAGAGAGCAAGGCCGGCACCATCGGCCATCACCGGTTCCTGCAATCACCCTGGTCAGCTACCGAATGGCTGCTGCCGTACCAGCAGCCGATGGCGGACCGGGTCGGCGCCGAAGCCGTTCACGGGCGGCCCTGCTCTGCGAGTGGGTATGCGGTGGTGACCCCGGTCACCTCGCGTGCCTGCTCGTACAGCGGGACCGAGGACTCCGTCAGGTGCTTGAGCCCGGCCTGCATCTGCCGCCGGTACTCGTGGTACATCGCCTCGATGTGCCGGACAGCTGCGATCAGGTCGGGGAACCTGGCCGGCCGCCCCGCACGCGGTGCACCACGCTCGTATGTCCTGCTCAGATGGGCTGCGCGCCGTTCTCGATCTTGCTGACCTTTGGTGAAATAGTAATCGTGAATGCCGGGCGAAGGGCCGTCAAGCCCGGCTGGCCGGGAGACCTCGTCAGCTAGCTGCGCGGCTAGGGCTCATCCTCGCCCCTGAAATCACCCGGCCGCAGCCGATGAGAAACCGTAACTCCCATCGTCTACCCGCTGTACGTCACCGTGCGCGTGCCGGGCTGAGGGGCATCGCCGGCTGCACCGCCTGGAACCGCGCCGCCGGCCGCTGCACGAGTGGCTGGCCGAGTACGAGCAGGCGCGGAACGACCGGCTGGATCGAGTGGACGGCTACCTCAAAGAGCTACAACGACAAGGAGAACAGCAGTGACACCAAATCGGCACGGGTCGGCAGTCATCGAATTCCCGAACGATCTCGAGATTGTCATTACTCGAGAGTTCGATGCTCCGATTGAACTCGTCTTCGACGTATCCACGAAGCCCGGGCATGTGAGGAAAACGTTCGCTCCATTTGGGGAGGAGGTGACGGTCTGCTCGATCGACCTGCGCGTCGGAGGGAACTACCACTTCGTCATGGTGACCGACGACGGAATCGAGTGCTCGTTTCGCGGGACCTTCCTGGAGGTCGAGCCGCCCACCCGGACCGTCCAGACGTGGCTGTTCGACGGGTGGCCAGATGCGGAAGCCGTCGAGTCGATGGATCTGCACGAGACTGACGGAGCGACGAAGCTGACGTACAGCCTGGCGTTCTGCGACAAGGCTGGCCGCGACCACATGACCAAGTACGATGGCCTGCTAGCCAACTTCGACAACGTGGGAAATTACCTGAGGTCTCTGCTTGGTCCAAAGGGAACGGCCTCTGAGTAATTGCGGTTCCAGCCAGACATCAATTCCTGATTCGCGAACGCGCCTGGCCGTCCCCTGACGGCACGGCCACACTTCCGGCCAATGCCGTGACCGCGTTCTGGTCCGCATGCATAAGTTCCATCCACGCGATGGCGGTCCTGGGTGTTGTGACATCACTGCTCGGCCAGTCGTGCTTGGCGGCTGGCGCGCCATTTCGACAACCCGGCCCTGATCAGCAGCCCCGCGACGACGAGCACGATCACGCCGATCAGCGCCTTCGTGCCGATTTTCCCTACGAGCCTGGCGATCTCCTCGCCCAGGAAGTACGAGACCCCGACGTAGATCCCGATCCAGAAGATCCCGGCCGTCAGCGCTCCCAGCAGGAACAGCCAGAACCGCACGTGGAAGATCCCGGACACGAAGGCCGGCAGCGTCGCGGACGCCACGAAGGTATGCCGGCCGAAGGCGCGGTCGCCCTTGGCGAGCAGTTTCCGGCGCCTTTTCTCAAGGCGCCCCGGGTGGTCAAGCAGCGGGCGTCCCCCGCGGGCACCGATCACGAATCCGATGGCCGAACCGAGCATCCAGGCGACCCCGGCCGTGGCCAGTACGATCCAGATATTGAGCTTGCCCTCTCCCGCCAGCGCACCCGCCGCGATGAGCGACGCGTCACCCGGGCCCGGTATTCCGGCTCCCATGATCGCGACCAGCACGAACATGACGGCGTATTCGGACACGTTCATGGCGGGCCACCTCCTGCCCCAGGCCGTCTCATCGCACCCCCTCCCGGCTGGCTAGGCCCCGCTCGAGGACAGCCAGCCGACGAGCTGAGGATGGCCAGGCGGGCACGCCATCCGGAGCGTCGCGTTGTCCGCCGGGTTCTTAGAGCTCTTTGGCGAATTCCTGGTAATGCCGGCTGATCCGTTCGCTGGTGCCGTAGTAGGCGTGCCGGCTCATATCCGCACTGAACCGGCTCGCCGACGGCGTGCGGCCGAGCGCCTCGGCCATCGCGCGGACGTGGTGGGGTGCGCAGCCGCAGCAGATGCCGAAGTAGTTGACTCCGAGCGCAGCCGCCGCCGTGGTGAAGGCGGCGATCTCGTAGCGGTTGGCCAGGAACCGGTCTAGCGCTGTGGGGAATGGCCGCCCATCTGGGATCAGGTCGCAATCTGGGTCGGTGAGCGACTGGAACGTCGGCTCGGCGTCTGTCGTGCGGTACGGCACCGGCAAGGCCGCGATGTAGCCGTCGCACGCGGCGCGGATCTCGCCGATGAGCGGCAGCATGGTGGCGAGCCCGCGGATGCAGTTCAGCCCGACCACATCGGCGCCGGCGTCTTGCAGGCGGCGGCATGCCTCGCCGATCGGCTCGCCGCCACGGACGATGGGCTGGCGGTGAATAGTGAGCGTAACCACCGCATCGAGGCCGTGCGCCTTGATCGCCTCCAGCGCGAGCAGTGCCTCGCCGGGATAGTCGATGGTCTCGGCGATCACGAAGTCGACGCCAGCCTCGGCGGCCCACCCGACCTGCTCGGTGAACATGTCGCGGACGACCTTATGCGTCGCGGGATCGTCCGGGACGTAGACGTTGGTGTTGCAGATATTGCCGGCCACCAGGGAATCGCGCTCGGCGCCGACCTCCTTAGCGATCCGCAGCGCCTGCCGGTTCATCGGCTCGAGGTCGCCCTCGCGGCCGATCACCGCCAGTTTCTCGCGGTGGGCATAGTAGGTGAAGGCCTCAACCACGTCCGAGCCGGCGTGCACGAACTCCCGGTGCAGCCCGGCTACCATCTCGGGCTCCTCCAGCACCACCTCGGGTACGAACGCCCCGGCCTGCAGGTAGCCGCGGCGCTCGAACTCGAACAAGTATCCCTCAGCGCAGATCACCGGTCCGGCCGCCAGCCGATCGAGAAGCCTACCCATGCCCGACACCTCCAAGGTCTTATATTTGGAACGACTGTACCGGGAAAAGTTACACGTAGGGATGCCTTGATGAAAGCTTCCGCGCAGGTAGTCGTTATCGGCGGCGGTGTGGTGGGCGCCTCGGTGCTGTACCACCTCACCGAGCTCGGCTGGACGGACGTGGTGCTGGTCGAGCGCAAGGAGCTCACCGCCGGCTCGACCTGGCACGCCGCGGGCGGCATGCACACGCTCAACGGTGACCCTAACGTCGCGAAGCTGCAGCAGTACACGGTCAACCTGTACCGCGAGATCGAGCAGCGTTCCGGCCAGGACTGCGGCATCCACATGCCGGGCGGGCTGATGCTGGCCGACGACCGGGAGCGGATGGACTGGCTGCGGATGGCCCAGGCCCGCGGCCGTTACCTCGGCATGGATATGGAGATCATCTCGGCGGCCGAGGCCAAGCGGCTGTTCCCGCTACTAGAGGAGCGGCACTTCATCGGCGCGCTCTTCGACCCGGCCGAGGGTCACGTCGACCCGGCCGGGGTCACCCGGGCCTATGCCAGCTGCGCGCGGCAGGCCGGCGCCGAGATCTACCAGCACACCCGGGTGGGCGACCTGCGCCAGCGTCCCGACGGCACGTGGGACGTCATCACCGACTCCGGCGAGATCCACGCCGAGCACATCGTCAACGCCGGCGGCTTGTGGGCCCGTGAGGTGGGCCGGATGATCGGCTTGGAACTGCCCGTGCTCGCAATGGAGCACATGTACCTGATCACCGAAGACATGGCTGAGGTGGCCGAGTACAACGCGGCCACCGGGCACGAGCTGCCGATGTGCCTGGACTTCGACGGCGAGAACTACATCCGTCAGGAGCGCGGCGGGATGCTGCTCGGCACGTACGAGCAGGCGTGCGTGCCCTGGTCGCCGCGCGAGGCGCCGTGGACCTTCGACAAGCAGCTGCTGACCCCCGATCTCGACCGGATCGCGCCGTCGCTGGAGATAGCGTTCAAGCACTATCCGGCGATGGCCGATGCGGGGATCAAGAACGTGATCAACGGGCCGTTCACCTTCGCACCGGACGGCAATCCGCTGGTCGGACCGGTGCCCGGCGTGCGCAACTGCTGGGTGGCCTGCGCGGTGATGGCCGGCTTTTCGCAGGGCGGCGGGGTCGGCCTTACCCTGGCGCGCTGGATGACCGAAGGCGATCCGGGCGAGGACATCTGGGCGATGGACGTGGCCCGCTACGGCAACTGGGCGAGCCTGGCCTACACCAACGCCAAGGTCCGGGAGAACTACAGCCGCCGGTTCCGCATCACCTTCCCCAACGAGGAGCTCCCGGCCGGCCGGCCACTGCACACCACTCCGGTCTACGACCGGCTCACCGCCCACAACGCGGTCTGGGGGGCGGGCTACGGGCTCGAGCATCCGCTGTGGTTCCAGCGGGCCGGGGAGGAGCCAATCGAAGACGTGACGTTCCGCCGTTCCAACGCCTTCCCGGTTGTGGCCGAAGAATGCGCCACAGTGCGCGAACGGGTCGGGCTCACCGAGTGCTCCAACTTCGCCAAGTACCGGGTGACCGGCGCCGGCAGCGCCGAGTGGCTGCAGGGGCTGTTCACCAACCGGCTGCCGCGCCCCGGCCGGATCAACCTCACCGCCGCCCTGGATCCTGGCGGTCACATCGTCGGGGAGTTCTCGGTGGCGCGGGTCGGCCCGGACGATTTCTTCCTGTTCGGCTCGCAGATCGCCGAGGCGCATCACTCGCGCTGGTTCCGCGGCCACCTCGCCGAGGGCGTGCGGTTCGACGTGCTGGCCTTGTCCCTGGTGGGCCTGTCGCTGGCCGGTCCCGTCGCCCGCGACGTGCTGCAATCGGTCACCGACACGTCGCTGGCGACCGAGGATTACCCGTTCATGACGTTCCGCCGGATCGACGTGGGGATGATCCCGGCCTACGTCGGCCGGATGACCTACACCGGGGATCTCGGCTACGAGATCTGGGTCGCACCGGAGTACCAGCGGGCGCTATTCGACCTGCTGTGGCGGGCCGGGCAGCCCTACGGCGTCGGCCTGTTCGGGTTCCGGGCGCTGATGTCGCTGCGCATGGAGAAGATGTTCGGTACCTGGTTCCGCGAGTACCGGCCGATCTACACGCCCGTAGAGGCGCGGATGGACCGGTCGCTCAAGCTCGATCATGACTTTATCGGCCGCGCCGCGGTGGAGGCGGAGCTGGCACGCGGCCCGGCCCGGACGCTCGGCTACCTGGACGTTACCCCCGATCCGACGGAGCCGGCCGACGTGGTCGGCGACGAGCCGATCTGGCACAACGGGGCGGTGGTCGGCTGGGTGACGTCCGGGGCGTATGCGCATTACAGCGGCCGGTCGCTAGCGTTCGGCTACGTGCCGAGCGAACTCGCGGTGCCCGGCGCGATGTTCGAGGTGGAGATCATCGGCCAGCGCCGCCCGGCGAGATTGCTCGCCGAACCGGTGCTCGACCCGGCGGGCCTGCGCATGCGCGCCTGATGGGACGCCATCCTGACCTCGAACGACGGGCCGAGCTGCTGGACGAGGTAGTCGGCTACCTCGGTCGGCACGGCATCGCCGGTGTGTCGCTGCGGCCCGTTGCCCGCTCGCTGGGTGTGTCGGTCAACGCGCTGGTGCACCACTTCGGCAGCAAGGACGAACTGGTGGTCGCCGCACTGCGGCGGGCCGCTGAGATTCAGCAAGGAGTCGAAGGGCGGTGGCGGCGGCGGGTACCTCACCTGTCCACGGCGGAGCTGCAGCGGCACTGGTGGCGGTGGATCAACCGCAGCCCGGAGCACTTGGCGCTGGTACGACTGGGTCTCGAAGCCGCCACGCTGGACGCCACGGTCAGCGGCCTGCCCGGTGATGTCCGCGCGGAGCAGATCTCGTTCTGGCGCGAGGGCATCGCCGACGGCCTGATCGCCGACGGCATCAGGCCCGAGGACGCCGAACGTGAGGCGTCGCTGGTCAAGGCGACGTTCACCGGCCTGGTGCTTGACCTGCTGGCCACCGGTCACCGCAAGCGGCTCACCGAGGCGCTTGAATGCGCCCTCAGCCGCCTTGACGACCTGAGGCAGCCAGCCCCGTGACGGTCACGTGCGGTCCAGGCCGGCCAGGCCGTCGGCCATCGTTCGGAACAGCGGGTCGGTGTAACTGGTCAGGGTGGCGTAGACCTGGTTGATCTGCTGGTAGGCGCGGGCGGCCCCGGGGTCCGGGGTGAACTGCCGGCCAGGGCTGACCATCGCGGCGGTGGCCTGGTCCCAGCCGGGGTAGATGCCGTGGCCGACGGCGGCGCAGATGGCCGCGCCGAGGCCGGCGGCGTCGTTGACGGCGGTGCGGCGGGCGGGGCGGCCGTAGACGTCGGCGACGATCTGCATCATCAGGTCCGAACGGGACCCGCCCCCGGATACCAGCACGGGCGAGAGCCGACGGCCCAGCGCGTGTTCCATGGCCGCGGTGTTGTTGGCCATGGTCAGCGCGATGCCCTCGAGGATGGAACGGTAGATGTGGGCGCGACCCTGGCTGCCGTCGAAGCCCAGCAGCGCGCCGCGGCGCCAGGGCGCCTGCCCGGGGGCCAGCCAGTCCGGGATAGTCAGCAGCCCGTTGCTGCCCGGCGCCAGCTCACTGGCCGCCGCGTTGAGGCCATCCTCCAGGTGCGCCGTCTCCAGGCGCGCCGTCCCGGCGGCCGGCTCGCCGCCGCCGGGACCCTCCAGCAGCGTCCGGTACCAGCTGACCGTCCACATGCCCCGGCGGATCCCGGTGCTCTCGTACAGGTAGGTCCCGGGCCGGGCCGCGAAGTTGGCCCAGTAGCTGCCGTCCGCGCTGGATGAGGACGAGCCGACGGTCATGGCCGCGATGTAGGTGCCCAGCGACAGCAGCACGGTCCCGTCGTCGTCCAGGCCGCTGCCCAGCGCCTCGACGGCCTTGTCGTTGGCCGTGCCGTACACCGGCAGGCCGGCCGGGATGCCGGTGGCCGCGGCCGCCTCGGGGGTCACCTGGCCGAGCCGGCCGCCCGAGGGGACCAGGTCGAAGAGCATGTCGCGCGGCATGCCGGCGGCGGCGTAGCGGTGAGGATCGTCGGGCCAGGCCGCCGTGTCATGGCCGATGGGCCACATGCCCTCGTAGTTGGCCGCGGTGTCTTTGAACTGACCGGTCAGGCGGTGGGTGATGTACCCGGAGGAGGTAGTGATGTAGCAGACCTGGGGGTTGTCCGCCTGATAGGGCCGGGCGACCCGCTCGTCCATCCAGCTCAGTACCGGCTCGGCCAGGCTGCCGTCGGCCCTCAGCAGGGCCCGGCAGAAGCGGATGGTGCACAGGCCCACCGCGGCGATGCCGGCGGGGTTGCCAGGGAAGGCGGCCATGACGTCACGGCAGGCGCCGGCGATGGACGCCCAGATGTCGTCATCGGGGTGGACGGCATGCCCCGGCACCGAGATGTCATACGGCTCAAGCCGCCTGCTGGCCGCGGCCAGGGCCCGGCCGCGGGCGTCGAAGATCGTCACCTTGGTGCTCTGCGAGCCGTTGTCGATGGCCAGCAGATACGGCTTCATGACTGCAGCGGGAAGATCGTGCCCGCGTTCATCACGCCCTGGGGGTCGAACGCCTGCTTCAGGGTCGTCAGCAGCCAGTAGGCGCTGCCGTGCTCGTCGGCCACCCACGGGGTGCGGTACTTGCCGATCCCGTGGTGGTGCACCATCGACCCGCCCGCCCGCAGGGCTTCTTCGACGATGATCGCGTTCAGCGGCTTGTGGTAGATCTCGATCTCCTCGCGCGGGCTGCACCTGATCTCGTAGTCGTAGACGAAATACAGGTTGGTTCCGGTCTGGTAGCTGTGCGAGGAATGGGCGCCGAGCATCGTCAGGTCACCGGCCCGCGGGAACTCGCCGCGGATCCGGCTCATGACGGCGGTGAACAGGCCCGCGGCCCGCGACCAGTCGACGGAGACCTCGGTGGTGTAGCCGAGGCGGGAGTGGGCGAGCATATCGGCCTTCTCGGCGTCGATCTGGTCCTGGCCCCAGTTGAGGTTCTCGAACCACGTTCGGATCCGCTGTTCGTCGACCCGTCGGTGAGGGCGGGTGGCGAAGAGTTCCTCGATCGCGGTGGCGGTGACGTCGGCGATGCCCTTGGGGCCCTCCGCGACCAGCACGATGACGTTACGGCCCTGGTAGAAGTCGGCGAAGTGCTGGCGGGCGTCCTCGGGTGAGTAGACCCGGCACACCGACGGCCGGTAGCCCGCGGTGATCAGCTCGCGGACCGCGTCGATGCCATCGGCGAACTCCTCCACCCCGAACCCGAAGTACCGGTTGTTCTCCGGCTGGTAGCGGAACAGCTTCACCGTCACCTCGGTGATGAAGCACAGCGCGCCCTCGCTGCCGATGACGATG
>Ga0335078_10017621_pt1 | contig 10616 bp, 6 predicted proteins | sample Lox_Sample_32_FD_206711 | JGI IMG/M metagenome (GOLD analysis project Ga0335078, IMG submission 206711) | Soil microbial communities from Loxahatchee National Wildlife Refuge, Florida, United States - Lox_Sample_3.2 | ecosystem: Environmental > Terrestrial > Soil > Wetlands | place: USA: Florida...
AGATGAGCCGGGGTCAGCCGCTGACGGACGAGGACCGCGCACCCTGGCTCGCGGCCATCGCATCGCTCCTCACAGATGAGGTGCGCTTTCCCCGCGGGGTCGTGGTGGCCTGCTCGGCGCTCAAGGCGGCGTACCGCGATGAGCTGCGCGCCGCATCGAGCGCGGTGAGATTCGTGTTTCTGGATGCGAGTCCGGAGTTGATCGCCGCGCGCATGGCCGCGCGCCGGCACCACTTCATGCCGCCCGCGCTGGAGGCGAGCCAGTTCGCGGCGCTGGAGCGACCGGCGCCGAACGACCCCGACGTGATCATTCTCGATGCCGCACTTTCCGTCGCGGCGCTGGTCGCAGCCGCTCGCCGGGCGCTCGGGCGCTGACCCCGCCTGAGCCGGCCTCCTCGGCGGCTCGGCAGAGCGATCGCGTGGGCCGAGCCCGGAGCCGATGATAAGCTTGCGCCCCGCCATGAGGTCCAAGGGCGAATCCGACCACGAGTCGGCCGGGGGTCGACGGCCCGGCGCGAAGCTGCGTCTGCCGCTCAGGGTCACGACCATCTCGTGGTCGGACCTCATTCATACTCTCGGCCCGATTCTTCTCGCGAGCGCCGCTGCCATCTGGCTGGCGCTGCATTTCGTGCGGCCGCTGCCGCCACGAACCCTGACCATGAGCGGAGGGCCGAAGGGCAGCTCCTTCGAGATCGACGCCGAGAAATACCGGGCGTTCCTCGCCCGCAGCGGCATTCACCTGAAGATCGTCCCATCCGCGGGCTCGCTGCAGAACCTGCAGCGCCTGGCCGCACCGCGCTCGCACTTCGACGTGGCGCTGGTGCAGGCGGGTATCGGCCAGGCACCGTCGGGAGGTGCGGGTGATCTCGTCTCTCTCGGCAGCATGTTCTATCAGCCGCTCACGGTCTGGTATCGGCACCGCCGGCCGATTTCCCGGCTGTCGCAGCTTCAGGGCGAGCGTATCGCGATCGGCAAGGAGGGCAGCGGCACGCGCCTGCTGGCGCTCGCGCTCCTCGGTGCCAACGGCATCGCGCTCGGCGGTCCGACGCATCTGCTCGACCTGGAAGGAGAGGCCGCGCGTCAGGCGTTGCTCAAGGGAGAGGTGGACGCCATCTTCCTCACGGGAGATTCCGCCCCCCCTGCGACCATCCGCGCGATGCTGCATACCCGCGGCGTGCGCATGTTCAGGTTCAAGCAGGCGGATGCCTACATCAAGCGGTTTCCCTATCTGCACGAGCTGCAGATTCCGCAGGGCGCCTTCGATCTCGGCGCGAACCTGCCGTCGCGACCGATCGTCATGCTCGCGCCGACGGTGGAGCTGATCGCGCACTCGAGTCTGCATCCGGCGCTCTGCGACCTGCTCATCGAGGCGGCGCAGGCCGTGCACGGGCAACACGCCAGCCTGCTGCAAGCCGCCCACGAGTTTCCCAACACCTTGACCTACAGCTTCCCGCTCGATGACGAAGCGGCCCGCTACTACAAGTCCGGCGAAGGGAGCATCGCCTACCGCTACCTGCCGTTCTCGATTGCGAGCCTCGTGACCCGGATCGCGGTGGTGCTCGTGCCCATCATCGTGATCCTGATCCCCGGATTGCGCTACCTGCCGAACCTTTATCGCTGGCGCGTGGACAGCCGGATCCATCGCCGCTACGGAGAGCTCATGGCGCTCGAGCGCGAATCGCTGGGTGAGCTCACGCCGGAGCGGCGCGTCGCGCTGCTCGAGCGGCTGGCGGAAATCGAGCGCGCGGTCATCCTGCGCAAGATCCCCGGCTCACACGCCGAGCAGCTCTATCAGCTGCGCGAGCACATCGGCTTCGTGCGCAGCAACCTCAGCCGCTCGGCGGCGCGGGCCGAAGACGCGCAGGCCGCCGAGGCGTGAGCCCGGAATAAGCCGTTCGAGGGCGCGCCCCGTCAGGGGCTCGGCGCCGCCGGTGGAAAGGGGTGGCCGTTCAGAGTGAGCTTGCCGCCCGAGAAATCGACGTGCGTCGTGACGGCGGCGGATCCGGCCGTGAGATAGCCCTGTTGCTCGAAGGCGGTGAGCTGAGCGCTGATCTTCGGATTGGCGCCGCCCATGGCGAGGAGCTTGCGCAGCAGACCATTGTCGACCCGCAGGTCCGCCGTCAGGTTGACGCGCTTCTGCAGCGCCGCGATGGCCGCCGGCCACTGCAGATCCGAGCTCGAGAGTCCTGGCGCGCTGATCCTCGCCGAGAGGAGCAAGCTCCCCTCGGGCATCGCGAAGCTCAGCCGGCGGATGTCGAGCACCGGATCGTGCAGGAGGATCTGCACGCCGTACTGACGAAGGGCAGCGTGCAGGTCGGCCTGAAACTGCGCCGGGTTGCCGCCGATCTGACGCTGCGCCACCCGGATCGCCCGCATCATCGCGGCGAACGACGGACCGTCGATGTGCTCGAAACTCTCCGAGTAGGTGAGATTCTTCAGCTGCACCGCCGCGATGCTCGCGGCGTCCATCGAGGCATCGACGCGCAGGTCGAAGAATTCACCGTCGGGTTTCGAGGTGCTCGCGACCGAGATGCGCTCGAGGGAATACTCGCCCGAGCGCGCGCTGCTGCCCTTCAGCTGCTCGAGGGTGAGGTTGCCCGTCCCGAGATAAAGATCATCGAACGCCTTTTTCTGCGAGCCGGAGTATTCGAGTCCCGAAAGCTCGAGGCCGCCCTGCGGGCCGCGCAGCGCAAGCCGCGGCGCGGTGAGCTGCCCGGACCAGCTGGCTCCGCTGCCGCTCGTGGTCATGCTGCTCGTCAGTCCGCCCCACGCGAGAGTCGTGCCATCGGCAAGCGGCAGGTTGAAGGCCGGACTCGTCAGACTGGAGCTCGCGCCGCCGAAGAACCCGATGCTCGTATGGGCCTGCAGGACGGGCGTCGAGCCGAGAATGCCCGCCAACTCCTTCTGCACCGCGGCCGGCACGATCAGCGTCGAATCGACGGTGGCGAGAGCGACCGCGTGCAGTCCCGGCAACGGACCGTGCTCGATCGTGCTGGCCACCGTGAGGGTCAGGGCGGGAAGAGCGGGAGCTCCGCCGGTCATTTTCAGGGCCTTGAGGGCGGAATGGCCGAGTCCGTAGGTGGCGATCTCGGTGGATCGATACACGCCGCGGTGATATTCCCGGCTCACGAGCCTCAGGTAGGGCGCCTGATCGAGCAGCTGCTGCTCACGATGTTGTATCCGGCTTTCGATCGCGATACCCGTCATCCATGCGATGCCCGGATAAGCCAACACGATCACGCCCCCGACGGCGAGCAGGGTCTTGCCCGTTCTGTTCATTGGTCCGGCCTTCCTCGGGCTTCGCTGCCCCGGGAAGGAAGATACCCGAGTCCCATGGGCGGTGCCATCCGCGCGCTGTGACCTAACCGTCGATTCCGGCAATGCGGCGCGAGAGCTCCCACAACCGCTGCGCGTTCTCCTCGCTCTGCGCCGCCGCGGAGGGCACTGCCGGCGCGCAATCGCTGTAGTAGCCGCCGGTGCGACCGGCCACCTCGGGTGAGCTGGCGAGATACACCAGGGTCTTCGCGCCTGCCTCCGGGGAGAGGGCGAAGAGCCGCTTCGCGAGGGCGATGCCGACGCGAAGCGGCCCGCGGGCGCTGTCGCCGAAGCGCGTGGCGACGAAACCCGGATGCAGGCAATTGGCCGTGATCCCCGTGCCGGCGATGCGCCGCGCGAGCTCCCGGGTGAAGAGAATGTTGCAGAGCTTGGTCGTGCCGTAACCCCTCGGGCCCTTCAGCTCCTGCAGGTGCTCGAAGTCAAGTCGCGCCCGTCGATGCGCCGCCGAGGCGGTGGACACGATACGCGCGCCGCCGCCGGCCGCGCGCAGCCGCTCGAGCAGGAGATTCGTGATCACGAAGTACGACAGATGATTGACCGCGAACATCACCGCGAGACCGTCCTCGGTGCGCCGATTGCCCGAGACGAGCGTGCCGGCGTTGTTCAGGAGCACATCGATCGCGGGTTCGGCGGCGGCGATCTCCTGCGCGACTCGCCTCATGTCGCGCAGCCGCGAGAGGTCGGCGAAATGGGCGCCGTGAGTTGCGGCGGGATTGGCCGCGCGCAACATACTCAGTGTTTGCTCGGCGCGCTGTCTGTCTCGCGCCACGATGACGACGCGCGCGCCCTGCGCGGCGAGATGCCGCGCGGCGACCGAGCCGATGCCGGAAGTGGCTCCGGTGATGACCACAGTCTTGCCCTGCATGGGTGAAGTGTACGCTCGGGCGCTCCGACGGGCGGTTGCCGGATTCGCCGCCAACGAAGTAAGCTGGCGCACGATGGAAAAGCACGAGCTGCGCGCCGCCACCTCCCTGGCGGCGGTGTTCTCCGTGCGGATGCTGGGCCTTTTCATGGTTTACCCGGTGTTCGCCGCGTTTGCTCGTCACCTCTCCGGCGCGACCGCCTACAGGATCGGACTCGCGCTCGGCATCTACGGCTTGAGTCAAGGCATGCTGCAGATGCCCTTCGGCGTGCTCTCCGACCGGGTGGGGCGCAAGGTGATGATCGTGCTCGGTCTGCTCGTGTTCGCCCTCGGCAGCGCGGTTGCGGCGAGCTCGAATACGATCGAGGGCATGATCCTCGGGCGGCTCCTGCAGGGCGCGGGGGCGGTGGGCTCGGTGATCCTGGCGCTGGTCGCCGATCTCACCTCGGAGAAGAATCGGACCCAGGCGATGGCGCTCGTCGGCATGAGCATCGGCTTCTCCTTCCTGGTGGCGATCGTGACCGGACCTGCGGTCGCGGGCTGGATCGGCGTCGCCGGCATTTTCTGGCTGATGGCGGCGCTCGCGCTCGTCGGCATCGCGATCACCCTGTTCGTGGTACCCGCGCCGCCCCGGCCGCACGTGCATCCGGAGGCGGAGACGATCCCGGGGCTCGTCGGCGCGACGCTGCGCAACCCGCAGCTGCTGCGGCTCGATTTCGGCATCTTCGCCCTGCACGCCATGCTGACGGCGAGCTTTCTCGTGGTGCCGGGACTGCTGCGCGGCACGCTGGCGGTGGGCAGCCGCGATCAGTGGTACGTCTATCTGCCGGTGCTGGTGGTATCGATCGCCGTGATGGTGCCGGCGATCATCGTCGCGGAGCGCCATCGCCGGATGAAGGCCGTGGTGATCGGCGCGGTGGCGGCGCTCGCGATGAGTCAGCTCATGCTCGCTAGCGCAGGAGACGACGCCTACGTGCTGGTCGCTGCCCTGGTCGTCTTCTTCGCCGGCTTCAACATCATGGAGGCGAGCCTGCCGTCGCTCGTGACCAAGACCGCCCCGAGCGGCTCGCGCGGCACGGCGACCGGCATCTACTCGAGCTCGCAGTTCCTCGGCATCTTCGCCGGCGGCGTCGTCGGCGGCTGGGTGCACCAGGCGGTCGGAACGGCGGCCGTCTTTTTCTTCGCAGCCGCGCTCGCCGTCGTGTGGCTGTTGGTGGCCGCGACCATGCGCGACCCGGCCCTCGGCTATGCTGGAGGGAGTGTGCCCGTCACGGCCCGAAGGAGCCCCCTTTCATGAGCGCACCGGTCTTTCGAGAGCAGCGTTGGCGATCCGCCGATGGACTCGATCTTTTCTGCAGGGTCTACGATACGAGCGCCCACGGCGCGCTCCCGGTGTTGTGTCTGCCGGGCCTGACGCGCAACAGCCGGGATTTCGAGGCACTCGCGCCGCATCTGGCCGTGCGCTATCGCGTCATCTGTCCGGACCTGCGGGGCCGCGGCCTGTCGGCGCGCGATCCGCAGTGGCAGAACTATCATCCCGGGACCTATCTTGCGGACCTGCTCGGCCTCATGCAGGCGCTCGAGCTCGCTCGCGCGGCCATCATCGGCACCTCGCTCGGCGGTCTTCTCGCCATGATGCTCGGCGCCACCGCGCCGCAGCGCGTCGCGGGCATCGTGCTGAACGATGTCGGGCCGGAGATCGATCCGAAGGGCGTCGATCGCATCAAGAGCTACACCGGCATGCTGCCGCCGGTGGCGAGCTGGGACGATGCGCTCAAGCAGCTGCGCGCCGTGTATGGGAATGCGTGGCCGGGTCTTTCCGATGCGATGTGGTCGACGCTCGTGCGCCGCAGCTACCGCGAAAATGCTGCCGGGATCCCCGTTCTCGATTGCGACCCGCGCGTCGGCGATGCGCTGCGCGCCGCGCCGCCGGCGTCTGCGGACGCCTTCTGGCCGGTATACGCCGCGCTGCGGACGGTTCCGATGTTGGTCCTTCGCGGCGCCTCATCGGACATCCTGAGTGTCGGCACGGTGGAGCGCATGGCGCGCGAGAAACCGGATCTCGTGCGAGTCACTGTCGCCGACAGGGGACATGTGCCGCTGCTCGATGAGCCGGAGGCGCTCGCGGCAATCGACCGTTTCCTCGACCGGCTGAAGCCTTAAACTAGTCGCATGCGATTGCTTCGCCTGCTGGCGCTCGCCGCCCTGCTGTACTCATCCGCCGCGCTGCTGCCCGCCGCGGCGGATGTGGCGCCGTTCGATCTCGCGGGACCCGATCTGCAGGTGACGGTGGGCCGCGGGCACGAGACCCTGCCCATCGCCCAGGTGCCGAACCTCGCCGTCGGGGATCACCTCTGGATCCGTGCGGATCTGCCGCCCAATCAATCGGAGCACTACCTGCTCGTCGTCGCGTTCCTGCGCGGCGCCACCAACCCGCCGCCGCGCAGTTGGTTTCACCCCTGTGAGACCTGGGAGCGCGGTTGCGCACGCGACGGTCTCGAGATCACGGTGCCCGATGGCGCGCAGCAGGTGCTCGTGTTCCTTGCGCCGGAGGCGGGCGGCGACGTGCGGACGCTGGTGGGCGCGGTGCGGGGCCGGCCGGGCGCCTTCGTGCGAACGTCCCAGGACCTCAATCAGGCGACTCTCGACAGCTCGCGGCTCGACAGCTATCTGCGGGCAGTGCACTACCTCGACCAGACCGCTCCCGGCAAGTTGCAGGAGGCGGCGCCGCTTCTCGGGCGCAGCCTCGCGATCAAGGTGAAGGCGAGCTGTCTCGACCGGATCACCGAGCTGCAGGCGTCGTGTCTCATGCAGGGTCAGGACTCGCTCATCCTCAATGATGGCCACAGCACCTCGATCGTCGAGGCGTTGACCTCGGGACCGCTGAGCGATCTGGCGATGCAGGCGAGCTACACGCCGCAGCTGAGCTATGGCTACTACAGCCCCTATCTCGCCTCCGTGCTCGACATCGCGCGGATCTTCAGTTCCTTCACCACGGCGAGCTACCAATACATCCCGGCGCTCGCGACCCAACGGGGCGAGAGGCTGGTGCTCACGCTCAACACGCCGCCGTCCTTCCACGACCCGAAGTCGGTGCTCGTCACGGCGCTGCCGGCCATCGAGGCGCCGCAGCCGCCGCCGCTGCACGCCGTCGATCCCAAGGAAATCTATTGCGCGCGCAAGAGCTCGCTCGTCCTGCCGGTCGAAGGCGCGCCGCTCGTATTCTCGACGGGTTACGCGCGCGACATGCACCTGAATCTCACGGGCAGCGACGGCAAGACCATCGAGCTGCCCGCGCAGGCCGATGCGGAGCAGGGCGGCTTCGTCGTGGACACCTCCGGACTCGGCACCGCGAGCCTCGGCAACCGCGTCCATGGCGCGCTGCACGGCTACTGGGGATTCGAACCCTTCGACGGACCGGCTTTCCAACTGGTCAACGCGCGCGCGCAGAGCTGGCGGCTGCCGGCCGATGAGAGTGCGGCCATCGTCGGGCGCGAGGACACCATTCATCTCGAGGCGAGCAGCGTGAGCTGCATCGATCGCATCATGGTGCGCGATCCGGCCGGCAAGGAGCTCGAAGCCGACTGGAAGCCGCTGCACGGCAACGAGGTGGAGGTGAAGCTGCCGCTGCAGGCGGCGCAGCCGGGACCCCTGACACTGCTGGTGAAGCAGTACGGCGCGAGCCCGCCGCAGCCGGTGCCCCTGCAGGCATTCGCGGAAGCTGCCCGCCTCGAGAGCTTCACCCTCCACGCGGGCGACAGCCAGGGCGTGCTCACGGGCAGCCGCCTCGATGAGGTCGCGGGACTCGCGCTCGCGGGCGTGGCGTTCGTGCCGGGCGCGCTCTCGAGCAGCCAGGGAGTGGACGCACTCACCATGACTGCGCAGGACCTCGCTGCGGCGGCGGCACTGAAGCCCGGCGATGCGGGGCTCGCGAAGGTCCGGTTGAAGGACGGGCGCGTGCTCGAGCTGCAGGCGCTCATCGGCGCGCCGCGGCCGAGCGTCGTTCTCCTCGGCAAGAGCGTGCAGCCTTCCCCCTCGAGCAGCGGCAGTCACATTCGGCTGGCGGATGATGACGAGCTGCCGCAGCGCGCGCGCCTCACGTTTTCCATGCGCGCGAAGTCGCCGGCCGCCTTCGGCCGCGATGAGATGATCGAGATAGCAACCGCGGACGGCTCGTACTCGACCACGCTCAGCCTCGCCAACGGCGGCATCACGCTCGAGAACCGCTCGGTCGCGATCGCGACCCTCGATCCGGCGCAGGCGTTCGGACCCTCGGCCTTCGGACCGCTGCAGTTTCGTATCGTGAGCGGCGGCGTCACGGGCGCATGGCAGCCGCTCGCGATGCTGGTGCGGCTGCCGAAGCTTCACGAGCTCGTCTGTCCCGCGACGCCCGAGCTCGCCTGCAAGCTCTCGGGCAGCAATCTCTTCCTGCTCGACGCGATCTCCACGGATCCGGGCTTCGCTCATCCCGTGCAGGTCCCGGATGGCTTTCCGGGCTACGCGCTGCCCGTGCCGCATCCGCAGGACGGGCAGCTCTTCGTGAAGCTGCGGGACGACCCTGGCGTGGTCAACCTCGCTTCGGTCCATACACGCGAGCTGCCGCCCACTCCGCAGGAGGCCGAGCGCGCCAGCGTCCGGCATGCCGCCGCGAGCCCGCTCGAGACTCCACCTGCGGACGAAGGGCCGCCGAAACCAACACCGGCGAGCAACGGACCGCCGAAGCCGCCCGCGCCGCCGACGCTGAGTTGACACGCTCGCGACGGACCGCCGCGTCCCGCAGCCCGCCGAATCGCCCGCCCATGCGCAAGTGCTCCCCCTGGCTGCTCCTCGGTGCGGCCGTCGCGATCCTCGCCCAGCCCGCCGCCGCCGGCGGCTTCGATACCCGGCCCGCCCAGGCGCTGCTCGCGCGGCTGCTGCCCGCGCAGGCGCGGCAGTTTGAGCTCGGCACGCTGCCGCCCGCGGGCGGCCGCGAGCGCTTCCGCATCGCGCCCGCGGCCGATCGCATCGAGATCGAAGGCAGTAGCCCGAGCGCCTTGCTCTTCGGCATCGACTGGTATCTCAAGTACATCGCCCACGTGCAGATCTCCCCCGATGGCGATCGCGTGGGCAGCGCCCCCTTGCCGTTGCCGCGCGCGACGATGGAGAAGGAAGCGCAGTACGCCCATCGCCTCGCCCTGAACGAGAACGTCGATGGCTACACGACGCCGTATTGGAGCTGGGCCCGTTGGCAGCGCGAAATCGACGTGCTGGCGCTCTCGGGAATCAACGCGGTGCTCATCGAGCGCGGCACCGACAGCGTGCTCTACCGTACCTTCCGCGAATTCGGCTACGCCGACACGGAAATCCGTCGCTGGATCGCCGCACCCGCCCATCAGAACTGGCAATTGATGGGGAACCTGTGCTGCTTCGCCGGCCCGGTCAGCCGCGCGCTGTTGAAGAAGCGTCTGGCCTCCGCGCAGCGCATCGTCGCCCGTCTGCGCGAGCTCGGCATCACCCCGGTGCTGCCCGGCTTCTACGGCATCGTTCCGGCCGACTTCGAGCGCCGATTCCCCCGGGCGCACGTGGTGCCGCAGGGGCAGTGGGCGGGATTCGCGCGACCGGGTTGGCTCGATCCGCGCGACCCGATGTTCGCGCGGCTCGCCGCCGCTTTCTATCGTCAGCAGCGCGAGCTTTTCGGCGACAGCAGCATCTACGACATGGAGGTCTTCCAGGAGGGAGGCCACACGGGGGATGTTCCCGTCGGACCGGCGGCCCGCGCCGTACAAGCCGCCCTGCTGGCCGCGCACCCGGGTGCGAGCTGGATGATGCTCGCCTGGCAGGGGAATCCGCGGCAGGATCTGCTCGCCGGCATCGACCGGCGGCGCCTGCTGATCGTCGACATCGATCACAACAGGGTGCCGCGTGACGATCGCCGCAAGGATTTTCGCAACGCACCCTTCCTCTTCGGCGGGCTGTGGGAGTTCGGCGGCCGTACCACGCTCGGCGCCGACGTTCACGACATCACGAGCCGGCTGCAACGGGTCGGTGCCGCCAACGGCAACATGGCCGGCACCGCCCTTTTCACCGAGGGGATCGACACCAATCCGTTCGCCTTCGACCTCTTCACCGAGATGGCCTGGCGCACCGAGCCCGTCGACATCGATGCCTGGACCGCCGGCTACGTGCTGCGGCGCTACGGCGCGGCCGACCCGCACGCGCTCGCCGCATGGAGGATTCTCGTCCACACGGCTTACGACATCCGGGTCGATGCGGTCGTGTTCAACAGCGAGCGCGATGCCGCGCAGGAGTCGCTGTTCGATGCACAGCCCGGACTCGCGGACGACCGCGCCTCGAGGTGGTCGCCGCAGGGCATGCGCTACAGCGCCGCGGCATTTGCGCAGGCGCTGCCGCAGCTGCTGCAGGTCGCCCCCGCGCTTCGA
>Ga0335078_10017622_pt1 | contig 10616 bp, 10 predicted proteins | sample Lox_Sample_32_FD_206711 | JGI IMG/M metagenome (GOLD analysis project Ga0335078, IMG submission 206711) | Soil microbial communities from Loxahatchee National Wildlife Refuge, Florida, United States - Lox_Sample_3.2 | ecosystem: Environmental > Terrestrial > Soil > Wetlands | place: USA...
TGTACATGACCGATACGGGCGCACTGGTGTGCGCGCAGTGCGGCGTGCTGCTGCGGTTGGAGATGACCGAAGTCGCTCCGGGCTGACAGGATCAGGGGTTTTTGTGCGCCAGCCGGCTGCACGCGGTTTCCGCGCCGGTCGGATCTATGGCTACGCTGCCCTCCTCGATGTGGATGATCTTGCCTTCTTTATCGATCACGAAGGTGGAGCGGTTGGCGACACCCACCTGCGGTATCAGCACCCCGTAAGCCTCCGCCACCTGCCGCTTGGAGAAGTCGCTCAAAAGGGGGAACGACGCATTCACCTTGGCGGCGAATTCCTTTTGGGAGGGGGTATTATCGGTGCTGATTCCGAAGACCTTGGTTTCCGACGCATCAAATTTTGCAATACCAGCCTGGTATGCGAGCATTTCCTTCGTTCAACCGCCGGTAAACGCCGCGGGGAAGAATGCCAGCACCACGTTGAACTTCCCACGAAACTCGGAAAGCGTGACTTTGCCTCCCGCGGTGGATGGCAAGGTGAAATCCGGCGCCATATCGCCCTCTTTGAGCTGCGTGTGCGGCGGCTGGATATTTTGTGCCAGGAGGTTGACGGACGCCAGGGCGCCGGCAACCGCAAAAAGTAAAAATCGCATATTCCCTCCCGTGTGGAATAGGGTAGCACGGGACCGCGGGTCCGAAACCGCAGTATATTCGATCTGTGACCAGACGCGATTTTGTACAGGCCGGCGCGGGGGGCGCTGCCGCGGCTTCGGCCGGCGCCGATACGGATGCGGCGGTTCCGTGGTACCGGCGCGTCTGCCGCTGGGGGCAAACCAACATCACCGAGCGCGATCCCGTCCGCTACGATATCGCATGGTGGCGCGGGTATTGGAAGCGTACGGCCATCCAGGGCGTGATCATCAACGCGGGCGGCATCGTGGCTTACTATCCCAGCCGGTTTCCGCTGCATCACCGCGCGGAATTTTTGAACGGGCGGGATCTCTACGGCGAACTGGCGCAGGCGGCGCACGAGGATGGCCTGGCGGTGCTGGCGCGTATGGACTGCAATCAAACCGCCGGGGATTTTTTTCGTGCCCACCCCGACTGGTTCGCCCGAAACGCCTCCGGCCAGCCGTACCGCGCGGCTGATAAGTACATCACCTGCATCAACAGCCCGTATTACGACGACTACATCCCGGATGTGTTGCGGGAGATCATCCGGCGCAGCCATCCGGAGGGCTTTGCCGACAACAGCTGGAGCGGCCTCAACCGGGACAACATCTGCTACTGCGAAAACTGCGCACGCCGGTTTCGAGCCGCCGCCGGCAGGCCGCTGCCCGAACGGAAAGACTGGAACGATACCGGTTACCGGCAGTGGATCGAATGGAACTACCGGCGGCGCCTGGAGGTCTGGGATCTCTTCAACCGCACGACCCGCGAGACCGGCGGCGAGCATTGCCTGTATATCGGGATGAACAGCGGCTCGATCACCAGCCAGAGCCGCTCGTTCCGCGACATGCAAGAGATTTGCGCACGCGCGGAGCTTCTGCTGCTCGATCACCAGGCGCGCGCCGACGAATCGGGTTTTCAGCAGAATGGCGACGCCGGCAAGCTGGTGCACGGGCTGCTCGGATGGGAGAAGCTGATGCCGGAGAGCATGGCGCAGTACCAGGCGGGGCGCCCGACCTTCCGCGTGTCCGCGAAGCCCGCCCCGGAAGCACGCCTGTGGATGCTGGAAGGAATTGCCGGCGGAATTCAGCCGTGGTGGCACTTCATCGGCGCGTACCACGAAGACCGGCGCATGTATGCCACGCCCGAGCCGGTATTCCGCTGGCACCAGGAGAACCAGCAGTATCTTCTCGACCGGCAGCCGGTGGCGTCGATCGGGGTGGTCTGGTCGCAACGTAACACGGATTATTTCGGGCGCGACGATGCGGCCGAACTGGTGGATGCGCCGTATCGGGGAGTAATCCAGGCGCTGATCCGTGCGCGGATTCCGTACCTGCCGGTCAACGCCGGCCACATCGGCCGCGACGCGGCGCGCCTGGCCGCGCTGGTGCTGCCGAACGTGGGCGCGCTTACCGAGACGCAATGCGCCGCCATCCGGAGCTTCGTGGAATCGGGCGGCGGGCTGGTGGCGACCGGCGCGAGCAGCCTGTACGACGAATGGGGCGACCCGCGGCCGGATTTCGCGCTGGCCGGACTCTACGGCGTGCACGCTCCCGGCGCGGATTTCGGGCGAAGATCCGCACGCCCATCCATGCTGCATACTTATCTGCGGCTGGCCCCGGAGCTGCGGGCGCGGATTCCCGGTCCCCACGCCGGCGAGGAACCGGCGGTTTCGGGCGTGCGGCACCCGGTGCTCGCCGGGTTCGAGGAAACCGACATCATACCGTTCGGCGGCGCCCTGGAGCCGTTGCGGACGGACCCTGGCGTAATCGTTCCCCTGACCTATGTCCCTCCGTTTCCCATTTACCCTCCGGAGACCGCGTGGATGCGCCAGCCGCGCACGGACGTTGCCGGGCTGGTGTTGAACACTCCCGGCAAGGCGCGCGTGGCCTACCTGGCAGCCGATCTCGACCGGCGGTATGGACGCGACAATCTGCCCGACCACGCCAACCTGTTGGCGAATCTGTTCCGCTGGACGGCCGGGAGCCGCATTCCCCTCGAAGTGCGAGGCCCGGGGCTGATCGACTGCCACCTTTACCGGCAGCCCGGACGGCTGATTCTGCACCTGGTCAACCTGACCAACGAAGGAACGTGGCGCGCGCCGGTGGACGAGTTGATTCGAGTGGGTCCGCTCGCGATCCGGCTGAAACTGCCCGCGGATGTGCGCGGGCGCAGCGCACAATTGCTGGTTTCGAAGGCCAGGCCAGCGATTTCCGCGCGGGAAGGATGGGCGGCGCTGGAGGTGCAGTCGATTGCGGATCACGAAGTTGTAGTCGTTGCGTGAGGCCGCCGGCGGGTGATCGATAATTACTATATTTCGCTCCCGTTATCGTTTACCATAAGATGGGAGGATCTCCATGGAATTCATCCGCGCGCGGCAACCCGAACGTGGGTACCTCAGAACACTGATCGGGGCCGGATTTGAGGGTATCGCCTCTGCAAAGCGCGAGGCAGGCGGCCGAATTCTCGCGCAGCCGGTGAAGACCATCGCCTGGAAGCCCGCGGCGGTGGGCGCCACGGCGGGAGCCCTGGGCGCCCGCCTGACCGGGAATCGCAAGCCATCCGCCATCGCGGCGGGCGCTTTCGTGGGCGGCCTGGTGGGCTTCAGTGCAATCCTGGCCTGGACCTCGCGGGGCTTCACCGCCCGCGCCGCGAAGAAAGTGATGCAACTGGTAAACGCCGCCCGGGATGAGCACTGGCTGGAGACGAACCCCATCGACTACGCCTGAAGCGGAGAAGCGCCGCGCGCGGGCGCCAAGCGCGCCAGCAACGTAAGGCGGCCTGAGCGGGGTGCGCGGCGCGCTCGAGCGTCCGGTTGCGTTTCGAACTTCGCCAAAAGCCGGGAGGTAGCCGGCTGCGGCGCGCCCAACGCTACCGGCTGGAGGAAGCGGGCCGCCAATCGCTGGAATGTTTCGCGGGTTGAAAACCCTGGCCAACCGAGGCGAGCAAGCCGGCCGGTAGTCCCTATTTCTTCGCTGGCGGCTTGTGCGCCGTTTGCGCCTCGATCGAGGAAAGCCGGAGGTAGCCGGCCGCGGCCCGGAGCCGCACGCCTTCCTTATCGTCATCGAGCATGGGTTCGACATCCTTCTTCAGCGCGGGGTCGTTACGCACCGCCATGGAGTGCACGGCAGCCGCACGGACGGTCCAATTCTTATCGTGGAGCGCGTCCCGGAGCGCGGGCAGAATCGCGGGATCTTTCTCTTTGCCGAGAAGCAGCACGGCTGTGGCGCGGCCCGAGATGCCGGGGTCGGTGAGGAGTGCTTCCATGGACGCTACGCCTTGCCCGAGGCCCGGCACAGGCACAAAACCGATGCCTTCGCGCACCGCGTAGAGGAAGGTCGTGGAGGGCGTGTGCATCATGCGCAAGGCGGTGCGCATTTCGCTGCTGATGTAGCCGGAGGCGGTCTTGCTCTCGCCTTCGACCACCGAGAGGAGGGCCTGTCTCCCGATGGGATCGTGGAGATTCCAAAGCGCCTTGGCGGCGGCAAAACTCACTTCCGGCACCGGGTCCTGGAGGGCCTGGTGCAGCGCTTTGACGGAATCCTTCACGTTGACATCGGCCAGGCTGGCCACCACTGCGAGCCGCACCTGAACATCTTTGTCGTCCGCCATGCCGAGCAGTAGCGGCAGGAGAGGACTTCGATCCGAGGCCAGGCTCAGCGCGACGACCGCCTGCTTGCGGGTGTCCGGATTGTGGGCGGTAAGCGCGTGCCGCAGCATGTCGGTGCACTGGGCGTCGGTCGCAGCGGGTGACGGCACGGCGGCGGCCAATATCCACAGAAGGAACGATGCCAGCCGCTTCGGGACGATTGTCTCGCTTCCAGTGCGATACCCGCCAACCAAACCGCTCATGGGTGTACCTCCTACGGTACGGCCGTTCCCGGCTTCCGTTTTGCCCTCGATTATAAGCCGGAAGGTCCCGGCTCATCGGCATCGCGATGTGCGCGTGCAGATTCACCGGTCAGAAATGGAACCCGACTCCCCCCATGATCAGTACGTGGTTGACACCCTTCGAACCGCTGAGGTTTTTGCCGGACACGAGGTCTCGCACTTCCCCCCGGATGCTGACGCGTTTCGAAAGCCGCACATCTACTCCGCCGCCCCAGGCGAAAACGCCGTGGGTGGTCGAATGGGACATCAAATACGGAGGCGAGACTGCGAGAATCCGCGGATAGGTGAAGTCTCCGTCGCCGCCACCGGCTATGCCAAAAAAAGAGAGACGTGCCAGCACCGGAACCATCCAGCGGATCCCCAGAGTCTGCGTCTCCAGGGCGCGATTACCCGAACTGGGGATGCTGGCCGGGATCGACCCTCCGCGCTCGAGGTGAGCGTACTCCACCCACAGGGTCCCCGCCGACGCGCGGGCCACCTGATAGCCGAATTCCTCCGAGCAGCAGCTGATGGGCCAGGAGTTGTAGATTGTCACGCCAGTCGCGGGAACCGTCTGGACGGGAAGGCTGGCGGTGGCCCACATCAGACTGATATCGAAGTTCTGCGCCCGCTGGGCCTTGGCGCCGTTCGGAAGAAATGCCAAGGCTACCACGCACAGGGACAGGGAAGGTTTGGTCATCGCGTACCTCGCCGGCGGCATTGCCCGGCCTCACAAGCATCTTAGAGGCAACGGCGCGACCCGCGCCAAGCAATTCCGCTGAGCGGTTCAATTTGCCGCTGAGCGGCATTTGCCGCTCAAAAGCGACCGCAACCGCTCAGAATCCGCTTCCGCCGCTCACGGGAAATCCGGTTGTTTTGAGCGCCTGCCGGTTCCTATACTTGGATTCGCTCGATTATGCGGCGCGCGGTGACTTCGATTCTGATGGCCATGCTGGTTGCGCTGTCCGGCGACTGCGCGGACCGCGCGGTGTGGAGCCGCATCCGCTACTCCGGTGGTACCATTCCGGTAAAGGCCAGCCCTTACGATTGGAACACCACCCTTACCGTGATCCCCCAACCGCCGTCGATCGTCATTGTGATCGCTCCCGCCTCCGTCTTTATGGCCAGGCGGACGGTGCGCATCGCCGCGGACCGCATCATCTCGCTCAGCTCCGGAGCGGCCGCCTGGCGCCACGTGGGAGCGGTCGCCGGGGCGGTGCTACCCGCGAAACCTCCGGCGCTGTTTGGCCTGTTGCAGGACAATGGTTATGTCGGCATCGTGTTTCACAACGGTGCGGACAAGCCGGAGTCCATCCTGCTCGATACTCCCCTCGGATGGCAGATTCTGCCGGCCCTCAAACGGCTCACGGGAAAATCGGTGGAGGATTCCCCATGACAGGCGCCCCATAGCACCGATGCCCGATTCGCCGCTGGATGTCGCTTCACTGGCCTTGTTTGCCTTCGGCGCGCTCACTTTCTCCGCGCTCGCCGCGCTCTATTGGGGCACGCACCGCGCGAGCAAGCGGGGCGGGTCGAACGTCCTTGCCTCCTTTACATTGGTCTGCGCCATCGCCTTCCTGAACACCGTAGCGTTTCAGGTCAGCCTCATCAGTTGTCTGACGGCCGGCCTCTTGCCCGCGCTGATTGTGCACCTGGTTTTCGAGATGGAATTGCCGCGGCTGCCGCGGTCTCGCCGGTGGCGTTGGCTGGTGATGGCTTTCTATGCAGCCTCGATTCCTTTACTGCTGGAATGGGCGAACGAAACCGGCCTGCTGGCGGCGCCTTGGGCCGGCGCATGGTACAGCGCTCCCGCCGCCCTGCTGGCCGCCGCAAGCGCCGCGGGGCTGGTGTTAACGGCTCTTGCACGGCGGCCTTCGGAAGCCCGGGAGCGCGCTCACCGCCGCTGGACCGCCGTTCTCCTGGCGTTGATGCTGGCCTGTGCCGCGGCGAGCTGGAGCGGGTTCGGCGCCGCCATCGGCTCTCTGCCCGATTACCTGCTACTGCTCTTTTTCTCGGTGACTCTCTACTACCGCGAGCGCCTGGTATTTTTCGACGTCGTGGTGAAGCGCGGAATGTATCTGGCCGCCGGGCTGGCTCTGCTGGCTGTCTGGTTTCCTTCTCTCACCCACTCTCCCTTGATTCTTGCCGCCGGCTTCCTGGTTTGCTGGCTCACGTCTCCCTGGATCTACGCCCGCCTGGCACGCGGTATCGATCGTGTGTGGCTGCGCCGCAAATGGACGAACGAAGAGGCCCAGAGGCGGTTCCTCGGCGAGATCCAGATCGCCGGCGGCGAGTATGAACTGCGCGAGCGGGCTGCGGAGTCGCTGAGTACCATTTTCCGCGGGCCCGCCCAGGTCCGCTTCGAAGGCTCCGCTCTTCGCGGCCCTGCCGATTCCGCGCAAGACACCGTGACGGCGGAACTGAATACCAGCGGCTCCCGGCTGGGCGATATCCGGCTGGGGCCCCGCCCCAACGGCATGCCTTATCTCAGCGACGACCGCCGGCTGCTGGAATCGCTCGCCCATGCGCTCGCGGCAATCCTCGAAACCGTGCGTTTGCGCGACGAACGCCGGCGCCAGGAGGAGCGCGAACGCGAGCTGCGCTGGCTGGCTGAACGTGCCGAACTGAAGGCCCTGCGCGCGCAGATCAACCCACACTTTCTGTTCAATACGCTGAGTGTGATTGCCGGACTCCTTCACTACCAGCCGGAGCTCGCCGACGAAACGATCGAGCGGCTTGCGCAGATATTTCGCTACACTTTGCGCCGCTCGGCGAGCGAGTGGGTGCCGCTCGGTGAAGAGGTCGAGTTTGTCACCGCGTATCTGGGCATCGAGCAGGCGCGCTTCGGGGACCGGTTGCGCCTGGAGTTCGACGTGGATCCCGGCGTCGCGCATTTCCAAATCCCGGCCATGAGTATTCAGCCGCTGATCGAAAATGCCATCAAGCACGGCATCTCGGCAGCGGAGGGAGCGGGATCTGTCGGGCTGCGAGTGGCGGAACAACCCGGGGGCGCTCTGCTGGTGGAGGTGTCCGACAGCGGTCCCGGCTTTCCGCCCGGTTTTTCTCTGGAAAGCAGCGGAGACGGCCACGGGCACGGTATGCGGAATGTGGCCGAGCGCCTGCGCGGTTACTACGGCGACCGGGCGCAACTGTTTTGGGAGAGCGGACGCCGAACCCGAGTGGCTTTCACCATTCCGCCTTCGGGCTCTTCGCACTTCCGCGGAGGGAATTCGTGATCCGCGTGTTGATCGCCGACGATGAGGTTCCCACGCGGGTCCGCATGCGTCAATTGCTGGCTTCGCACCCGGATGTCGAAGTCGCAGGCGAAGCCGGATCGGGCACGGAAGCCATGGAGTTGACCGTTCAGCTGCAGCCGGATGTGGTTTTCCTGGATGTCCAGATGCCCGGGTGCAGCGGCATCGACGTAGCGGCCTGTTTGCCGAAACCGCGTCCGCACGTCATTTTTTGCACCGCGTATGACCAGTACGCCGTCGAGGCGTTCGAGCTGCACGCGGTAGATTACCTGCTGAAGCCGATCGCCCGGGCGCGCCTGGCGCAGGCGCTGGACCGTGTCCGGCAAATGCAGTCGACGCCCGGGCAGCAAGCGGCGCTCGACCGGGCCATTCGCGGCCCGCGTCCTGCTCCCGCCCGTTTCCTGGTGAGAAGCGGCGCGCACTACCTGGTGATCGGCGAATCGCGCGTGTTGTATTTCGGCACTCAGGGGAGCCTCACCTGCCTGGTGACGGAAAACACCCAGTACTGGATGGATCCATCGCTGAACGACCTGCAGCAGCGGGTGGATCCCGCGCGGTTCTTCCGTATTTCGCGCGGCGCGCTGGTCAATCTCAACGCCATCACGCAAGTGATTCCGCAAGCCGGGAGCGGCGGGGAAGTCGTGCTGAAAAACGGACAACGCCTGGAGGTGAGCCGGAGACGATTCCGGGAGCTGCTGGAGGCGCTCGGCGGGGCGGGGCAATCAGGAGCTTGACATGGCGGGCCGGACCGAACCGCCTGGTGCTGAAGAGAAACCGGCGCACCCCCAGGGATTTACAAGAATGCTTTTGGGGGATCTACATGGACACCGATGCCCCTTTTTGGATCGGTTCCGAAATCGATCTTCGCCTGCAGCGTGACCGTAGAGAGTCAGGCGTTCAACAGATTTGTCCTTGTCTCGAGGTATGACCGATGATCGATCCGCCCCCTCTGATGTCACGGATCGCCCGGCGGACGTCTGAAAGCCGGGTCCCAGAGCGGCCTTGGTGAAGCAGTTGGTCGCCCAGCTCAGCGCCCGCGCTGCGCCGGACTCAACCCTCCTCCTCCTCGAGCTTCTTGATCAGGTCTTTCGCCTTTCTCGCGTCGGTCGGCTCGACTCCGCCATTTCTTTTCTTTGCCGCCGCCAAAACCTCTTTTTTCCACGCCGCCCACTGGTTACCCTGGTTCTTACCGTGATCGCTCGCGCTTTTGTCGCCCCCGACCTGGCCTTTGGCTCCGTCTTTTCCTCGATCCTTATCGTGCCCGCCGACTCTTTTCGGAAGTTTCATTTTCAGGTGGTAGGCGAGTTCCAGAACCCAGTCGGATTCCGTCCCGCCGAAGACTTCACGAGCGCTTGTCTTGTAGGGGCTCATAGTGTGCGTAACCTCCGGGCAGGATTCTATCACAGCTCCTGGCCGTCGATTCAATGCCGCCTTGACAAGCTTTCACATCAGAAAAGCACGAGTCCGCAATCGGAGCGGGGGCACCGTTGGACTGCGAGTGGTGGGACAACCCGGAGACGCTCTGCTGGTGGAGTCCGAAGCCGTCCCGGTTTTCGCCCGAATTTTCTCCGGGCGCTCGGCGGGGCGCGAGAATCAGCCCTCAGCCGACAGGGTATCGGCGGCCACCTTGACACGGCGGGACCGAACCGGCTGGTGCTGGAGGTGGGGGTCGAACCCACATGCCCAGTGAAGGGCGCGGGATTTTGAGTCCCGTGCGTCTGCCAGTTCCGCCACTCCAGCAAGTCTATGACTCGTTTGAGTTTACCACGCTTTCTGAGTTGGCGCACTGTAATGGTTTTTGTAATGGTCTGGAGGGCAATCATTTGACCCTCCGCAACCGTGCCGCCCGCTCCTGCTTGCGTTTTTCTGCGTATTCTTCGAGTTTTTGGCCGGCGTCCTGAATGTCGGCCTCATCGATGATGTTGTAACGGTCGAAGACCGCGCGCGTGCGGTGCCCCGAGATCTCCATCGCCACCTTGTCCTGTATTCCCGCCCGCTTCATGTTGCGGACGGCACTCCGCCGCAGGTCGTGGAATAGCAACCCGGCAACGCCAGCACGCTCACACGCCTCCCTCCACCCGTTCAGGTGGTTGTCCACCGGATGGTTGCCACGCCCATGAAAGACAAATTCACAGCCCGCCGGGCATGTCTCCCGCTGCCGTTCCAGCCAACGGCACATATCACCATAAATCGGTAAGGTGCGCGGCCTCTTCGTCTTCGTCATGCTCGCCGGCAAACGGATCGCCTCGCCTTCCAGGTCCACCTGAGACCACTGGATGCGGCGCAGTTCGTTCTTCCGCGCGCCCACGTGATAGCCGCACACGAACAAACCCTTGAGATTGGCGGGTAGCTCCTGCAGGAGCTTCTCATACTGGTCCTGTTCCAGAAACCCCTGGCGGACATTCGTCTCGGGAAGCACAGGCATCGCTGGTTGCCGGCTTACCAGGGGCGGGTCTTCCCGGGTCCCCAGTTTGAAGCCGCGGCGTAGGATGGCCAACTCGCGGTTGATCGTCGCGTTGGAGGCTCCGTCGCCGCGGCGGCTGTCGATGTATTGCCGGATCTGGTTCTGTCCGAATCGAGATGCCGGAAGCCGTGCGAGGAGGGGGGCGATGTTGGAGTTGTAACGCAATTCAACGTGAATTGTGTCGCTTAAACCGCGCACGCGGTTGTCTTCGATGACCAGCTTGCAGAGGTCACCGATAGTGGCGCGCTGGGGGCCGACCCGTACCCCGGCGGCCACCTCTCCCACGCGCTGCTTGAGCAGGTTCTCGGCCTCGGCCTTGCGCGTGGAGCCGGAACTCTCTTGAATCGGCCGATTGCGCACGTGGTACGAAATCCACCA
>Ga0335078_10017625_pt1 | contig 10615 bp, 5 predicted proteins | sample Lox_Sample_32_FD_206711 | JGI IMG/M metagenome (GOLD analysis project Ga0335078, IMG submission 206711) | Soil microbial communities from Loxahatchee National Wildlife Refuge, Florida, United States - Lox_Sample_3.2 | ecosystem: Environmental > Terrestrial > Soil > Wetlands | place: USA: Florida...
GTTCTGCTCCAGGAGGTACGAATACACAATCGCCAGCGTGATCAGCGAGACTAGCGAACGAATCCCGCTGCACGCCTCAACTACCTCGAGCGACATGGTGGGGAGTTGAATGACGTTGCCCTCGAGCAGCACCGGGACGCCGACCAGCCGCAGAAGGCCGGCGGCGAGATCCGAGGCCATAAACTGCATGGGCAGCGTGATCTCGTTCATCAGAATTGTGGGAATGGGAATGGCCAGGAAGAGGAACGCCCAGGGAAAGATTACGGCCCGGAACTGGGCCCAGCCCAAAAGAAGGATAACGAGTCCGGCCAACAGAAAGATGAAGGAGGAGCGGGAGAGAAAGAGTTCGGCGCCGAAGATGCCGAGGAGCAGAATGCCCAGGGCGCCGGCCATGACACCGAGACCCCACCAGGAGGGTTTCAGCGGCAGATTTGCCAGAGTTTGCCGCCGCTGCCAGACCACATACGCGGCAATCACCGGCACCACGAAGCCGTGGGAAAGGTCGGGATCGGTCCACCAGTCCTTCACCAGGGCGAAGAAGATGCCCCTGTAGAGAAAGGCGATCGCGATCAGCAGCGCGGCGCCACCCCACCACCAGACGGATCGCCCGGCGCTGGCGCCTCTCTCCTCCAAAGTGGCAGTCGGTCCGACGGCGGTGCTCATCCGTTATCCCTGAACAACCCTGGCGGTCTGATCCATGAAGAAATGATTCAGCCTAAGGATACCAAACAGGGCAGGCTGTGGGCGAGCAAGATTTCGTCATTGCCCCCGATGCTGAAAAACCGGGTGCAGGCCGGTTGTCCCGAGGCGTTGGGTGGGAAGGATGTTGAGCCCGGGCCCGCGTCCAGGCTCAACATCCTCAACCTGCGGCCGCCAGCCCCCGACATTCGTTCGGGAGTGTGGCCTCCGAGCTCGAGCTTACTTGTGGGGCTTGAGTTCGGTGACTTGATTTGCGCTTACTGCCACGTTCTCGTCAAACACCGTGTTGCCGTCGTGATCGCGGACCTGGATGTTGTGCGTGCCTGCTTCGAGCCCCAATTTCGCGACGTGGTCGCTTGTGCCCGCGAACTGGCCGTCGACGAATATCGAGGTGTCGTGATGCGGCACCTTGATCTCAACCTGGCCCATTCCGCCAGCCAGAGTTGGCGCAGGGTAAACATACACCTGCTGGGTTGAGGAGGGTACGTTGTAGGTGTATGCCGGCGGCGTGGACTGCGGCTCCGCGTAGACCTGATACCAACCGGGGCTGGAGGAACCCTGGTAATAGATGACAACCTTGTGCTTGGCCGTAGCCAACGGCGCGAAGGTCATCAACGCGAGAAGGCTGATTGCCGATACCTTCCAGAGTCGTATCATCGCTTGCCTTTCCTTTCCGAACCGGCTTACCCCCAAGGGCAGCATGCTCCAGCCGGATTCATCCAGTTTGATGCGGTCGCGGTGGAAGGCTGCTTCACCGATCTGGATAACCATCTGTGCATCAATATGATACGAGCAGGCGCCCGGCAGGGCAGCACTCTACCTCTTCGGACACCCGGGCGATTCGCCATGGAACGCGTTGCCCTGATAGTCGAGTTCTTTGAGGCCGGCTTGGGAGGTGTAATAGCCTTCGATCACCTGGCGCTTCAGCAGCAGGTAGAACTGCGGCCCCGCGGCGGCCGTTTGCGGCGGGCCTGTGGCCGACATATCTAGCCTACGCAGCAGGTTCGATTGCTGCGATTCGCTCAGATTCAGGAACCCGCCGCTCGCAAGCCGGCCGGACTCCTCCTGCAACCACGCCAACCCGTCCTTCCAGACCTTCTGCGGGTCGGACGTCTCGAGTTGCTGAACCTCCTCGGCGCCGTAGTAGCGGACGGCCAGAGTACGATGCTGGGCAGAGAGGCTGCGCGCTGCCTGGCGCACCGATTGAGATTGCGAGACCACGAGATCGATCCACATTGCAATCTCGCCCACAGTCTCCGCGTCCACTGGCTGGCTCTGCGCCGGCTCTTCATACGCTGTGTTCAGCATCAGCCACACCAGCCGGCGGACCACCGGGAACTCTTCAGCAGAAAAGAAGATTGGCGAGAAAGGCTCAGGATGAGGCGCAGCGTATTCGGTCTCGCTGCCGGGAGGAGGCGTCACGAATCGCTGCTGGCGCATCAGGACGTGGGTCAGGTGATCGGCCGAGGGATCGTACAGCCCGGGCGGCAAGGCCGCCGGCGCCGCCGGGCTCGACGCGGTCTGTGCTTGCGCAGATGCGGCAGGCAACGCGGCGCCGCTCGTGTGTTCCGGCAGAATCCCGCTGAATCCTGCCAGCGCAGTAGCCTGACCGAGGCGCAGAAGCCACTCCCGACGCGTGAGTCCGTCCGTCGCCTCGCCCGTCTGTTCGATCTGCTTGCCGGGTTTTTCGATCTCGTTCATTCCGCCGTGTTTCCTAGTTTCGCCGTAGGGATCTCTGTGAGTCCTCCGTGCTCTCTGTGTTGAAAGCTTTTTACACAGAGGCCACAGAGGACTCACTGAGGGCTCCCGTTGTGTGCGATTTATGCACAAACCTCTGTGACACGACTCTAGAACGTTCCCCTTCTGAATTCCTCCGCGATGTAATCCGCGGCGCGGCACGACACCGCCATGATCGTCAGCGTGGGCTCGTAGCACCCTTGCGTCACGAAGGCGGCGCCGTCGGTGACGAAGACGTTCTTCGCGTCGCGGACGCGATTGTACGGGTCGAGGACGCTCTTCCTGGGATCGCTCCCCATGCGCGCGGTGCCGGTTTCGTGGATGTTCTTTCCGAAGATGCTCAACTCGGTCGCGGGCGGCTGCGGATTCTCGAGCTTCAGGGCGTCGAGGACGTTCAGGATGTCCTGGCGCATCGCCCTGGCCTGCGCCTGCTCGTTATCGCCGTAGCTCGCATGAATGCGCAGCACCGGGATTCCCCAGGCGTCTTTTACCTCGGGATCGAGCTCGACGTAGTTGTCGGCGCGCGGCAGGCACTCGCCCTGCGCTTCGAAACTGCAGTAGTACGGCACGTCCTGGCGCACACGGCGCCGCCACCCGGCGCCGAATCCGGGAAGGCCGTAGGCCTGGCCATAGAGTTCCTGGCTTGACGAGCCATCGAAACGGTAGCCCCGCAGGAAATTCGGATTGCGGTGACCCGCGGTGTTGGCGTACTTCGCGATCAGGAATCCGGCCGGATTACCGATGGGCTCGCGCTCGGGCGGGTGAAGCGACGGAATCACGCCGCCCGCGCCCTCGATGGTGAAGTGATCCATCAGGTAGTGCCCCAGCACGCCCTGCGAATTGCCGACGCCTTGCGGGAATCGCGACGTTCGCGAGTTCAGCAGGATGCGCGTCGACTCGAGCGTGCTCGCTGCCAGAACCACCACCTTCGCCTGAAACTCGCGATGTGCTTTGGTCACGCGATCGATGGCGTAGACGCCGCGCGCGCTGGCTTCGTCGGGGTCCATCACCACGTGGCTTACCACCACATCGCTGATCAGCCTGAAGCGCCCGGTGCGCGCCGCCGCCGGCAGTGTGACCGACGGGCTGTTGAAGTACGACGCGGTATAGCATCCGCGCTGGCACTCGTCGCAATAGTGGCATGCGGGCCGGCCGCGATGCGGCACGGTGAGATTCGCCACGCGGTCCGGCATCACACGCCAGCCGAACTTCTCCTCGATCACTTTCTTGGCCAGCAGGCTTCCGCAGGAGAGATTCATCGGCGGCAGGAATTGGCCGTCGGGCATCTGCTCCAGATTCTCGCGCGAGGCGCTGACGCCGATGTAACTCTCCACCTTGTCGTAGTAAGGCTCGAGATCCTTGTAGCTGAAGGGCCAGTCCTCGCCATAGCCGTCGCGGCTGGCGGCCTTGAACTCATAATCGCTGTAGCGGTAGCTCTCGCGCGCCCAGCAGAATGTCTTGCCGCCGACCTGCCGCCCGCGAATCCACATGAAGGGCTTGTCCGCGGGCGTGGTATACGGATTCTCATGATCGTTGACGAAGAACTGGTGGCTGTACTCGTCGCAGGCGTAGCAGAGCCGCTGCACCGGCTGATTCTCCAGCAGCGCGCGGCGATTGCCGAAGCCGCGATACTTGAGCTGATAGGCCCAGACGTGCTCGGTGAAGTCCTTGGTGGGAATGCGCGGCGGACCGGCTTCGAGCATCAGGACGCGCAGGCCGCTCTCGCACAGCTCCTTCGCCACCCAGCCGCCGCTGGCTCCTGAGCCCACCACGATCGCGTCGTATGTCGTACCGTTCGGCATCAGGAGTTCATCATATCGCGTTCAGGTATTGCACAGCCAATATAGCCACTAAATCCTTGAAAAGAAAGGGCCGCAAAATCGTCAAATGAGGCCGATTTCGTGCAATTCCGATGGAAAAACCCCTCAAAATTGCCCCGCTTTTTAAGCCTAACCTTAAGGCAATCAACAACATGATGGCTTTCACGAGCTAAACCTAACATCGTCAATAACCTGATGGCTTTCCGTCGCGTCTGGCGTAAAATCGCGTTGATTCTAAGGGAGTCTTAGGCTTCGTTGGGAAAAAATCGATTCCCCCCGCGCCTCGTGACCCTCGATAGCCTGGTTTTCGGTGCTTTTGCTGCTGGCAAGCGGCCTGAGCTACTAGTCGTCCAGCAGCACGCGATGCGCGGCTGGAATCGATTTCCATGTCTGTATTAAGGAGATCACAAACAGGCGTATAAGTCAAACGGAGTTTTCAGTCGGTAGTGTCCGCAACCAGGGTTTTCACCGCGGAGATCACGGAGGCCACAGAGGCCCGATCTCCGTGCCCTCCGTGGCCTCTGCGGTGCAATCCCAGTTCACACCACGCGGAGAACCTCCGCGCGAGAGTGCTGCCAGTTGCGGCTAACCACCCGAATTCAAGCGATGGCCCAAGAAGGTAAGCGAGGGCAAGGCGCCCCGCTACGATAGAAAAAGCGGCGACGGCAAAGCGGACACGCCCTGAGAGCGCGACGCCCGCGTACCTCTCAATGCCTGTGCCGGCGTTGTCGCTTACTGAGTCCGGCAGCGCCAGAATTCCTTTGAGAAATCGGCTCGACCACCCTGGCGCAATCACTCAGGCCGCTGGCTCGAAGGCTTTTCGGCCGTCGATACCTGAAACAGCTTGAACCCGGAGTAAAGATGCAGGTTGCGGAACCTCTGGCCGTACCAGTTAATCGTGACGATCACCTCAACCGGAAGCCAGACCGCGCGAGCGTCATTGCGAAAGTGAATTTGCGCGAAACGCGACTCCGTTGTGACGCTCTTCAAGTAAGGATCGTCGAGCGGAAACGCGATGTCGGTCCGCATGCGCGTTACCTGGAAGCTTTCGGAATCGATCCAGGCGACGCCCTGCACCAGCACGTCGATGGTCTTGACGGGCGAGTGGATGGTCTCCTCGGGGCGCGCCTTGCCGGGAATCTGGCTGAAGTAGACAATTTTCATCGACCTGCCATGCACGTCCTGCTCGCCCAGATACCGGAACGTCGAATTGGACTGATAGCCGGGATGGAAGATGTCCGGCAGCGACGCGAAACCCACGGTCACAAATCCGCCCTCGAGCGGCGTGGGCTCGGTGCGCCGGCCCTTTGCGTCGGTGCGGTACTCGTCGAGGACGTTGCCGTCCGCCGACGCTTTAACGATGTCGAGATAGTTGAACTCCTCAAGCTCCTTTTCGAGGATTCTGCCGCTCCACTCCAGCCTTTCCAGAACGATCTGTTCGCGGGCGCTCACATCGGGCAGCGTGTCGAAGAATGCTTTCACGTTGGCCCCGACTTTCGCGAGCAGCGGCGCGAGATCTTCCTGGCTGGCGGCGGCCCGGAGCCCTTTCAGCTCAGGCATCGCCTTGACGAACTCTGCAGGAGTCCAATCGGCCATGGGTGCCTGCATGGACTCGCCGGACGAAGGCGCTTTGCCGGTATCGAACGTTTTGCCGCTTTCGGGCGCTTTGCCGTGGGGCGCTTCCGGAACGGCAGCCTCGCTCTTGCCGCCCGCCACCTCGGCCTGCGCGTTGAGCGCCGCGATCTGCTTCTCAACCGCGTCGCGGACCACTTCGCGAATCCGGTAGGCGCCGGGCGGCGGCTGGAAACTCGTCTTGAGATAGATGCCGTTCTTGCTCAGCCTGTGGAGCGTCGCGTCTTTCAGGTGAAGGTCAAATGATTCTTCCTTGCCGCTCACGTACTTTCCGTCGTGGTCAAAGAGCGCCGTATCGAAGATCAACGTGTTCACGCTGCGCTCATCTTCCTTGCGGAACTGCAGGCTGCCCAGATCGACATGAATCACCACCGTGAGTGTGGCGGGGGGTTGCACCTGCTTGCCGGACTCGGCGCTCAAGTCCACCGGCAGGGCATGAACTTCATTGAGTGAGAACATCAGGGCGTCAATCTGGTCCTGGCCTGCCTGCTGGTCGGCCAGAGACGCGACGGGATCGAAATAACCGCGCCGCGCTTCCACGCTCCAGGACTTGTGCCCACTCAGCGTGACCTTGAGCGTATGAAACTTGCCGTCGAGCTTGAAATCGGCGGGCGAGAAGCTGAGAACGTAAGTCACCTCGGGGGGCGCGGCGGTCTCATGGAAGGCTTCGCCAAAGTCGTTGGTGTTGTGGATGAATATGCCGCCCGTGCCGGCGGCAAGATTCGCCAGCACGTCGCGGGAGAGGTTCTCGCCCTGGAGGTAGATCGAGTCCTTTTGCTCCTGTAAGAGGATCAGCGAGGGGTTGTCCATGGGCCGGTGAATGGGCGCCTCGAGCCCGGCGGCATCGATGGCGCTGATCACCACGTCGCGGCGCACCGCCCCCTGAATCAGCTGTTCGATATCCGCCGATCGCGTCTCGGTCAGGAAGCCCGGTGAGATCAGCACCAGCGTGCGCCGGCCCGCCATGGCGGCCAGCCGGTTTATGCCGGCGGCGATCCGTTCGAGCGCGCTCTGCGACTCCTGATCGGCAGTGCTCCAGATCTGGGCGGCTTCGTATTTTGCCCTGTCTGCCGCCTCCGTGGCGCACGCCGCCGTCTTGTTGTCCTCTCTGACGCAATCGCACTCATACGCCTCGCCCACCGCGACACCCGTGGCATCGCGGTCCTGGCGCTGATCGATCAGATAAGCTTCGTATTCGTCGATGGACGGGCAGCCGTTGAGCTGGGACAGCGTTCGGGAGCGGGGGCCGATCCGGAACAAAGCGTCGTGAAGCTGGTCGCGGTCCCTGGTGAAATCGAGATCGTCCTCGTGGGACGACGTGAAGATGGCTGTGCGATCGAGCGGACCGACTTCCGTCGAGACGAATCGCCACGCCGCTTCGCGCGTGCGCTGCACTGCTTCTCTGGGCAGGTGAAGATCGTCGAAAAACAGGCCCACGAAACGCTGCGGCGGGGCCGGTGCAGCAACACCCGGCGCGCCCTTCTGCTCATTCGACTGCGCCGCCGGCCCGGGCGCGGCAAGCTGGCCGGCGCCGGTCTCCACCGAGAAGCCTGATATCTGCTGCGGTTTGCCGTCGTCGAGCAGCCGGAAATCTTCCCCGGTGAGATTGCCGACCGTGCGGCCGTCGGGGTCGCGGACCACAACGCGGACCGTCACCACGTTGCGCTCCACGCGAATCTGAAATGTAGGAGGAGACTCGTGGCTGCGGATCTCGGGCGGGTTCGACGTCTGCCGCGCCTGAAGCGTGGGCTTCCATAGCAAGAAGAAGCCCACCCCCGCAACGATCAGGACCCGCCGGCACAGGCCCGGACCATGGAGGCCGGTGATGAGTAAGGGTTTCGCAGTTCTCACGCGCGGTCAGTATACACCGCCGCTGCAGAGGGAGAACCGTCGACGGTCATAGTTCCTGGCCGAAAACGTGGCCGGGAATCCGGTTGCCGCCAGCGTTCCGTTGCGGCGGGCGGAGTCTTCCCGGAGCTGACGGCTATTGCGGCGTGGTGATCCAACTGATGGGTTGCACCGACGACACCGTGGTGTGCGACATAGAGGCGCCGGTCAGGACCGTCGCCGGGAACCAGGGCGGAGCAAATCCGCTTCCGGCGGCAAAGCGACGGTCGAAGAAGATATTGCGGGTGGTCGAATTGATGTTCTGGATCGTGTTTTGAATCCGGCCGCCCACGATGTTCAGGGTGCCGATTGCAGCGCCCGTGTTCACGATCCCGCCGCTGCCCCCGCTCGAGATGGTGGCCAGGCTGGCGTCGATTTCCAGGTTTGTGCTGCTCTGCTTGTTATTCAAGTCGATGTTGCCCGTGGCGGTGAAAATTCCGAGCGTCTGACCCTTGTTGTTTCCGGGGATCAAGCTGTCCGCCGGAGTACCCGGGATCTGGTTTTGGGTGAACGTTACAGGCTCAGTCTTGTAAAGAAGATCGCCAGTGACGGTGACGTTGCTTTCGGCTGTGACGGTAATGGCGGCGCCGTCCTGGACCGCGGGAAGTCCCGCTCCCGGGCCACTGAGACCGTTACCGGTGCCGGAGCTATTTCCGATGTTCCCGTTGACATAAAGCATGGTGGCCGGTTGCCCGGAGATCAGGTTCTTGGGCACGCCGCTCAAAACAAGAGTCGTGGCGCCGGACTTCACAGTGGTTGAGTTGGCGGCAATATTCGTGGTCACCGTCGTGGTAGTCGCGCCCTGGGTAATCGTGAAGACTTGGGTGGGATTTCCTGAAGTGTCTGTGCCCGTAGACAACTGGACTGAGGACGCGTCGCCTTGGACGTAAATGCCGCCTCCAGTGACGGTCTTGGTACCATCATAGGGCAAGTACACGCCTGACGCAGTCCCACCCGCCGGGTACGAGGTGCCGGAGATGTTCTTTACGGCGGCATTCAGGATGGTGTTCCACTGGGCGGCGGTTGGGTTCGAAATGGGCTCCCCGGTTCCCTTGCCGTCAATCGCGGCATACTTCTGGCTAAAATCGTTCGGCGGCAGCGTGACTGACGGCTGGCCCCACTTGTACCCGGACTGGAAGTTGGGCTTGATCTGCTGTGCACCGGAAGTGTAGCTGCCTCCGTTCGACTGATAGCAACTGCCGAATTGCCATCCGGCATTCGCGCCCGCGCTGCCTACCGGATCGGTAAAAATGTAGGAGCCGGTCGTTCCAAAGGTCCAGGAGCCATTCGTGAAGACGGGCCCGGTGATAGTCCCCGGAACCAGGTAGGATCCGCTGCAGATCGGCTGTTGGTCAACGAACATCCCCCAGGCGGCGAAGTTTTCCGTGATTGGTGTACCCGTAATTGCGAGTGTGATGTTGCCTCTCTCCTGGACGTTGGTGAGCTGCGAGGCCAGCGCCCGGCCGCTGGAAGTGATGGAGTAGCTGTAGACGTACTGGTAGGCGGTGGCTTGGGTGTCCGTAGCGCACGGGCCTGGCGTTGCGCTTCCGCTTGCCGTTACCGTGCATGAAGTCTGAGTAAAGGAAACGCTCGCAATCTCGAAGTTTCCGCCCCAGGAAGAGACTGCTTGCCCCGAATTCAGTGAAATATAGCCCTGACCGCCAGTACCGTAGTTGTTGGTGATGTAATTCTGCGCCGCGGTGGCTGCGTTCGCGGCGAGCGGCGGCGTCGCGAAAACAGCTGGCACTGCCGCCACGATCTGATTCATCAATTGCTGCCGCGCCACGCTCAGACCGGAATCAGCGGCATAAAATGCCCCGCGGTAGTTCCGGTAATAGCCGTTGATCAGCATGTCGGAGCTCATGGATATCACCATGGCAAGCCCCACCACGCTCATCAAGCTCAGCAGCAGCAGGGTGGTGACCAGCGCGACGCCGGGATCGGAGCCGCTTGCCGCGGCCGGGCGCATGCCTTGTCCGGATTCTTTTGGCCGGGAGCGAAGTCTTGCCCACATACGCTTCACCTCAGTCGTTCATGCTCAGGTTTCGAGGGTTCACCACCACGGCTGAGCCCTGGATTTGATAACCGCCATTGTCGAAGGCATTCCGGAACCGGTACGCCGGGTTCGTGCTCGGCGTCGTACGTGCAATCATCGAGATGCGGATGGAGCGTACCAGAGAAAAGTCATTCGGCTTGTTGGGAAAGGTCGAGGGGTCGTAGTAATAGGGCGAATACGTGGTATCGTTACCGCCGGAGCCGTCGTTCCACACCGAAGCCCCCACCTTAAAGCCGATCACCTGCTCCATGAGGACGGACGTGGTGCCGCCCTGAGTCCGGGTCAGCTTGGGATCGTTGGCATTGCTGGTATCGACCTGGTAGATGACGGGGGCGAGTTTGATGATCCAGTCCGGACCGCAGAACTGGTTCGAAAGCTGTTCACTGAAGGCGGTGGTATCAGTCCAGACGTCGTTCACGACGGTGTTCGTCAGCGCCACGGTCGCGACGCTCAGCGGATCGCTGGCATTCACGCCCGCTGAGGTCGTGGCTCCGAAGCTGAACTTAACCGCCGCCCCCGCCACGATGGCCCCTGAGTTCAGGATTACGGCAGTGATCTTGCGCCCGTCGCTGCTCACCAGCAGAAGTTCGTCGCCATTGCTGTATTGCTGTGCCGTCTGAGTGAGGGTGAGACCGGCGCCGGCGCGGCCGTACGCGGTCCCCGTAGAGGTATCTGAACAGTTTGCGGCGCCACCGGCTCCGGTAGAGTCCGTAGCGTTGATCGGTACCGTGCCGCTGCTGGCGGTGATGACATTAAGCTTGTCAAAGCAAGCCGCGCTGTAGGT
>Ga0335078_10017626_pt1 | contig 10615 bp, 7 predicted proteins | sample Lox_Sample_32_FD_206711 | JGI IMG/M metagenome (GOLD analysis project Ga0335078, IMG submission 206711) | Soil microbial communities from Loxahatchee National Wildlife Refuge, Florida, United States - Lox_Sample_3.2 | ecosystem: Environmental > Terrestrial > Soil > Wetlands | place: USA: Florida...
CATCGGCGGGGGCAGGATGTCCGCGTCAGCCTCGCGCTGGCAAGTCTCCCACCGCGGCGATGACGGCCTCGGCCGGCAGGTCGGCGAGGCGGCCGCCGCCCTCCGGCGGGCACCCGGGGGGCTGGAGGATCCGGTGGGGCGACGCGTAGACGGGCCCGGTGCGCAGGGGGTTGGTCGGGCCGAACAGCCCGATCACGGGCACGCCGAGCGCGTTCGCCAGGTGCATGCCGCCGGTGTCGTTCGCGACCACGAGCCGGCAGCGGAGCAGGGCGGCGGCGAGCTCGACCAGGCTCGTCGCCCCGGCGAGGTTCGAGACGCGGGCCCCGTCGGCCCCGGCGGCGATCTCGGCCGCCACCGGGGCGTCGCCCGGCGTCCCGAACAGGACGAAGCGCTCCAAGGGGAGGGCCCCGATGAGCCGCCTCCAGTGGCCGGCCGGCCAGCGCTTGGACGGGTCGTTCTCCGAGCCCGGGATGAGGCCCACCGGCGCCCGGCCGGGGGCCGGCTCCCCCGGCGCGTGCAGGGGCGAGAGGTCCAAGGGCGCGTCCAGCCCGAAGTGGCGCAGGAAGCCCTCCCAGAGCTCGATCTGGTGGCGGCGGCCCTCGTCGAAGCCCGCCGGCAGCCGGTAGGCGTGGGTGAGGAGGGGGCGGGGCCTGCCGGGCCTGACGATGCCGAAGCGCTGAGGGATTCCGGCGGCCCAGGCCTCCAGGTCCCCGCGTGCCGAGTTCGTCAGGAGGAGGCCGACGTCCGGGTACAGGGCGCGCAGCCGGGCGAAGCGCGCGAGGTACCCCGGCCCGCGCGGGGGCAGGGCGCGGACCCGGTCGGCGAGGCCGAGGGATTCCAGCAGCGGGGCCAGGCCGGGCTGCGCGAGGAGCGTGATCTCGGCGTCGGGGCGCGACTGGCGAAGCGCGCGCAGCAGCGGCGCCGCCATGACGGCGTCCCCGAGCCAGTTGGGCAGGCGCACCCAGACCCTCGTGCTGCGCGGGAGCCGGGCCGCGCCGCGGCGGCGCAGGTCCTCGGCGAGGAGGTCCCGCCTGGCCTCGAGGCGCAGGCGCCGCGCGGGCACGTCCTGGTTCCTCCAGCGGTCGTGCGCCCAGAGCCAGGACGCGACGAGGCGCTCGTCCGCGAGGGCGGCCTCGAGCCAGCGGTTGAGGGCCAGGGTCGCGCCCGCGGCCGTGCCGTCGTTGGCGACCGGCTCGGACTCGAACGTGACGCGCCAGAACGCCGTCCGCCGCGGGTAGAACGTGCGCAGGTCGGCCCCGAACTTCGCGGCGAGGAGACCGGGCAGTTCCGTCGTCGAGCACACGCGGCCGAGCAGGAGCGTCAGGGCGCCCTGCTGGCCGGCGTTCTGGTCGAAGAGGACGCCGACGCAGCCCCGGGCGCGCAGGATCCCGAGCGCCTCGGCGAAGCCCCCCTTCCGGGACAGGAGGCGCATGCCGTGGCGCTCGCGCGTGCGCTTGACGAACGCGTTCAGGGCGGCGCTGTCCATCGGTCGGAAGATGATCCCGAAGTCCGGGAGCGGCACCGGGCTGAGCAGCTTGAGCCAGGTCTGGCTCTCCCAGTGGGCGAGGTGGAGCGTGGCGAGGACGACCGGGCGCGGACGCGCCGCGATCTCGCGCGCGAAGGCCTCGACGGACGGGCCGAGGCGGGCGATCGAGCGGATCCTGCGCTCCGACAGGAAGGGCGCCGCCAGGGAGAGCATCGCGGTCTCGACCATCCGGCGCCCGCTCGCGCGCGCCACCCGCCTGCGCCAGGCGCGCGGCCGGTCGGCAAACGCGTGGTGCAGGTTCGCGTGCAGGACCCGCCGGCGCCGGGGCGCCAGGAGGAGGGCCAGGTCGCCGCCCGCCGCCGCGAGCGCGCGCAGCGCGGGCTCCGGCGCGTGAGCCAAGAGCCAGCCTAGGATGCTCAGGGCGGTCGTTATCAAGCGATGTCGGTCGCGGCCACGGGGATTTGGCGGTTGAACTTCCCAAGGAAAGGCATGGAAAGTAACGCTCGCACGTCAATGACCGAACTCCTGATCATCAAACCGTCGTCCCTGGGCGACATCGTCCACGGCCTGCAGGTCGCCACGTCGCTCAAGGCGCAGCGCGAGGGCCTGCGCATCTCGTGGGTGGTGCGCGAGATGTTCGCCCCGATCGTCCGCGCCTGCGAGGCGGTCGACCGGGTGTATATCTTCGAGAGGAACGCGGGCGCGAAGGGCTTCCTCAGGCTGATGCGCGAGGTGCGCGCCACCAAGTTCGACTACGTCTTCGACATGCAGGGGCTTCTCAGGACCGGCCTGATGACGTCGCGCACGCGGGCCAAGCACAAGGTGGGGCGCAGCGACGCGAGGGAGTGGTCCGGCGTGTTCTACGACACGAAGGTCCCCCTGCCCCCCGAGGGGCGCCGGAGCCACGCGCTCGACGTCCTGCTCCAGTTCTGCCCGGTGCTCGGCGCGAAGCCGGAGCTGCGGGGGACCCTCGTGTTCCGCGAGGTGGACAGCCTGAACCTCAGGTTCGCCGAGGGCCGGGGCGGGAGCCGGCCGTACGTGCTCTTCCCGGACAGCCGGCGCCCCGACAAGCGGTGGGGCGGGTTCAAGCAGTTGACCGAGCTGATCCTGCGGGAGGACCGGTCGCGCAAGGTGGTCTGGGCCGGCAGCAACTTCCTGCCCGACCGCGGGGCGTTTCCCTCGGCGCAGTTCCTGAACCTCACGGGCAACACGAGCCTCGTCTCGCTTCCCGCCCTCGTGAAGCGGGCGGAATGGGTCGTGAGCAACGACAGCGGGCCCATGCACCTCGCCGCAGCGCTCGGCGTGCGCGTGTTCGCCATCTTCGGCCCGAGCGACCCGAGGCTCTTCGGCCCGTACCCGGTCGGCGGGCCGCTCAACCACGTCATCCAGGCGCCGGTGGGCGACCTCAAGCTCCTCTCGGCGCGGGAGGTCTACGCCCGCTTCCGCAGGATACGGGGCCGTTGACGCGCGCGGCCCGCGGCCGTAGGAGACCCTCGCCCATGCTCGACCCCAAACTCATCCGGGAATCGCCCGAGCTCGTCCGCGCGGCGATCGCGAAGAAGCACCTCAAGGTGGATCTGGACGCCGTGCTCGGCGCCGACGCCGCCTGGCGCGCCCACCTCCAGGAGGTCGAGCACCTGCGCTCGGTGCAGAAGGCCGCGAACGCCGCGATGGCCGCGCTCGCGAAGGGATCGCCGGAGTTCGGCGCCAAGGTGGCGGAGATGAAGGCCGTGTCCTCGAGGCTGAAGGAGCGCGAGGGCGCCCTCAAGGCGGCCGAGGAGGCGTGCCGCGAGGCCCTGCTCGCGCTCCCGAACCTGCCGCACGCGAGCGTCCCGGACGGCGCGGCGCCGAAGGACAACGTCGTCGTCGCGACGCACGGCGACGCGGGGGCCGCGCCGAACGCCGTCCCGCACTGGGACGTCCCGGGCTTCTCGAGGCTCTTCGACTTCGAGCGGGGCGCGAAGGTGACGGGGGCCGGGTTCCCCTTCTTCATCGGCGACGGGGCGCGCCTCGTGCGCGCGCTCATCAACTTCTTCCTCGAGGAGGCCGGGCGCGCGGGCTACACGGAGGTCTCGCCGCCGATCCTCGTCAACGCGGCCAGCGCGACGGCGACCGGCCAGCTCCCCGACAAGGAGGGCCAGATGTACGAGACCACGCCGGACCGCCTGTTCGCCGTCCCGACGGCGGAGGTGCCGCTCACGAACTTCTACCGAGACGAGATCCTCGACGCGGCGGCCCTCCCCGTCCTGCGGTGCGCCTACACGCCCTGCTTCCGGCGGGAGGCGGGCAGCTACGGCAAGGACGTGCGCGGGCTCAACCGCGTCCACCAGTTCGACAAGGTCGAGCTCCTGAAGTGGGTCAGCCCCGCGACGAGCTACGACGAGCTCGAGGGGCTCCGGGCGGACGCCGAGGCGCTCCTCGTGAAGCTCGGGATCCCGTACCGGGTCCTCCTCATGTGCGGCGGCGAGCTCGGCTTCGCGCAGTCCAAGAAATACGACCTCGAGGTCTGGGCCGCGGGCCAGAGGCGCTGGCTCGAGGTCTCGAGCTGCTCGAACTTCGAGGCGTTCCAGGCCCGGCGCGCCCAGATCCGCTTCCGCTCCAGGGAGACGGGGAAGGCCGAGCTCGTCCACACGCTCAACGGCTCGGGCCTCGCGGTGCCGAGGGTCCTGGCCGCGATCATCGAGAACAACATCGAGGCGGACGGCCGCGTGAGGATTCCCGGCGCGCTCGCCGCCCACTTTGGCAAGTCGCACCTGACGTTCGCCTGAGGGCGGCGCCCCGGGGCCGAGAGCAATGAAGGCGCGCCGCCCCGTTGACTGGCCCGGCGCCGCGGCCGCGGCCGCCCGCGCGCTCCCGCTCGCAGGGCTGCACCCCGCCGTCGTCGACTGGGCCGCCTCGCGGCCCCGCCGGGAGCGATGGGCGGTGGCCCTGTCCGGGGGCGCGGACTCGGTGGGCCTGCTCCTGCTCCTCTGGGCGCACTGGCCGGAGCGGCGGGCGCGCCTGACGGCGCTCCACTTCGACCACCGGCTGCGCGGCGCCGAGTCGGCGGCGGACGCCCGCTTCTGCGCGGGGCTCTGCGCGGCGCTCGGCGTGCGCCTCGTCGTCGGCCGGTGGCGGGCGCCGCGCTCCGCGCGCGGGGAGGCCGGGGCCCGCGCGGCGCGATTCGCCTTCATCGAGCGCGAGATGGCCAGGAGGCGCCTGCGCGTGCTCTGGCTCGGCCACCAGCAGGACGACATCGCCGAGACGATGATGATGCGGCTGGCGCGCGGCAGCGGCGCGGCCGGCCTCGCGGCGCCGCGCGCGCTCCATGCGTTCGCGGGCGCGCGGCCGGGCGCGGCGCGCCTCCACGTGAGGCCGCTCCTGAGCGTCAAGAAGTCGGAGATCGTGCGCGCCCTGCGCCTGGCCGGGGCGGCCTGGCGGGAGGACTCGAGCAACGCCAGGGGCGTCCATTTCCGGAACCGGCTGCGCCTCGACGTCATCCCGCGCTGGATCCGGGCGGCGCAGCGCGACGCGCTGGCCGGGGCCGCGCTCTCGCGCGAGCTCCTGGAGGAGGACGACCGGGCGCTCGAGGCCTGGGTGGACTTCCTGGCGCCCATCGCGGCGGACCGCTCGCTCAGCGTCTCCCGGCTGTCGGGGCGGCCCCGGGCGGTCGTCCGGAGGGCCCTCTACCGCTGGCTCTTGCTCCAGCCGCGGGCCGGGGAGCTTTCGCGGCAGGGATTCGAGGCGCTGCTGCGGGCCGTCGAGAGGGGCGCATCGACCCGGCACAGCCTTGGGCCGGAGGGTTTTGCGCTGATCCGCAAGGGGCGGCTCCGGTTCGAGCCGGCGGCCCGGCGAAGGACGTCTCATTGACTTCATGCGCCGGAACAACCAACTTGTTTGCAAAGTCACACTTATCTAGATGTCCGACAACGACACAAAGCGGTTACGCCGGCCCCTGAAGAACCTTCCCCCGGACCGGTTCCAGCCCAAGGTGCTCATCTTTTGGGTGGTCCTGGCCGTTGCCGTCGTCGCCCTGCTGTACTGGTCGCCCGGAATCGCCGTGGCGCCCAAGCAGATGACCATCTATGAGGTCATTACGCATGCCGAGGCCGGCGACATCAAGTCGGGCCTGATTCAGCCCGACCAGTCGGGCGGCCGCGACTGGGTCATCATCACGGGCGAGCTGAACGAGCCGGTGCCGACCAACGACCGCAACATGAAGACGTCCGTGTTCAGGGCCGCCGGCCGGCTCACGGACCAGAACATGGAGCGCCTGCAGAAGACGAACAAGTTCGTCGAGCGCCCGACGACGACCCTCGCCTACCAGATTGCCGCCCAGGTGATTCCGATCCTGATCATCATGGGCGTGCTCTACTTCCTCTTCGTCCGCCAGCTGCGCCAGGCGGGCCGCGGGGCCCTCAACTTCGGCAAGAGCCGCGCCAAGCTGCTCACCCGCGACCGGGAGAAGGTGACGTTCGCCGACGTCGCCGGATGCGACGAGGCCAAGGAGGAGGTTTCCGAGGTCGTTGAATTCCTCAAGGATCCGAAGAAGTTCACCAAGATGGGGGGGAGGATCCCCAAGGGCATCCTCATGGTCGGCGCCCCGGGCACGGGCAAGACGCTCCTCGCCAAGGCGGTCGCGGGCGAGGCCGACGTGCCCTTCTTCAGCATCTCCGGCTCCGACTTCGTCGAGATGTTCGTCGGCGTGGGCGCCTCGCGCGTGCGCGACATGTTTGAACAGGGCCGCAAGAGCGCCCCCTGCCTGATCTTCATCGACGAGATCGACGCGGTGGGCCGCCAGCGCGGCGCCGGCCTCGGCGGGGGCAACGACGAGCGCGAGCAGACCCTCAACTCGCTCCTCGTCGAGATGGACGGCTTCGACACGACCGAGGGCGTCATCATCATAGCGGCGACCAACCGGCCCGATGTCCTGGACAGCGCCCTGCTGCGCCCCGGCCGGTTCGACCGCCAGATCTTCGTGGACCTTCCCGACATGATCGGCAGGGAGCAGATCCTGCGCGTGCATGCGCGCAAGCTGAGCCTCGGCGAGAACGTCGACCTGGCGATCATCGCGCGCGGGACGCCGGGGCTCTCCGGCGCCGACCTCGCCAACCTCCTCAACGAGGCGGCGCTCCTCGCCGCGCGCAGGAACCGCAAGAAGATCGACGCCTCCGATGTCGAGGAGGCCCGCGAGAAGGTCCAGTTCGGCCGGGAGCGGAGGCGGCTGATGGACGACGAGGAGAAGAGGCTGACCGCCTACCACGAGGCCGGCCACGCCCTGGTGCAGGGCGTCCTCGACGACGGGCACATGCCCGTCCACAAGGTGACGATCATCCCGCGCGGGCGCAGCCTCGGGAGCACGATGTTCATCCCGAAGAAGGACATGCTCACGCAGGCGATGAAGCGCATGCTCAACCAGATCGCGATGGGCCTGGGCGGGCGCATCGCGGAGGAGCTGGTCATGGGCGACATCTCGAACGGCGCGGCGGGCGACATCAAGACGATCACCATTCTCGCGCGCCACATGGTCTGCGACTGGGGGATGAGCGAGCTCGGCCCGATCGCCTACGGCGACAACCACGACACCGTGTTCCTGGGCCGCGACATCACCCGCACCGAGAACGTCTCCGAGGAGACGGCCCGCAAGATCGACGTCGAGATCCAGCGGATCATCACCGAGCAGTACGAGAGGGCGAAGAAGATCATCGTCGAGCACCGCGCGGCGCTCGACAAGATTGCCGCGGCGCTCCTGGAGCACGAGACGCTGGAGGGCCGGCACGTCCTGGAGATCCTCGAGTTCGGCGAGATCCGCTCGCCGGTCGCCGCGACGTTCGTCGGCCCGTCCACCGACAAGCCCGAGGACAAGAAGGCCGCCGGCAAGAAGACCTCCGAGGAGACGCTGCCGTCCGGCGGCACCGCACCCGCCCCGACGCCGGCGTGAGCCGCCTGCGGATACGCGGCCGCCGGCCGGCGTTTACGGCTTGGATTTGCCGGGTGTAGGGCCAACATGGGCGCACCACTCGAATGAAGATCTGCTGCATTGGCGCCGGCTACGTCGGCGGCCCGACCATGGCGATGATCGCGCTCAAGGCGCCCGACATCGAGGTGCGGGTGGTGGACATGAACGCCTCGCGGATCGCCGCGTGGGGCTCGGGCACGCTGCCGATCTACGAGCCGGGCCTCGACGAGATCGTCGGCAAGGTCCGCGGCAAGAACCTGCATTTCTCGACCGACGTGAAGGCGGCCATCGGGGCCGCCGACATCGTCTTCGTCGCGGTCAACACCCCGACCAAGAACTACGGCGTGGGGGCGGGGCGGGCCGCCGACCTGCGCTTCATCGAGTCCGTCGCCCGGACGATCGCGGAATGCGCGAACGGCTCGAAGATCATCGTGGAGAAGTCCACGATACCCGTGAAGACGGCCGAGACGATCAAGGACATCCTCGCCGCCAACGGGCGCGGGATCAGGTTCCAGGTGCTCTCGAACCCGGAGTTCCTCGCGGAGGGCACGGCGATCGCGGACCTCTTGAACCCGGACCGCGTGCTGATCGGGGGCGAGCGCACCCGGGACGGCGCCGCGGCGGTCAAGAAGCTGGCCGACGTCTACGCCCGGTGGGTGCCGCGCGAGAGGATCATCACGACGAACCTCTGGTCGTCGGAGCTCTCCAAGCTTGTCGCCAACGCCTTCCTCGCGCAGCGGATCTCCTCGATCAACTCGATCTCCGCCCTGTGCGAGGCGACGGGCGCGGACGTGGACGAGGTGGCCAACGCGATCGGCAGGGACTCCCGGATCGGGCCGAGGTTCCTCAAGGCGTCGGTGGGCTTCGGCGGCTCGTGCTTCCAGAAGGACATCCTCAACCTCGTGTACCTGTGCGAGCACTTCGGGCTGCCCGAGGTTGCCGCGTACTGGGAGGGCGTCGTCAAGATGAACGACTGGCAGAAGCACAGGTTCACGGCGCGGATCGTCCGCGCGCTCTACAACTCCGTCGCCGACAAGAAGATCGCCGTCCTCGGGTTCGCCTTCAAGAAGGACACGAACGACACCCGGGAGTCGGCCGCGATCGCGGTGTGCCGGGACCTGATCGCGGAGCAGGCGCGGGTCGCGGTGTACGACCCCAAGGTGCCGGCGGACGAGATCCGGCGCAACGTGCTCGGCGAGGACGCGGACAACCCGCGGCTCAAGGTCGCGGCGAGCGCCTACAAGGCCGCCGAGGGCGCGCACGCCCTGGCGATCGCGACGGAATGGGACGAGTTCAGGACGCTCGACTTCGCCCGGATACACGAGTCGATGTCGAAGCCCGCGTTCGTCTTCGACGGGCGCAACATCCTGGATCTGCCGAAGCTCAGGAAGCTCGGCTTCCGGGCGTCCGGGATAGGCAAGTAGCCGGTCCGCGGGGTCGCTCAGGTCCCGAGCACCGTCCGGTACACGCGGGGCACCCGCTTCGTCACCAGGCACAGGGTCTCCCACGGAATGGTGTCGGCCCAGCGGCTGAACTCGGGGACCGAGATCTCGTCGGCCCCCTGGCGACCGATGATGACGGCCTCGTCGCCGCAGGCGACCTCCCCGGCGTCCGTGGCGTCGACGACCGTCTGGTCCATGGTCACCCGGCCGAGCACCGGGCACCGGCGCCCGCGGATGAGCACGCTCGCCCGGTTGCTGACCGAGCGAGGAATGCCGTCGCCGTAGCCGGCGCACAGGACGGCGACCCTCGAGTCGCGCTCGAGCGTGCGGGTGCGCCCGTAGCTGACGGTCGTCCCGCCGGGGAGGCGCTTCACGATGCCCACGCGCGTGCGGAAGCTGAAGACGGGCTCCGTGCGGACCTGGGCGAGGATCGAGCCCGGATGCGGAAGGACCCCGAACTGGAGGAGGCCGACGCGCACGGCGTTGAACGGGCTCCTGCCCTGCATGGTCTCGAGCCCCGCGCTGTTGTCCGCGTGGACGAGCAGCCCCCCGGGCGCGCGCCCCGGCAGGCCACAAGCATCCAGGGCGGCGAGGAAGCGGCGCCGCTGCTCGTCCGTGAACTCGGGATCGACGTCGGGGCTGGCAAAGTGGGTGAACAGCCCGGCGAGCCGCAGGTGGCGCGAGGCGCCGATGCTCCGGATCAGGGCGGGAGCCTCCTCGTGCCAGACGCCCAGCCGGCCCATGCCCGTGTCGATCTTCAGGTGGACCGTGATCGGGCGCCCGGCGGCGCGGCCGGCGGCGCTGAACCGGGACACCTCGTCCTCGGTCGACACCGTGGCGGCGAGGTCGTAGTCGGCGACGTACCGGTCCTCGTCGGGAAGCAGTGGGCTCAGGACGAGGATCGGCCAGCCCGGGCCGAGTTCGCGCAGCTGGGCGGCCTCGGTGATGTTGGCCACGGCGAACAGGTCGGCGCCGGCGTGCATCAGGCGGCCGGCGACCTGCGGGAGGCCGTGGCCGTAGGCGTCCGCCTTGACGACGGCGACGTAGCGGATGCCCGGCGGGAGCGACGCCCGGATGAGGCGCAGGTTGCGCTCAAGCGCCGCCAGGTCGATTTCGGCCCAGCAGCGCAGGGGCACCGACTCGCCGCGCGCGGTCAGGGCGCCCGGTGGATTTGTGGCGTCCATATGGCGTAGGCGGGTTCCTCGTGCAGGAAGGCGTCCGGCGCCGCGGTCGGCCGGAACAGGTCCGCGCCGGCGACCGAGGGCAGGGCGAGGAGCGAGGCCAGGTCGTACGGGACCCGGCGGGTGCCGGGAGGCAGCGGGTCCCAGTGCCGGAACCCCTCGGGCGTCACGAGCTCGCCCGAGAGCTCGGCCGCGGGCCCGCGCCCGAGCGGGCCGCCGTCGGCCAGGTGGTGCCAGAGGCCGCGGCGCGCGTCGGCGATGGCGCGCACACCCGGCCGCCCGGCCGCCCGCGCGACCACGGCCAGGCTCAGGTAGGCGAACGTGGGCCTCGGCTCGAGCGCGTTCCACGCGCGAAGCGCCATGGCCGACGTGCGCACGCCCAGGATCGAGCCCGGTCCCTCGCAGAAGGCGAAGGCCCGGACGGAGCCCGGGTCGACGTCCAGCTCGTCGAGGCATTCGAAGAGCGCGACGCCCGCCTCCTCGGTCCGCGAGGACCAGCGGGCCCGCCCGCCCGGGCCGAGGAGGCCGGCCTGGGTCCTCGCGGACGCGGCGTCGACAAGGAGCAGCG
>Ga0335078_10017627_pt1 | contig 10614 bp, 10 predicted proteins | sample Lox_Sample_32_FD_206711 | JGI IMG/M metagenome (GOLD analysis project Ga0335078, IMG submission 206711) | Soil microbial communities from Loxahatchee National Wildlife Refuge, Florida, United States - Lox_Sample_3.2 | ecosystem: Environmental > Terrestrial > Soil > Wetlands | place: USA...
TGTAGTTCGCAACACGGCCCGGAGCTACTTTGGCGGAAATGATTCTGTTGAGCTGGGCCTTCCACTCATCTCCGGAGAAATTCCTGGCCGGAATATGCAACTTGGCAGCGGCCACGGGCGCGGGCGAGACACCATGGTCGGCGGAGAGCGCGATCCAGATGTTTGCCAGCCCGATCTGGTGCCCGAGGAAGGCGAAGAAGTCTTCCAATTGATGGTCCAGGGCCAGGGCCATCGCCTGCATTTCGGGAGAGTCCGGACCGACTCTGTGCCCGAGAATGTCATTGGCCGATAGACTGACTATAAGAAGATCAGTATCTGGACCGTTGCCCAGCTTTTCGTAAACCACCAGTTCGCGGGCAAACTCCAACTCGTAGTCGTTGGCGAAGGGCGTAGGGCCAACCAGTTCATAGAAAGAAGCCGGCTTTTCTTTATCCACCTTGGTGCTGCCGAGGACGGCGCCGTTGCTGTCTTGCCATTCACGATTCAGGTACTTGTCGGCTCGCTTGCTGTTGTTGAAATTCTGCGCCCATGCCGGAAGTTGATCGCGGTAATAGGTGGAAGTCACCCAGGCGCCACTTTTGGGATCGATCCAGTAGGCGCCGTCGCCAGCGAATCCCGCGGGCAGCACCGCGGCGCGGTCCTTCAGCGAAACCCCGAAAACGCGCGATTTGCCTTGCGTGGCCAGCTTGAGTTCATCGCCTAAAGTGTCAGCAAGAAGATTGTGCGGAGAAGACCCGGGAGCGGTGCTGGAGATGCCCACCAACTTGGTGCCGTCGTCCTGAACCGCTGTGACCGAGCGCTTTTTTTGCGGGTCCCACCACTCGTTGCTGATAATACCGTGGCCGCTGCTGTAAGCGCCGGTCAGCAGCGTGGCGTGGCCGGGGGCGGTGCGGGTGTTGGCGTAGCCGTAGTTGCAGTCGGTAAAGTAGGCGCCGTGATCGAGGAAGAGGCGGAATCCCCCGGGTCCGAACTGATCACGGTAACGCTCCAGGTAGTCGCCGCGGAACTGGTCAATCACGATGATGACCACGAGCCGCGGCCGCGCGTTGTAGGCCGAGCCGAAGCCGGGCACCACCAGGCAGAGTGACACCAATACCGCAATCGCGGCGCGAAGCGGGAATCTCATCGCGGCTTAGTTTACAAGGGAAAGGCGCGCAGCCCAAGCGAGTTCCATAGGGCGGGTTGCGCCTTCGCTTGAGCCCGCGGATTCCTGTGAACTCTCGAGGCGGACGCCGGCGGTACCCGCCGGCATGTTATTTTCTTTACATTCAGACAAGACTTGCCCGGGAGGAAGATATGAAACCTGCTCTGTGGTCGGTGGCGGCGGCTTTGCTCGGATTTGCCCTGATAACCATCGTGTCGTCCTCGGCGGCGCCAGCCTCCGCAGCTAATGTTGCCCGCGGCAAATATCTGGTGGAGCGGGTGGCCCTGTGCGGCGATTGCCATTCCGCGCACAATGACAAGGGAGGGCCCGTGCCCGGGAGAGAGTTGCGTGGGGCTCCGCTGACCTTCAAGCCGGTGACACCGCAACCCAACTGGGCCGACAGTGCTCCCAACATCGCTGGCCTGCGCGGCTGGGACGACGAGGACGCGGTCAAGTTCCTGACCACCGGTCTGGCCTACAACGATCTGCCCGCGCGCCCGCCCATGCCGCAGTACCACATGAGCAAAGAAGATGCCGAGGCGGTGGTGGCGTATTTGAAGTCGCTTTCCCCCATGGCGAAGTAGCAGTGGTGGCGCGGCATTTCTGCCCGCGCTTGAAGCTGAGGGAGTTGCACAGGTCCGCTCCAGTTCAGGAGCCTTACACACGCGGGCGAACGCACCCGCGCCACACGTTCGTGTGAGATAATTTGGGCACGAGGAAGAGATGGCAGCGCATAAAGTACTCTGCGTCAAACTGAAAAAAGAACTACCCGGACTCGATGAACCTCCTTTCGACACCGCGCTGGGCCAGAAGGTCTACGAGAACGTCTCCCAGGACGCCTGGAACATGTGGACCGAGCATTGCAAGATGCTGCTGAACGAATACCGCCTGAACCCAGCCCGCAAGGAAGATCAGGCCGCCATCGTGCAGCAGTTGGAGCAGTATTTCTTCGGAGAGGGCTCCGCAGCTCCCAAGGAATACGTTCCACCCACCCAAAAGTAAGCAGCGGCTGCGGTCGAAGACTTCTGCTTTTCCCTCATTCCGCATCGCCCAGCCGGCGCGAGTCACAAAGGTAACCACAGCTGCACTAAAATCTGTGCAACTTTCATCACCCTGTAACATGGCCTTTCTACAATTTTGGGTGATGAGTACGGCTTTCTACGACACGCTCATCCTCTCGGACCTGCATCTTGGATCGGAGATCAGCCGCGCCCAGGATGCAACCCGCATGTTGCGCCAGAATCTTTTCCGCCGCCTTATCCTGCTGGGCGACATTTTTTCCGATCTCAACTTCCGCCGCCTCACCAAAGACCACTGGAAATTTCTGAGTTACATCCGCAAGCTTTCCAATCCCAAGCGGGACGTGGAAGTCGTGTGGGTGGAGGGCAACCATGACCAGGGCCTGAGCAACATCATGTCGCACCTGGTCGGGGTGAAGGTCTATCAGGAGTACGTTTGGGAATTCCAGGGCCGGCGGCATCTGGCCATCCACGGCCACCAGTTCGACCGTTTCGCGGTGAATAACCTGTTGGTGAGTAACATCGGTTCGTTCCTGCACCTGCAACTGCAAAAACTGGACGCCAAGGGCAAGCGCTTCTCGCGCTACGTGGACCTGCTGAATACGCGCTGGCTGCGGCTCTCCACCAAGGTAACGGACGGCGCGATCGCGGAAGCCCGCGCCCGGCACGCCGAGCGCGTCTTCTGCGGCCATACTCATGTGGCGCTTTACCGGGAGCGCGAAGGCATTGAGTATTACAACTCCGGCAGTTGGACCGATTCCCGCCCTACCTACATCACGGTAGGAACCGAAGGCGTCCGCATTCACGAGTATGACGAGAATGCCGGGCACCAGGATCCCGAAGAAGAAGCATCCGAAGCTGAGAGCCTCGCCCTGGCGGGCCCGACATCCGTAGAGAGATAGATTCGCTACGCCTCAGATTTATCCCTTTCCCTAGGTGCCGCGTTTGAGAATGCGACGGAGACGCACCCGAACTACCTCCCTACGCAAGCCACAAGCTTCAGTTTAGTGATGGTCGTGGTCATGATCGTGGTCGTGATCATTGTCGCCATGGCTGTGCCGCCAGTTCCAGTAGTTCTTCTGGTCATCCTGGTTGAGCTTGCGGAAGTCGCGGTGTGGATCGTGATGAGTTTCGACGGCCCACTGGTTGTAGTACACAACTTCGTTATTGTCCCAGCGATGATAGTCGTGGTTGTACGGGTCATAGACCCGGTAGTAGTGGTGCTCGGCGCAGCCAGTGGTCACCAGCGGCGCGGCGAGTACGGCGGATAACAACAAACCGCCAATGTATCCCCGCATATTGTTGTCCCTCCTGAGTTCAGAACACGCTCCATCGAGGTTTGTTGCGAACTGAGGCCCAACCGTTGCATGGGTTTGTTTGCAGCCACTTAGGCGGTGGGGGCTGTGTCACAATTTCATCGACTGGGAAAAATTTCACCTGCCTGGCAGAGAGCAGATCGAGAAGGCGGCCGTCTGGACGCGGCATCGGCAAGAGAGTATCTTGCACCCACGGCATCTTTATGCGGCTTTGTTAGGAAACCGAAAGAGGAACTCATGGCCTTGATGCGAACTTCCAACCCAGCTCTGAACGCGAACGCGTTCCGTACCGAACCGGCGCTGGGCGAGACGATGACGATTTCAGGCACGGTGAACAAGACCGGGATTCTGCTGATCTGCGCGGTGGTCACCACGGTCTGGAGTTGGAACCGCTTCCTGGATGCTCCGCAATCGGCGCTGCCGCTGCTGGGGATCGGGGCCATCGGCGGCTTTATCGTCGCATTGGTCACGGTGTTCAAAAAGACCTGGGCTCCGGTTACGGCCCCGCTCTATGCCCTGTTGGAAGGACTGGTGCTGGGTTGCGTCTCCAGTTTCTACGAGGCTAGCTTCCACGGTATCGTGCTGCAAGCTGTGGGTTTGACGTTCGGCACGCTGGTGGCGTTGCTGCTGGCTTACCGTTCAGGATTTATCCGCGCCACCGAGAATTTCAAGCTGGGGGTCGTGGCGGCCACGGGCGGCATTGCGCTGCTTTACCTGGTGGAGTTTGGACTGGGCTTCTTCGGTATTCACTTCGCGGCCATCAATGGCTCAGGAGGCATCGGAATCGGATTCAGCATCGTAGTGGTGATCATTGCCGCGCTGAACCTGGTGCTCGACTTCGACTTTATCGAAAACGGCGCCCGCTCCGGCGCGCCCAAGTATATGGAGTGGTACGCCGCCTTCGGGCTGATGGTGACGCTGATCTGGCTGTACCTGGAGATTCTGCGGCTGCTGGCAAAATCACGCCGCCGCTAAGTTTCCGGAACACGAGCTTTGGCTGTTGACATTTATTCCGTAGAACGGGGGCCGAATGCTAAGACTCCTGGTGAATTGGATCCTCAGCGCGCTTGCGGTGTGGATCGTCTCCCGCCTGGTACCCGGATTTGTCGTGACCGGACCCGAGGCCGCGCTGATTGCGGCGTTCGTCATCGGTCTGGTGAATGCGACCTTGGGATTCGTGCTCAAGATTCTGACTTTTCCGCTCACCGTTCTGACGCTGGGCATTTTCTGGCTGGTGATCAATGCGCTGATGCTGGAACTGGCGTCGGCTTTGGTGCCCGGATTCCGCATCACCGGGTTTTGGGCTGCGTTCTGGGGCGCCATTGTGCTCAGCCTAGTCAACATGCTGTTTCGGGCGCTGGTTCGGACCGAGCGTAAATAGCACAGCCCGTTTAGGGACGGGGCTTGCCCCGTCCATCCGAGCGTTGCGAGGCCACTCCACTCTAACTGTGGACGCCCCTGGTTGTGTCTTCACGGCTTATCTCTCGGGCTCGCAATGCTGCACGCTACCCGGAACCCATAGTCCGCATACTGGAACTCCGGCGGAATGCTCGAGCGAGCCGAGCAGCGGGAAATCTTGATGTGATGGCGCCACGAACCTCCGCGCGAGGCGCGCCGCTGGCCGGACTCCGGCCCGCGCGGATTACTCTCGGGAGAAACCGCGTAGTAGTCCGGCTGATACCAATCGCTGCACCATTCGTGAACATTCTCACAGATGTCGTATAGGCCGAAGGCGTTGGGAGCATAGCGCGCCACCGGCTCCGGCCCGGTCTGCCAGCGCGCGGCATAGTCCGGCCGGGATTGCGGTGAATCGTTCCCCCAGGGAAAGAGTGCATTCTCTATCCCGCCACGGGCGGCGCGCTCCCACTCCGCTTCCGTGGGAAGGCGGTATTGCTGGCCGGTTTCGGCACAGAGCCATTCACAGTACTTGGCGGCTTCGAACCAGGAGACGGCCACCACCGGCTGATCGGGAGCGTCGAAATTTGCCTGCTTCCAGAACGGTTGGGGCTGTGCGCCGGTCGACGCAAGAAACCTGGCATAGTCCGCATTCGTTACCTGGCGCGCCGCAACATAAAACGCGTCGATCCAGACGCGATGGACGGGTTTTTCATTATCCTGGCCCCGATCAGATCCCATGAGGAACCAGCCTTCGGGAATGGCGACGAGGCTAGGTTCAAGCGGATTCACAGAGTTGCGAGCCAAGGAGGACATTGTCGGTTTGAGAATAATCCATCCGGGTTTGGGTGTTCTTTGCGATCGTTGTGCTCTTTGCGATCTTTGCGGTTAATCAATCACCGCAAAGGACGCAAAGAACGCAAAGTACTGCAGATGTTCATGGGGCTAAAGCTGTGACCACTCGCCGAACGTCGTCTTCCTGGAATAGGCGTATGCCTGCTACCCCGGCGGCGCCGGCACCGGTGCAACGCCTGGCGTTGTCCGTGGTCACACCACCCAGAGCGATCACCGCGATTCCCTGTCGGCAGGCCGCGGATAGTGCGTCGATTCCCGCGGGTACGGACCCTTGCTTCTCGAACACGGGCGCGAAAACCGCAAAGTCCGCGCCTCCGGCCGCCTGCGCCACCTCGGCAACGGTATGGCAAGAAACGGTGATAACCGGTGTAATTGTTGCACCGCGGCATTTTCCCCAGATGGCGCGCACCTGCACCGGCGAAAGATCGGCAGCGGGAAGGTGAACTCCATCTGCACCGATGGCCAATGCCACATCGGTGCGAGAGTTGATCAGCAGGCGGGTTCGCGGTGTGCCCGCTTCGCTGATTGAGGTATCGCGAATCAGTCGAACGGCCGCGGAGCCGAGTTCGGCCAGGTCGCGGGCGGGAAGGTCCTTTTCCCGCAGCTGGATAAAATCGACCCCCGCCTGCGCGGCTTCGCCGATTTTCTCCAGCAAACGCCGGCGGCGGGCTGGCTCATCTCCGGGGAATTGGGCGCGGTCGGTGATGTAGTAAAGAACCACTGAGCATCAACCGTAAGTGCTTATCGTGGAGTTTCGGCCGAGCAGGGAAAAAAACCTGCGGGGATGTTATGGATTCGTCTTGGCGATTTCGGGCACTGCCTGCTCGGCGCGCTTAGGTTGCGGCTCCAGGTGATACCGGGTCAGGCCATCGCGCAGGATCTCAAAACCCTCTTCCGGCGAGTCCACGATGCGGAACAACTCCAGGTCGGCGGCAGCGATGGTGCCTGCCTCCGCCATCGCCTGAAAATTGATGACTCGTTTCCAATACTCGCTGCCGTAGATCACCACCAGGATCTTCTTGGCCAGCTTTTCGGTTTGGGCGAGAGTGAGGATTTCGAAAAGCTCGTCCAGCGTGCCGAAGCCGCCGGGGAAAATCACCAGCGCCTTCGCCAGATACGCGAACCAGAACTTCCGCATGAAGAAATAGTGGAATTCAAAGTTGAGGGCTGGAGTAACGTAGGGATTGGGAGACTGCTCAAACGGCAGGTTGATGTTCAGTCCGATAGTTTTTCCGCCGGCTTCTTTCGCACCCAGGTTGGCGGCTTCCATCACACCGGGTCCGCCACCGGTCGTAACTACGAAACGGCGCCGCCGGGCGGGAATCTGTAAGGACCATTCCGTCAGCAGGTAGGCGAGCCGGCGCGCGTCTTCGTAGTAGCGGGACATATCCACACCGGCCACAGCGTGAGCGCGGATGCTTTCATCGCCGCCGGGCGGCAGATTGGCCTCAACTTCGCGCAGGCGTTTTTCCGCCTCCGTCCTGCTATGAAAGCGGGCCGACCCGAAAAACACGACCGTGTCCTGGATCTGCTCGCGGCGAAAGCGGGCCAGCGGCTCCATGTACTCCGACATCAGGCGAATCAGGCGGCCATCGGGGCTGCTGAGGAACGGTTCATTTTGGTAGGCAAGCGGCGCGGACTTGATCTTTTCACTCATGTCGGGGCATCGTTCGCCCCACTTGGGGCGGGAGAATACTCAGAATATCAAGAGAGACGGCCGGCCAGACATCAAACCGTGCCGAACGTCAGTCTTCCGGGCCTTCGTGATAGTGCAACGCCTCCCAGAAGCCGATCCAGATATCAATCACTCCCAGGCCGCTGCAGACGCCGCGGAAAAATGCGCTCGCGACCACCGCCCGCAGTTCCGGATAGCGGAAAAGGAAGTAATTGTCCGTCCACTCCGCGCGCCAGGGAAAAATCACCAGCACAACTCCGGCGCTGGCGCAGGCAAAGACGAATATCAGCACTCCAATGCGGTGTACCCAGAGCCGAAGGCCGCGCAGGACGCCCTGATTCGGCACCTCGGGAGGCTCTTCAAGCGCTGTCGGCGAACGGCTCCCACCTTGGCCCACGACCGGCCCGGTTGGCGATGCGGAAGGAATTTCGCGCGATGGTGCGTTGGGATCGTCAGTCAAATAGAGCGCACCCTGGCTGTCAGATAAAATGCCATCCGACTCATTCTACGACCTCAGGGTGCGAATGCGCTCGGCAACATCACGGTAGTCGATATTGCTGCCGTAAACTTCCATGAAGTGGTTGAGAGCAGCGTTCTTGTTCTGCGCCGCCTCGTAGGAAGATCCCAGTTCATAGTGCAGGGCCATGGAAGTATCGCCATCGAGATTGGGTAGATGCAGGGCCCTCTCATACCAGCGGATGGCGGCTTCAGGAATTCCTTTGTCGAGGAAGCACTGCGCCAGCCAGGTATAAGCTTGGATGGTGTGAGCGAAGGGATGGCCATGCTCGATGGCCTGACAAACTTTCTGCAATTCGCTGATAGCTTCATCCAGCAGCCCCATCTCGCGGAAGGCCACGCCCAGGTTGTAATGGGTCTCGGGATCTTCCCCGGTGGCCGTGGCGGCGTCTTCGTTCAGCTCATGCTTGAGTTCGGTGAACATGTCCGCCAGATCCACGCCCGGAGATTCAAGCGGAGAAGCTGGCGCGGGCGCCGCCGCTGCGCCTTGCGCTGCGGACTTCGGCGCAGGCTGGCGGGCAGGGGCCGCCGCCGCAGCGGCTCCGGATGTGCCAATTACCGGCCGAGGTAGGGCCACGCTCGGCGGCGCCGTCTTGGGCGAGGCCGGGCCTGCCGCTGGGTCCAGAAAGCTATCGCCGAGCGAGGTCTCGAGATCGGCCACGAACTCGCCCAGGATGCCCGCGCCCAACGATTCGGAAGCGGCGTCCGCATGTTGCACGGGCTGCGGAGGCACGCCAAACTCGGGGACTGCCGCCGGAGAAGCCGAACGCGCACCCGCTAAGCCAGGGAATGCCGCCGAAACGGCCTCGCTCTCGGAAGAAGACTCGTCAGCCACGACCTCGATCTCTTCTGCTACCGCTTCGCTGCCGGTGCCCTGGGCGGCTTGCCGCTCGGCTGCTTCCAATTCGTTGCGCAACGCCGAGAGGATTGCCGGACCGGCTCCCATTTGCCGCAGCTTGGTAAGCGCGGAGTGGGCCTGCTCCAGCATCGAGTGCCGGAGGTAAAAACGAACCTCCGAAGCAGTTTCGGCGATGGTCTCCGAATCTGCTGCCGCGGCGCCTTTTGGCTTCGCCTTGGATTCGATTCCAGCTGGAGCAGTAGCGGCCGTCCCGGAAGCATCCGCTGTTGCCCCTTCCCACTCTTCCGAAAGATCAATCTCAGCCGCTGCGGCAGGCTCCGGTGTAACTTCCTCCGGGGCTGGAGCCGAAGCCTTCAGCGAGGCTGCCACCGGGGCATGCCAGAAGAGGCCGGATCTCCTCGGCGGCGTGGGTGTCGACGCCGGCGGAGCGACGGGAGCTTCAGCGGACCCTGCGGCGGAATCGACCGCGGCAGGCGTTTCAGAGATAGCTTCTGTGAGTTGTGCCGGTGCAGCCTCCTGGGAAAACGCCGCAGACGGAACGATCGGCATCTCAATCTTGATTTCCTGCGGTGGTGGTGGCGCCTCGACGTGAGCGGCCCGGTCTTCGTAACGCTTGGCCAGTTCCCCGTAGCGAGTGGCTTCCTCGGGATAGCCTGCTTCACCGTAAACGTCCTCTAAAACCCGGCAGCTGGCCGCTGCCTCCGCGAACTGGCTGAGGCGGGTGTGCAGCGCCGCCAGCCGCTGGTTCAGGCGTGCGTCTTTGGGAGCGCGTGGCAGAGCGGCAAGCAGCGGATCCAGAGCCTTGGAAGGCATGTTGTAGGAGACGAACAATTCGGCGTCGGTCAGCGCAGCGCGCACCGTCAGCGCCACATCATGAGGATGGCGTTGCTCCAGGAAAGGAGCGGTAGCTTCCAGTTCCTCCGCCAGCCCGACCCCTTCCTCCGCCGTGATCAGTCCTCCTCCGGGCGGGGTCTTCCCCAGGCGGGTTATTACTTGCTGGTAATTGTGGGCGTGCAACTGGTTCTGTGGCTCGAGTTGGGTGAGCCTGAGATAGTAATCGCGGGCTTTCTCCAACTCTCCGGACTGCACATACGCATGCGCCAGCAACTCGTACAACTCGGTGATGTGGGTTTGCTCCCCCGCCTTTTGCAGCAGGGCCAGCAGGGTTTCGAGCGCGGTGGAGTTTTCCCGCACGTGGCCGATAATGCTGTGCAGGCTCTCCAGCACCTTGGCGGAGTCGCTCGCCAGCAGGCGGTCGGAGTAATCCTGGTAAATCTGCAGCCCGTCCTCAAAGCGATCGGCATCGAGCAACGCCTGGGCATAGCCGAAAACCGCCGAAAGGTCGCTGTGGACCGAAGCCAGCTTGGCCGCCAGGGTGCCGGCGTCGGGAATGCGGCCGGTTTTGAGATATGCCTGGAACAGGGTATGTAAACCCTCGGTGTGATTGTCGAGGTCGGCGACTTTCTCCAGATCGCGAATTGCCTCCGTCAGGTTTCCGGAATCGTAAGCCAGCCGCCCGCGCAACAAGAGCGCGCTGCTGTTCTTGGGATCGAGGGTCAGCATGCGCTCCACGATTTCGCTGGCCGCTCCCAAAGCTCCGCGGGCGCGCAGACTTTCTGCCGCCGTCGAGAAGATTTCCCAGGCCTCGTTCTTCTTCCCCAGGCGCATGTAAACTTCCGCCAGCCGCATGCGCATGGCCACGTTTTCGGGATCCATCTCCAGCGTCTTTTGGAAGATGCGTACCGCCTGGTCGAGCGCACCGGCGCGCAGAAATTCGTCCGCCACTTGTAAATACTGGGCACGGGCGTCATTGAACAGACCCTGCTGCGTGTACA
>Ga0335078_10017629_pt1 | contig 10614 bp, 10 predicted proteins | sample Lox_Sample_32_FD_206711 | JGI IMG/M metagenome (GOLD analysis project Ga0335078, IMG submission 206711) | Soil microbial communities from Loxahatchee National Wildlife Refuge, Florida, United States - Lox_Sample_3.2 | ecosystem: Environmental > Terrestrial > Soil > Wetlands | place: USA...
CCGCGCGCCTGGTGATACTGGCGGGCGAGCTTCCAGGCCGACTCGACCGCCTCAGAGCCGCCCGACACGAAGAACACGCGGTTGAGGTCGCCGGGCGTGAGCTGCGCGACCTCGTGCGCGAGCTCGATCGCGCGCGGGTGCGCGTACGACCAGTTGGTGTAGAACGGCAGCTCGCGCATCTGCTCGAGAGCCGCCTGCCCCATCTCCTCGCCGTACGAGTAGCCGACCTGCACCGCGAAGAGACCCGCGAGCGCGTCGAGATAGCGCTTCCCGTTGGCATCCTCGAGGTAGCAGCCTTCGCCGCGCACGATGATCGGCGGCTCGTGCGCGCCCATCCTCGTGAAGTGGAGCCACAGGTGGTCGCGGGCGGCGGTGCGCAGGTCAAGCACGTGGAGTCCCCCAGTCGTAGAGCTGCTTCCACATCTCGAGATAGAAGAAGGTCTCCGTCGACACGACACCGGCCAGCGCGCGCATCCTGTTCGTGATGTCCAGGAGCTCGCGGCGCGACGACGCTACCACCTCGGCGACCACGTCGAACTGGCCTGCGGTCACGACGACGTAGTCGGCCTCGGGCCACCGCGCGATCTCGTCGGCGATCGGGTCCGGCGGCCCCGTCGTCTTCACCCCGATGAGCGCCTGATCGAAGCCGAGCCCGAGCGGGTTCGTGACGCCGACGACCTGGAGGATCCCCTCGCGTGTCAGGCGGGCGTAGCGCGCGCGGACGGTCGCCTCCGACACCCCGAGCCGAGCGGCGATGCGGCGGAACGACTCGCGGCCGTTCGCCTGCAGCTCCTCGATGATGCGCCGGTCGAGCTCGTCGACCGTCCGAGCCGGGGCGACCGGCCCGCGCCGCCCTTCGACCCCGGCGGCGACTCGTAGCTGCGGAGCATCCGTCCTGCGCAACGCGCGAAATTCGTACCACCTTTCCACGCAATGCGTCAACCAGGAGGCGATACGCTCCGCGAATGCGCATCCTGGTGGTGGGGACCGGCGGCGTCGGCGCCGCGGTGGCGGCGGTGGCCCGGCGGCGGGAGTTCTTCGAGGCGATGACGTTCGCCGACCTCGACCCGGCGCGGCCCCGGTCGCTGGTCGAGCGGGAGCGCGATGCGAGGTTCGCGGCCGCGCAGGTCGATGCCTCCTCGCGGGAGGCCGTGACCGCGCTGCTGCGCGAGACGCGGTCGGACGCCCTGCTGAACGCGACCGATCCGCGGTTCAACCCGCAACTGTTCGACGCCGCGCTCGAGGCCGGTTGCACCTATCTCGACATGGCGATGACGCTGTCAAGGCCAGGCGTGCTCCTGGGGCAGCGGCAGTTCGACCTGCACGCGGAGTGGCAGCGGCGAGGCCTGTTGGCCCTCGTCGGCATCGGGGTCGAACCGGGGCTCGCCGACGTGTTCGCGCGCTATGCGGCCGACCATCTCTTCTCGGAGATCGACGAGGTCGCCGTCCGTGACGGCGCCGACCTCGTCGTCGACGGCTACGACTTCGCGCCGACGTTCTCCATCTGGACGACGATCGAGGAGTGTCTCAACCCGCCGCTCGTGTGGGAGCGCGGTCGCGGCTTCTACACGACCGAGCCGTTCTCCGAGCCTGAGCTGTTCGAGTTTCCGGAGGGCATCGGCGTCACCGAGTGCGTCAGCGTCGAGCACGAGGAGGTCGTGCTCGTCCCGAGGGCGATCGAGTGCCGCCGGGTGACGTTCAAGTACGGGCTCGGGACGGAGTTCATCGAGGTACTCAAGACGCTCCACAAGCTCGGGCTCGACTCGACGGAGCCTGTGAGCGTCCGCGGCGTCGAGGTTGCTCCGCGCGACATGGTGGCGGCGGCGCTTCCCGACCCGGCGACTCTCGGCGACCGCATGCGCGGCAAGACGTGCGCCGGCACCCTCGTCACCGGCACGGGGATCGACGGCCACCCGCGGGCGGTGTATCTCTACCACGTCGCCGACAATGAGCGGACGATGCGCGAGTACGGCCACCAGGCGGTCGTCCTCCAGACCGCGCTCAATCCGGTGGTGGCGCTCGAGCTGCTCGCCGGCGGCGCGTGGCAGGGGACGGGCGTGCTCGGCCCGGAGTCGTTCGACGCCGTGCCGTTCCTCGACCTGCTCGGGGAGTACGGCGAGCCGTACGGGATGGTGGAGGGCGATCCGCGTCAGTCGACGCCGTAGGCCGTCACGCGCTCGGGCACGACGCGCACCTTGACGCGCCGCTGGCCTTCGACGTACGGCCACGGCTTGCCGTCGTACTTCCGGCTCAGCCGGTCGATCTGCTCCTCCGCCCCGTCGGTCGTGAGCTCGGCACGGCCGTCGACCGCGATCCAGTGGTAGAAGTCGGGCGCCGTTACGAGGATCGCGACGCGCGGGTCGCGCTCGAGGTTCGCGGGCTTGCGGCGTCCGAAGGCGGTGTTGAACGAGACGGCGTCGCCGTCTCGCTCGACCCAGACCATCGTGCTCTGCGGCGAGCCGTCCGTGCGGAGCGTGGTGACGATGCCGTAGTGGGCGCCGTCGAGGAATTCGAGTTGCCGTTCGGTCAGCATGTCGTGTAGCCTTGCACGCCGTACCCGTTCCCCGCGAGAGGAGGTCGTGACAATGAAGCTTGTGCCTGCCGCCTCCTCGGTCTACCTGACCTAGCGCCGGGCGCTCCTTCGCGGGACGCGTGACGGCGTCCCTCTCACGAAGGAGCTTGCGTTGCCTCAGCACGACCTGGGCGCGCTCGGCTGGAGCGCCGAGCTCGCCGACAACTTGCAGCCGGGCCTCGAGCCCGGGCGCGTGACCGCCGCCCATCGCGGGGGGTTCGACGTGGCGACTGCGCACGGCAACGTGCGCGCCCGCCTGCCCGGACGCCTGCTGTACGAAGGGGTCGACGTCGCCGTCGGCGACTGGGTCGGAGTCGCGGGCGCGGCGGTGCAGGCGGTGCTTCCGCGCCGGAGTGCCGTCGTCCGCAAGTCCGCCGGCCTCACCTCGGTCGCGCAGACGCTCGCGGCGAACGTCGACGTCGCGTTCGTCGTCAGCTCGCTCGGCCCCGATCTCGAGCCCCGGCGCATCGAGCGCTACCTCGTGACGATCTGGGAGAGCGGCGCCGTGCCAGAGATCGTCCTGACGAAGGCCGACCGGATGGACGACCCGTGGGAGCTCGTCGCTGCGGTCGAGGCGGTGGCGATCGGCGTGCCGGTGCACGTCGTCTCGGCGATGTCGGGCTTCGGCTGCGACGCGCTGCGTGCGCGGATCCAGGGCGCGACGACCGCGGTCCTGCTCGGCTCGAGCGGCGTCGGCAAGTCGACGCTCGTGAACCGGTTCGCCGGCCGCGCACTCATGGCCGTGCAGGAGACGCGGGCCGACGACGACGAGGGGCGGCACACGACGACGCATCGGGAGCTGTTCATCCTGCCGGGCGGCGGTATCGTCATCGACACGCCGGGGCTGCGCGAGCTGCAGCTCTGGGACGGCGGCGCCGGCGCGGCCGAGGCCACCTTTCCGGACATCGAGGAGCTCGGGCTCTCGTGCCGGTTCAACGACTGCTCGCACGAGACCGAGCCGGGCTGCGCCGTGCAGGCGGCGCTGCGCTCGGGCGAGCTCTCGCACGAGCGGCACCGGAGCTGGAAGGCGCTGCAGCGGGAGCTGCGGTCGATCGCAGTGCGAACCGACGCGGGCCTCCGTCGCGAAGAACGGCGCAAGTGGCAACTCCGCGCCCGGGAGGCGCAGGCGCGGACCAGGCATCGCTAGGGGGACAGTCCCCGTCACGAGAACGTTGCAAAGCTGTACGACGTGCGTGTGCAGGATCGGCGGCATGCCGAGACAACCACGCGGTGACGTTCCCGCCGGCATCTACCACGTCACGATGCGGAGCGCCGGCCCTGTGGCGATGTTCGTCGACGATGTCGACTACCGCGACTTCTGTGGCCGGCTTGCCCGTGTGATCAGGCGCTTCCGCTGGACATGTCACTCATTCTGCTTGATGCCGACGCACTATCACCTGCTGCTCCGCGTCCCGGACAACGCGCTCCAGCCCGGAATGCACAGGCTCAACGGCCAGTACGCCCAGCAGTTCAACGGGCGCCACGGCCGCTCCGGCCATCTATGCGGCGATCGGTACCACCCGGAGCCCGTTCTCACGGACGGCCACATGCTCGCCGCGTTCCGCTACATCGCGCGCAACCCGGTCAAGTCCGGACTCTGCACGAACCCGGTGGAGTGGCTCTGGAGCAGCTACCGCGGCACCGCCGGTCTCGACGGCAAGTTCGCGTTCGTCGACGACGAAGCCTTGCTCGCCTACTTCGGTGGAAGCAGCAGCGAGGCGTCACGACAGTTACGGGACTTCGTCGAAGGCTCGTGACAGGGACTGTCCCCTGTCGTGCCCGGGCAGAGCAGGTCTACTGGGGGCCGCCGACTATGTCGAGGGGGCGCACGATCTCGGCGAAGTGGCACGCGGCCGGGTGGCCGTGGCCGCGGTCGATGAGCGCGGGCTCCTCCTCGGCGCAGATCGGCTGCGCCTTCCAGCAGCGCGTCCGGAAGCGGCAACCCGAGGGCGGGTTCGCCGGGCTCGGCACGTCGCCCTCGAGCACGATGCGCCTACGCTTGCCGCGCTGCGACGGCTCCTCGATCGGCACCGCCGACAGCAGCGCCTGCGTATACGGGTGCGCGGGCGTGTCGTAGATCTGGTGCTTGTCGCCGATCTCGACGATCTTGCCGAGGTACATCACCGCGACGCGATCGGACACGTGCCGGACGACGGACAGGTCGTGCGCGACGAAGATGTACGTCAACCCGAAGTCGCGCTGCAGCGACTCCAGCAAGTTGACGACCTGCGCGCGGATCGAGACGTCTAGCGCAGATACCGGCTCGTCGAGGATGATCACCTGCGGGTTCAACGCGAGCGCGCGCGCCACGCCGATGCGCTGCCGCTGCCCTCCGGAGAACTCGTGCGGGAAACGGTTCGCATGCTCCGGCGAGAGACCGACGGTCCGCAGGAGCTCGTCGACGCGCTGCCTCCCACGCTCACCGCGGAACTGCCCCGCGATGTGCAGTGGCTCACCGATGATATCGCTGACCGTCATGCGCGGGTTCAGCGACGCGTACGGATCCTGGAAGACGATCTGCATTTCCCTCCGCACGTCCCGCATCGAACGCCGGCCGAAGCGGGTGATGTCGCGGCCGTTGAAGATGATCTTCCCGCCGGTCGGCTCGGTGAGCTTGATCACCGTCCGCGAGAGCGTCGTCTTGCCGCAGCCCGACTCGCCGACGAGGCCGAGCGTCTCGCCCGCGCGCACCGACAGGTCGACACCGTCGACGGCGTGAATCTGCCCGACGATCCGCCTGAAGATCCCGGCTCTGATGGGGAAGTGCTTGACGAGCCCCTCGATGCGAAGGATCTCCTCACCGTGCCCGGCCCGCTCGTGGATGTGCTCGTCGTCGACCGCGGGTGCGGACGGCGGTGCCGCCTCCGTGACGCTCACGCGCTCACCGGCTCGGAGAACTTCGACTGGTGCCCGACGAGCTCGTCGGAGAAGTGGCACGCCGCCCGGTGGTCGCTGCCCTCGGCGGCACGGAGCTCCGGCACCTCCTCACGGCACCTGAGCCGCCCCTGGGAATGGAAGCAACGCGGGTGGAACGCACAACCGGACGGACGGTGGATGAGCGACGGCGGAGATCCGGGAATCGGGCGCAGCCACTCCTCGTCCTCCGTCAGCTTCGGCAGGCTGTCCATCAACCCGATCGTGTACGGGTGCCGCGGGGCGCGGAAGATCGTGTGCACGTCGCCCATTTCGACGATGCGGCCTGCGTACATCACGATGACGCGCTCGCATAGCTCCGCGACGATGCCGAGGTCGTGCGTGATGAGGATCGTCGCCGCATGCGTCTCCGCCTGCACGGTCTTCAACACCTCGAGCACCTGCGCCTGGATCGTCACGTCCAAGGCCGTCGTCGGCTCGTCCGCGATCAAGAGCGAGGGCGAATTGGCGATCGCCATCGCGATCATCGCCCGCTGGCGCATCCCGCCGGAGAACTCGTGCGGGTACTGGTCGACCCGCACCTCCGGGTTCGGAACGCCCACGAGCCGCAGCAGATCCACGATCCGGGTCTTGACCTTCTCGTCCGGCTCCTTCGGGTAGTGCGTCTTGATCGCCTCACCGAGCTGGAAGCCGACCTTGAGCACCGGGTTGAGCGAGGTCATCGGATCCTGGAAGACCATCGCCACCTCGTCCCCGCGGAACCTCCGCAGCTCCGACTTGCTCATCTTCAGCAGGTCGGTGCCCTTGAACGTCGCCGTGCCGGACACGATCCGCCCCGGCGGCTGCGGAATCAGGCCGAGCAGCGCCAACGTGCTCACGCTCTTGCCGGAGCCGGACTCGCCGACGATCCCGAGCGTCTCACCGGGGAAGACGTCGTACGCGATTCCGTCCACCGCATGGACGATCCCGTCCTCGGTGGTGAACTCCACCGCGAGATCGCTAATCGAGAGCAGCGGCTCCGCCATCAGGCCCTCACTCTTCGCTGCTGCGGGTCGAGCGCGTCGCGCAACCCGTCGCCGACGAAGTTGACGCAGATCACGATGAGCACGAGGACGAGGCCGGGGAGCACCGTCAGCCACCAGTCCTGCGGATTCGCCTCGCCGCCGGCGACGAGCGAGCCGAGTGACGGCGTCGGCGGCTTGATCCCGAAGCCGAGGAACGACAGGAACGCCTCGGTGATGATCGCGTCCGCGACCGCAAGCGTGCCGTTGACGACGATCGGCCCGAGCGTGTTCGGGAGCATATGCCTGAACATGATCCGTAGGTCGCCCGCCCCGACCGCCTTCGCCGCCTCGACGTACTCCTTCTCGCGCAGCGACAGGAAGACGCCGCGCACGATGCGCGCGATCGGCGTCCAGAAGAAGCCGGCGAGGATGAAGATGATCGTCCACTTGCTGCCCTTGCCGGCGAGGAGGGCGGCGACCGTCAGCAGCGTCACGAGCACCGGCAGCGTCAGGACGAGGTCGGTGATGCGCATGATGACGTTGTCGATCCAGCCGCGGTAGTACCCGGCGAGCGAGCCCACCGTGAGGCCCAGGACCGTCGAGAGGCCGGCGACGACGAGCCCGACCTCCTCCGACGTCCGGATGCCGTAGATGACGCGGCTGAGGTAGTCGCGACCGATCTCGTCGGTTCCGAAGTAGTGGTGGCCGATGGTCGTGGGGCCATGCAGGATGTTGTTCAGGTCGATCTGCTCGAACGAGTACGGGGCGACCCAGTTCGCGAGCGCACCAGCGCCGAAGATGATGACAAGGCCGATGAGGCCGATCATCGCGAGGCGATGGCGGAGGAACCGATGGCGGGCGTACCACCACTGGCTCCGGACGACGATCTCGAGGCCCTCGATCGCGGCCACGTCGGCCGCGGTCGCGGGGCCGCCCGCCGCGGCGACGGCGGGCGTCTTCATCTGCATCGGCTCAGTCATAGCGGATCCTCGGGTCGAGGAAGCCGTACGCGATGTCGGCGATGAGGTTGAAGACGATGATCGACACAGCGACGATCATGAGATAGGCCATCACCGCGTACGTGTCGTTCTGGGTGAGCCGGTTGAAGAAGTAGTAGCCCATCCCGTCGAGCGTGAAGATCTGCTCGGTGACGATCGCGCCGGCGAGGAGGGCACCGAACTGCAGCGCCGACACGGTCGCGATCGGGATGAGCGCGTTTCGAACGATATGCCGCATCACCACGCGCCGTTCCGGGAGTCCCTTCGCCCGGGCGGTTCGGACGTAGTCGCTGTTGATGACGTCGAGCATCGAGGCGCGCATGTACCGGCTGTAGAGCGCGAAGCTGACGACCGCGAGCGTGATCACCGGCAGCGCGATGTGTTGCAGGCGGTCCATCGACCAGTTGGAGCCGATCGTGCCGCTGTTGAGGCCGGAGGTGTAGAAGATCCGCACGTGCCAGTCGAGGTAGATGTCGGTGAAGGCGATCTGCAGCAGCAGGGCGAGCCAGAACGTCGGCATCGCGTAGCCGAGGAAGCTGATGGTCGTGAACGAGTAGTCGAAGACGGAGTACTGCCTGATCGCCGAGTAGATGCCGACGGCGACGCCGAGCAGAAGGGCGATCAGCTGCGCGAGCAGGATGATCTGCAGCGTGTGGCCGATCGCGGTCGAGATGTCGGGCCAGATGGGCTGCCCGGTGAGCAGTGAGACGCCGAGCTTCTGCGTGAAGATCGACTTCACCCAGTACCAGTACCGCACGAGGATCGACTGGTTGAGGTGGTACAGGCGGATGAAGTGGTTGATCGTCTCGGGCGTCACCCGCGGATTCGCCCTGAGGTTCGCGAGCGGGTTGCCGGCGAGCGAGACGAAGGTGAAGCTGATGAAGCTCGAGGCGACGAGAACCGGGATGCTGTAGAGGATGCGCCGCGCGATGTAGGTGAGCATGCGTGTGGTCCTGTTTTTCGACCGGGGCCCCGCTGCTCCTCGCGAGCGGGGCCCCGGATTCGTGCGAGACGGGCGGGAGTCTAGCCCGCTTCGTCCGGCCCTACGACTTCCAGTGCCAGTTCTGGATGTTCCAGACCATCCCAGCCGTCCCCGGGTTGTTCACAACGCCGAGGAGGTTGCTCTTGTAGAGCAGCGGGTTGGGCCGCTGGTACAGCGGGATGACCGGGATGTCGTTCGCCAGGATCTTGTCCGCCGCCTGGAAGTCGGCGTCGTGCTTGGCCTGGTCGAGCTCGGACGAGCCGCCGATGATCAGCTTGTCGGCCGCCTTGCTGCAGAAGCCGGTGTAGTTGCCCGAGCCGTTGCACTGGTAGAAGGTCTCCCAGTCGGACGGGTCACCGGTGGTGATCTCGGCGAACTCGGCGATGTCGTAGTTCCCGCCGATCGCGCCGTCGTTGCCGAACACGACGTTCGCCGGAGCGGAGGCGTCGCTGATCTGGATGCCGATGGCCTTGAGCTGCGCCGTGGCGATCGCCTCGGAGGTAGCCCGCGTGGCCTGGCCGGTGGTCGTCATCCAGTTGAACTTCGCCGGATAGCCCGAGCACGTCCAGATCTTCGTGTTGCTCGGATCCGGAGCGGTAGGACCGCCGGTGCAGTGCTTGGCGAGCGTCGCGAGCGCCTTCGTCGGGTTGTAGTTCCACTTCGCGAAGTCGGGCGCGTACTGCGACTGCGTCGCGTAGTAGAGGTACCCGTCCAGCGGCTTGAGACCCGCGGCGAGCGACCCGTAGAGGGTGTTGATGATCGACTGGCGGTCGATCCCCATCGCGACCGCCTGCCGCATCCACGGCGCCTGCAGGAGCGGGTTCGACGCCCCGTGCGTCAGGCTCGCAGCACCCGGCCTATGCCCCTCGCGGAGCTCCAGGTGCTCGAAGTAGAACCCCGGGATCTTGCTGAACGTGATCCCGGACTGACCCTGCAGCGGGGCGAGGTAGCTGCCGAAGCTCGGCGTGATCATGTCGACCTCGCCGCCGCGGAGCGCCTGCGCCTCCGAGTTGTCGTCGAGGATCAGCTTGAAGTCGACCTCCGGGATGGAGGGCTTCGTGCCGACCCAGAACGGGTTCGCCTTCAGGACGACGCCCTGGCCCTTGGTGTAGTTCGACATGTAGTACGGGCCGTCCGACAGCGGAGCGCCGGACGCGTCGCAGATGCAGTTCGCCCACATCTTGTTGAAGTCCGTGCTCGCCATCACCGACGGGTACAGAGTCGAGAAGATGTAGTGCCAGTTCGCGAACGGGCCGCACGGATACGCTGCGGTGCAGTTCTTCGTCTTCCAGAAGAACGTCACCGTGTTGCCCGAGTGCGTGTAGTGCGTCGGGTCGAGGTTCGCGTACCCCGTCGGGGAGGCGACGTCGTTCTTCGGGTTCACGATCTGCTGAAGCGTGTACACGAAGTCCTTGTACGTGACCGGCACCTTCTTGCCGCCCTCGTACCACGCAGCCTTCGGGTTGATGGTGTACGTGAGTCCCTTCGTGCTGGCCGACGCCGACGTGGTGATGCCGGTCGGGGTCCAGTCGCCCTTCTGGTTCTGGATGAACGGGCCGTCGGTGGTCTCGTTGAAGCCCATGTAGCCGCCGACCAGCTCGTTGCAGGCATTGAGGAACTGGTTCCAGCAGTTGACGTCCTCGTCGATCGCGACGACGACGTTGCCGGAAGCCTCACGGCCCGCGGTCGTCCGCGGGACGTTCGCCCACGCCTGGGCAAACGGCGCCGCAGCCGGCGTACCGCCGGCGAGGGCGGCCGAGCCGGCGGCCGTGGTCTTCGCGGTCGCGGACGCAGCCAGCAACAGCACGGCTGCAGCCGCTCCCACGAGCAGCCAGACGCGTCTGAGCATCGATTTCCCTCCGTTTGATTCGGCGCCGGGAGCCGGTCCCTTGCACGGCGGCGCCTGCTCCGCTCCCACGCCCCGCGGGGCGTCCGTTGTGTCGTTAGACGACGGCGGAGAAGCTTAGTTAGTCGTCCGATGGAAGGCCAGGCCCTCGGGCCGGGCTACAGGAGCACGATGCGGCCGAGCCGGACCTCGTCCGACGGCGGAAGCTTCCGGAGCATCGCGAGGAGGTGCTGGTCGGCGGCCTCGGCCCGGAGGACCGCGAGGTTCCTGACCCCCGTGGACGCCGACTGCGAGGCCGGAGAGCCGCCGGGGGTGAGGATCTGGCCGACTGCGACGAC
>Ga0335078_10017631_pt1 | contig 10613 bp, 10 predicted proteins | sample Lox_Sample_32_FD_206711 | JGI IMG/M metagenome (GOLD analysis project Ga0335078, IMG submission 206711) | Soil microbial communities from Loxahatchee National Wildlife Refuge, Florida, United States - Lox_Sample_3.2 | ecosystem: Environmental > Terrestrial > Soil > Wetlands | place: USA...
ACGGCCCAGCACAACCCAACCTCGGTTTCGGCTGCATCGAGCTGGCCCAGGGTGGCGAACAGGTCCGCCCGCAACCGGTGCATGATCGTCTCGGTGAAGCGGTCCGGCTGCGCCGCTAGCACGTCCGCGGCCTCCTCCAGCGCGGCCACGGTGGCGGGCTGGATGCCCGCTCCGGCGACCGCGCCCGTCGCCGGGCCGGTCAGTGCGAGGGCGAGCCCTTCCTGACCTGCCGCTGTGCGGGCGAGCTCGACTGCCAGCTCTCCCTGCCGCTGCTGCTCGGCCAGGTCGCCGGACAGGAAGGCCGCCATGGCCAGCAGGACCTGGGCCCGCGCCGCCAGCGCCGGATCGGCCTGGCCGGACAGGGCCCGGCTGGCCTCGATCTCAGTGACGATCCGGTCCGCATCGCCGGCGTGCCACGCCAGGGCCGCCAGCAGGTTGCGGCCCCAGACCTCCAGCCGCGGTTCGCCGGCCTGCCGGGCATAGGCGATGCCATCGGCGGCCAGCGGGGCCGCCTGCCGGATGTCCCCCAGGTGGAAAGCCGACCAGGCGGCGCCGAGCAGCACCCGGGCCTGGACGCCGGGCTCCGCCGCAGCCGGGACGCTGGCCGCGGCGGTCAGGAACTGGCCCGCTTCGCTGTAGCGGCCGGTGGCGATCCACCATCGGGCAAGCAAGGCGGCCAGCTCCCGTCCCGCCTCCGGCTCGGCGCCGCCGAGCGCCCACGACAATGCCGCGCGGATGCTGGCCTGACCGGCGGACAGCCGGCCGGACCAGGCTGCCCGCTCGGCGCCCGGCCGGGCCGTATCCGCCGACCGGGCCACCTCCAGCGCCCACGCCAGCAGCCGGGCGTGTACCGCGGTGTCCTCGCCGGAAGCGGCCAGCCGACCAGCAGCGAACTGGCGGACGGTCTCCAGCAGCGAATAGCGGGTCACCGGGCCGGCCTGGACCTGCACCAGCGACTTGCCTGTCAGGTTGGCCAGCAAGCCGGCCACCGCCTGCGGCGCCAGCGGCTCGCCCCCGCCTACCTGTTCGGCCACATCAAGGTCGAAACCGCCGCGCAGCACCGACAGCCGGGCCAGCAGCCGCCGTTCGGCATCGCCGAGCAGGTCATAGCTCCAGGACACCAGCGCCTCCAGGGAGCGGTGCCGACCCGGACGGGCCGCGCCGCCGGACAACAGCCCCGGATGGCCCTCCAGGCGGGCCGCGAGCTGCACCGGCCCGAGCGCCGGGCACCGGGCCGCAGCCAGCTCGATGGCCAGCGGCATGCCGTCCAGCCGGGCGCACACCTCAGCAACCGCGGCCGAGTTGCCTTCGGTCAGCGCGAACGCGGGGCTCGCCGCGCGGGCCCGGGTCACGAACAGGTGGCCAGCCTCGGACGCGGCAACCGCACCGGCCGAGCCGTCCTCGGGCAGGCCCAGCGGCGGCACCGGGAACACGGATTCGCCGGGCACATCCAGGCGTTCCCTGCTGGTGGCCAGGATCCGCACCAGTGGGCACTGCCCGGCCAGCATCACCGCCACCCGGGCAGCGGATTCCAAAAGGTGCTCGCAATTGTCCAGCACGATCAGCAGCTCGCAGCCGGCCAGCGCCCGCACCATGCCCGCCAGCGGGTCGGTGGCATCTTGTTCCGGGACTCCCAGCGCCTGGGCGACGGACGCGGGAACCAGCGCGGCATCGGTCAGGGAAGCCAGCTCCACCAGCCGCGCGCCGTCCTCAAAGCCGCCGTCGGCCAGGGCCGCCACCCGCAGCGCCAGCCGGGTCTTGCCGCACCCGCCCGGGCCGGTCAGCGTGACCACCCGGCCACTGCGGAGCCGCTCACGCACAGCAGCTATCTCGGGGCCACGGCCCACCAGTGCGCTCACCTCGGCCGGCAACCCCGACTGCCGTTCTAGCAACTGTGCCGTCTGCGCCCCCTTCAACGCCTGCCCGCAGGCCGCCCACGTCCTATGACCCGGCTCGCCGTCTCGTATGACCTGGCCGGGGAAGATATACCCCCTTCGGCAGATGCTGGCGAGAACGGGAACCGCGAGTCTTTTCCTCACCGGTGCACCCACCATCCAGGAGGACCCGATGAACTGCGCCCGCCCCAGCCAGCATTGCTCACTATTACCCGCGGCGGGCGCAGCTGTCCACGCTGCCGGCATCACATGCCCGCGGCACCCGTCCGTGCACCCCAAACCTGGTGATCAACGGAGGCCACGATGATGTTCCTAGACTGCCCGGCCTACCTGGACCAAGACGGCGCCCTGCGATGCGGGTTGCCTGCCGAGGTCAGCTGCCGGTTCACCATGCGCTCCACCGACGGGCCCCTTGAAAGCGCCATGATCAGCTGCCCGGCCGGTCACCACTTCACCGGGGCTGTTGAATCCCTCACCCGGGACGGCCCGGACAACTGCGGTCCGGGCACTGCCGGCCTCGGTGCCCGCGCCGGGCATAACAGCCTCCAGCACGGTTATGACGGCCCTCACAGCGGCCGCGGATCCACCTCCAAGGAGTCCCCCGCCGAGCCGAAGCCCCGGGCCCGCCGCCCGAACGGTGCTCCCGCCTACTACATAGGCCGCCCCGCCGCCCTGTGGATCGCTGCCATGGGCCCGCGGCGCAGGCCCACCGCCACCCATCCTTTGATGGAAGCCACCATCAGCAGCGGCAACCCGACCCGGGACTCCGGCGTGCTCCAGCACCGTTGACCCCCAGTCATTGGCACAGGTCACAGCGGCTGCGTGCCAAGTCCCGACAGGCCGATCCGCCAGCGGCCCAGGCGGCACCTGCCCGGTGCCCCTGCGCAGCCGCCTGGCGTGCGCAACGAGATCATAGGGAGGACCAGCACATGAGCCGGATCGATATCGAGCTGACTGCGAGCGACCGCAAGCTTGTCCCGCCCGGGCTCACCGGCCGCGCAGTCAGCGGCGCCTTCGGCCTGGGCCGGGCCGAGGAAGAGGAGTGGCCAGCATGCTGAACAGGGTCAGCGTCAACGGGACCGGACTGGAATACGAGCTGCGCGGAATCAGCGCCGGGGAACCTGTCGTGCTCATCCACTGGGGCGTGGGCGCGAAATGGGCCGAACCGCTCCTGGCGCAGCAAGCACTGACCAGCCGCTACCAGCTGCTCACCTATCACCGGGCGGGCTTCGCCGGCAGCGGCCCGCTGGAAGGCCCGCCCACTATGGCCGCGCACGCCGCCCACTGCCATGAGCTGATGCACGAGCTTGGCATCACCAGGGCACACATCGTCGGCCACTCCTCCAGCGTCCCGGTAGCGCTCCAGCTCGCGCTGGACGCCCCCGGCGCCGTGCACTCCCTCACCTTGATGGAGGCCGCGCGGCCGGCCGCGCCCACCGGCGCCGAGAGGCAGTTCGGCACCGACGTCGCGTTGCCCGCTGTCCAGCGCTACGGCGCGGGTGACAAGGCCGGGGCGGTCGACATCTTCTTCCGCGGTGTCTTCGGACCCGGCTACCGTGCCCCGCTCGACCACGGGCTGCCCGGTGCCTTCGACCAGGCGGTCGCCGACGCTGACGCGTTCTTCACCGAGGAAATGCCCGCCACCCAGCAGTGGCCGTTCACCGAAGACGACGCCCGCCGCATCCCGCAGCCAGCGCTCGCCGTCCTGGGGACGGCCAGCCCTGCCATGTTCGCAGAACGGCAGAAGCTGCTGCTGCAATGGCTGCCCAACGCCGAGCCACTCGACCTGCCCGGCCTCACCCATCTCCTGCACATACAGGACCCCACTGTCATAGCCGGCGCACTCACCGGCTTCTTCGCCCGCCACCCAATACCCCAGCCACCCTGACCAGACAGCCTGGCCAAGAACGATAACGACCTGCCACGTGCTGCACCCGGCTCCCACAAGCCGACACCCCGCGATCCGGACAGAACCGGGGTTCGCTGAGTAGGCCCGGGGCGCGGTGCCGGGATTGCTCCCGGTCCGTTTCCCCGGACCTCTCGCCGAACCCGCCGTGCGCCTCTCAACGCAACGGGCTCTCCACGGTGCCTGCCGGGACTGTACTTTCAACGGTGTAACTCCTGACAAACGAGGAGACACCAGTGACGGATGTGACAGCCGGTCAGGACCAGGCCGGGGCGGAGCTGTCGGCGGCGGATGAGCAGGTGCTGCGGGAGCTGACCGAGCGGGCCCGCACCGGCGGGCTGAAGCTGACCGGTGAGGGCGGGCTGCTGGGGAAGCTGACCAAGATGGTGGTCGAGGGCGCGCTGGAGGGCGAGCTGGACGATCACCTCGGCTATGCCCGGCACGAGCCGGCGGGCCGTGATGGCGGGAATTCCCGCAATGGGCACCGGGCGAAGACGGTGCTCACTGATACCGGGCCGGTGGTGATTACCGTGCCGCGGGACCGTGATGCCAGTTTCGAGCCGAAAATCGTCGCTAAGAGGCAGCGGCGGCTGGCCGGCGTGGACGAGATGGTGATTTCCCTGTCGGCGAAAGGGCTGACGCACGGGGAGATCAGCGCGCACCTGGCCGAGGTGTACGGCGCGGAAGTATCCAAGCAGACGATCACGGCGATCACCGGCCGGGTCATGGAGGGAATGGCGGAATGGCAGAGCCGCCCGCTTGACCCGGTGTATGCGGTGATCTTCATCGACGCTATTAACGTGAAGATCCGCGAGGGCCAGGTCGCCAACCGGCCGATCTACCTGGCCCTGGGCGTCACCGTGGACGGCGAGCGGGACGTGCGGGGCCTGTGGGCCGGGGAGCACGGCGACGGCGAGGGCGCCAAGTACTGGCTGCGGGTCCTGTCGGAGATCAAGAACCGCGGTGTGCGGGACGTGTGCATGCTGGTCTGCGACGGGCTGAAAGGCCTGCCCGACGCGGTGGCCGCGGTCTGGGCGAAGACGATCGTGCAAACCTGCATAGTCCATTTGCTCAGGAATTCGTTCAAGTACGCCTCGAAAAGGGACTGGGCACAGATCGCCAAAGACCTCAAGCCCGTCTACACCGCCGCGTCCGAAGCCGACGCCCTCGACCGGTTCGCCGAGTTCTCCGGGAAGTGGGAGAAACGCTACCCGGCGATCATACGGCTGTGGGAGAACGCGTGGGCCGAATTCGTGCCCTTCCTCCAGTTCGACCGGGAGATAAGAACGGTCATCTGCACCAACCCGATCGAGTCCACCTTCGCCACGGTCCGCCACCGCACCAAGGTCACCAAGGGACCCGGCTCGCGCGCATCCGGGCTGGCCATGGCGTTCAAGCTGATCGAGTCAGCACAAGACCACTGGCGCATGGTCAACGCGCCCCACCTGGTCGCCCTGGTCCGCGCCGGAGCGACATTCACCGGCGGCAAGCTCGTCGAACGGCCCGGCGGGGAAGCCCAATCCAAAGCCGCTTAAAAGATCTTGATCCACAGGTCTTGACTATTGCTCCGCTGGCGTGCGGGACGGTGGTGTGCTGGAGCTGGCCAGGGTTTGCGCCGGCTGTGACGTTCAGTGCGGACCGCACTGCTTGAGCCCCGGCCCCGGTGAGACCAGATACCGGCTTCACTCGGAGGGCCTCGGAACCCGGTTGAACAACCGGCCGGCGAGATCGACTCCCACGACCGCGCGGCCCGCGTCGCGGGTGACGAAGCCCCGCTGCCCTTTGAGGGCGCCGCTGGTGACGATGTACTCGTCCGCGTCGCCGGGCAGCAGGCCGAAGTCGAACGGATCGTAGTCCGCGGGCAGTTCGGTGTCCGCCGCCGCACGGATCTCCGGTTTGATCTTGACCTCGAGCGTCAGTGCTGCCCCATCGGTGGCGACGGTGAATGTCATGGCGTCGTTCTGGTACCCCCCGACGACCTCCCGGGCCCGCGCCTCGTCATAGGGGAGCGGCTCCGGGTCCCGGTCGGTCACCCCCAGATAGGTCTGGAGCGCCGAGCGGACGACGGCCTGGTTGCAGGGGATGCCGCCCGGGCCGGCGTTGGACATCGCGACGACGGCGAAGTCCCGTTCGGGCACGATGAGCAGCTCGGCGAACTGGCCGTTCCCCGACCCGCCGTGGCCGATGGTACGGATGCCGTTCACGTTGCGCAGGAACCAGCCGAGGCCGATGGCGTCGCCGAGCGTGGTGCCGCGCAGCTCGACCGTGGGCTCTTTCATCCGATGCAGCACGTCGGCGGGCAGAACCCGGGCACCGCTTTCCGCGCGGCCGTCGCCGAGGTGGAACCGGGCCCAGCGAAGCTGGTCCGCGACCGGGGATGCGATGCCCCCGCCGGGGTTGTTGCCGCGCGTGTCCTTCCACTGCCGCGCAATGGACAGCGTTTCGCCCTCGCCGAGGTTGTGCCCCACGGCGAACCGCCGGGTCATGACATCGTTGACCGAGTAGGTCGTGTTCGACAGCCCCAGCGGCTCGAACAGCAGTGAGGCGACGGCCCGCTCGTACGTCAGTCCCGTGACCTTCTCCACGATCCGCCCGGCCAGGTTGAAACCCTCCTGGCTGTAGGAGGCCCGGGCGCCCGGCGGCGCGATCAGCTTCAACTCGGCCATCTTCGCCACCTGGCCGGCCAGGGCGTCGTCCCCGTCACCGGTGTCGGTAATGATCCTCCAGTCCAGCCCCGCGGTGTGGTTGAGCAGGTTCAACACGGTGACCTCCGCCGCGGTCTGCTCGTCCGCGAGCTTGAGCCCGGGAACATACCGGCGCACCGGCGCGTCCAGATCGACCCTGCCCTCCGCCTAGGCGCATCAGCGCCGTCGCCGTGAAGGTCTTCGTGACCGAGCCCACAAGGAACAACGTGTCCTTGTCGACGGGCAGCGGGTTGTCGATGCTCGTCACGCCGTGGATGGCGTAGATCTCCTGACCGTCCGCCCACACACCGACGGCGACGCCGGGAATGCCGAACTTTGCGGCCGTGGCCTCGACGAAATCGGACAGCTTCTCCTGTGACATTCCATTCCCCTTTCCACTTCGCGTACGACACCGAGGCGGCCTCAGTGATGACTTGCACGTTGTTCAACAAGCTGCCCGGCCATACCGGAACATCGCGATCATCGCGAGCGATTGCCGACCGTTGCGGTTGCGGGCAGGGCATCGCGGCGCGGCTCGCTGGGCGGAGTGCCGAGCACGATGCCGGTGCCGGTGATGAAGACCAGCAGCAGCACCCCGGACGGGATGGCCAGGATGGCCAGGCCCTGCAGGAGGAGCAGGTAGGCGATGCCGGAGGCGGTGACCGCGATGGCCAGCGCGATCCCGGTGTAGCGGAGCCACGGGGGCAGCACCCGCGAGGCGGCGCCGACCAGGCCGAGGACGGCCAGGGCGAACATCTTGACCCCATCCAGCCGGTTCACCGCGTCGTAGAGCAGGTGCGCGGTGCCGGACGAGGCGGTCCCGGCCAGGATCGCGCCGAGCGCGAACTGCAGCAGCGAGATGACTGCGGCGGCCACGCCGGCGATGACGGCGGCCCGGGCGGCCGCCGTCGCTCCGGACCTGCGCGCTGCCCGGGCCAGGGCGATCGCGATGATGGCCAGCCCGGCGGCGGGCAGCCCCTCGGTAAGGGCGAACTGCACGGTCACCGCGGTCTGGTGCCCGGCGAAGGCGGCGGCGATCTGGGTTCCGGAGGCGGTAAGCCGGGGGCTGGGCGCTGCGATTGCCAGCCCGGCTATCCATGACAGCGTGTAGGCGATTCCGGTGATGCCGGTGACCGTCAGCAGACGACGGCGAGGCACCACACGGATGGGGGAGAGATCCATTTCGTGCTCCTTACGGTTCTTATTTGCAGTAATGAGCCTTCGCGGTCAGCTGGCTTGACAGCTGAGCGGGTCAAGCTGGCGTCCCCGGGGACGGCCTGAGGTCAGGTGAACAGGAGTGCGGCGGTGACCAAGAGCACTACGGCCGTCGCGCCGTGGACGCCGTAGGCTGTGGCCTTCGGGCCGCCGTGACGCAGCACGATGACGGCGTCGCCGATCGGGATGGTGCTGGCGGCCAGCTCGAACCAGCCCAGGACGTGGGGCATCTGGGCGGTGAGCAGGATGACAGCTATGAGCCCACAGGTGATGTCGCGGACGGCCTTGACAGATAGATAGGGATCGGCGTTTCCGCCATCGTGCCCGGCGGCGATCCCGAAGCCTGCGGCGGCCGCTGTGGGCGCGATGAGGAATCGTGCGCCGATGACGATGATGCCCACGGCGGTCAATCCGGCGAGCACGTAGCCAATGTCTGTGACAAGCATGGCTTTCCCTTTTCATTTTCCCGGCGCCGGAAATAGCGTGGCGCCAGTAATGGGCTTTGTTTCGAATTCCAGCTGGTTGCGGCGTTAGTGCGTTGCGGCGCTGACGGCGAGGCCAGCGACGGCCGCGGCCATCAGCAGCGCACGAGGGGTGATGATGCTGTCCCAGCGGGATTGCAGGGCCCGGGCGTTACCGGGAGTCACGTGGGCGATGGCCGCCGCGGTGAGAGCGTGGTTGATCGGGGCGGCCACGCGCAGGTAGAGGCCCAGCCAGGCGAGCGTCGCGATCAGGGCGATGCCTGCGGCGGTCGCGCTGGCTGGCGATCCGCTGACCGCCGCGGCCGCTGTCGCAGCGGCGGCGGCGAGGATGCCGATGACTCCTGGGGCGGGCAGCCTCCGGTCGCCATATTGGTGCACGCGGCCCATGGCCGCGGCCATGGTGGCGTCGTCGAGCCGGGCAAGCGCTGGCCGCTGCACGAGGGCGCAGAAGACATCGGTGCCGTAGATGATCCCGGCGGCTAGGACGCCGGTGAGAGCCGCGATGGTTGCGAACGCGTTCACGGGAACCCCTTAGATGGCGTGTCGTTGGTGAGGCCTGGCTGGTGTGATGAACCTGGCCGGCCGGTGCCCCGGGCTTGTTGCCAGGCGGGGCTGTCGTCGAAGAAGGTGTCGTAGCGGGCCTGAACCTCGAGCAGGCTGTCGGGGGACTGCCGGCCGGTGGCGATCCTGGCCAGGTGGCGGAAGTACTCGAATCGCTCGACGCCGGGAGTGATCACGATCAGCAGATCGGCGCCGGACGCTGGCGCGGCCGCAAACGCGTGGGGCAGTCCCGGCGGCACCAGCACGAGGTCTCCTTCGCCGGCAACGAGGAGGCGATCGCCGGCGAGCAGCTGAGCTGACCCGCTCAGCACGTAGAACAACTCGGCCGAACTCGCATGGTGGTGGGGATTGGCGCCATTGGCGCCGCCGGCCAGGGTGACCCGCTGGGTGCTCAGGCGCCCACCGGTAGCGGAGCTATCGGCCAGCAGCCGGACCGTCTGCGGAGGAAACCCGATCACCTCGGCGTCCGCGGCGCGTACCAGCACCGCAGCGCCGTCACTGGAATCAATGTGAGTCATGGAACCGCTACCTCCGTGCTGCTGGTAGGTGGAAGGCGAGCTCATCAGGCTGGCCCTGATCGCCGTCAGCGGAAGGGCCGGACCTGTAAGCGGCCGGCAGGGCAGCGATCGCTGTGTTTGGTGAGGCTGGCTGCAGTTCGGCGTGCATACTCGCCTGCCCTGGCCGCGTCATAGGCGCCGGTGTTCGTGACCGCCGGGCGCGGCGCGCCTGACGTGCCCGGCGGGCGTCGTCCGCGTCAGCGATCATCTCGCGGACGCGCTCGGCGGAGAACTGCCGCAGGATCTCTGGATGCATGGTGTCCTCCTTGGCCTGTTGGCGGCCGGCTGCGCGGGCGCTACCGTGCGGTGGCCGCGCCCGGCCCGCCCTGGCGCCGCTGGTACGGCGGGTGATCTGATGGGCGTGAACGATGTCGGGGTCGCGCGCCTCAAGCGGCAGTGGCGTTTGCCGCCAGCTGGCCGGTCCGGTGCGGCGCCTGCCGACGCGGAGTTGCCCCATCGGCGGTCTCCTTTCCTGTCGGGACTGCGGGTGCGCTGGTGATGTCCCAGGCGGGAAATACCAGCGGATGGACTTGCTTTTGAAGCGGCCGCCCTGGCCGAGCCAGGGCTTGCTCAGGCCAGGCGGCCGCAGTTCCCGCATCACGGGCTGGCGATGCGGTGTACAAGAGATGGCGCCTCATTGCGGGGCCGTCTTTCCGGCTTCATCTGGGCCCAGCCGGCGCACCGAGACCAGGCATAGTCCGAGGTCACGTACCTTAACCAGCACCCCGTGCAGCGCCGGCTGATCAGCCAGCGCCCCGGAAATGATCGTCTGCTTGCCCTCGCTCTTGACCTGAAGGCCCTCGAACCAGGACGTCCAGCGCTCGTCGAGGACCCCCTCGACGCGGATCTCGTAATGCGCCAGCGATCCCGAACCGCTCACGCCCGCCCACCCGCCTGCCAGCCAGCCGGCGCCCTGCCACCCTGGCCCCGCTGAAGGCGAGCGAGCACCCGGGCTTGCGGAATGGCCGGCGAACTGCTCATGACGCTGGTGCCGGTCTTGCGGTGGACGAGATTGAGAACAGCCATTCCATCTCTCCTGTCGGTGTCTGTTTCTGTCCAGCACGGTACGAAGCACCCAGGGCCAAGGGCGTCACCCGAAGGTGCCCTGTGGGGGTGGAATCTTCGGTGGCGGTATCGGGCACGAAAGTGCCGCTCTGCTCGGTGCCGGGATTGGCAGCGCCGCCAGCCCCGTGGAGTAGTGGCGGCTTCTTGCGCAAAGACGGGGGCTTGCACCTTCAGGCCGGCCGCCCGTAACGCACTCCGGCCCCGTCGTGTGCGGTTACACGAGGGGATGTCCGGGGGAATGCCGCGGC
>Ga0335078_10017632_pt1 | contig 10613 bp, 9 predicted proteins | sample Lox_Sample_32_FD_206711 | JGI IMG/M metagenome (GOLD analysis project Ga0335078, IMG submission 206711) | Soil microbial communities from Loxahatchee National Wildlife Refuge, Florida, United States - Lox_Sample_3.2 | ecosystem: Environmental > Terrestrial > Soil > Wetlands | place: USA: Florida...
TGCTGCCAGTTGGGATACTTTGCCCATGCGGTGAAGCGCCATTTGATGGCGCAAAGTTCACGAGCGGGGGCCGCGCCGCACTCCACAAACGTACAACCGGAATCGCGGGTCCAGACTCGATTGGTCGGCAAACGGTGGAAGCGGATGTTGTCGCCTAACACGTGGGCGCGCTCAAGAACTTTGCGGGCATGCTTTTCGGCAGCCGAGTCGTTGACCATCAACTCCACGCGTTCATGGCGGGCGAGGTAACGAATGATTTCGGCGTACACCCAGGGAATTGGCTCGAACTTACCCGGCCAGTCGTCTTTGTAATGAGGCCATGCCAGCCAGGTGGCGGCATGAGGCTCCCACTCAGCGGGCATACGGAAGGGAATCTGCTGAGAACCTGAAGCTTCAGGTCGACCCGCGCCTCTTGTTTTGGCCACGGTACGCCTCATCCGTCGATCATTCGATTCGTAATCGGAGCATAGCTGTCGATGCGACGATCGCGCAAGAATGGCCAATTGCGACGGACGTCTTCCAGGGCTCGCAAATCCACTTCACCCACCAGGATTTCCTCTTTGTCGTGGGACGCCTCAGCGATGACGCGGCCAAAGGGATCGCACAGGAACGAACCACCCCAGAATTCCAATCCTCGACCGGGGGCCGCGCTGCCCCGAATATTGCCATTCTCAAAGCCGACCCTGTTCACGACTGCGACATAGACGCCGTTGGCGATGGCATGGGCGCGCTGAATGGTGCGCCAGGCATCATGCTGGGACGCGCCGAACTCAGCTTTCTCCGCGGGATGCCAGCCGATCGCGGTAGGGTAGAACAGCACATGCGCGCCCTGCAAAGCCGTAATACGTGCTCCCTCCGGATACCACTGGTCCCAGCAGACCAGAGTGCCCAGGCGTCCCATTTGAGTGTCGTAAGCTCGGAATCCCAAATCTCCAGGCGTGAAGTAGAACTTCTCATAATAAAGAGGATCATCCGGAATGTGCATCTTGCGATAAAGCCCACGCAGCGTGCCATCCGTATCGAAGACAGCCGCCGTGTTGTGGTACACGCCGGGTGCTCTTTTCTCGAACAGGGAAGCAATCAGCACAATGCGGAGTTGTTTCGCCGTCTCCGACAGCCGAATCGACGCAGGCCCGGGGATCGGTTCTGCCAGATCGAACAAGGCTGCGTCTTCGCGCTGGCAGAAATATTGCGTCTGAAAGAGCTCGGGTAAGCAGATGACCTGCGCGCCTTTCCCCGCACCCTCATGCACGCGTTCGATGGCGCATTGCAGGTTCTTCTCAGGGTCGGGCGTGGCTGACATCTGCACCAGACCCACGCGAAATTTCTCAGGTGGCAAAGCCAGTTCCTCCGGCGAAAAAATAGAATACCAGTTCTCGGTTCCCCTTTTTCGCTTCCCATCTGGCAGCGCATTGTGAGCTTCTAGTACAGTATAGATTCGGAAAAAGTGGAGACGGGCATGAAGCAAAACAATCATGATGGCACCGGCATCGAACGCAGGCTGCACAATCCGGTCGAAGACCGGCTAATCCCACTGGAGTCGTTGGATCTGAACCGGGTGCGCTCCATCGACGACTTGGTTCGCGCGATGGCCAGGACGGCGTTCACCGGTCGGCAACTGGGCGAGGCCGCGGATGTGCTGGAAGCCATGGCTCGGGATGAAGATTGCTTCGTGGTGATGACCCTGGCCGGCGCCATGACGGTGGCCAAACAGAGCCTGATCATCGCCGAGTTGATTGATCGCGGAATCGTGAATGCCATCGTTTCGACCGGGGCTCTGATGGCTCACGGTTTGGTAGAAGCTACTGGCCACGCCCACTTTCGCTACAACCCCGACGTTCCCGATACCGAGCTTTACGAGCAGGGATATAACCGCGTCTATGACACTCTCGAGCCGGAGCAGAACCTGGATGACGTCGAAGAAGTGATGTCGCGCATTCTTGAGGGTTGGGACCACAACGAGATCGTGTGTTCCTACAAACTCAATCACGCCATCGGGGAGCATCTGGCCAAGCGCGCGAAGGATCAGCGCGGCATCCTGAAGTCGGCATACGAGCAGGGGGTACCGGTTTTTGTGCCGGCCTTTAGCGACTCGGAACTGGGATTGGACCTGGCGTTGAACAATCGGCTGCGTGAGTCCACCGGCCGGCACAAGCTCCGCTTCGATCCGTTTGAGGATTTGGAGCATTTTGCGGCCACTCTTCTACGGCAGAAGAAATTGGGCATATTCACCATCGGAGGCGGGGTTCCGCGGAACTGGTCCCAGCAATTCGGGCCATTTATCGAACTGCGCCATCGGCGCATGGGAGAAAATGTTCCTTTGAAGCGCTATCACTACGGTGTGCGCATCTGCCCGGAGCCCGTCTACTGGGGTGGATTGTCGGGCAGCCCGTACAGCGAGGCCATTTCGTGGGGGAAATTCGTGCCCCCGGCGGAGGGCGGACGGTTCGGCGAGGTATTCGTCGATGCCACGGTGGGCCTGCCCCTTATTGTTGCTGCCGTATTCGAGAGACTCGGCAAGGAGCGGCGTAATTCCGCCGGCAAGAGAAAAGAGAAGGCGGGGGCGCGAAAATAAGCGCGCAACCACGCTGCAATCGCCGCAGGGTACACATCTAGTCAAAAATCAAAACCGCGGATGCGATCACGGTGGTCCATAATCCGCGCTTGTCTCCCACCGCTGACTGGGTGATGTTGGCAGTGCGCACGATCTTGTTGGAAATCCGGTAAATCTCCTTCTTCTCGTCCCAGGAACGATCGGGGTCGAACTCGACGTTCAAAGTAGTAGCCAGCATTTCTGCAGCAAGTTCCTCGGCATACTCTCCCGCGGCATTGTCGGTCTCTCCAAAGGAATGATGCTCGCTTAGATAGCCGTAAGTATTTCGGTCGGCGGGAATCGCTACGCCGATGCTGGAGGCCAGCAGGCGGTGCGGTTCCCGGGTCGAATTCTCCGCCACCACGGCAAAAACCACTTCGCCGGGGTTGAGATATTTCAGCCCCTGGGAACGCGGCACCAGCTTGCATTGCGGAGGGAAGATGGAGGAAACGCGCACTAAATTCTGGGCGGCAATGCCCGCATCACGCAGGGCCAGTTCGAAGGATGTAAGGCGCTCGCGATGCTTTCCGACCCCCTTGGTAAAAAAGATCCGCTTGGGGACCATGTCTTTGCCCAATTTTTGCCCTCCATATTTTGTAGGATTGAGGGTCAAATCTAACACAGCGAATTGTAAAGAGAAGATGAAAATTGAGCCTCGGGCAAGAAAAATGGCGAAAGAACCAGCTTGCGGTCTTCCGCCTGAATGGAGACGAAGTTTCTGTTCTATTTCACGGCGGTCACGGCCGTTACTTCAATGGTATCGCCGTTGGCCTCCCCTTTCACCTTGGCCTGCTGGCCAGCCAGTTTGTCGAGGGCGTCGGTGCTGGCTTTGTCTTTAGTATCCAAAGTGTAAACCTTGTCGCCGACCACCAGGGCGTACTTCGAGCCTTTCTGGATGCAGGCGCGAAGGCAGGCGACCGGGTCGCCGGCCATCATATGTTGGGCGCCGCACATCGCGTCGCTCACCGTGCCGGTGAAGGTCTGCATCTTTGCGGCAAAAGCCGGGGAAGCAGATAGTAGTGTTGCCAGGGGAATCGCGCCCAGCCAGAGCGGGCGCCTGAGCCAACCGGACTTCATGAGTTCTTTTCTCCTTGCGTGCAATATAGGTAGCTCTTTCATCAGCCTATCAAAGTTCAAACCGGTTGTTGTCAATGGCTGGATGAGATCAGGAATTGGGGTCAAAGCGCACCGTTACATCGACCGTCTTGTCATGCGGGTCGATCGATTCATGCACGCTTACATGCCATTCGCCTATCTCCTTGTAGGCCTGTTGGACGAATCGCCCCACGTAGCTGGCATCGTAGATGTCGCCAGCGCGCAGAGTCCAGTCGTTTTGCAGGCGCGCCGTGGTTCGCGAGTCCAGGCCGCGAATTTCTACCTCGCCCATCTTGTAAACGTCTCCCTCCACGATGGCGACGGCGTAGGCAACCGTAGACCGCGCATCGTCCAGTTGCGCTTGTACCTGGACGTCGGCGCCCATATAGCCTCGTGTACCGTAGAGTTGGCGAATAGCCGCGATCCCCTTTTCAAATTCCAGGGCATTGGCAACCTGGCCAGACTCGAGGCGGATGGCGGCACGCAGCGTGTCCTCTGGAAAGGCTTTATTCCCCGAGATCTTGATAGTATCCAGCTTATATTGGCGCCCGGGATCGATCGGGAAAGTGAGATCCACCAGCGTGTCACGCCCCTCGCTCTGCACCACCCGGGGCTCAGGGTCGCCCAACACAGCCTTCAGATACCCATGCTCCTGATAGATCGGCAGAAAAGCTTTGTTCTCAAGTGTCCGGATGGCGGGGCTTAGATATTCCTGGTCTTGCAATCCTTTCGCGACAGCTGTGAGCAAGGGCAGTTCCTGCGGACCGGCTCCGGAGAATAGGGTATTCCGAATGGTGATACTGGGACCGCTGACGGAGAACAAGAACGCTGCCATCGAGCGGTCATTCTCACCGGGGCGGAGATAGTCAACCTCACCGGGAACATTTTTCTGGATGAGCAAAACCTGTAAAGCTTCGGAAACTTCGCCTGCCATTTCCCCATTACTGGGAAGCTCACCCTTGAATAGAGGCACGGCAGCCTGCAGTTTCTCGAGCAGCTCGCGATTACTGAACCAAACCACGTTTTCGAAGTGAACGGGAAAGAATCTTTCGGCGTCCTGGAGTTGCAGTTCTACTTTGGTACCGTCCGGATCGAACTGCGAGGTGTAGGAAACGGCGGTAAATGCACCGCTCTCACCGAGAAGCCGAACCGCGTTCTTGAGCTCAGCGTCGTTGGCAGAATGCCCAAGCTGCAAGCCGGCGGCGCGCATAATATCTTCCGGATTGTACCGTTTCGTCCCCGTGACCTTCACCGAGATTAGCTGGTAGGCGGACGGAGGGAGGTTCTTGACGCCAGATTTGCGGGTTTGGGCAAACGCTATTGCGGAAGCAATAAAAAGAGCGATCGCTGAGATTCTACGAAATTTCACCCAACAAGATTTTAGCGCAGATGGGGATGCGCGTGCTTCCCTGGCTCGTTAGCGCTTCGCGGCCGTCAGCGATTCAACCTGCTTCAGCTTCACGGTGATGTCGATGAAGGCCAATGCCGCCCGGCTGAGCGCTTTGTCTTTGCGGAAGACCAGGGCCAGATCGCGGCGGATGGTGACATCAGAGATGGAAATTGCTACCAGGGCGTTGGCGCGGACATCTTCGAGAGCATGGGAATGGGCGATGAAGCCGATCCCGGCATCGGCCGCGACAAAGCGCTTTAAAAGTTCGCTGGAGTCCAGTTCCATGGTATAGCGCGGCTTGAGCTTGCGTTCGTAGAACAGGTTTTCGAGGGCGTCACGGGTGTGGCCGCCTTTGGGCACGATCAGCGGAAACACCGCAGCCTGGGCGATCGTAGCCGACTTCCTTTTTGCCAGAGGATGTTTAGGCGGGACGATGATGGCCAACTCGTCGCGGTGAATCAGAATTACGGTGAGGCGAGGATCGCTGACCGGCAGAGAGACGATGCCGAAATCCACGGAGTTATCGATGACGGACTCCAGAATCTTGGCGTAATCGGAACGGTTAATACCGACGCTGACATCGGGATATTGCTTCTTAAACTCGGCGAATACCTCGGGCAGGATGTGGAGGCAGGTGCCTTCGTTGGCTCCGACCACGATCTCTCCACGCGGCACGCGCTCGGTTTCCGCAATGGCCGCCAACATTGCTTTGCGCGACTCCAGCAGATCCTCTGCGAACCTCAGGAAAAGCTTTCCCGCTGCCGTCACTGAAACTCGTCCGCCCGAGCGATCGAGCAGTCGGGCGCCCACTTCCTCTTCCAGCGAGCGGATTTGCGACGAGATCGCGGGTTGCGTGCGATAGCGTTTGTCCGCCGCCCGGGAAAAAGAGCTGAGGCGCGCAACTTCAATGAAGGTGGCGAGCTGATCAAAGTCCATGAAGCACTTGGCTCCCGGCAGTCAGCCAGCGGGGGCAGCAAAAGGCCGACCCGTTCAGGATTGGCGACTACAACGCACAGCTCTTCGCCGGGCTGCGCTTTACGGGGGAATTGTAGCAGGGAGTTCGCCGAAATATTCTGCGTCGACCTAGCTGAGCATGCCGGGATATCCGGGTTGGCTGGTCACCGGATGTTCCTTGGCTAGCTTGTCATTATCCGCCATGGGTCCGACCGATTCGCATTCGGTAGCCTCGAGGAAGGCATGCGTCATGGCGTTCAGGCTGGCATGCGACCTCTCCAGCACGCGCAGGAGATACTTCTGGGCGACAACCCGGTCGGCCGGGTGAACCAGCTTCCACCAGCGCTGCATAGACTGCTGTATTTGTGCCTCGGTCTTCTCGCCTTCCACCGCAGCATCGATCAGCCGATACACCTTGCTCTTGATGGCTTGATAGGAGACGGAAATTTCCTGAGACATTGAAACCTCTTGTGGGTAATCTTTGGAGCAATAGGTTGACCAAACTGAGTTTGCTGAATCTTCTGGATTTGCGGAGTGCCTAATTCAAGTTATGGGAGAATTTCATCTGGTGATATGGATTTACATAGACCGGTCCCTGGCCTGCTAGTTGCCAAGAGCACGTCAAAAGCGACCGTTGGTCAAATTCGCACTTCAGCCTTCCGGGCTCGTCACCCGTCGGCAGAGCGCTCTCTCACTGCTGCTTGATGAGGTTTTCAATAACTGAGGCCATCTCAAATGAAGCGCGTGTGACCTCCGGTTCGACGGCGACGCGCCCCCCACGTTCCAGAGATGTTCGAATTCGGACACTTGCTTCCCATGAGCGAACAGAATATGCTGCCCAGTCCTCTCTTGTCTCTTCTATAACTCTATTTATTACTTTGCGTTACAAGACCATTCCCAGTGGCTGGGAGCGTGCCATTCTTATCAGCAAATGGATATAGCTCGCCCAGATGTAGCTCGTCAAAAGCGTCGGCGTCGAATCATCTATGGCGCGGCTGGAATCGCTCTGCTTGCGCTCGTCACTATGGGGCTCTCCCGCCTTAAACCGGCCGCTCCCACGGTGGAGCGTTCTACGGTCTGGGTGGACACGGTTAAGCGCGGATCGATTCTGCGGCAAGTGCGAGGCTTGGGCACCCTCGTTCCCATGGAGGGGTCGATCCAATTCCTGCCAGCCATCACCGAAGGGCGAGTGGAGAAGATCCTGGAGCTTCCCGGCGCGAAGGTCAAACCCGACACCATTCTGCTGGAGATGAGCAACCCGCAGTTGAGTCAGGAGGCCCTGGACGCCGATTGGAAGCTGAAAGCTGCGGAAGCTGACTACGAGAACCTGAAGGTCGCGTTGGCCAGCCAGGTATTGGCGCAGAAATCACTCTCAGCGCAAGCCCAATCGGAATACAGCCAGGCCAAAATGCAAGCCGACATCGATACCGAGCTGGCCAAATTGGGCGTAATCTCGCAACTCAGCCAGAAGGTTTCCAGCCAGAAGGCTGAAGAGCTGGCCACTCGCAACGACATTGAGAAGCAGCGGCTCACCAATAGCAATGAGGTGCTGGTCGCGCAACTCCAGGCCAAGCAGGCCGAGGTTGAGGAATTCCGCGCCCTCGCCAGGTTGAAGCAGGACCAGCTGGACCGGTTGAAAGTGCGCGCCGGTATTGATGGCGTTTTGCAGGAGCAGACTCTCAAGATCGGGCAATTCGTAACACCCGGGACGGTGCTGGCCAAGGTAGTCCAACCGCAGAGGCTCAAAGCCGAACTGAAAATCGCCGAGACCCAGGCCAAGGATATTCAGCTTGAGCAGCCGGCTTCCGTCGACACACATAATGGAGTCATCGCTGGTCACGTTGTGCGTATTGATCCGTCTGTTGTAAATGGAACGGTCACGGTGGACGTGGCCCTGGATGGAGCTTTGCCGCAAGGCGCCCGGCCTGACCTCAGCGTCGATGGAACCATCGATCTGGAGAAAATGGACAACGTTCTTTACGTGGGGCGCCCAGCCTTTGGCCAGGAGCAGAGTACGGTGGGCATGTTCAAACTGGAGCCCGACGGCAGCAATGCGGTACGCACCCAGGTTCGGCTGGGCCGCAGTTCGGTCAACACCGTGGAGATTCTGCAGGGCCTGAAGGAAGGCGACCAGGTCATTCTCTCCGACATGTCACGCTGGGATAATTTCGATCGAGTTCGATTGGAATAGGTTGGTTTCTCAATGGCCGCGTTTTTCCGCCGGAGCGGGCATTCGGGAACCTAACTGCGAGAAACATACACAAGTTTCGGGAAAGGATACGAGATGGCTGATGCGGGCGTCATGATAAGCATGGAGAACATCACCAAGGTCTTTTACACCGATGAGGTCGAAACCCATGCCCTCTCCGGGATTCACATGGAGATTCGCAAAGGCGAGTATGTCTCCATCGCCGGCCCGTCAGGCTCTGGGAAGTCGACCCTTCTGGCCTTAATCGGCCTGCTCGACTCTCCCAGCGATGGAACCTACATCCTTAACGAGCATCCTGTCGCCAATCTCAACATCAGTGAACGATCTCGCATTCGCAACCGCGAGATTGGATTCATCTTCCAGAGTTTCAACCTGATCGGCGACCTGAGCGTCTATGAGAACGTCGAGCTTCCGCTGACCTACCGAGGCATGGCCTCAGCCGAGCGCAAGCAACGGGTGCAGACCGCGCTGGAGCGCGTCGGCATGAGCCACCGCACCAAGCACTATCCTTCTCAGCTTTCCGGCGGCCAGCAGCAGCGCGTAGCCGTGGCGCGGGCGCTGGCGGGATCGCCGGCGATTCTGCTGGCCGACGAGCCTACCGGAAACCTGGATTCGCGCAACGCCGAAGCGGTGATGGATCTATTGCGCGACTTGCATCGCGAAGGCGCCACCATCTGCATGGTGACCCACGATCCTCGTTTTGCCCGCCACGCCGACCGGCAAATTCATCTTTTTGACGGACGCGTGGTCGAGGAGAGCGTCGAGGTGAGCTGATGGAATCCCTGCTGCAGGATATTCGTTACGGTTTGCGAATGCTGCAGAAGTCCCCGGGGTTCACAGCCGTTGCCATTGTGACGCTGGCTCTGGGAATCGGCGCAAACACGGCGATATTTTCAGTCGTAAATGGAGTCCTGCTGAGTCCGCTGCCTTACGGGCAGCCAGAACAGTTGGTAGCAGTCTACCAGCGAACCCCCGACTTTACAGATGCCTCGATCCCATACCCAAATTTTCTGGATTGGCAGCGGGAGAACCGTTCCTTCTCCGCTCTCGCGGCGTATCGCAGCGATGACTTCAATCTTTCCGAAACGGGCCGGCCGGAACGACTGAAAGCCGGCATGGTATCGGCCAGCTTCTTACCTCTGTTCGGCGTGAAGCCGGTTGTGGGCCGAACCTTTACCGATTCCGAGGATCAACTGGGTGGAGCGCCGGTAGCGCTGATCAGCGAGGACTTGTGGAAGCGGGAATTCGCTGCCTCCCCGGACATTCTCGGGAGAGCGATCGACCTCAACGACACTTCCTACACGATCATTGGCGTAGTGCCGGAGGACTTCCACTACCGGAACAACAATTTTAATGAAGATAAGGACGTCTATGTTCCCATCGGCCAGTGGAACGATCCGGTGTTCCGTGATCGGCGCGCCGGCATGGGCATGGACGCGGTGGGACGATTGAAGCCCGGGGTCACAGTGGAGCAGGCGAACGCGGATATGAACGCCGTCGCCGCACAATTGGCACGGATCTACCCCGACAGCGATAAAGATTCCGGCGTCACCCTTATACCGCTGAAACAGAACATTACCGGCGACATCCGTCCATTTCTGCTGGTGCTTCTCGCAGCGGTGGGTTTCGTTCTGTTGATCGCATGCGCAAACGTGGCCAATCTTCTCTTGGCCCGTTCGACCGCGAGAATGCGGGAATTTACGGTCCGGACCGCGCTCGGCGCCAGCCCCGGACGAATCATTCGTCAGTTGTTGACAGAAAGTGTACTGCTGGCGATGGCTGGCGGGCTCCTGGGGCTGATTGTCGCCGCATGGGCTACCCAGGCAGCGATCAAGGCGTTGCCGGACGCTTTGCCTCGCGCCGAAGAGATTCATCTGGACGCGCGTGTTTTGCTGTTTACGCTCGCGGCGTCGATGATTGCCGGCATTTTGTTTGGTTTGATCCCTGCATTCAGGACCTCGTCAAAGAATCTTCAAGAAATCCTCAAGGAAGCCGGGCGCGGTGTCATTGGACGGCATCGTGCGCAAAGCACGATCGTGGCGGTGCAGATGGCTCTCGCATTGCTACTCCTTGCCGGCGCCGGATTGATGATTCGAAGTATCGGAAAGCTGTGGGATGTTAATCCGGGATTCGATCCACGAAACGTGTTGAGTTTCCAGCTCGCGGCAGGGAGACCTTTGGGGAGCACTCCCGACGAAGTCCGATCGGCCTTTCGCCAACTTCATGACAAGCTGGACGCCGCCCCCGGGGTCGAAAGCCTTTCGTTGACGGCGGGTGCCTCTCCCATGTCGGGGGATTCGGAAATCCCCTTCTGGTTAGAAGGAGAGCCTAAACCGGCAACCCAGTCGGAAATGAAGAGTTCCCTTTTCTAC
>Ga0335078_10017633_pt1 | contig 10613 bp, 9 predicted proteins | sample Lox_Sample_32_FD_206711 | JGI IMG/M metagenome (GOLD analysis project Ga0335078, IMG submission 206711) | Soil microbial communities from Loxahatchee National Wildlife Refuge, Florida, United States - Lox_Sample_3.2 | ecosystem: Environmental > Terrestrial > Soil > Wetlands | place: USA: Florida...
CTTGCCGAGAATCTTTTTCACATCCTCGCGCAGTTTCGCCGAATGCATGAGGAAGATGCGCATTTCCTTGTAGTTGCCGAAGGAGGTGCCGCAATGCACCAGCGGATAATAGGTACCGAGCGGTAATCCCTGCGCCTTGGCCGAAACGTAAGCCTGGTGGAAGTTGCGGAGAAACACCGCGGCGAGGCTGACCACATTGCCGATACCTGAGCCGTGGTAGTTCCAAGCCGTGCAGGACGTCTGGTCTGTCTCGTCGAGATATTGCACGTCGAGCTGGTTCATCAGCCACATCACGCTCGACGGATAGCCGGGAATGTTGCCGCATTGGCCGCAGGATTTGTGATGCCAGAGATTATTGGTCGGAATGCGCTTTTCCCAACCGTAGAGAGTGCGTGCGACAACCGGGGCGTGGCTATCATCGAGGCGGTGGACGATGATTTCGCCGTCCTTTTCCAGTTGCCACATGGCGTCGCGGATATCCTCGACGCGCTCCTTGTTGGTTAGCATGGAGCGGCGGTCGATCTTGGTCTCGACCCAGGCGGTCGCCGCGCGCGCCTCGCTTGGCTTGAGATTCGACGGCCGCCATTCAGTGCCGAAGCCGGTAAAAAGCGGCTCATTGCTTTTGGGCTGCTTCTCCAAAACCGTCCTCCTTGGCGCGGCGCCCACCGATCACTCGGCGGCGTCCGCATCCTCTTCTTTCTGCTCTTCGAGCCACTCGTTATACTCTTCGCGCTTCTCGTCCATCACGTCGGACACGACGTCGAAGAGGTTCTCATCCACCTGTTCGAGCTGGTCGAGTACGCCGGTCGCCTCCCAGATAGTGTAGAGCTCTACCGACGTTTTCAGATTCACCTCCCAGGCCGTGTCCATGGTGTGCATAGTCGGCACCGGGATCGCCTTGCGCAAAATGTTCAGCGGGGCGTCGACCTTGGTCACGTTCGGCCCCCAATCGGGAAAGGCGTCACGCGTAATCATGTTGGGTGCGAGCTGATTGCCCGTCGATATCACCTTGAGCAGCACGCGCGAAAACGGCCGCAACACGTCTTTGGCCGATTGCATGCCGTGCTTGATCGCGACCTCGCGCATGATCATCACCAGACCGCCCGGCGAATTGCTGAACGGACAGCGTGCGGCGCAAGTGTAGCACTGAGCACAAGCCCAGATCTTTTCCTGCATCGCGTCGTAGATGCCTTCGAGATTTTCAGTCCATAGGAGCTGCACGATCTCGCGCGGCGAATAGTCGTAGTAATGCGCCGATGGACAGGTGGCGGTGCAAATGCCGCAGTTGAGGCAGCCGTGCAGCTCGTGGTCATAGAGGACGTGGGAGCGGATGTCCTCGAACACCTCTTCGAGCTTCTCATAGGGGACGACCGGCATCGGCGACACCGGATCGCTGATCTGTGTCCGCTCAGTGGTTGTATCCACCTTCACCACCTCGTTTGCCGCCGAGGCGCGCTCAGTAGGTGAGCACGCGCGCCTCGTCGTCCTCCATGACTTCCTCGATGACCTTGGCGCCGCCGACGATGCCTGCGCATTCGGGGATCAGATCCGCTTCAGTCATATCGAAGAGGTCAAGATTTGGGGAGCAGCAATAAAATTTTACGCCCGCGTCGTGCGCATCCTTGATGAAGTCGTACACGGTCTTTGGTGAGCCCGGCTTGACGACAAGTTTGTCGGCGACGCCCTTTTTCATCAGCTGGCCGGCGGTGGCGGTGCACACGACTTCAACTTCGTAATCCATGGCCGCTGCGACCGTGGCCTGAAAAAACGGCGCACCGAGCTCCTCGCCGTTGCGCGGATCGGTATTGACCATGATGATGATGAGTTTCTTGGCCATGCCATTCCGCCGGTCCTTGGCCGCCCTATTTTTTCTAGTGCTCCGCCGGCCTCATTGATCTGGGTCAATGCCGGCGGTCGCACCATTCGTATCTGAAACCTGCTCACCTACATATTCCGTTTTTTGAATGGATGCCAGAGCCGAGTTAGAAAAATTCGCATGGGTCGCGCGAGTCGGAACCGGTGAAGGGGCTACGTGCGCATCAGATTGGTCACCTCGACCAGGCCAACCATGATGGGGCTCAGCGCGGCCGCGATCTCGCCTTGTGCACTGCGCAAAGCGGCGAGCGTTTCCGCCGTGCCGTCAGGCACTTCCTCGAATTCCATGATCAAATCCTCGATCATCGCCGACTTGATGCCAGGGTGACCGAGAAAGCCGAGGCAATTGTCGCGGATTTGAAAAAGGACCGGGTCGCCGTTTTCAGCGACGGCCAGAAGCGTGGCTCCGGCCGGCAGAATCGGACGATCGCGCATATAGACTGCGACGGGGAAAGATTCGGGCAAATGCCCGTTGAGCGCCTCGGGGACGGCCCGGTGAGCCCGTTCGAAGATCAATCGCAGCGGCGCTTCTGCGGCGCCCCCGCCCGCCGCGATGGCGAGAATGCAGGCTCCAGCGCCAATTCCGATAACCGGCAGACCGCGCCCAAGAAAGTCCTGCGTCAGGCGCCGTTCGGAACCCAGGCTCGGGATCAGGGTCCCACTGACGACGCCTAGTGGTCCGGCGCCCAGCAGGACAAGGCCCGCATAGCCCTCTGCGCTCACGGGAAGCTTGCCGCCCCGCGTGAACGGCCGGCAGTACTGAAAGCGGATATTGCGGCCCTCGAAATGATCTTCGAGCAAGCCGAGATAGTCCGCTTCGACGTGCTGGATAACGCACAGCGTTTTCATGTGGAGCGTCGTTTTTTCAATTGGACCCTAGCGCGGTGCGCAAAAAACACATATAGTTTTTTGCATATGAAGAGGTGAGGAAAACGCCGGGATGCGCTGGTTCGACGCGTTGCGCGAGATCGAGCCGTTCGACGAGCTGTCGTTCAACCGCGCGCTGATCGAGGCGCTGGAAGCGGCGGCGATGAAGCGACCGCTCGGTGTGCTTCGCTTCTTCACGCCGACCTTTCGTTCCTATGCCAGCGAAGAACTCAAAGGCTGCGGCAAAGCAAGCTTCCCAGCCTTCTCGATCACCGGCGGCGCCTGCGCGCTCAATTGCGATCATTGCCAAGCTAAAATCCTCGAGCCGATGATCGCGGCGACGAGCCCGGCGGAGCTCGAGCGCAAGGTGCGCGATCTCATTCTCATCAAGGACTTGCGTGGATTCCTTCTGTCGGGCGGTTCCAATCGCCGCAACGAGGTGCCCTACGAGCGCTACTACCCGACGATCGAGAAGCTCAAGCGCGAATTTCCTTATCTGCGCGTTGCCGCGCACTCCGCGCTGCTCGATGAAAAGCGGGCGCGGCGCATGGAGGCGGCCGGCATCGACGTCGCCATGACCGATGTGATCGGCGCGCAGGAAACGATTCGTGACGTCTATCACCTCGACCGCCCTGTCGCAGATTTCGAGGCGACGCTCGCGGCGCTGGCCGCGACCTCGATGGAGGTCGTGCCACATATCGTCATCGGGCTGCACTACGGGCGCTTGCTCGGTGAGGAAAACGCGCTCGACATCGTGGCGCGCTATTCTATTGCGGCTCTGGTGCTGGTGGTGGTCTCGCCGATTTACGCGCCGGCCGAGAAGGCCTTTGCCACCGTCTCGACCGACGACGTCGGCAAAGTGTTCGTGGCGGCGCGTAACCGTATCGCCGGGGCGCCGGTGCAACTCGGCTGCATCCGGCCGGCCGGCCGGCACAAACTGATGACGGATGCCTATGCGGTGATGGCCGGCTTCGACGGTATCGCCTATCCGGCCGAAGGCATCGTGGCGCTCGCGCGCGCGATCGGGCGACCGATCGAGCAGGAGCACGCCTGTTGCTCCATCGCGCTCGAAGGCCTTTCCGGCCGCCCGGCCTGCGCCGCGTGAGAAACGCCATGCCGCTCGAGATGCCGGATATTTTGGTCGTCGGCCTCGGGCCGGCAGGAAGCCGCGCTGCCGCGGCAGCGGCGGCCGCGGGATTGAGCGTCGTCGCGCTGGAACGGCGGCGCGCGGCTGGCGTGCCGGTGCAATGCGCCGAATTCGTACCCGTCCCGATCGAGCGCGACGTGCCGGACGTGCGCAGCGTGACCGCGCAGAAAGTCACGCGCATGCTCACTTTTACCGAGCGCAAGCCGCCGGAAGTGAGCGAGGATTTTCGCGGCTTTATGATCGACCGCGCCGCTTTCGATCGCATGCTGGCGCAAAAGGCGGCGCGCAATGACGCCGAATGCCGCTACGGCGAAGCCGTTCTCTCGATCGATCCTGACGGCACCGTGCATACTTCGGCTCGCACTTGCCTGCGACCGCGCGTGCTCATCGGCGCTGATGGCCCGCGCTCGCAAGTCGGCGCCGCGATTGGAGCGATCAATCGCGAGCTGGTCGAGACCCGGCAGGTCACCGTCCCGCTGGTGTTGCCGCACGACGCGACCGACATTTTTCTCAAAGCCGAATATCGCGGCGGCTACGGCTGGCTATTCCCGAAGGGCGCGATTGCAAATGTGGGCGTCGGTGTCGTCCGCAAAGCGCGAGCGAGGCTCAAACCGTTGCTCGCCGAACTCTGCGATACGCTTTCGCAACAGCGTCGCATCGGCACCAGGTCGTTCGCGCTCACCGGCGGGGCCATACCCGTCGGAGGACGTTTGCCCTCGTTAGGCCGTCTCGGTGAAACCGCCGTGCTGCTCGCTGGCGATGCCGCAGGCCTCGCCAATCCGGTCACCGGCGCCGGCATTGCCTCGGCGGTGCAATCGGGCGCCCTCGCCGGGCGCGCGGCAGCGGATTGGCTCGGCGGCCACGCGGCGGCGCTTGACGAGTACGAAGAGGAACTCGGCGATATCTTTGATGCCGCGCTCGGGCGTGCGCTGCTGCGACGGCGCGCCGTCCTCGCCCGCTATGCGGGCGGCGGCCGGCCCGATGTGCGCTCGCTGAATGAGGCATGGATCGCATCGCCGCAATATTGGGCGGCTTGAACGGGCAAGGCTGATGACGGAGGCGCCATGAGCTGTCTCGAAATGCCGCGCGGAACGGTTCCGGATTTTCTCGGCGAGCCCCGACGCGCGTTCAATGACGGCGAAACCATGCAGCCGCGGGCGCCGTTGGCGGTGCCGGTAGACGCGCGCAATGGCGCGCGGGTGAAAGCGCAGGACGTGCGGCCGGAGGGGGTCTACCGGCCGAACTATAACTTCCTCACCCCCAACATGCGCTCGCCGGACTACGTGCAGATGTCGACGGCGGCGGCGATCACGCTTGGCGTAATGGGCGGCTATATGTACCGCACCAGCTGTACCCGCTGCCTCAATTTGCTGCTCACATATCCCGAAGGCTGCCGGGCCAATTGCGCCTATTGCGGGCTGGCGCGCCATCGCGAGGCGGAGCGCAATTATGCCGACCGCAATTTCATCCGCGTCGACTGGCCGGCGGTGCCCTACGACCAGGTGCTCGATATCGTCGCTTCGGGCGGCGACGGAGGGCGCTTCCACCGCATGTGCATCAGTATGATCACCCATCCGCGCTCGGACGACGACACCCGCGTGGTCCTTAAAAAATGGGTCGAGCGGATCAAGCACATACCGGTTTCCATCCTGTCCAATCCGACGACAATGATGCGGGCCGACGTGCAGGAACTAAAAGACCTTGGCGCCGACATCTTCACAGTCGCGCTCGACGCCTGCAATCCGGAGGTGTTCGATCGCACACGCGGGCGCGGCGTGCAGTCGCCGCACAGCTGGGACAAATACTGGGAGATCCTGCGCGCCGCGGCCGACATCTTCGGACCGGAGCGCTTCGGCGCCCATCTCATCGTCGGCATGGGGGAAAGCGATCGCGATGTGCTGACCCAAGTCCAGACCATCCGCGACCTCGGCGGCCACAGCCACATGTTTGCGTTCTTTCCCGAACGCGGTTCGCTGATGGATCACCTGCCACCGGTGCCGCGGCCGCAATGGCGGCGCATTCAGCTCGCGCGCTACCTCATGGACTACCGCGATCATCGCCTGGAGCGCATGCGCTTCGACGAAAACGGCGCGCTGATCGATTTCGGCTTGCCGCAGGACGAGATCGACGCCGTCATCGATGCCGGCACGGCGTTTCGAACGTCGGGTTGCCCGGGCAAGGAGGCCGACGACGTCTCCGCGTGTGATCGCCCCTACGGCGATTCGCCGCCGCGCGATATCGCCTCTTATCCATTCAAGTTGAATCGCCGCGACCTGCGCGAAGTACGCCGGCAGATCGAGGCCGGGATGGCGGCGGCGCCGATCGCCGCGGAAAGTCGGGAAGGCAATGGCGACGGACGTCCCGAATAGCAAACCTTTCCGCGTCATTTCGACCGGGTTGCGCGGCGGACGGGCCAATATTGCTTTCGATCAGGCGCTGATAGATGCGCGTCGGGAAGGTAGAATTCCCGACACCATCCGTTTTCTACAGTTTCGCCCCTCTGCCCTGATTGGCATCCACCAATTTCTCAGCCACGAACTCAAGCTCGATTATTGCCGTGCAAACAACATAGAAATAGTCCGGCGGATTACCGGAGGCGGCGGCCTCTATTTTGATGAAGGACAAATTGGCTGGGAGCTGGTTTTCGACCGCGCTACGCTTGGGCTTACGGATCTCGGTGAAGTGACGCGGCGCATCTGCGAGGCGGCGGCGCTTGGTTTGCGGCAACTTGGCGTGCCCGCACGCTACCGGCCGCGCAACGACATCGAGGTCGACGGCCGCAAGATCAGCGGCACCGGCGGCTTCTTCGACGGCAATCTTATTTTCTATCAAGGTACGCTGCTGATTGATTTTGATGCACAGAAGATGCTGGCTTGTTTGCAGGTGCCCGCCGATAAGCTTGCCAAGCGCGGCATCGATTCAGCGGCTCAGCGGGTCGTCACCGTGCGCGAAATTCTTGGCTATGCTCCTGATCTGCAAAGCATTTATCAAAGTCTAGCGGATGGATTTGCCGAAGGTCTCGGCATCACCCCACTCTGGGGAGACATTACAGCGTACGAGGAGGAACTCGCCGCCACCGCCTACCGCTCCGAAATCGGCACCGAGGAATTTGTGCGTTTGCTCGATGCGCCCCCAAAGGGCGATGCGCACAAGACCGCTTCGTTTACTGGCCGCGGCGGTACTGTGCGCGCGGATATCCGGTTGGAAGGCCCGCACAGCGACCGCATCCGCGAAGCGCTCATTACCGGTGACTTCTTTGTTACGCCCCCGCGGATCGTGTTCGATCTCGAATCGTCGCTGCGCGGCTTAAACGTCGCCGATGCCGGTCCGGCCGTCGATGCTTTCTTTACCGCTCACCCCGCTGATTTCCTGAGCCTTAGCGCTGACGATTTTCGCCGCGTCGTCGAATTGGCCCTGCGCGAGCGCAACCAGGCCTCCGTCGCCGGCTAAGATACTCAAGCCGGCTTTAACTTGCGGATTGCCTCATCATATTCTAACTTTTGCATACAAAATCGATGGGAGGAAACAATGATCAGCCGTCGTACGATGGTCGCCGCCGGCGCTCTCGCAATTGCGTCGACAACCCAGTCAAGAACGAGCGAAGCCGCGCTAACGACCGATCTTGCACCGGCGGGAGCCGGGACGCTCAAATCTCTGGCTGAAACTCTGCGCAAAGCTCCGCGTCGCCGAGATTTCAAATCGGTGCCGATGATCCTGACCAACCCGGATCAATGGGATCACGAAGCTCTGTCTCACGTTTTGGGCTACAAGGCCGGTCCAAAACAGCTATGGGATCACACCGACATCGCCGGTCCGTGGCTTAACCTCATGCGCAACGCGCTCAATGCGCAGATCTGGTCATACAAGAACCCGGATTTTCTGTGCGTGTCGGGAACGCACGGCTCGGCGCATTTGGCGCTGTACGATCAGGCGATGTGGGACAAGTATCAACTTGCAAGCTTTTCCGGCGACAAATTCAAGAAAAATTCGTTGATCGAAGAGCCGAAGCTTGCGGTCAACGATCCCGCGAATTTTGAAGACCCGGAGGGCGTGTATTCGTCGGCGGATAATGCAATTCCGACGCTCATGCGGCGCGGCGTGGTCTTTCTCGCATGTCACAACGCCATTGCCGAACTGGCCGATAAGCTGACCAAGAAAAACATCAACCCTGATCGACTTTCGTTTGAACAGCTAACTGCCGAATTGACCAATCATTTGATCCCGGACGTGGTTCTTACCCCCGGCGTGGTCGCCACTCTGCCCCTTATGCAGCAGGCGGGCTTTCATTACGCCCGATGACCGCGAATAAGCGTCAAGGGAGAAAAGGATGCGTCTGACGCTGGGCGGTTTTCTTTCCGGCTGCATCGCTTGTGTCCTTTTGGCAGCGCCCGCAACAGCCGCGGGGTCTGCTGGCAAGAACTTGCCGTCGATATGTGCGCAGCCGCGCTTCGACGAGCACACGCTGCCACCTTGGCAAGGGGGTACGAACAACGACGCGCTCGACCGTGGCGTGTTGTTCACGATCCCCGAGGTCGACGTTCTCGCCGATTTCCACGGCGACCTCACCGATCCGAAGCTCGTGATTTTTTTCGGCGGTAATTACTATTTCGCCACCAAAGATTTGGTCGCGACATTCGAGACGACGCATCCGGAGTATAAAGGCCGCATCTATTGGGAGACGATCCCGCCGGGCCGCCTGATCGAGCAGATCGAGAAGGGCGGCCGCATCACTGCCGGCAACATGACCTGGACGGCGCATGCCGATGTGTTTTTCGGCGGGCTTAGGAAAGTGAAGGATGAAATCGATAGGGGCACTTTGGCCGCGCCGGCGGTGCCTTACGTCACCAACACACTGACGATCATGGTGGCGAAGGGTAACCCGCGTCACATCACCGGGCTCGCCGATCTCGGCAAACCCGATATCCGTCTTGCGATGCCGAACCCGGCCTACGAAGGCATCGGCCGCCAGATCAAACTTGCGCTCGGGAAAGCCGGCGGTGAAGAGCTGGTCAAGAAGGTCTACGAAAATAAAGTCACCGACGGCAGTACCTATCTCACACTCATCCATCACCGTCAGACGCCGCTATCCATCATGCAAGGTTGCACCGACGCCGGTGTGACCTGGCAATCCGAAGCCGTTTTTCAGGAGCAGGCAGGCAATCCAATCGAACAGGTCGCAATTCCCGACGCGCTCAACGTCACTGCAACCTATGCCGGCGCCGAAGTGAAGGGCGCTCCACATCCACAAGCAGCGAAGGTTTGGCTTTCGTTCATTCGCTCGCATGAAGCGCTGCAGATATTCGAGCGATACGGGTTCAAGCCATATATTCCGTGATCGAACGCAACTGCGCTGGACCGAGGCGAAGCCGTTGACGCGCACACTGTATTTGCTCCTGGCTTTGGTAAGCGTAATGGCAACGGCCGGAGCTCAAGCAGAACCAGCCAAGACCGCCGATGCAGTGGAACGGGGCCGTTATCTGGCGCTGGCCGCCGATTGTGCCGCTTGCCACACCGCCCCGGGAGGCGCCGAATTCGCCGGCGGGCTTCCGATCCCGACGCCGCTCGGCCGGATTTACACGACCAACATCACGCCCGATCCAGAGACGGGCATCGGCTCATATACGCTGGAAGATTTCTCCCGCGCGCTCAGGGAAGGTGTTGCCAAAGGCGGCCGTTATCTTTATCCGGCCATGCCGTTTCCATCTTACGCCAAAATCAGCGACGATGACATTGACGCTCTTTACGCATACTTCCAGCACGGCGTTGCGCCGGTCAAACAGGGCAATCGTCCGAGCGACATTCCCTACCTTCTAAACTTTCGTTTTCCGTTATTCTTTTGGGATTTGATGCTTCGCCGCGGACCATTTCGGCCCGATGCCAACCACGACGCGCAATGGAACCGTGGCGCCTATCTCGTGCAAGGCCTCGGACATTGCGGCACGTGCCACTCGCCGCGCAGCTTCACGCTGCATGAAAAGGCGCTAACCGAGCGGGATGGACCGGACTTTTTGTCGGGCGCTGTTATCGACGGCTGGCTGGCGAAAGACCTTCGTGGCGACAGGAACGGTCTGGGCGATTGGAGCGAAAGCAATATCGTCACTTTTCTTAAGACTGGCAGCACCGAACGAACTGCCGCGTTTGGCGACATGGCCGAGGTGGTGCAACATAGTACGCAATATCTCACCGACCATGATCTTGCCGCCATCGCTGCTTATTTGAAATCGCTTCCGGCGGAAGCGGGAGAAAGTGCGAAATCGGCGCGGGCGCCCGCATCTTCAGTTGTCCCCAGCGAGCGGCCCACGCGCGCCAGCGCCGCGTACGAAGAATTTTGCCGGACCTGTCATCGTGCCGACGGCAAAGGCGTGGCTAACATTTTTCCGGCGCTGGCCGACAATGACGTGATTACAACGGCTGATCCGACCTCATTAATTCATATCGTTTTGAGCGGCGGACGAAGGCCGCAAACCAAGGAGCGCGGGAACGCGTTTGCCATGCCGGCTTTCAACAAGCTGGGTGATGAGCAAATAGCCGATATGGTGACTTATATCCGCACGACATGGGGCAATTCAGCGCTTCCGGTTGCCGCCCAACAGGTCGCCCGGCTCAGAGTCGAGGTGACAAAACCGGAGGCGACGCCAGGGCCAATCGTGGAAAAGGTGCCGGCGGAGCAAACGGTAAAACTGGCGCCGCCCGATCTTGCCGAAATTCCAAGTAATGACGCAGG
>Ga0335078_10017634_pt1 | contig 10613 bp, 12 predicted proteins | sample Lox_Sample_32_FD_206711 | JGI IMG/M metagenome (GOLD analysis project Ga0335078, IMG submission 206711) | Soil microbial communities from Loxahatchee National Wildlife Refuge, Florida, United States - Lox_Sample_3.2 | ecosystem: Environmental > Terrestrial > Soil > Wetlands | place: USA...
GCCTTCTCCTGGTCCGCGAGTTGGCCGTAGCTCTCTGCGAGGTCCTCTTCTACGGCCGCCCAGTGGACGAGGTTCTCGATTGTAGTCTCCGCATACCCGGTCTTGACCGTCTCCTCGACCTTCTTGGCGTCCTCCGACGAGTTCACATCCGAGATAATCCTTTGCCTGGTCATTTCCCTCGTTCGCCGTAGGCCCTCGGAGCCTATTAAACTGGATTGGGTTGTCACAGAATCCCCGTTATGTAGGCGGCCAGGAGCCCGGTAGCCACGCTTAGGGTCACCAGGAGAGCGGAGGGGATGGTCTCCAGGACCCCCCGCTTGGGCGGCGCGGAGTCCGTCCGCGTGAAGACGACGCGATTGATGACCCGGTAGTAATAGCCAATCGAAAGTATTACGTTGAGGAGGACGGCGACGGCGACCCATTCGAAGAGAGACCCCCCTGCGGAGAGGAGTGCCTGGATGATCAGAATCTCGCTCCAGAAGGTTCCGAAGGGAGGGGACCCGACCATGGCAAGGGAAGAGGCGGTGTACAGGACCCCCAGGGCCCTGTCCTCTCTCCCCGCGCCGGTGAGTTTCTCCAAGTCCGCATCCTCATACTCGTTTCTGCCCCCGACGCCGGTCAGGAGGAAGAAGTTGGATTTCACCAGTCCGTGATTCCAGATGTGGAACGACACGGCGACGAAGCCGAGGACGGTGAAGGTCGAGAGAGCGGCTAGCATGTACCCCATCTGGGCTATGGAGCTGTAGGCGAGCATGCGCCTCAGGTTCGTCTGACCATAGGCGCCGAGGTTCCCCACTATCATCGTCAGGACGGCCACACCTATCAGGGTGTACTGGACAATCTGGACTGTTTCTGTCCCTGTCCCCGGCACGAGAGGCTGGACGACCTTGAGCATGGCGAAGAGGAGCGTCTCGTTGACGACCCTGCCATGGAGGCTCCCGGTGAAGGCAGGGGCGGACCCGTAGGCGTCCGGGAGCCAGGTGTGAACCGGAAAGAGCGCCACTTCGACGCCCAGCCCTAGAAGCACGAGCAGGAGGCCGAGGAGCCCCTCTGCCCCCCCGGACTGCACGAGAGAGGACAGCTGGGCCAGTGCGATGGAGCCTGTGGAAGTGTAGATCAGCCCGACGCCGTACAGGTAGATGAGGCTCCCTGAAGCTGCGAGGAAGAAGTATTTCATTGCGGCCTCCATTGAGATGTCCCTCCTTTCGAAGGAGACGAGCCCGAAGGCAGCGACGCTGAGCCCCTCCCAGAAGAGGAAGAGAGAAAGGAGGTCTCCAGAGGAAATCACCCCGATGGAAGAGAGGACCAGCAGCATAACGAGGGAGTAGAAGGGACCGATGTTCTTGGAAGGGTCGAGGGTCACCGCAGTGTACACTGCCACCGCGGTCGCTGCGGTAAGGACGGCCAGAATCACGAGGTTCCCGAGGCTGCTGAACGTGTAGAGGCTCGCAAAGATCGATTGTATCGGTTGCAGCGTGCCCGGCCCGCTCTTGATCACATCCCCCCAGTTCCAAAGGAGCTGCGACACCGAGAAGAGGAGGATGCCCGCGGACATGCCTCCTATGAAGTGCGCCCTGTGCGCACCCAGCCTCTTCCTCGCAAGGTCCGCGAGCATCGCAAGCATCGCTCCAGCGAACTGCGCTTCCATTATTGTCAGGAGCCAAGCCATGTCTAAGCCACCACCAGCAGCGAGATCACGAGCGTCAGGACGATCGCAGCAAGGAGGAGGGCGACGTTGTTTCCAAGGTCCCCGGTCTGCACCCTTGATACGAGCCGGGACAGCGGGAGGTACAAGTTTCGGAAGGCCGCGGAATAGAATGCGTCAAAGCCCATGCCGGACCGGAGGACCGAGATGATCCCCCGGACCGCGGGGTTCGAGCCTGAAAAGCCGAGGATGGCCGCCGGCCTTGCGATGAAGGTTGCGTAGCAGAGCATGAGCGCCAATGCTGCGACGCAGACGGATACGACAGCGGTAAAGAGATCTGGGTTGATGTCGAGGGCGGGGAGGTAGAGAGACTGATAGGCGACGGCGACCCATCCCAGGGTCGCGGTGACCCCAAGGACAAGGATGGGCCCTAGCATCAAACCTCCGGGCTCGTGCGCCTGGGGGTGCTTCACCTGACCATGAAACACTCTCATGACGACCCTGAACATGTAGAATGCGCTGAAGGCGGAGCCGAGGAGGATCGCCGCGAAAGCAAGCGTGTTGGTCGACTGGGCGGAGGAAGCCACAATCTCCTTGGTCCAGAAGCCGAAGAAGGGCGGGAACCCTGCCATGGCGAGCGCCGATACGAGGAACCCGGCATAGGTCACCTTCATTTTCCCGGCGAGCCCACCCATGCTGAGGATGTCCCGTGTCCCGGTCGCCTCGGCCGCCGAACCAGCCGCCATGAAGGCCAGGGCCTTGAAGATCCCCTGCCCGATGAGCAGGTACACCGCGCCCGCCACCGAGCCAAGGCCGACGGCCGCGAACATGAGCCCCAGTTGGCTTATGGTCGAGTAGGCGAGGACCCTCTTGATGTCGGTCGCCGCCGCCGCACAGGCTCCCCCGACCAGCAGGCTCACCAAACCGACAGCGATGAGAGAATTCGAAAGCAGGGAAGAGGCCGCGTAGATCGGAGAGAACCTCACCACCAGGAAGACCCCGGCGTTCACCATGGTGGCAGCGTGAATCAGCGCGCTCACAGGAGTGGGACCCTCCATGGCATCAGGGAGCCAGACGTGCAGGGGGACCTGGGCGGACTTTCCCATGGCCCCCACAAGGAAGAGGGCCCCGATCAGGGTCCAGTCCACCCCTCCTTTGGAACCGCCGAAGGCCGAGAGCACGGAAGAGATGTCGGTGGTGTGCAGGTCAGCCAATACCAGGACGACCCCTATCAGGAGGGCGACGTCTCCGACCCTTGTGAACAGGAACGCCTTCAGCCCCGCCTTCCGCGCTGGCTCCCTGTCCCACCAGAACGCGATGAGGAGGGCGGAACATATTCCCAGAATCTCCCAGAGCAGATAGAACTGAACCAGGTCCCCGGACATGACGAGCCCGATCATCGAGCCTATGAACGCAAGCATGAGCGAGTAGAACCTGCCCTGCCCCTCTTCCTTCGCCATCATCCCCGCCGCGTAGACGAGTATGACGAGCGACAGCGAGGAGACGAAGAGCGCCAGGAGGACAGAGAGACCGTCCACGTAGACCTCCGCCTCGACTCCGGAGTACAACGACCAACCGAGTGTACCTACGTACGGGGCTGTGAAGCTCAGGGCCTGGTCCAGGCAGAGGACCGCTGAAACCGCGACGACGGCTACCGCGAACCAACGGCAGAAGTCCCTCCTCAAACGTTCGACGAGGGGGACCAGGACCGCCCCCACGAGGGGGATGATCCAGACGAGCCAGGGGACCGCTGTCATCCTTTCAGCTTCTTGACCTTGGACGGGTCGAGCGTCCCGTACTTCCTGTACACCACGAGGACGATGGCGAGGCCTACCCCCTCGACAGCCGCGCCGAGCGCGAGAGAGAGGAGGACGAAGACGTCGGTGGTCAGGCGGTTGACCGTTCCCAGGCCGGACGCGAACAGCGCCAGGTTCGCCCCGAACAGGACGACCTGGAACGACATTATCGTCTTGACCAGATTCTTCGAGAGGGAGATCGACGCGATCCCCATGAAGACCAAGAGGGTCCCGGCGCCCACGAGCACCAGCGCGTCCGCCTGCATTCTATGTCTCCCTCGACATCAGGTTCGAGATTGTGACCATGGCGGAAGCAAACGCTACGATAAGGATCAAGGGATCCCAGGGCCTGTTGACCCAGAGGAATACCAGCACCTGGGTGGAGATGTCTTGATAGGTACCGGGGGAAACGGAGCCGCCCCCTTCCAAAAGGGAGAACACCACCGCGACGAAAATCAGGAGCGCGACGACGGCCACCCCGCCCAGTTTCTTGGCTCCTAGGGCCAGACGTGACTCCCCAGTCATGAGAATCACGCTGAGAGTCAGGACAGATATGGCTCCGGCGAAGGTCGCCATTTGGACGAGCCCCACGAGGGTGTCCCCATAGAGAGTGAAGATCACGGCTAGGATGACGGACGCGTAGAAGAGCGCGATCAGCGAGCTCGAGACCTTGGGAGTGAACAGAGCAAAGCCGACCGTGGCGACGAGGGCGCCGGAGAATAGCAGCGCCTGGAGCTCGCTAGGGTCCATTCGATGACCTTCCAATCTTGAGGGATTCTTTCTTGAACACGGCGAGCTCGAAATCGTGAGAGAGGCTCAGGGCTCCGAACCTGCAGTCGTCGACGCACTGCCCGCAGGATATGCAAGAATAGAGCTCGAATTCTGGGCGCTTGACGTCGACGGTGCGGTTGCCGACGGTCTTGGTCCCCACGGGGGTCATCTTGATCACCTCTGCGGGGCAGACGATTTCGCAGACGCTGCACCCCGTGCACTTGATAGGATCGAAGTAGAGCTTTCCTCGGAACCTCTCCGCCACCACCTTCTTTCCGAAAGGATACTCCTCTGTCACCGGATGCTCGAGGGCGGTCCTGAACATCTCCCCGAGCGCTTCACCAACCTTGTTCCTGGCCATCTATTTCACCTCATGGCCACCGCGAGAGCCAGCTGGGCGAGGCAGAGCGGGGTTATCACGGTCCAGAAGACCTTGGCGGCCTGGTCGATGCGCACCCGGGCGAGCGCGGTCCTGATCGCGAATATCAGGAAGCCGACAGCGAAGAGCTTGACCAGGAAGTAAAGGGCTGAAAGCGCGGCCTGCGCGTTGGAATCCGCAAATACGACGGGACCCTGCGGCCCCCCCAGGAACAGGCTGACTGCGAGGGCCGAAAGGAAGACGTAGCTGAGGTTCTTTGTCAGCTTGACGTACGCCAGGGTGTTTCCGGAGAACTCGGTCATCCACCCTCCGACGATCTCTGTCTTGGCGCTGGGTATGTCGAACGGAGGTTTCTCGAGTTCGGCCAGGGAGGCCATGATGAAGACTGCGAACGATATGGGCGCGATCAGTATGTACCAGATGCTCCCCTGTGCCGCCACGATTCCCTGGATCGAAAGGCTCCCCGCTAACACTGCGGGGGTGATCATCGCGAGAAGGAGCGGGACTTCGTAGCTCGAGAACTGGATGACCAGCCTACCGACCCCGATGGTCGAGTATCTCCCCCCGGATGCGTAACCGAGCATCGCGGCCATCAGCGTGGAGAACGAGAGGAGGAAAGCCATGAAGAGCAGGTCCAACGGGTTGTAGAGGATCGACTGCAGGCCTACGACGGGGATGAATGCCACCCCGATGGCGGGGGCTGCGAAATACAAGGACGGACCCCATGTGAGGACGAAGGTGTCTGCGACCTGGGGGATGATCTCTTCCTTTGACGCGAGCTTGAAAAAATCCGCCACGGGCTGAAGGATTCCGAAAGGCCCCGCCACGACCGGGCCGATCCTGCCCTGCATCCTGGCGGCCGTTTTCCTTTCCAGCCATTCGAAGACGAATGCTAGCCAGACGAAGAAGGTTAGCCCCGGGAAAAGGAGGAGCTCGACGACCTGGGCAGCGTTCATTTCCTCCTCCTGTAGTAGTTGATGCCAAGCTGGCGGAGCTGCTCGCCGCTGCAGGCCCACTCGGTCGACCTGTCGAGGTCCACAACGGAGACCCTGTCCATGCAACCGAAGCAGGGGTCCATCCCCGTGAGGACGATGGGGACATCGGCTAGGGGACGGCCCTTGAGCATCTCGGTGGCTGTCAGGAGGTTAGCCATGGTAGGCGTGCGGATCTTCACGCGCGCGGGGACGCTGGCGCCGGCTGACTTCACGAAGTAGAAAAGCTCCCCTCTGGGAGCCTCGACGTGAAGTGTCGAGTCCCCTGCCGGCACGACCCGCGGTACCGGAGTCCTGAATGGTCCGGACGGTAGCTTTTCGAGCGCCTCTCTGATGAGCCTGCACGACTCCAGGACTTCGCCTATCCTGAGCGTGAGGAGTGAGGAGATGTCGCCGTCCGGGCTTGTCTGGATTTCAGGGACCACCTCGTCGTAGGCGGCGTAGGGGTCCTCGACCCTGACGTCTCTCGATATCCCCGTGCATCGTAGAAGGGGGCCGACGCAACATAGTCTCCTGGCGGTTTCCTGGGTTATCTTGCCGACACCTTTCGTCCGGATGGTCAGCGTTTCTTCGGTCTGGACGAGTTCGTTGTAGTACCGTGCCCTCTTTTCGATGTACGACATCTCCTCCAGAATCCTTTCCTTGATCCCTTCAGGGAGGTCCTTCCTCACCCCCCCGAAGGTAGCGTATGACTTGTGGATCCTGTTCCCCGTTATGGCCTCAGAGAGGTCGAGGACGTGCTCCCTGTCCTTCCAGATCCACATGAACAACGTGTCGAAGCCGGCCCAGTGCCCCACCAGTCCGAGCCAGAGGAGGTGTGAGTGTATCCGTTCGAGCTCAGCGACGACCACCCGGATGTACTTCGCCCTTGGCGGGACACGGTAGACGGTGAGCGCCTCGACAGCCTGGGTGTATCCGAGGCTGTGGGCGAAGCTGCAGATGCCGCACACTCTCTCGAAGAGGTAGATGTTCTTCACCCAGCTGCGCTCCTGGGCGGCGCGTTCGATCCCTCTGTGAACGTATCCGATCCTAGGTACCACTTCCTTGATTCTTGCTCCCTCGAGGATCAGGCGGAAGTACTCGGGCTCTTTCAGGGATGGATGCACCGGCCCGAAGGGCATGACGTTCTCAGGCGAGTACTCGACCAGTCCAGCGCCTATCTCCTGGCGCTCGTCGTTGGGTTTAGGTTCACTCAAGTCCCATCAGCTTCCTTATTTTTTCCGGATCAGCTTCAACGCGAAGCGGAGGGGGAGCATCCGCTGGATACTCGTCGGGCAGCAGGAGCCTCTTCCCCACATAGGGATTCCCCTTGAAAGTGACGCCGAAGAGGTCCTGGATCTCTGCTTCGTAAAGGGTGGCCGCCGGGACCACCCCCGACGCCGATTCGATGGTGAGGTCTTCCTTCCTCAGTTCCGTCTTCACCGTGACGAAGGATCTGCCCTCCCAGAAGTGGTATCGGAGCTCAATGGCAGGACCTAGGTCAATGGCGGTGATGGTCGTCAGGTGATAGAGGCCCGGTATGGCGGAGACCAAGGAACAGGCCTCCTTCACTCGTGTGGGATCGATGGAAATCAACAACGAGTTGTGCGAAGTTTCGACCTTCGCGCCTAGAGACTCAGCGACCCGCTCCATGTCGTCACTTGGCAAGGGCTTGATCTCCTACAGGGTCGGGGGGTCCCCCTGTCACAAGTTTCAGGATCCCGAAGATTATCGCTTCGGGCCGGGGAGGGCATCCAGGAATGTAGAGGTCGACTGGGATCGCGGTGTCAATGCCGTGACCGACGTTGTAGCACTCTTTCATCACGCCGCCCCCGAGCGCGCACGCCCCGATGGCCACGACGTGGCGGGGCTCCGGCACCTGCTCATAGACCTGTTTCAAACTGTCCCTCATCAGCGGATTGAGCGTGCCCGTGACAAGGAGCACATCGGCGTGCCTGGGGCTCGGAACGAGTTCGACGCCCAATCGCTCAGCGTCGTAGCGCGGAGTCAGCGCCGCGAGTATCTCGATGTCGCATCCGTTGCAGGACGCCGCGTTGACGTGATAGACCCAGATGGATCTCTTTCTGGACCACTGGGTCAGCCCTGTCCTAAAGCTCCCCACCCCCAACGTAAAGGAACCACCAGATGGTGAACGTGAGCACAGCTCCTCCGCCTGCGAGGAAGAGTATCGGGTAGAACGGCGCGGAGGCGAAATAGGAGCCCGCGAGGAGGAGGGCGAAAGCCTCCACAATGAGGAAGAGAATCGCAAAGACGAAGAGGCTCGATTGGTACGTCCCTCTTGCCGCCACCGGCTCCTGGCCCCCTGTGAACGGCTGGAACTTGATCCCCTTTCCCTTCGACTTCGAGCCCAGGCGGCCGACGAGGGCCAGCACGATGATGTCAGCCACGATGATGATGACGGGACCCAGCAGGAAGTCGGGTATCGAGCTCATTCACGCCCCTCCACAAGAGTGAGGATTTCGGTGACAACCTTGTCCGCGGAGGCCCTGACGCTCCTCGAGAGCCCTTCGCCCACGTCCAGGGATTCTGGCTCTATCCCGACCATGAGCACGCCATCCATCCTTTCTGAGATCCCAGGGATCAGCTTCAGAGGTACGCTGTGCGTTGCGAAGAAACCAAACCTGGTATCTCTGATGGTGGCGCAGACGATGGATCCGGGCCTTTTCCCCGCTTCCACAGCGTCGAATATCACCAGCCCCTCATCGGGCGGGAGGCGGGAAAGGAGGATATCGGGAAATCCCGATCCGTCGTGGACCTTGAGGGTGCGCTTGGCCACTCCCGCGATTCGAGCCTGAAGGGCCTTCGCGACAAAGACTCCCACCCCGTCGTCCATCCGAAGCGGATTACCCACGCCTACCAAGTGGATGGGAAGGGCAGCGCTGTGGAGGAAATTCCGGACTCCTTCCTGCCAGAGATCCGGGGACACGTTTTGAAGAATTGGGTGAGGGCTATTTAGAGTCGGCATCACTGCGATGACTTCGGGAATGCGCATTTGAAAGCCTCCAAAAATCGTCCGTTCCGGAGTCCTCATAAGTGGGGCTCCCGATTCTCATGTCTGAGAATCTAGTTACGACGCCAGTTTTGTCAGGAAGTCCCTGTTGTCCTCGATCAGGCCTTTGACCAAGCTGTCCCAGCTCTTCCGGTTCTGTTTGGCCTTCTTCATGAGGTCGTTCATGACCGTTAGGAGGTCCTCCAGGTCCGCGGCGGCGATCCCGGCCTTGTCCACAGTCTCCACGAACAGAGGGTCCTTAATGCTGATGGATTTGCCGTTCTTGGCTAGGAATGCGAGTCCTGCAACGAGGGCCGTCCTCTTGTTCCCCGCCCTGAAGTACTGCCCTCTGGCAATGTCGTAGACGAGCAGGGCAGCTTTCTGAGCCACGGCGTCCTCGAAATCCTCGTTCTCAGCCCTCTCCCCGACCTCCTTCAGCAGGTTCCTCAACTTCTTCCCGTCGGCGGGGGAGTACTCGTGCTCTTCGCGAGTCAGGGAGACCACGGCCTTGTTTATGTCGGCGAGTGACTCGAAGTCCATGTGGTGGATGGTCTTCTTCGCCATGGGCGCCCGCACCAATGACTGTGATTTAACCGATTGAATTTGGCGTTTCAGCGGGTCCACGATGAATTCAGGACGTGACAAAGCCGTTTCGGGGAGATGATATGGGTTGTCGCACTCGGATCGCTCCAACGGCACGGGCGTTTGGGGGGACCCCGGTGCCTTCGAGCTATGCGGCGCCGAATTGGTCGTGTTGTCAGAAGGACGAGGTGACCCGGAGGCGAGCGTGCCGCCAGTCCAGATATCTCCTCGGACCCCATCTATATTCGGAGGTAGGTTTATACAAAAGAAGGGCCTAGCCCCCAATCTTGACAGGCGAGTCGTCGGTAGGAAGGGCGGTGCCTCCCGAGGATACTGTAAGGAAAGTCACCGGAACGGCGCTGTACACCTACGATTGGGACCTGCCAGGCACACTGCATGCGAAGCTTGTCACCAGCACCTTCCCTCACGCGAAGGTGGTCAGCATCAGCACAGAGAGGGCGAAGCAGATACCGGGCGTAGTAGTCATACTCACGGGGAAGGACATGCCATTCAGGGTCGGCATGTATGCGGGGGACAGGGACCTGCTCGCCATCGACAAGGTAAGATGGGCGGGACATCCTGTGGCGCTCGTGGTGGCGGAGGACATCGAAGCCGCTGAACGGGCTTCCGAGCTGGTAGATGTCGAATACGAAGCGCTCCCTGCGGTCTTTGACGCCGTCCGCTCGATGGACCCGGAAGCGCCGATAATACACGAGGACATGGCTGAGTACAAACACGCCCCTGTGTTCTATCCCGTACCGGGGACCAACATAGGAAACAGGTTCAGACTCCTGCACGGAGATACAGAGAAAGGGTTTGAGCAGTCTGACGAAGTGATAGAAGACGAGTTCAAAGTCTCGCATGTGAGCCATGGGTACCTGGAAACGCAGAACGTTGTTGCCCAAGCGTTCAGAGATGGTACATACGAGATATGGACAAGCTGCCAGTCCCCGTTCGTTGTGAGGCAGATAGTGTCTGAATGCCTCGGTGTGCCCTACAACAAGGTCACCATCAGGGTTCCCTTCGTTGGGGGAGGGTTCGGAGGAAAAGCCGGTCTAGGATGGGAGGTGTTGATTGCCCTCGCGTCGAAGGCCGCCGGCTTCAGGCCCGTCAAACTCGTTCTCACCCGCAAAGAGAACTTCGCTTCTTCTGCCTCGAGGGAAGGGGTCGTCGCCAATGTAAAGGCGGGATTCACCAGGGATGGGAAGTGCCAGGCGTACAAGGTGCGGTTCGTCCTTGATGCAGGGGCTTACGCGGACTACACGGTGAACGTGTCGAGGGCGATGGGATACTCCGCCGAGGGGGTCTACGAGATACCCAACGTCTACTGCGAGTCTCTCGCAGTCTATACCAACAAAGTACCCACGACCGCCATGCGCGGTTTCGGATATGCGGAGAGCAACTGGGTCCTCGAACAGGTGTTCGAGCGGGCGGCGAAGAAGCTTGGCATGGACTCGGC
>Ga0335078_10017635_pt1 | contig 10613 bp, 8 predicted proteins | sample Lox_Sample_32_FD_206711 | JGI IMG/M metagenome (GOLD analysis project Ga0335078, IMG submission 206711) | Soil microbial communities from Loxahatchee National Wildlife Refuge, Florida, United States - Lox_Sample_3.2 | ecosystem: Environmental > Terrestrial > Soil > Wetlands | place: USA: Florida...
CGGCGCCTTTGCCGCGGTGGCGGCGGCCAGGGCGCGGCTGGCCTGTGACCGCGCCGGGCCCTCGTCCTTCATCGACAGCAGGGCGCGCGCGTAGGTGCCCAGCGCGCGGGCCCGTTCCCAGCTCGGCGGTTCCTCGGGCAGCGCCGCAACCGCCGCCTCCGCTGCCGTGATCGCGGCCTCGTCCTCGTCGATGTCCAGAAGGAAGTATGAGAGCCGCTCGCTGGCCCGGCAGAACAGCACCGGATCGGCCGAGCCGTCACCGAGGAAGTCGATCAGGCGCCGCAACTGCTGCACCGCACGGGTGATGTCACCGCTATCGGCTGCGCTGATGGCGGCGCGGTACGCCAGCTTGCCCCTGGCCATCCCGCTCAGCTTCTCCGCCTCGGGAACCCGCTCCCACAGCGCGAGCGCCTGGTTGTAGTGCCGGTGTGCCTCGGCCGGGGCGGCGAGCCGGTCGGCCTCCCGCCCCGCCGCCACCGACGCCGCGAATGCGCCGGGGATGTCGTGGCTGGCCAGGCTGTGATGCGCGAGCTCCGCCGCCGTTCCCGGCACGTCGGCGAGCCGGCGCTCGTCGGCGAGCAGCTCGGCCAGCCGTCCGTGCAGCCGGGTCCGCTCCCCGGGCAGCAGGTCGGCGTAGATGGCCTCGCGCAGCAGAGCGTGCCGGAACGCATAGCCCCGGTCCCCGTCTGGCACGAGAAGCTGGTGCGCGACCGCCTCCCTGACCGCCTCGTCGTACTCGGGCCCGGCCAGCCCCGACGCCTGCCTGGCCAGCTCGTCGTCGATCCGGCGCCCGGTGACCGCGGCGGTCCGCAGCACCTGCTGCGCGGCCGGGGACAGCCGCTCCGTCCTGGCCAGCAGCAGGTCGGCGAGCCCGGCCGGGAGCTCGCTGCCATCGCAGGAGGCGGCGAGCAGTTCCTCGGCGTAGTAGGCGTTGCCCTCGGCGCGGGTGATCAGGCTGTCCAGCACCGCGGCGTCCAGCGTCCGGCCGGAGAGCGCAGTCAGGTGCTCAGCCATGGCCGACGGACTGAGCGGTCCGAGCGCCACGGTCGTCACGCTGGGCAGCCGGGTCAGCTCGGCGACGACGGGCCGGAGCGGGTGCCTGCGGTACATGTCGTCGGTGCGGTAGGTGACCGCGATCGCCAGGCGCTCGCGGTGCAGGGCCCGGCTCAGGAACGTGACCAGGTCCCTGGTGGACCGGTCGGCCCAGTGCAGGTCCTCGAGGACCAGCAGTGCCGGGCTGGCCTCGGCAAGCTCGGCGAGCATGCCGAGCACCGCACCGAACAGCTGCTGCTGCGCCAGCCCTGGCATGTCCCCGCCGGGCGGGCGTCCCGGGCCGATGTCCGGCAGCAGCCAGGACAGCACCGGCCTGGCGGCGAGCGCGTCGAGCAGCGGGCCGCCAGCCGCCGCCCCCGCAGCCGCGTCGCGCAGGGCGTCCGCGAGCGGAAGGTACGGAACGGTGTCCGCGAGCTCGGCGCAGCGGCCGGTCAGCACGGCGAAGCCGCGACCCCGCGCCGCCTGCGACAGCTCGGTGACCAGCCGGGTCTTGCCAACTCCCGCGTCGCCGCTGACCAGTGCCACGACTGGCTTGCCTGCCGCCGCATCGTCCAGCAGCGCGAGCAGCCTGCGCAGCTCGGTCTCCCGGCCGACCAGGCGTGGTTGCGATGCTTCCGGCATGCCTCCATTATCCCAGCCGGGTGCGACAGTCCCGGCCGCCCGGAACTGCGGCTCGGTGACCGGGCTAGGGCCCCGGCTGGCCAGGCGCAACAGCGGGGGTCAGCCGCTGGCTCAGCCACTCCAGGGACTGCGGCAGCTGTCGTACCCACGTGCGGTAGTTGTGGCCCCCCTGTTTCACCAGGAGCGAGTAGCCGTGCATGGGCGAGTGGATCATGTGCAGGAACGCCAGCGTGCCGGCCAGGTCGTGCTCTCCGACCAGGCTGGAGGTGACCAGCACCGAGACCGGCGGGGCGGGCAGGTGCTTCAGCCGCCAGTTCAGGTTGTTCTCGTCCCGGAAGGCGGTGCTGCCGCCGTAGAGGCTTCCGGTTGTGCTGTCCTGGAGCGCGGTGTAGTAGCCGGCCAGCGAGACCGCCGAAGTGAACTGGTACGGGTACATCATGGCCAGCTTGGCCGCGCAGTAGCCGCCGGTCGAGTAGCCCAGAACGGACCAGCCGGAGCGGCCGGTCTGCACCCGGAATGTGTGCTCCACGGCCTGCGGGACGTCCTGCGCGAGGAACGTCTCGGCCTGCGGGCCCTCGGGCACGTTGGTGCACTCGGTGTCGCGCGGCAGCGCGACCGAGACGTTCATCATCACGTAGACCGCGGGTCCGATCTTGCCGCGGGCCACCAGGTTCGCCGCGGTGGACGGCAGGTCGAGCCACCGCACGATCGACCACGTGTCGTTGGGGTATCCGGTCAGCGCGAGCACCACGGGAAAGCGGACATGCGCGTACGCGGGCTGGAAGTACTGCGGCGGCAGGTAGACGTAATTGGCCGCGCTGACGATGCCGGTGCGGGACCCGGTGACGGTCATCTGCAGCACCTTCCCCACCTTGCGGGCAGCGGCCACGGCCCCGCCCTCGAGGTCGAGGCCAGGAGCGACGGCCACGTTGCTCGGCGATGTGTCCTTCCCCTTGAAGTGCGGCGGCTTGCTCGCGAGCCTCCCGTTGGCGTCCTCGGGCAGGGCAGACCCGCCGGGAACGGGACCGAGATCGGACCCGGTGACCACGATCGGCCGCGACGACGCGGCCACACCGGACACGGTGACCGGCGCCGATCCGCCGTTGCCGAACAGCGCGGACCACGAGCCGAAGAACGCGAAGTAGCCGTTTACGAACGCCAGGACCGCTGCCAGAACCAGGGCCTGGCTGGCGGTGATCAGGCCGAGCCTGGATGCCATCATCGCGGGCCGCTGGCTAGCGAACCGTGGCCATAGCCACACCGTGGCCGCGACCGAGCCGAGGGCCACGGCGATCATCAGCCCGATGAAGAACCCGCTGGTCAGTCGCATCACTCCCAAGGCGTCAGCTCCGCACGGCCGGCGGCTGAAGAGTGCTGCCGATCCAGTCGAGGACGCGGGTCAGCTGCCACTTGCCGGGTGGCAGGCTGGTCTGGCCGACATGCATCGGCGGCCGGGCTGCGGCGACGAAGGGCTGCCCCGTGCTGCGGCCGGTGAACAGCACCGAGATCGGCTGCATGGGCTGGTGCTTCAGCAGCCAGGACAGGTCGTCCTGGGCGCGGATCTGCGGGCTGCCGCCGGATTCGGCGGGTCCGGGCGGCGCCGTGTAGCCGCCCGGCGGGACTGCCGCCAGCGCGAAGGTCTCCGAGCTTGTCATCGCGAGCTGCAGCGCGCAGTACCCGCCCGACGAGTCACCGACCGCAGCCCAGCGGCGGGTCGCGGGGAGCGCGGCCCGGTACGCCGAGCCGACAATCTGTGGCAGGTCCTGGGTGAAGAACAGGTCTGCCTGGGTGCCACCGGGAACGTTAAGGCAACCCTGGTCGTGCTGGCCGACCTCGGCCGGCAGCATGACGATGATCATCGGCGCGAGGCGGCGCGCGGCGATCTGGCTGGCCGCCGCGCCCGCAAGCGCCCCCGCACCGTACGGGTTCGACGCGCTGTCCAGGTCGCCGGAGACAACCACCGTAACGGGCAGCGCGGTCCCGCCCCGGGTACGGTATCCGGGCGGCAGGTACACGTATCCCGCCGTGCTGAGCCCGGATAGCTGGCCGTACAGCCGGACCGTCTGCAGCTGTCCGCCCGCCTCCTTCGGCCGGTCGGGCACGGCGACGGCCGTGGCCGCGAGCACGGTGACCGGCGCCAGCGCCTGGCCGCTCACCGCGTTCTGGCTGGTGCCGGCGTGTCCGTCCGGTCCGGCGACGATCGCGCCGCCCCCGGACTGGTCGCCGAACAGGTCCGACCACGACGAGTAGAACTCGGCAGAGCCGTTGACGATCAGGAAGATGAGCCCGAGCACGCTGAGCTGGAGCACGCAGAGGGCCCCGATCCGCGCCACGACCGGCGCCACGCCGCGACCTGCCAGCCTGGGCCAGAACCACAGGATCGCCGCCAGCGCCGCCGCAGTGACCAGCGCCACCACTGCCATGAGGGCGGGGCTCGTCAGTCCCACCCAGCCCCCCTAAACGTAGTCAAAGCGCGCGACATCCCAGCCAGAACGAAAAGGTTACCGGCGACCTCCGCCAGGTTGTAGGACGTACGACACGGTCCGCGCGTTCCCGCCTTTGTTAACGCCGCCAGCCGTCTAAGTAAATTGACGCGGAAAGCCCTGGATGCCAATGAGGTGAAGCGCGTGCCATGCCCACATGCTGGGCATTTGCCACTGCTTGGCACCTCCCGGGCTCCTGGAAGGCCTCAAGATCCTCGTGGCCTAAAATTGCCCATGGCAACCATTATTAAATATCAGACGAATTCGGCTGATTATCGGGCCGATTCGCCCTGGACCGGGGCGCCGGCCGAGGGGATCGTGACCGTGACGGACAAGCCGCCGCCGTCGCGGGGGCGAGCGGTGGCGGTGCCGCCGTGGATCGCGGCAATGGACGCGACGATGGCCAGGCCGAGCCCGGAGCCGTCGTGCGAGGTACGGTCGCTGAGCCGTTCGAACGGCTGGAAGATGCGGCCGGCATCGGCCGGGCTGATGACCGGGCCGGTGTTGGCCACGGTCAGCTGGATGCTGCCCGCCGTAGTGCGGGTACTGATCCAGACGTCACCGTTGGCGTGGTTGTAACGGACCGCGTTGTCGACCAGGTTCGCGATGAGGCGCTCGGCCAGAACCGGATCGCCGGAGATGACGGCGGACTGCAGCATCGCGTGCACCCGCCGGTCGCCCGGGTCGGCTATGTCGAGCATGTCTTCGGCGGCCGTCGCCAGGTCTGTTTCCTCGCGGACCGTGAGCCCGCGCTCGTTGCGCGCGAGAATGAGCAGCGCGCCAATCAGGTGCTCGGCGTGATCGACCGCGCCGCGAATGTCCGCCGCCATGGCGCGCAGGTCGCTGGCCGTGGCGTCGGGGTTGCCCAGCACGACGTCGACGGTGGCGCCCATGACCGCCAGCGGGGTGCGCAGTTCGTGGGAGGCGTTGCCGATGAAACGCTGCTGGCCCTCGAACGCGGCCTGGAGCCGGCCGAGCATGTCGTCGAACGTTTCCGCCAGGTCGCGGAGCTCGTCGCGGGGACCCGTCGGTGCGACCCGCGCGGACAGGTTGTGCTCGGATGCGGCGCGCGCAGCCGCGGTGATCTGGTGCACCGGGCGAAGCGCCCGCCCCGAGAAGATCCAGCCGAGGACCGCGGCGAGGGCGATGACCGCCGCAACCGTGATCAGCGAGTACTGCAGGAGGTGCGACAGCGTGAAGTCACGCTGACCCTGCGCACCCACCTGCTGGAAGTACGCGGCGCACTTGGCAAGGACGGCCGGGTTGGGAGGAGCACTCTGTTTCTCAGACCGGCACTGAGCCGTGAACCTGGCCAGATGACTGCCGGAAAGCCGCGGGCCATTCGCCTGGCCTTGAGCCTGCAGCCGCGCCGTCAGAAAATAGCTGACCGCCACCACTATCCCGCCGCATACCGCGAACAGGCCGGTATACAGCAGGGTCAGCCGAGCCCGGAGGGTCAGCCGCGCGCGGAGGGTCAGCCGAGCCCGGAGGGTCAGCCGCGCGCGGCTCACATCCGGTATCCCTTGCCGACCACGGTTTCGATCAGGGGCGGGTCGCCAAGTTTGCGCCGCAGCCGGGCCATTGTCACCGAGACGGTATTGCTGAACGGGTCGGCATGGGCGTCCCACACGTGCTCGAGCAGCGCCTCGGCGCTGACCAGGGCACCGTCGGCGGCCAGCAGCATCTCCAGCAGCCCGAACTCCTTACGGGTCAAGGACAGCGAGCGGCCGCCGCGGCTGGCGCGATGCCGGGCAAGGTCCACGGCCAGGTCCCCGTGGCGCAGCACGGGGGGCAGCGATGGCGCGCGGCGTGACAACGCCCTCACCCGCGCGACGAGCTCGGCGAACGCGAACGGCTTGGGCAGGTAGTCATCCGCGCCCAGTTCCAGCCCGTCGACCCGGTCATCAACCTCGGCGGCAGCGGTGAGCATGAGGATCCGGGGGCCGCAGCCGGCCAGGGTGCGGCATACCCGGTCGCCGTGCACGACCGGCAGGTCGCGGTCGAGCACGATGACGTCATAGTCCGTCGCCCCGGCGGCATCCAGAGCCGCCGCGCCGTCGTGCACGGCGTCCACGGCCATCCCGGCCTGACCCAGCCCCTGAGCGATCCGGCGAGCGAGTATCGCATGGTCCTCAACCACCAGCACCCGCATCTCTGCAGTATGCGCCGGCGCGCGTGACATCCACGCAACATCGCTCATAGCGGAGATGTCATCCAGCCGGGCGTAGAACTGCGGCCATGAAGCCGATCCCCATGCTCCCGGCGATGATCGCCATGGCCGCCCTGGCCCTACTGGCCGCGGCATGCAGCGGCAGCGCGCCCGCCGCCAGTTCCGCTGGCTCATCGAACGCGGTAAGGCCAGCGAACGCCTCGACCGCGACAGGGTCGACGACCTCCCGGCTGGTCGCCTTCTCTCACTGCGTGCGTTCACACGGCGTGCCCGACTTCCCCGACCCCCAAGCTGGCGCCAGCAATGCCAAGTTCCCGAGCGCACAACAACTCCGGGTCGGCAGCTCCGAGCTCCATGCGGCCGAGACTGCCTGCCAGCATCTGCTCCCGGTCGGCACCGACGACCAGTTTCCGCCAGCCGAGGTGCCAATTCTGGTGCGGGCCATGCTCCCCTTCGCCGGCTGTATGCGTTCGCACGGCGTGCCGAACTTTCCCGATCCAGCCGTCGACTCCGAGGGGCGTCCTGTATTCCCGCTGTCCACAGCCGGCATCAGCCTGAATTACTCGCATTCGCAGCACTTCACGGCCGTCGTTGACGAATGCCAGCACCTTGTGCCCCGCCAGCTCGGAGGCATTCCGTTTGGCTGATCGCGGGCCTTCGCCCCACGGCGCCAGCCCTTTACTGCCGGTCGGACACCTTGGCTCTACGTTCTGGGGACTGTTGGCGTGAATCGCACCGGCATGTGCTTTATCCCGTTGAGGAAGTTGGACCTGAGCCTGCTGGCCTCGCCGTCGAGCTCGATGTCCGGCATCCGCTCGGCGAGCGCGGCCAGCAGCACCCGGAGCTCGAGCCCGGCCAGGTGCCTGCCCAGGCAGAAGTGCGGCCCGCCGCCGCCGAACCCGACGTGCGGGTTCGGGTCGCGGCCGACGTCGAACCGCTGCGGGTCGGTGAACACGTCCTCGTCACGGTTGGCCGAGGCGTAGAAGACCACGACCTTGTCGCCCTCGGCGATCGCCCGGCCACCGAGCTCGGTGTCACAGGTCGCGGTGCGCCGGAACAGGTTCACCGGGCTCACCCAGCGGACGATCTCCTCGGCGGCGGTGGGAACCAGGTCCCGGTCGGCCAGCAGCCGCTGCCACTGGTCCGGGTGCTCGAACAGCGCGAGCATCCCCCCGGACGCCGCGTTGCGCGTTGTCTCGTTCCCTGCCACGGTCAGCAGCAGGAAGAACAGGTCGAACTCGCTGGAGGTCAGCACCTCGCCCGCGTCGTTGGGCTGCAGCAGCCGGGTCACGATGTCATCGGCCGGCTGCGCGCGGCGGCGCGCGGCCAACTCGTCCGCGTAGGCGTAGATCTCCCCCGCGGCCTGCATCCCCTCTTCCGGTGAGTGCCGGAACTCGGGATCGTCGTAGCCGACCAGCTTGTTGGAGAGGTCGAAGATCCAGTCGCGGTCCTCGGGCGGCGCGCCTACCAGCTCACAGATCACCTGCAGCGGCAGTGGCGCAGCGATGTCGGTGACGAAGTCGGCCTCGCCGCGGGGCGCCACCTCGTCGATGAGCGTGTCGCAGATCTCCCTGACATGCTTGGTCAGCCTGGCGATCATCCGCGGAGTGAAGCCGCGGTTCACGAAGCTGCGCTGCCTGGTGTGCTGTGGCGGGTCCATGTTCAGCATCATCAGCCGCTGCATGTCGATCTCGGACTCCGGCGTCTCGGCGAAGAGCACCAGCCGCCGGCTCGACGAAAAGATCTCGGGGTGCCGGGAGATGTGGCCGATGTCGGCGTGCCTGGTCACCGCCCAGAACCCGGGCCACGACGGGTCGCCACCGTCCGCGTGCCAGTGGACCGGGTCGTTCCGGCGCAGCCAGGCGAACTGGCCATGTGGTGCACCGCCGCGCTGGTAGATGTCCTGGTCTACTAGGTTGATCTCGGGATCCACAGCGGGCTCCGTCCGTGACTGGGACCGACACCACCGACGATACGATTGTTCGCGCCAAAACACCCGCCCGGGTTTGGGGGGGATTGTCGGCGCGGGCGGCAGCCCCAGGCAGCAGGAGGCAGGAAGCATGTCCGATCCCGACGAGGAGCTGTCCACCATCTCCTACAAGGCGATCGGCCTCGGCGTACCGGTGGTCACGCACTCCGGACGGCAGTTCGGGGTCGTCGAGCACGTGCTCCAGGTTCCCGAGCTCGACGTGTTCGACGGCATCGTTGTGTACACCGGAACCGGGATCGCGGCGATGCACCCGAAGAACGAGAGGGTGGCGCGCGCCGAGATGCTTCGGGTCGGGCAGGCCCGGGGCTGGATCCGGTTCGTCGATGCCGACCAGGTGGCCGCGATCACGCCCGCGTACGTCAAGTGCACGTTCGAGATGGACAAGGTGGCGGAGCTGCCCGTGCCAAACGGACCGCCGGTCCTGCATCCCGACATGGAGCGGGAGGACCGCGTGTCGGCCTCGTGGCACTCGCGCTACGGCCCGTGGTTCGGCCAGTGGTTCGGGCGCCCGCACTGGACCAACAGATAAGGCGGACGCGCTCGCGCTGCGCTCACCGGTACTACGGGAGGGTGATCGGGCCGCGTGCGTGCACGACTGAGAGGGCGGTGCCCGCGACCGGGGTCGCGTTGGTCGACTCGTTGCACTTGCCGTTGCTGAGCTTCGGCAGCGTCCCGGTGAACTTGAGATTGGCGGTGCCAGTGCCGGAGATCCCCTTGTAACTGCCGGTGCCGTTGTTGATCTTGTACGTCAGGCCGGTATCGGTGTAGACGGCCACGCAGGTCGACGGGTTGATGGTGCCGGACTGCCGACCGGGCGACGTCTCGTTGAGCATGAAGGTGCCCTTGGGGAATTTGGCCTTGAGCGGGGCGCTCGACGCGGTGGACGTGGCCTGCATGGTGCCTGTGGCCGAGATCACGCCCGTCGCCACCGCCTGGTAGACCGGGTTCGCCGCGGTGGAGCGGGTGGTGAGGACGAACGCCTGGGTGCCCGACGTGCTCGCCGACGCCCAGGGCGCCGCCAGCAGCGCGGTGCTCGCGGCCGCCCCCAGGACTGCGGCGGCCTTCGACGGAATGCGTGCCATGATCGCTATCTCCCCGTGTTGGGCCGATTTGTGGCCCTTCGAATACTATTGGTTAGTAGCCTGCTACACTTAGTAAGTGACCTACTGTCAATTCCCTCTTCTTCCGGATTCCCACCGGCCCCCGCCGGCCTAATTCCGGCGGGTCACGAGCCGCGCTACACTGGCCGCCATGAGCCCTGACGCCCGCCCCACGCTTGACGGCATCGAAGACAAGTGGATGCTCCGGTGGGACGAGCGGCGTGTAGTACAAGTTTGACCTGGCCGCCGATCGCGGCGACGTCTACGCGATAGACACTCCCCCGCTGACCGCCAGCGGGCAGGTGCATCTCGGCCACGCCTTTTCCTATACTCATCCCGACCTGATCGCGCGGTTCTGGCGGATGCGCGGCAAGGAGGTCTTCTACCCGGTCGGGTGGGACGACAACGGGCTGCCGACCGAACGCCGGGTGCAGAACCACTACGGAGTGCGGTGCGACCCGGCGCTGCCCTACGATCCGGATTTCAGCCCGCCCAGCCCGCCCGGCCCGCCGGGCACCCAGGGGCGCGCGGCACCGCGCGGCCAGGTGCCGGTGTCGCGGCGCAACTTCGTCGAGCTGTGCCTGGCCCTGACCGAGCAGGACGAGAACGCCTACGCGGAGACCTGGCGCCGCCTCGGTCTCTCGGTGGACTGGTCCATCTCGTACCGGACCATAGACGAGCGCGCACAGGCCGTGTCGCAGCGCGCGTTCCTGCGTGATCTTGCTACCGGCGAGGCGTACCTCGCCGAGGGGCCGTCGCTGTGGGACGTGACGTTCGGCTCCGCAGTCGCCCAGGCCGAGCTCGAGGACCGGGAGATCGCCGGCCACTACTACCGGATCGCGTTCGAGCCGGACGGCACCACGGATGGCCGGGGCGGGGCTGACGGCGCAGGCAGCCCGGGCGGCCCGGTGCTGGTCGCGACCACCCGGCCGGAGCTGCTGCCCGCCTGCGTGGCGCTGGTCGCGCATCCCGATGACGAGCGGTACGCCAGCCTGTTCGGGCAAACGGTCCGCACGCCGCTGTTCGGCGTCAGCGTGCCGGTCCTCGCGCACCGGCTCGCCGATCCGGCCAAGGGCACCGGCATCGCGATGGTCTGCACGTTCGGCGACACGACGGACGTCACCTGGTGGCGGGATCTGGACCTGGACACCCGCCCGGTGATCGGGAAGGACGGGCGGCTGCTGGACGGCCCGCTG
>Ga0335078_10017637_pt1 | contig 10612 bp, 9 predicted proteins | sample Lox_Sample_32_FD_206711 | JGI IMG/M metagenome (GOLD analysis project Ga0335078, IMG submission 206711) | Soil microbial communities from Loxahatchee National Wildlife Refuge, Florida, United States - Lox_Sample_3.2 | ecosystem: Environmental > Terrestrial > Soil > Wetlands | place: USA: Florida...
CGCCAAACGACAGGATTGCGTCTTCCAGCTTGTCGCGAAGCCTGCGCACCTCCTGCAGCTCGTAGGGAAGATTCTGGACTGCCAATTCCATTGCCAGGCCCATGCCTACGAGGCCCGGCACGTTGATTGTTCCCGAGCGTTTGCCGCTCATCTGCTCGCCGCCATGAAAAAGAGGGGTGATTGCAACCCCCTCGCGAATGAACAACCCACCGACGCCCTTGGGCCCGTGGAACTTGTGAGCGCTGAAGCTGAGGAAGTCGACGGGGGCCTCCTGGACGTCGACCGGGAGCTTGCCGATCGCTTGTGTCGCGTCGGTGTGGAAAAGTATGCCGTTTTCCCGGCACAGAGTGGCCAGCTCCTTGATGGGGAAGATGAGACCTGTCTCGTTGTTCGCCCACATGATGGAGACGAGCGCCGTCCGATCGGGGTGGATATGCGATCTCAGCGTGTCGATGTCCACAATCCCGTCCCGATTCAGGGGAAGGTACCGAACCGTCACACCGAGTGACTCGAGATACTTGCATGAGTTCGCAACGCACGGATGTTCCACCGGAGTTGTAACGATCTCGGTCTTTTTCCCCGTTCTGATGAGCTGGTCCCACACGGACTTGATCACCGTGTTGTTGGACTCAGTGGCACAGCTGGTGAGCAGAATGTCGTCACGATCTCCGGCGTTGATCCCGGCGTACAGTCGATCGAAGGCGATCCGCATGTAGGGATGCACCTCTGTAGCGAAGTCGTACAAGCCGTTCGGGTTGCCGTACATCTGGCACCAGAACGGGTCCATCGCCTCCTTCACCAGCGGATCGACGATGGTCGTGGCGTTGTTATCAAGGTAGATTCTGTCCATTCGACGACAATATATCCGGGCCCCGGCAGAGTGTCGAGCCTAGGGGTGCGAGAGGCACATCCTAGAGCGGCCTCACTTCAGCTTCTTGCGAAGCTTTCTCGCGCTCGGCCTCGGCCCCGAGTCCTGAGGAACAGCTAGACGCCGCGCGCGTGCGCGAAAGCCAAAAAGAGCAATCATGGCTCCCGCGATGAGAAGAACGTTGAGGATCTGTCCGGTCGTGAAGTTGAACCAGCTGAACTGACCGGGGTTGTTCACCGCTACGAGTGTGATGGGAAAGCCTATCCCCTTGTCGGGCTCCCGAGCGTACTCGATGAAGAACCGAAACACTCCATAGCCGATCATGTACCAGGCGATGACAAACCCGTTGTAGGGCTTGCGCTTCCTGACGATGAACCAGATGATCAGCCACAACACGAGGCCTTCGAAGAACGCCTCGTAGAGCTGAGACGGGTGACGGGGTAGGTTCACAAGGCCCGTCCCGTTCACCGGCAGACCTACTGCTGCTGCAAAGCCTTTGACCCAGGTCTGATTGCCGGGGAAGCCTTCAGCGCCGGGGAACACCATGCCCCAGGGGACGGTGGTGATCCTCCCGTACAGCTCCCCGTTGATGAAGTTCCCCAGCCGGCCAAACGTATATCCCAGCGGGATGCCCGCCACCAGCATGTCACCCCAATCGAGGATGCTGAGCTTCTTCACCCGCATGAAGATGGCAAGCGCAATGACCGCTCCCACCAGACCGCCATGGTAGGACATACCCGCAATTCCTGTGAGGCGCAGTTTCCCGTCCACGACGGCAAAGGGGAGAATGATCTGCAGGGGATGCTGGAGATAATACCCCGTGGCATCATAAATGGTGACGGCAAAAGCCCGAGCGCCGACAAGAAGCCCGATAATACCCCAGAAGAACATGTCCAAGACGAGGTCTTGCTGCGGCTTCTCCTTGCGCGCCCTGAGCTGCCACGTGAAGAGCAGGTAGGTGATGACGAACGCCACGAGGTACATGAGCCCGTACCACCGGATGGGGAGCCACGGAACGATTTCGGGATGGATCCAGGAAGGGTATTGAATGAACGTCAGCATTCGCTTTCCTCCGCCTCAGAGCTTCTCTGCGATCTTGCCTTGCGTCTGGTCGAAATACAGGGTGATCATGTTTTTTTCCGTGCGCGTCTCCCACCGCCGGCCATGGCTTTCGATGACCGCCCCGGGATAAAGGGTGCCCCGCACCACGACCTCGGAGGATTCATGAACATCGAAGGTGTCGCGGAGCGCGATCAGGCGTTTCTTTCGCTGCTCGATCGCACGGAGTGCCTGGGCCTTTTCCGCGCGTGCCTGCGCGAGCGCAGCGGAATCCAGCGGCCTTCCCGTAAGGGCCTCTTTTTGAATCCTCTTCATGTCGGTGTCCAGCTCGGTCACGCGCTTCTCGATCGCATCCACCTCCCGCTCTTCACGCTCGATCTGGTCCTTGAGCATGTAGTCCTGCCCGAAAAGAACGAGTGTCGGCACGCCGGTGGGCGAGCCAAGATTCTGCACGGTGATCCCCTGGCGCGCGCGCACTTCGCCCCCGACGAGATTGCCCTTTTCCGATTCCAAGAGGAGCTTTCCGTTGCATTTCACCTGGCAGCGCAGGCAGGCGCCTTTCAAATGAACGCTCTCCCCGGCAATGAGGGCGGCGTGCTCCGCGAACGGAGCAGTGATGTCTCTCTTCGCGCGAAGAACCGCCCTCCCCTCCCCCTTGATCCCGGCGCCGATCGTGATGGAGCTTTCGGATGACACAACCGCAGCATCTACAGTCTGCTGGATCTCGATATCGCCGGCCGCGATGACTCGAAACCCGGGCTGGATCGTGCCGTTCACACGGACAATGCCTGGGAAGTTCACGTTGCCGCTGGTCATGTCCACATCGCCCGCCACTGTGTGGACTTGCTGGACCGAGATGACCGTCCCGTTACGAACCAGCTCGCCGTCGGCGTCGGAGTAGAAGAACAGGCTCCCGTCCGCCTGACGGGCGACAGACACCCCTTTGCCGGCCTGGAGGCCCGAGAGCGCCCCTGCCCGCGGAGGGATTGGCTTTCCGGTCACGTCCCACGAGTCCAGTCCCTCGGCAGGAGGCGGCTTCACCGTAGCCACATGCGTTCCCTTGCCGACGTGCGTGATCTTGTCCTGGGCGCGAAAGTCCGCGCGCCCGTCACCGAGAATCGTCAGCGCCTTGCCCGTTGCCAGGCGGATGTGAAACGTCACTCGGTTCTCGTCTCCGGGAGCAGGGCGCCGTCCTTCGGCGATGAGAGTGTCCTTGAAGAGCCTCCCGCGCGCAATAAGGTCGAGTGCCGCGGCAAGCTTCGCCTCATCGATCCCCTTGATGATCCCACCTTCCGTGATTCGCGCTCGCACTTCCTGCGCATCGATTGTCGCCCCGGTCCCCTGTGCTGGAGTGAACGAGAGGAAGCCCTTCATCCTGTCGTCGGAGATCGTCACGGAAAGGTCCGCGTCCCGGTGGTGTCGCACACGAAGGAGGACAGCCGCGCCGTCCTTTCCCGTTTCCAGGATTCCCTCTTCCACTGCGACCACAAGATCCCGTCGCTGTTGCAAGCCTTCGAACACGTGCACCTCGGGCATCGCGCCCTTCAGGCCGGGGATGCTCGTTCCAAAGACATCCACCCCGGACGCGCCAACCGCACCGGGGATGATCCGTAGCACGGGCATCTCAGCGGTCACTCGACCGATAGACTCCACGCGATCCAGAGGGAACTGCTGCAGGGACGAGACCCCTTGCAGTGGGCTGGACGCGCTGGACGCCCGAATCCGGTTTGCCTCCTCCGTGGGCAGGAACTTCGCAATCCATTCGACGCTGCCGTCTTTCCCCCTCTCGGGGGCTTGTCCGGCAGCCAGTGCATAATCCGCCAGTTCGGTCTCCGCGCCTTTGAAAAACGCCTGCAAGTCTTTTCTCACGGTTTCGATGTTGTATCGCCGGACTTTGCTCATACGAACGGCGTCACTGGCCATCGCCAAGGTAAGAGTCCTGCCTCCCCCGCGACCCTTTCTGAGAGAAAGCATCGCGGAGAGCTTGTCAGGAGTCACGGTGACCGTGGCAGCCCCGTCCGCTGAGGGGCTCAGGGATTTCCCAGACAGAGGAGCACCAGCCCGCACCGCCTCCTCAATGATTCGAGTGATTTCTGTCTGCGGGAGCAAAGCGGCTTGGGCAAAACCGATCTTCGAGGCCTCTTCGATGAGGTCCTCAGCAGCCGGCAGAGGCGCCGCAGGGTCTCCTGGATCAAAGGTGAGGAGGCACGTGGTCCGGTCCGGCGAAGCGGCAAGATGTACCACATGGTCCTTGAATGGAACGACGTCGGCCCAATTCTCGCCTCGACGGAGAAAGCCATCCGCAACGGCCTTGACCTCGCTTGAGGTCCGGGTGAGGCCTTCGCAGAACAGGAACGCTGCCTGGTCGGGTCGCGGGGCCGGAACCAACCTTCCGAAAATGCTCTTGCCCTCTTTCCCCGGCTTCCCTGGCCGGACCTTAGCCACCAGCGCGCCCTTCTGGACAAAGCCCGTTACCGTAACTGCGGGATCAATAGTCACTTCCTCTCGAATGAGCCTTTTCTCTATGACGACCTCGATTTCCTCACGGGGCGCGAGAAAAGGGAGAGACGGTTTGCGAAGGACTCTCTTTTGCTTCTTGATTCTTTCTTCCCGAACGCGAAAACCCTTTGGCGCAGCAGCCCGTTGCAGAACGGTTCGAGAAACCTCATTCAGTCGTGGTGGAATCGGACACGGGGCGAACTCAACGCTCTCCGGCTCGGGGGCCCGGGGAAGGACACCGGTTGCCGCAACAAAGCTCACGGGCTCGCCTTTTTTTCGGCCAAGAGCGCGCAGCGCTCTCTCGATTGCCTCTGTGTCTATGCCTTCGCGGACTTTCTTCTCAGCAAGGTCTGCAAGGAGGGTCTCCGCGGTCACATCTGCGCCGTCCTCCTTCGGTACAATTGTGATGCGCGCCTCGATGCCCAGCTCGTCGAACTCGAGCTTCACATCACCCTTGATATTCATCGTCCGGCTCGCTCACAGGATAAACAAAGCCACCTCATCCGACAAGGGTGAACACGGCGAGCGTGGCGAACACGACGGCGAGACCGAGCTTCACCTTTCCCATGTTGGCTTGAAACCAGCTCGTGATCTTCCCTGAGCTGACTCCGAGGTAGCTTGCCGCAAAGACCACAAGAAGGGGCACGATAAAACACACGTTGTACAGAAGCAGCAACCCAAGAGCAGCGGTCCCTTCGCGCATCTTCACCAGGTACGCGAGCATGGGGAGGTACACCTGTCCGGTGCAGGCGAACTCGAAAATGGAAACAAGAAAGCCGAGCACCAGGGAGCTCCCGACAAGGGCCGCCATGCGCACGCGCGTTCGGATGGAAGCGTGGATCTGCTTTTTGAGCGCAGAAGGAAGCTGAAGGAGCATCTCTGTTGGTCGACCCTGGCGGATGAGAGCGTAGTCGTACACGCTGAGGCCGGCAAAGACTGCGAGCACTGTCACGAGCAACCAGCGAAGAAGAAGGGAAATGATGGAGACCGCGCTGGCCGCTCGAAGCGCAGCGAACAGACCATAGCCAATCCCCAGATACGTGAGAAACACCGCGAGCGTGAAGAGTGAGCCAATGACAAGGACCTCACGTCTGCCCCGGCCTGCAAGGGCCAGTGAGGCAAGGAGAAAGATCAGCGTCGTGAAGGCGCAGGGGTTCACCCCGTCAATCAGCCCGGCCAGGGCGACAGGCAGGGCGGCCAGACGCCCGAGGTACGGGATGGGCAAGCTGGTCGGAGAAGCTGGGCGGGGCGCCCGCTCGGCTTTCACAGTAGCGGCGAGGTTCTTTCTGATGTTCGCGTCTCCCTGCAGAAGGACGTTGCCGACCAAGAGCGCTGGTAGCTCCTGGATGGTCTGGCCGTGGGAGGCTGCGACTGCGGAGAGCTCTTCGTAGCTCGCTGGTTGAAGGAGGTCTTTGCGCTCCACCACGAGAGAAAGCCCAAGCTCACGGGACAACCGTGGGATCTCGGTGGAGAGAAACTGTTCGCAGCTTCGACAGCCGGGAGTGTAGTAGTAGGACACAGTCACAACGGAACCTGCTGATCCGCCCGGCCCCGGCGTCGACTCGGCAGGACCTGTCCCGGCTTGTCGCTCCGCGCGAACAACGCCTGTGATGGTGTAGTACTGGGGGGCCGCAACGACCGGGGTTGTCCGCACGATAAAGTCCTTGCGGGTCACCCCTGTGTCGTCCGAGGAATCATAGGCGATGATGAACGTCCCCTCGCCACCTGCTGTGATGAGGCGTTCGCCCGGTGTCACAGTAAGACACGTGCAGGTGGGAAGGAGGCCGACCGAGACGTCGACCGTCCCCGTATTCCTAGCGGTAATAGCGGTCTGGATTTTTTCTCCCCGCGTGATCGCCCCGAACTTCCACGCGCTCGGGGAGAAGACGATGCTGGGGCCGCCCAGGACAGGGGAAGCCCCCGCGCAGAGAAGGACAATCAGGGGAAGAAAACGGAAGGCCGGTCTCATGCCTTGCCTGGAAAGGATGGACGCTTTTCCCGACGCCAAGCGACCAGCGCGGCGAGGAAAAGGAGGTCAAGGAAACAGATCCCGAGAAGAGCGGCGCCTTGCGTGAGTCTGAACGGTCCGACGCGAAGCACCTCGATCTGCAGGGAAAGCCCAAGAGAGCCTGTCCCGACGAGAAGCAAGAAGGAGAATACGGAAAGTACCTTGCCCAACCTGAGCAACCCGATCAGCTCTCCGTATTTGTCAGGAAACAAGGAGAGCAGAATCCCTCCCACGGCCACGAGAAGGTTGCCGGACCCTCCCAGAAGCAGCCACGAGATGATCCCCGGCCCGCTGTTGCCGGTGGCCGAGAAGATCTGTGCGAGGAGGGAGAGAACGATGAAGAATCGGGCGGTTTCCCAAAGGGAGCCGGCCAGGATGAAGGCATGTCTCACCGCCATCGTCCGTCCGAGTGTAGACGTGGCTGAGACTCGCGGTCAATATGCGGTTTCTGCCGCACAGACGACGTTGACAAAGAGCGCGAGAGATGTAGATCATACACATGACGGAGTACCTCATGAAGCTCATCAAGACTCGCGAGCGGACCGTGTGGGTTGTGGTTACCGCGGTCCTCCTTGCCGGCATTGCCCTTTTCGCTTTTTCTCCTCGTTTGCTGGCCGGAAGCCCGGAAGACGAGACACAAGCCTACCTCAGCACGATCGGCGAGATGTTCCGGTATGTCCGGGACAACTATGTGGACGCTGACAAGGCTGAGCCCAAGACCCTGTACGAGGGGGCCTTGAAGGGAATGTTCGAGTCCCTCAATGACCCCTACTCGGCGTACACGACCGCAGCAGACTGGCGGATGATCTCTGACACGACCACGGGCACCTTCGGGGGCGTGGGGCTCACGATCACCAAGATCGACAAGGTCGGAGCCGAGGTCGTCACCGCCATCGAAGGCACACCGGCATACAAAGCAGGGATCTCGGCAGGGGACATCATCATCAAGGTGAACGGTGAGCCGGTCGACAAGCTCTCCATCGACCAGATCGTGGACAGGCTTCGCGGCACCCCAAAGACGGACGTGACGGTCACCGTCAAGCGGGGGGACTCCATCGTCTTCGACGCCACGATCACCCGTGACGTGATCGAGCTCCCCATCGTCAAATATGCGATGATCCCTGGTGGCATTGGCTATCTTCGCATTACCGAGTTCACCCCTCAGACTGCGGAACGATCGCGAGAGGCGCTCAGGTTCTTCAAGGACAACAACTACTCCTCCCTGATCATCGACCTGCGTGGCAACGGGGGAGGATTGCTTTCCGCCGCGGTTGATATGGCCAACCTCTTTATCGACGACGGGCTCATCGTGGAGATCAAGAGCGACCGTGTGGCTCGAGAGAACGTGAAGTACGAAGCTCGGCGAAACCGCATGATGGTGGACCCCAAGGTTCCCATCGTCGTGCTGGTCGACAAGTACTCGGCATCGGCGTCCGAGATCCTCTCGGGTGCGCTGAAAGACCACCGCCGGGCGACCCTGTTGGGAGAAAAGACCTACGGGAAGGGTTCGGTACAAACAGTGATGTCCCTCGGTGATGGCGGCTTTCGCCTCACCACGGCACGCTACTACCTCCCTTCGGGGGTGACCATCGACAAGGTTGGGATCCAACCCGACATCGTCGTGGAGGAGCCAGCACTGAGCGACGCTGATCAGAAGGCGCTGAACGACCTCCTCAACGGGTCGTACCTGAAGGACTTCGTGAAGGCCACCCCGAAGCCAACCGAGGCTCAGGTTGCCACCTTCATCAGCGGTCTTCACGCGAAGGGGATCGCGCTGAATGATCGGTACCTGAGGAAGCTCGTCAGGAACGAGGTCAACCGGACGAACAACAACCCTCCCCTGTACGACCTCGACTTCGATATCGCGCTCCAGGCAGCAGTGAAGGCTCTCCAGAACCACGAGATACAGGCGGCGAAGACCTAGGGGAGTCTTTCCCTTGAGGGTGCATGAGGCAGTTTCTCCTTCCGCGCTGGTACGCGGGTCAGCAACGCATCTCCCTGTCCGGAGACGACTATCGCTATCTTGCGCGCGTTCTTCGACTGCAGGCAGGAGCAGAGATCCCCGCCGTGGACGCGCGCGGGACCAGATACGTCATGAGGCTCTCGCGGTTCAGCCGCTCGGAGTGCGAAGCGAATCTCGCCCTTGCAGGCGATCCCGCCACCACCTCTTCGCTCCCTCCTCTTACGCTGCTTCAGTGCTTGCCAAAAGGAAGGAAAATCGATCTGATTATCCGCCAGGCGACAGAGGCAGGGGTGTCTCGGATCGTTCTTCTGGAGAGCGATCACAGCGTCGCGCGGGCCTCCGAGGACGCCGGCAGAATGGTACGCTTGGAGAAAGTTGCGCGGGAAGCGCTCCAACAGAGCGGCAGCCCGCATCTGCCGGTGATCGAAGGCACCCGACCCCTGGCATCGCTTCGCGGAACAGCCGGAGAATGGGGCACCGCCCTGTTCTTCCACGAGAAAAGGCTTTCGGCCCTCACCCTTCACGACCTGCTTGCAGGGCCTTCTGAGCGCATCAGTATTCTGATTGGCCCCGAGGGGGGGCTGTCGCCGTCTGAGACCGACGTGCTGACCGGGGCAGGCTTCCGGCCAGCGCACCTTGCGGGACCAGTGTTGCGGGTTGAGACGGCGGCCATCTATGCCATCGCCGCAGTGCAGACGATTCTACAGGAGAGGGACGCGTGGACATCGGTGCAGAAAAGGTAAAGAGGATCAAAGTTCTCGATGTTCCGGTTGACGCTATTGACCCCGATGTGGCCGGCAAAGCCATCGAGGAGCTGCTCGAAGACTCCCAAGCGAATCAGATCGTCTTTCTTTCCCTTCGGGGGTTGCTGCGAGCCCGTCATGACCCCGAGCTCATGCGATGTCTTCGTGACGCGGCGCTGATCCTGCCAACGTCGTTGGCGGTCGTCCAAGGGGCCTCGGTTCTTGGCACGGGGAAGCTGAGCCTCTTCAACCCCTTCGAGTTCATCATCCGCATCTTGAGCGTGATCGAGAAGTGCAAGGGCTCCGTGTACCTCTTTGGCGCACGAAAGAGCCTCCTGGAAACTGCTGAGGTGAATCTCCTGGGTTCCTTCCACGGCATCCGTGTGGTCGGTCGATTCTACGGCTTCTTTTCTCGGGGCATCGAAGCAGACATCGTCACTGCGATCAAGAAGTCCTCACCGTCGCTCCTCCTGGTGGGAACGGGAGTGCCCGGGAAAGAGCGATGGCTCCTGCGGCACAAAAGGGAGTTCAACCCCGGAATCTCACTGTGGGCAGACAACTGCTTCGAGGTGTTCGCAGGTACGGAGAGGCAGGTTTCCCGAAGGCTTCACGCGGCGGGCCTGGGCATCCTCTCGGGGATAGGCCGCAAGCCGTGGCGGCTCGCCGTGATCTTCCCCTATCTCTGGTACCTGATCCTCTTGCTCGTGTACAAGATCTTCAAGCTCTAGACGAGGCGAGTCCAGCTCAGTCGCGCTGCAGCTCGCGAAGCCTGAAGTAGTCGTACAGGTCCTTCAGTCCCTTGTTCATCTTGCTGGCCAGAGATCGCGCCACCACCGCGCGCACGGAAGGCACGAGTAGCAGGTACCCCAGCACGTCCGTGAGAAAGCCGGGTGTCACCAGGAGCAGACCGCTCGCCAGAATGCCAAGAAGATCGGCGAGCTCGCTCCCCGGATACTGCCGGCTTCGGATTCTCTCCCTGAGGGCCTCGCGGATGTCGTGGAGCTGGCTCTGGGCAACGAAAACGCCGGGCAGGCCGATCAGCACAGCGAGGATGAACACGAGCCAATTGCCGATCAGGTTGCCGAGGTAGATGAAGAAGACAATTTCGGCGGCGGGGACGAGGCAGAAGATGGCAAGAGCAAGGACGAGCTTGAAGAAGAAATCTCGGTCGAGGGAAGTGAGAAGCAGTCTGATCTCTCGCATGGTGAGACGGAGTGTAGCAGGGGTGGGATCAGTTTGTCCTTGGCGCGTCAGGCTTCAGTATCGATCTTGTTTCCCAGGGAGGCGTCTTCGATGTTCTCCTGAACCTTCATTCTCAGGAGCTTCTCGGAGATACCCATGGACTGCTCGTTCGCATTCTTGAGAATGTCCGCGAGCCCTTGGATGGATCGTGCCAACTGGGCAACTGACGCACCGGGTCCGATTTCTGCGCTCATGCACCCTTATCGGCTGCGCCGGGCATAAAAATCGCT
>Ga0335078_10017638_pt1 | contig 10612 bp, 10 predicted proteins | sample Lox_Sample_32_FD_206711 | JGI IMG/M metagenome (GOLD analysis project Ga0335078, IMG submission 206711) | Soil microbial communities from Loxahatchee National Wildlife Refuge, Florida, United States - Lox_Sample_3.2 | ecosystem: Environmental > Terrestrial > Soil > Wetlands | place: USA...
GCTGCTGGCCCCCCGACATCTCAGCCGGACGATGGCTGAGGCGATCGCGGATGCCGACCGTGTCGATGAGCTGGTCGAACCAGTCGCGCTGCACCTTGCGTCCCGCGATCGACAGCGGCAGCAGGATGTTCTCCTCGGCGCTCAACACGGGCAGCAGGTTGAACGTCTGGAAGATGAAGCCCACGCGATCGCGGCGCAGCTCGGTGAGCTCACGATCGCCCAGCTTGGTCAGCTCGACGCCGCCGAGCGTGACCGTGCCGGCGGTCGGCCGGTCGAGCCCGGCGAGCAGGTGCATGAGCGTGGACTTGCCCGAGCCCGAGGGCCCCATGATCGCGGCGAAGCGTCCGGCGGGGAAGGCGACGCTGACGTCGGCCAGCGCGTCAACTGCCGCCTCGCCCTCGCCGTAGCGGCGGGAGAGGTTCGCGGCCTCCACGATCGGGCTGTCCGCTGGGGCCATGTCGAATGAGTTGGTGGACATGGCCTGCAAGTTATTACCTGCCGTGGAGGCTGTCATCGGCGCACGGTTCGAAACGCCTCTGCACCTGTGGGTGGAGAGCGCCTATCGTTCGACGCAGCGCGATGTCGTCTTCGCATCCCCGCCAACCCGCAGCCGAGCTGCGGCCGCCGACATGAGCGAGCGCCGATCGGTGCGTGTGCTGCTCGCCGACGACCAGCGGCTGGTGCGCGAGAGCCTCAGCACGCTGCTCGGCCTGCTCGACGGGATCGAGCTGGTGGCGACGGCCTGCGACGGCCAGGAGGCGCTGGCGCTGAGCGCCGAGCACACGCCCGACGTGGTGCTGATGGACCTGCGGATGCCGCGACTGGACGGCATCGAGGCGACCCGCCTGCTGCGCGAGCGCGACGAGCAGGTGCGCGTGATCGCGCTCACCACCTTCGCCGACGACGACAGCGTGCTCGGAGCGCTGCGTGCGGGGGCGCGCGGCTACTTGACCAAGGACGCCAGCAGCGAGGACATCCGCGCGGCGATCATCACCGTGGCGGCCGGGGAGGCGGCGCTGGACCCCGCCGTGCAGCACCACGTGGTGGCGGCGCTGGCCCGCGAGGACCGGCATGGCGACACGCAGCCGCGGGCCAAGCCCGCGTGCGCGCTGCCCGACGAGCTGACCCCGCGCGAGGCGGAGGTGCTCGCCCTGATCGCCGAGGGATTGACCAACGCGGAGATCGCCGAGCGCCTGGTCGTGAGCCCGGCGACGGTCAAGTCGCACATCAACCACCTGTTCGCCAAGGCCGGCGTGCGCGACCGCGCACAGGCGGTCAACTACGCCTACCGCACGGGGATCGCAACGCCGCCCTGCTGAGCGCCTGCCGTCCGCGCCACGTCCTAGGATCGTCGGCCCCCATGCACGAGACCAGCCCGTCCGTCTTCCTCCTGGCCCGCCCCGCGATCGACCTCGACGGCATGCACGGCTACCTGCGCGAGGTGGGCGGAGAGTCGTGGTTGCAGCGGCGCCTGGACGAGGCCGGCGAGGGCGCAGAGGGGCCGCTCAATCACGGCGAGACGCTCGTCGAGTTCGGCGGACGCGCCTGCTATCGCAGCTGGGAGCCGGGCCTGAACCCCAACGTGACCCGGGTGCGCACCGACCGGCGCGAGTACTTCGCCAACATCCTCAGATCGGCTCACGGCAGCGTGCTCGAGCACGCCAACTACTCCTTGATCTTCAGGAACGTCGCGCGTGTTTTTACTCATGAGTTGATCAGGCACCGCGCCGGCTCGGCCTTCAGCCAGGAGAGCCTGCGCTACGTGCGCCTCACCGACATCGGCTTCCGCGTCCCCCCCGCGCTCGAGCCCGTGCGCGAGCAGGTGCTGTCGATCGTGGAGCAGCTCGAGGAGTTCCAGCTCAGCGCGGCGCAGAAGCTGGGGGTCGATGACGAGGGCGTCCCCTTCCACGTCAAGAAGGAGGTCACCTCGGCGCTGCGGCGCCTCGCGCCGATCGGCCTGTCCACCGACATCCTGTGGACCGCCAACGCGCGCACGCTGCGTCACGTGATCGAGATGCGCACCGCCGTGGGCGCCGAGGAGGAGCTGCGCCTGGTGTTCGACAGGGTGGCCGAGATCATGCAGCGCGAGGCCCCCCTGCTGTTCCAGGACTTCACGCGCCAGGACGACGGCTCGTGGGTGCCTGAGCACCACAAGGTCTGAGCGGAGCACCGCGGCGGCGCATCGGCGAGGCAGCGCGTTTTACATGGCGAGCTGGCCGTCAGCCCTCGATACCCTCGAATAGGGCTTGCAGATCTACATCGTCGGCGCCCTCCAGCGCGCAGCGCAGCTTGGCACCGGCGCCGATGCGGTCGCAGTGGCCGTAGCCGTTATCGCCAGGTTCGGTATACACCTCGACGGTGCGGGCCGGCACGTCGACCAGCCAGTAGGTCGGGACAGCGGCGCGTGCGTACAGCATGCCCTTCGCGTGACGGTCGGTCGCCTGGGAGCTCACAGCGACCTCAATGACCAGCAGGGCGCTGCGCGGGTGCTGCGTCGGAGAGGGCTCCTTGGCGAGCAGCGCTAGATCAGGCTCCGGCTCGGAGTCGGGCAGAACTTCAATGGGCAACTGTACTCGCAGCGGCATCCTCGTTGCCAGGAAGTGATTCATCAGCCGTTCGATCAAAGTCGCATGGGCAGGGGAGTGCGGGCTCATCTCAACGAGCACCCCGTCGAGCAGCTCAACCCGTTGTCCTTCGAGCGCACCGGAAGCAACGATCCGGTTGTACGTGTCCACGTCGAGCCGGTGGATCGGCGGCACTGGGCGGGGCTCCGCAACAGCTGCGGTCGTTGTGGCGCTTGCTGACATGTGTTCATGCTACCCCGCGGCCCGCCCTTGACCTCAACCGGCTCGCGGTCGGACTGCCGCGTCTCATGCCGCGCAGTTCTAGCCGGCGGCGGGGATGGTTCAGTCGAGATCGGCGATCAACCGGGCTGCGGCGTCGGCCGCTGCGCTGTCAGGCGTCCATCGTGCGTGTGCGCCATGCGCCGAGCGCGAGGAACACGGCCAACCAGATCGCTATCACCGCCAGCGCCGTGCCCGTGGACATGGATATTTCGGCGCCGTGCATTGCCCGGACACCGGCGGGGCCGAAGTGGGCGAGCGCCTGGCTGAGGACGGCCCTACGTGCGCCTGACAGCGATGAGATGCTGGAGATCAGCGGGCTGGCGATCAGTTGCCAGGCGATCAGGGCGATGATTGCGCCGGGCTTGGAGTTGACGAGCGATGAGAAGCCGACGGCGATCGTGCACAGCACGCCGGTGGCCAGCAGTACAAAGCCGAGACCTTCGAGCACCATCGAAGCGTTGGGCGTCGGCAGGTTGTCGGCGAACGCGAAAGTGCAGAGGACGATCACGGCGAACGCAGTAACGATCACCGACCAGCACATCGCCAGCGCGGCTGGGACGCGCGTGGCGAACAGCGCAAGGCGCGAGCGCCCGGTGACGACGAGATCGCGGAACACGCCGCCCGACTGGTCGGTCGTTCCAGCCTCAACGCCCACGAGGATCGCTACGAGCGGTCCGAAGAACAGGCCACCGAGCAGGCGCAGACCGGTGTGGAAGTGGTCGATTCCGCCAGCCGCTTCATGGCTTGCGTTGGACGCGTGTTCGATCGCGTTTACCGCATAGAAGACCACGAGCGGCAGCAGCGCGAGCGCGAGCGCCCAGATCAGCGTGCTGAGCTTCTTACGGATCTTCAGGAGGTCCGCGCTTGTCATCCGCGCCGCTATCGCGGTCATACGCCGGCTCCCTCTCGTGCGGCTGGCCTCTCCGTGGGTCCAGCGCCGGCGTCATCCAGGCGAGCCGTTATCTCCAGGAAGCGCTGCTCGAGGCTGTAGCGGACCGGCTCCAGGCGCATCACGCCGACGCCGGCGGCCACCAGGCTGGCGTTGACCGCCGCGGCGGTGTCGGGGGCGCCGGCGAGCACCACGCGCAAGCTGTCGCCGTCGGTCCTGGCCTCGTGGACGAGCTCGCTAGCCTGCAGCGTGCGCAGCGCGCGATCGACGTCATCCACACCCACGATCAGCTCGCTGCGTGCGTCCTTGCCGCCACCGGATATCTCGGCGATCGCGCCCTGGGTCACGATCTTGCCGCGGTCGACGATGGCCGCGGCGTCGCACACCCTTTCCACCTCATCGAGCAGGTGGGATGAGAGGAACACGGTTCGCTGCTCCTGCTCGACCATTGCGCGGATCATCTCGCGGAACTCCTGGATGCCGGCCGGGTCCAGGCCGTTGGTGGGCTCGTCGAGGATCAGCAGCAGCGGGTCGGCGATCAGGCAGCGCGCTACGCCGAGGCGCTGGCGCATGCCCATCGAGTAGCTCTTGACCTTCTGGTCGGCGCGTTCGGCCAGGCCCACGCGCGCGAGCGAGGGCTCGATGCGAGCGGCCGCCTGCGCGCCGCGCGCCGCGGCGACGATGCGCAGGTTCTCGCGCCCCGACAGGTGCGGGTGAAAGCGCGGCTCCTCGACGATCGCGCCGACGCGTTCGAGCGCACGCGCGCGTTGCGCCGGCACGTCATAGCCGAGTATCTGCATCGTCCCGGCCGAGGCGTGGGTGAGGCCCAGCAGCGTGCGGATCATCGTGGTCTTGCCGGCGCCGTTGGGTCCGAGGAAGCCGAAGGCGCACCCGCTTGGCACCTGCAGATCAACGCCGTCGAGCGCGGTGCGCGCGCCGAAGCGCTTGGTCAGCCCGCGCGTCTCGATCGCCAGATCGGACATCCGCGCGCAGCTTCGCAGAGCCGTCTAAAGATCACATGAGGATCCCGCTGCTCACAGCCCGCTCCACGCGGCGCGCAGCGGGCATCCGCCCGAGCTTGACCGGGGGGCGCCGGCTCGTATACGCTCGCGGACGGAACGTGACTGCGAATTGGGGGGAGCGCTGGTGATGCGAAGTGTGGATGCGGCCATGCGCGGCCGGAGCTCGTCGGGGGCAGGTCGGACAGCAGGAGCGAGCGCGCTGCGCCTGCTCTCCACGGTCGCGGTCGCGGTCGCGGCGGCGTGGGGCGCCACCGGCTGCGGCGGCTCGAACACGACGACCGGCTCGACGGCCACCTCCACCACGACCGCCGCCACGAGCTCGAGCGCCAGCACGACGGGCGCCGGCGCTGCCCCCTCGACCACGCAGGCCGCCACGAGCGCGGCCAGCACCGCCGCCGGCACGAGCGCGCCGTCGGGATCGACGTCTCCGGGGACGGCGCTCGGGGTCGGGACGACGGCCACCGTGCCCTACCAGCCCAACAGCGAAAGCACGCCCAAGTTCAAGCTGGCGGTGACGGTGACGGCGATCGAAAAGGGGAAGCTGTCGGACTTCAACGGGATCAAGCTCGACTCGGCCGAGAAAGCCTCGACGCCCTTCTACGTGAAGGTCAAGATCGCCAACGTCGGCTCGGGCGACGCCGGCGGCTCGAACAACCCGGCGATCAACATCGAAGGCGTTGACTCCTCCGGCGAAACGCAGCAGAGCGTCACCTTCTTGGGCGACTTCCCGCGCTGCGAATACAAGGAACCGCCGAAGCCGTTCTCGCACGGCAAGAGCTTCGAAGCGTGCCTCACGTTCCTCGTCCCCGGCGGCATCACGAAGGCCGCATATACGGGCGCCGAAGCGTACGTGACATCGCCCGTGACGTGGAAGTGAGCGGCGCCGGGCGCGAGCCCGGCTGACACTGTTGTTCAGTCCTCCTCCGCCTGCAACTGCTTGATCTGATCCTGCAACTGCTCCATCACGGCCGGATCGCGCAGCGTCGTCACGTCGCCGAGCGCCCTGCCCTCGGCGATGTCGCGCAGCAGCCGGCGCATGATCTTGCCGGAGCGCGTCTTCGGCAGGTCCTCGGTCCAGATGACGCGCTTGGGGCGCGCGAACTTGCCGATGCGCTCGGCCACGGTCACGCGGATGCCCTCGACCGTCGTCTCGTCGCCATCGATCTCGCCCTGCAGCGTCACGAACGCGACGATCGCCTGCCCGGTGTCCTCATCGAACTGGCCGATCACGGCCGCCTCCGCCACGTCCACGTGCGCGACGATCGCCGACTCGACCTCTGCGGTGGAGAGACGGTGCCCGGACACGTTGACGACGTCGTCGATGCGCCCGATCACCCAGAAGCAGCCGTCCCGGTCCACGCGCGCGGCGTCGCCCACGAGGTAGGTCTCACGCCCGAAGCGGCTGAAGTACGTCTCCACGAAGCGCTCGGGCTCCTTGTAGAGGGTGCGCAGCATCGACGGCCACGGCCGCGTGAGCACGAGCAGGCCCTGGCCTTCCTCGATCGGCTCGCCGCCGGCCTCGTCCAGCACCTGCGCGAACACCCCCGGGAACGGCTGCGTGGCGGAGCCTGGCTTGGTGGCGGTGATGCCCGGCAGCGGCGTGATCATGATCGCGCCCGTCTCGGTCTGCCACCAGGTGTCCACGATCGGGCAGCGCTCGCGGCCGATCACCTTGTGGTACCACAGCCACGCCTTCGGGTTGATCGGCTCGCCGACCGAGCCGAGCAGGCGCAGGCTGTCCAGATTGTGGGCGTTCGGCCACTGCGCGCCCCACTTGATGCACGCGCGGATGGCGGTCGGGGCGCAGTAGAGGATGCTCACGCGGTAGCGCTCCACGATCTCCCACCACACGCCCCTGTCGGGGTAGTCGGGCGCGCCCTCCCACATCACCGACGTGGCGCCGTTGCACAGCGGCCCGTAGACGATGTAGGAGTGGCCGGTGATCCAGCCGACGTCGGCGGCGCACCAGTACACGTCTGACTCGTCCTTCAGATCGAACACGTAGCGATGCGTCGCCGAGACGCCGGTCAGGTAGCCGCCGGTGGTGTGCAGGATGCCCTTCGGTTTGGCGGTGGAGCCGGAGGTGTAGAGGATGAACAGCGGGTGCTCGGCGTCGAGCGCCTCTGCCGGGCACGCCGGATCGGCCGCCGCGAGGATCTCGTCGTAGAAGTGGTCACGGCCCTCGCGCATCTGGCAGGGCGTGCCCTTGCTGCGCACCACGACGATCTTCTCGAGGCTGTCGAGGTCCCCCATCACCTCGTCCACGCGGTCCTTCACCGGCGCGGTGCGCCCCTTGCGCGCGGCGCCATCGACCGTGATCAGCACCTTGGCCTGCGAGAACTCCATGCGCTCGCGCACCGCCTCCGCGGAGAAGCCGCCGAAGACGACGTTGTGGGGAGCGCCGATGCGCGCGCACGCGAGCATCGACACCACCACCTCCGGGATCATCGGCAGGTAGATGCCCACGACGTCGCCCCTGGCGACGCCCAGGCCCTTGAGCGCGCTGGCGAAGCGTTCCACCTCGCCCAGCAGCTGCGCGTATGTGATCGCGCGCTCCTCGCCCTCCTCGCCGCGCCAGTGGAACGCCACGCGCTCGCCGCGGCCCGCGATCACGTGACGGTCCAGGCAGTTGTAGGAGGCGTTGAGCGTCCCGCCGACGAACCACTTGTAGAACGGCGGATCGTCGTCGTCGAGCACGCGCGTCCAGCGCTGGAACCAGTCCAGCCGCTCGGCCTGCGCGGCCCACCACGCCTGCGGGTCGCGCGCCGCCTGCTCGTAGACGGCGGGATCGTTCAGCAGCGCGTGCTCGCGGAACGCGGCCGGCGGCTCGAAGCGCTCGACCTCCAGCAGCGACGCCAGCTCCGCGTCGAGCGACGATGCGCCGTCCGGCTCGTCGGCGTCGTCGCTCATCGCTTGCGCCTGCGCTTGCGCGAGGACGCGCCGGCGACCGGCGTGGGCGCCGGCACCGCGGCGGCGCCGGCGCCCGCCGGCGCCGGGCTCGCGCCCTTGGCGGAGGCGGCGGCCCCGGCCGTGCCCCGCCCGGGCCACGGCATCGCCTCACCGGCAGCCCACGCGGGCGGCTCGCCGTTGGGCCATTTGCCCACGTACAGGATGCCCATCATCACCATCCAGAAAGCCGGCACCACCTGCAGCTCTGCGCCGCCGATCGGCAGGAAGATGAGCACGCCGGCGAGGATGCCGAGCATGCCCATCCAGCGCGGCAGCAGGCCCACTCGCAGCGCGCCGGTCATCGCCGCGATCACGCCCGCCGCGAGCGCCAGCCCGGCGAACAGGTCGAGGTAGTCCACGATCACGTTGGCCGTGCCGGTGGTGAGCGCGTGTTCGACCGCGCTGTTGGAGTGGTTGGCGCTGACCGCGAAGTTGTGCGTCTCGATGGCGGCCACCACCTGGTGGCCGACGCTGACCGTGGCGACGGCGATGCCGCCGTACAGCACCAGCGGCAGCGTCGCCGCCCACGTCTCCGGGCGGCGAAAGCGCGTCGCCCGCACGAGCAGCAGCAGCACCAGCGTGAGCGTGGCGACCGCGATCGCCGCGAGCGCGCTGCCGGCGACCAGCGAGAAGGAGTGGTGGCTGATGAATTTGACCTCGTTGGCGCGCGGGCTGACGGCCGGGTTGGCCACGCCCGACAGCGCCGGCGCGAGCCCCTGCACCAGGCCCACGGTCGGCGCCCCGTTGAGCGTCTCCGAGATGATGATCGCGCTGAGCAGGTACAGGAACCCGCCCGCGAACGCCGGCACCGCGAGCCGGTTGCGGCGTGCGGTCTCGGCGGCCACGTACTCGCGGATGTCGCGCGCGCTGGGCATCGACAGGCAGTCTATGATGCCCATATGGAGAGCGGCGGCCTCGGTGATCTGTTCGGCGATCCCGAGGAGCTGCAGCGGCGTCTCGCGGAGTTCGCCGAGCAGATGCAGGGCAACCAGCGGCTGGTGTGGGCCGACAACGCGATCAAGCTCGCCGTGGACATGACCGTGGCGGCGGTCGCGCGCGTGAACGTCCAGGGCAACGCCGAGGCCCAGGCCGAGCAGATCCGCACCGTCATCGCACGCGTGTTCCCAGAGGCGGTAGCGCTCGTGCGCGAGGCCCGCGAGGGGCTTCAGTAGTCCAGCCGGCGCGAAGCGCCGTCATGGACGGAGTCCCAATCAGCCAGCCGGCGCGAAGCGCCGTCATGGACGACTTCGATGTCCCAACCGGCCTGCTCGGCCGCGCGCTCCTGTTCGCGCGAGGCGCGCCCGGCGGACAGCACCTCCTTGAAGGAGCGGAAGCGGAAGATGAAGACGACGGCGCCGAGGCCGATCGCGGCGGTGAAGGCAGCGATGGCGATCTGCTGGCCCACGGAGTAGGCGGCGACGACCGCCGTGGGGGCGCTGTTTGCGAACACCTTCACGAGCAGCGCCTGCTGCACGCCGGCGCCGCCGGGCGTGAAGGGCACGGCGCCGGCCACCTGGCCGACGCCGAACACGAGCAGCACGTTGGTCACCGAGCCGCCGACCCTGAAGGCGTCGAGCAGGAACCAGAAGGCGGTGAAGCGGCAGATCCAAGCGAGCGCCTGCAGGGCGGCGACCTCGCGCAGGTAGCGGCGGCGATCGCTGAGGATCGTCACGCCCTGGCGAACCCTCGCCCAGAAGGCCTTGACGCGCGTGGACAGGACAGCGAACGCGAGCAGCCCCAGGACCGCGAGCGCGGTGACCAGGAACAGCGTCAGGTGGAAGTGCTCGGCCAGGTATGAGATGTCGAAGGAGCTGAGCTTGGAGAAGTCGGGCGGCTTGGGGAAGACGCCCTGCGAGAAGGCGAAGATCAGCACGAGCACGCCGACGCCGGCGTCGAAGATCGACTCCACGAAGAAGGCCGCCGCCACGGTCGGGTAGCGCGAGCCCGGGATCGAGGAGCGCGTCAGGAACAGCTTGATCACGTCGCCGCCGCGCGCCGGCACGACGTTGTTGAAGCCGACCGCGGCGAAGTACGCGCCCCACACGCGCCGCCACTGGAACGTCGCGGCGGGATATGCGGCGCGCAGGCTGTTGAAGAAGGCGCGCGAGCGGATCGTCAGGTTCAGCCCGAAGAACGCGAGCCCGAGCACGAGCGCGGGCCAGTGCACGGCGGCCAGGTCTGCGAGGAACTGGCCGACCGCGTCGAAGAACACGCTGAGGCTGTGCCCGATGGAGGCGGATGCGAGGGCCACGCCTCCAGCCTACGGAGAACTAGCGCAGGCCCACCGCGAGCGCGCCGGCGAGGGCCAGCGGCGCGAGCACCAGCCCCTGGCGCGAGTAGGCAAGCGCTGAGGGCGCGGCGCCGACGGAGCGCGCCGCGCGCCACCACAGCAGCACGGCGAGCGAGCCGGTGACCGCCAGGTTGGGGCCCACGTTCAGCCCCAGCAGCAGCGCGCGCGTGTGCGGATGCGCGCCCGAGGACAGGAGCACGGCCGCTGGCAGGTTGTTGACGGCCACGCTGGCGAACGCGGCGATGAGCGCCGTCAGCGGCGCGTCTGCGGAGCGCACGAGGTCGGCGGGGAAGACGCTGGCGCGGGCGAGCGTGCCGAGCCCCACCGACAGGCCGAACAGGCCCACCAGCGTGGGCAGGCCGAGCCAGGACAGGCTCTCGCGCAGGCCGAGCTCGCCGCGGCGCGCGCGAACGGCGATCAGCGCCAGCCCCACCGCCAGCACGGGCACGGCGGCGTCGGGGAGCGCCACCATCAGCGTCGCCGCCAGCAGGGTCCCCCACAGGCCCAGGCTCGCCCGCGCTCGCCCGGGCGGGTCCTCGCGCCCGGCGGGCGCGGAGCGGTCTTCGCGGCCCAGCCGGCGACGATGGATCAACAGCAGGCCGGCGGCGGTTATCAG
>Ga0335078_10017639_pt1 | contig 10611 bp, 11 predicted proteins | sample Lox_Sample_32_FD_206711 | JGI IMG/M metagenome (GOLD analysis project Ga0335078, IMG submission 206711) | Soil microbial communities from Loxahatchee National Wildlife Refuge, Florida, United States - Lox_Sample_3.2 | ecosystem: Environmental > Terrestrial > Soil > Wetlands | place: USA...
TGTCGTAGAGCGTGCCGGCCTCCATGAGGCCGCGCTCGCGCAACAGCTCCTCGATGCGCTCGACGCCCGAATCGGTCAGGGTCACCGTGCGCTGTTTTTCGTCCTTCTCGTAATCCTCGGGCGCGAGATTGGGGATGAGCTTGTCGACCTGGCGGTAGAGCTCGGAGGAATCCTCGGCCGGCCCCGAGATGATGAGCGGCGTGCGCGCCTCGTCGATCAGGATCGAGTCGACCTCGTCCACGATCGCGAAGTTGAACGGGCGCTGCGTCATTTCCTCGAGCCGGAACTTCATATTGTCGCGGAGATAGTCGAAGCCGAACTCGTTGTTGGTGCCGTAGGTCACGTCGGCGGCGTAGGCGGCGCGCCGCTCGTTGTCGTCGAGGCCGTGGACGATGCAGCCGACCGTGAGGCCGAGGAAGCGGTAGATCTGTCCCATCCACTCGCTGTCGCGCTTGGCCAGATAGTCGTTGACCGTGACGACGTGGACGCCCTTGCCCGCAAGCGCGTTGAGATAGACCGGCAGCGTCGCCACCAGCGTCTTGCCTTCGCCGGTCTTCATCTCGGCGATCATGCCGCGGTGGAGAACGATGCCGCCCATCATCTGCACGTCGAAATGGCGCTGGCCGAGCGTGCGCTTGGCCGCCTCGCGCACCGTAGCGAAGGCGTCGACCAGGAGATCGTCGAGCGACTCGCCGTCCGCGTGGCGCTTCTGCAAAAGCGCGGTGCGGGCGCGGAGATCCTCGTCGGAAAGGGCGGCGAGCTCGGGCTCGGCCGCATTTATGTCATCGACCAGCGGCTTGAGCCCCTTGACGTAACGATCATTCGCGGAGCCGAAAAGCCGCCGGGCGAGGGCGCCGATCATCAATACCTCAAACGATGCGATGGGCCGGCCGTGGCCCAACGACAGATAGGGCTGCTTGCGCCGAGTGTCAATTCGCCCGGACCCGCGCGCCCGCCTGCGGCGATCCGCGCTGGGTCGCCGTGGGGCGAGATACTTTGTTGATGGCATTAAGGAAATTCCTCACCTCCACGCGCTGGCGCGGGCCGCGGACGCGTCATTGTGATGGGGTGGCGGCGCACGAATCGCCGCGGACGCTTGTTCCAGAGGCGGCGATATGCTTTATCTGAGCCGCCCCACGCAAGTCTGAGGATGGTCCATGGTGCCTCGCGCATTAACCGGACTGCTCGCGCTTTGCCTTTGCGCGACACCGGCGTTCGCACAAAAAGCCCCGTCGTCAACGCCAGCGCCGGCCGCGAAGAAGGAGGCGCCGGCCAAGGTGACGCCGGACGCCGCCGACCCGGTGCTCGCCCGCGTCAACGGCGCGGTCATCCATCGCTCGGACCTCGACGCGCTGCGCGCCAACCTGCCGCCGCAAGCGCAGCAGGAAGATCCCAACCAGCTCTATCCCAAGCTGCTCGATCAGCTCATCGCGCTCGACCTCGCGGCCGAGGCGGCGCGCAAGGCCAAGGTGCAGGACCAGCCGCGCGTCAAGCAGGTGCTCGCCCTCAACGAGAACGAACTGCTGGCGAACGCCTATCTCGCCGATATCGCGCGCAAGGACGTGACCGAGGCGAAGCTCAAGGAGCGCTACGACCAATACATCAAGCAGGAAGCGCCGCACGAGGAAGTCCACGCCCGCCACATCCTGGTGCCGACCGAGGACGAGGCCAAGGCGATCATCGAGCAGCTCAAGAAAGGCGCCGATTTCGCCAAGCTCGCGAGCGAAAAGACGACCGACCCCGCGGGCAAGGCCTCGGGCGGCGATCTCGGTTATTTCGGCGAGAAGGACATGGTGCCGGAATTCGCCAAGGCGGCCTTCGCGCTGAAGCCGGGCCAGTTCACCCTGACGCCGGTCAAGACGCAGTTCGGCTGGCACGTCATCAAGGTCGAGGACCGGCGCGAGGCGAAGCCGCCGACCTATGAGGAAGTGGCGCCGCAGATCGCGCGCCAGATGGCGCAGGAAATCGCCGACGCCAAGATCAAGGAACTGGCCAGCGTGGCCAAGATCGAGGTGTTCAACGCCGACGGCACGCCGGCCAAGATCGGCCCGCCGCCCGGCACGCCCGAGGCCGCCGCAAGCCCGGCGCCGGCCGCCCGCGCGGTGCCCGCGGCGGCCGCGGCGCCTCCGCCCGCCGGCCAGCCCGAGCTGGTTCCGCTCCAAAACGGCACGCCGAGCGGGCCGCCGCCGGCATCCGGCCCGCCATCGCTCGCGCCGGCGACGCAGAGCCTCGGCAAGTAGCCGCGGCTGTCCGCGCCATGCCGCCGGTCTCGCCGCTGGCGCCGGAGCGGCTTGCCGAACTGCCGGCGGTCGCGGGCGTACGCCTCGCCGCGGCGCAATGCGGCGTCCGCTATCGCGATCGGCGCGACCTCATGGTGGCGGTGCTCGACGCGCCCGCCGCGGTGGCCGGCGTGCTCACGCGCTCGAAAACGCCGGGCGCGCCGATCGATTGGTGCCGCCAATGCCTGACGCACGGTGAGGCGCGCGCGATCGTGGCGAACTCGGGCAACGCCAATGTCTTCACCGGCCGCGCCGGGCGCGAGGCCTGCGTCATGACCGCGGCGGCGGCCGCCCGGCTTCTCGGCTGCGACCCGCACGCCGTCTTTATCGCCTCGACCGGCGTCATCGGCGAGCGGCTCGACGCCGGCAAGATCGTGGCGGCGCTCCCTGCGGCGATCGAGGCGACCGCCCCGCTCGGCTGGCGCGACGCGGCCGAGGCGATCATGACGACCGACACGTTCCCGAAACTTGCGACCGCGCGCGCCACGATCGACGGCGTTTCCGTCACGATCAACGGCATCGCCAAGGGCTCGGGCATGATCGCGCCCGACATGGCGACGATGCTCGCCTTCCTTTTCACCGATGCCGCCATTCCGGCGCCGGTGCTCCAGGCGCTGCTGCGGCCCGCGGTCGAGCGCTCGTTCAACGCCATAACGGTCGATGGCGACACCTCGACCAGCGACACCGTGCTCCTGGTTGCGACCGGCGCGGCCGGGAACGCGCCGCCCGCGGCGGCGCGGGCGCCGGCGCTGCGCGGCTTCAAGCGCGCGCTCGAAAAAGTCGCGATCGACCTGGCGCAGCAGATCGTGAAGGACGGCGAAGGCGCTGAGAAATTCGTCACCATCGAGGTGAGCGGCGCGGCATCCTCGCGCGCGGCGCGGCGGATCGCGCTTTCGGTCGGCAATTCGCCGCTGGTCAAGACCGCGCTCGCGGCGGGCGACGCCAATTGGGGCCGGATCGTCGCCGCGGTCGGAAAATCCGGCGAGAAGGCCGACCGCGACCGGCTCGCCATCGCGGTGGGCGGCATCACCATCGCCGCAGCCGGCGGGCCGGTGCCGGGCTACGACGAGGCGCCGGTCGCCGCGCACATGAAGGGACGCGACATCAAGATCGCCATCGACCTCGGTATCGGCCGCGGCCGCGCGCGGGTCTGGACATGCGACCTGACGCATCGCTACATCGACATCAACGGCAGCTATCGCAGCTGAAAGGGTCGGGCGATGGCGGATCTCGACGGGCTCTGGACGATCGCGTTCGAGGAGGCGGGCGAATGGCGCTCGGGCGGCATCGTGCTGTTCAGCGAAGGCCGCATCGCCGGTGGCGACAGCCATTATTACTATTACGGGCATTGCAGCGAGCGGAACGGCGCGATCGCCGGCGAGGCGCGCATCATCCTGCACAGCGGCCCGCCAGCGACCGGGTTCGGCGGCAGCCCCGACTTCGTCGTCGTGGTAGAAGCGAACCGGCGCGGCGACATCATCACCGGCCATATCTTCAAGCCGAAGAACGAGCAGGCGAAGCTCAAGCTGCGCTGCGTGCGGCGCGTCAGGGCCGCGGAACTCGCGTGAGCGCGCTGCCGCTCACGGTCGTATGCGCGGCACTGGTCGATGCGAGGGGCCGCGTGCTGCTGGCGCAGCGGCCGCCCGGCAAGTCGATGGCGGGCCTATGGGAATTTCCGGGCGGCAAGATCCAGAGCGGCGAGACGCCGGAACAGGCGTTGGCGCGCGAGCTCGAGGAGGAGCTCGGCGTCGCCGTAGCGGCCGATGCGCTGCGGCCGCTCGTGTTCGCCTCGCACGGCTACGACACGTTCCACGTCGTGCTGCTGCTTTATCTCTGCCAGCGATGGCGCGGCGAGCCGGTGGCGCGCGAAGGCCAGGCTTTCGCCTGGGTCGCGCCGCACCAGCTCGCCACCTTCGCCATGCCGCCCGCGGACGCGCCCCTCGTCGCGGCGCTCCGGCAGGCGCTCGTCAGAGAACCCGACTAAGCGTCAGTGCGAAGCCGACTTCAGCGTAATCCCGGCGATGCCGGCGGCGACGTTGAGGCCGGTGCCGCCCGAGAAGCTCACGGGCTGCAAGGAGATCGTCTTGTCGCTGCCGCCGACCAGCACGTTGGCGCCGACGCCGCCGCCAGCCGTCGCTTCGGCGGTCGCGCCGACATAGGTGCCGGCCAGCGCCCCCTTAGCCACGTCGGTGCTCGGCGCGAGCACGGTCCAGACGATGACCGACGACTGCGTGTAGCCGATATCGACGCCGAACTTGCTGATCGAACCGGTGTAGCGCTCGGTGTTGCTGCCGTTGGTGTAGGTGCACCTCAGGCTCTTGGAGGAGCCGAAGACGAAGCCCCAGCCGCTGGCGACGTCGCAGGTGAGGACGCCGGCCGCGACACCCGACTGGGCGAACGCCGGCGAGGCGCTCAGGGCGGCCGCCGAGAGAACTGAAGCGCAGACCATAACAACGTGTTTTGCCTTCATGGCAATGCTCCACTGTTCGGGTTTCTGGGGAAAAACGCAACCGGCAAGGGATATTAGGGACCGGCGGCGGGAATTTTCAACCTCTGCGGTGGGTCACCTCCCCGCCGCGATCGAGGCGGCGACCCGGTCGCTCAGCTGGCCGAGACACCGGCTCATCGCGGCGACCAGGGCGAACGTCTTGGGCGACGCGACATGCTCGGTGATCTCCGCGGATTCGAGCGGGCCGTCCTTGCCCTCACTCCGTAGCGACCAGCGCGCGTCGAGCACCACCGTGCCGCCCTGATCGACGTCGAACCGGTCGATCGCCACGGCGAGGCTGGTCTCGGTCTCGCCCAGCATCCCGCTCGAGGATTGCACGATCTGCATGTGCGGCAGGCGCTCGCTCAGCTCGCTGACCAGCACGCGCGGGATCATCTCGTCGAGCGGCTCGGCCCAGCGCTCGGTGTCCTCGGTCCTGAGCTCGTACTCGTCGTGATGGCGCACGATCTGCGGCCGGTCGAGGTAATGGGCGACGCTCATGCGGGCGAGCGACACCGAGCCCGCGGGCGCGGCATCCGCCGTGCCCGGCTGCGGCACGAGCGTATAGAGCGACGGGTCGGGCGAGCTGCATTGCTGAAGCGCCGCCAGGGCGAACAGGACGAAGGGAATCTTCCATCTCATGGCAGCAGCCCACCCTTGCCGCGGATCAGCGACTCGGGATGCTCCTCGAGCGAGTCGGCGAGCGCCTTCATCGAGCGCGCCGTATCCTGCAACTGCCGCAGCAGATCGGCAAGGTTGCGCCGCACGTCGGAGTTGTTGCCGTAGCCGGCGTCGGCCGAGGCGAGCAGCTTGTCGAGGTTGTGCAGCGTCTCGTCCGCCTGCGTGAGCGTCGTGTCGGCCGAGCCGAGCACCTTGCGGATCTGCGGCTCGTCCGCGAGCTTGCGGAACGACTGAAGCATGCCGCGGGTGTCGTCGATGACGCCTTCGAGCGGCATTTTCTGCACCCGGTCCATGAGGCTCGACAGCTTCACCAGGAGCCCGTTCGCGGTCGCCTCGATGCTCGCCATGTCGGACGGGACCGACGGCAGCACCGGAATCCGCCCTTCGAACCGGATCTGCGCCGGCGGCGCGTCGGGGAAGAAGTCGAAGGCGACGATGAGCTGGCTCGAGATCAGGCTTTCCGAGCGGAGCTGCGCGCGCAGCCCGTCGGCGACGAACGCGTTCATCGCCCGCATCACGTTGGCGACGCTCGATGCCTGCGTCTGCGCGAGGCCCACCCGCTCGACCCGCTGCGGCTCGAAGGCGACCGTGACCGGAATGCGCACGCGGCTTTCGCGCGGATCGTAGAGCAGGCGGATGTCGGTGACATCGCCGACCTTGATGCCGCGGAACTCCACCGGCGCGCCGACCTCGAGCCCATGCACCGAATCGCTGAACTCGACGATGAACGGCACGCGCTGGGCATAATTGGCCTCGAACGCAGCCTCCTTGTCGGCAAAGAGCGGAAACGGCGTCGTCGGGTCGGCGGCCTTGGTCGTATCGCCGCCCGCCAGCGTATCGAAGCCGATGCCGCCCGAGAGCAGCGCCTGGAGCGATTCCATCTCGAACTTGAAGCCCGAGACGCCGGCCACGATGGTGATGCCGGAATCGTTCCAGAAGCGCGTCGCCGGATGCACGAGCTGATCGTACGGTTTGTAGACGAAGGCGTGGATCTTGAGCGTGCCGCGCACATAGTCGAACTCGTTGCCGAGCACCTCGCCGACCTTGACGCCGTGGAAATAGACCGGCGCGCCGGGGCTCAGGGAGCCGAGCGCGTCGGTTTCGAGAATGTACTCCGTGCCCGGCACGTCCGAGCGCACGACCGGCGGATCCTCGAGCCCGACGTATTCGCGCGCGGGCTCGCCGCCGCCGGGATCCATCTCGATGTACCGGTCGGCGGTGAGCGACGCGATCCCCGACAGGTTGCTCAGGCTGATGCGCGGGCGGAACACCCAGAACCGGGTGTTGCGATTGAGATAGGGAGTGGCGATCCGCTTCATGCTCGCGGTGACGATGACGTGTTTCAGATCCGGGCTCAGCTCGACCTTATCGACGACGCCGATATTGACGTCGTTGCGCTTCACCTGGGTCTGGCCGGCCACGAGCCCTTCGCCGGTGTTGAAGGTGATGGTGATGGTCGGGCCGGTCTGCGACCAGGTCGAATAGGCAAGGTACCCGGCGACCAGGAATGCCACGATCGGGATCGCCCAGATCGGCGAGATGTGCCAGCGGCGGGCATGCAGACGCGGCGACGGCAGGTCTTCGGGGTTCATCGGTTTTGCCCGGCCCTATCCCACATGAGGCGCGGATCGAACATCATCGCCGCGAACATGGTCATGACCACCACCGCGGCGAATGCAACCGCCGCCTTGCCCGGGATGATCGAGGCGATCGTGCCGAGATGCACGAGCGCCACCAGGATCGACATCATGAAGATGTCGATCATCGACCACCGTCCGACCGCGTCGATGAAGCGATAAATCCGCGTCCAGCCCACCAGATGCCCGCCCCAGCCGCGCTGCGTCCGGACGAGGAGCGTGGACAGGCCGAGGATCTTCAAACCCGGCACGAAGATGCTCGCGAAGAAGACGAGGGCGGCGAGCGGGTAATCGTGATTGGCGAACAGCTCTTCGACGCCCGACAGGATGGTGTGGGTCTCCGCCTTGCCGAACGAAACCAGCGAAAGGATCGGGTAAGCGTTGGCCGGGATGTAGAGGATGGCGGCGGTGGCGACGAGGGCCCAGCAGCGCGCGATGCTATTCGGCCTGCGGCGGTGGAGGGTCGCGCCGCAGCGGTAGCAGCGGGCATGGGCCGCGTCGTCCGCCGACATGATGCCGCAGACATGGCAACGCACGAGCTCTGCCTGCGGCCGCGGCGGCGGCGGCGACACGACGCCCTTGCGCTCGATCTCCTCCCATAGATCGTCGTAATCGATCACCGCGTCCATCGCCGCCATGACCAGCATCAGCGCGGCCAGAGCATAGACGGCGACGCCGAGCGTCACCGTCGCCCCCGGCTGGGCCGACATCCGCACATAGGCGACGAAGATGCCGAGCATATAGACCTCCACCATGGCCCACGGATGGAGTTCATCGAGCCAGCGCAGGACCGGGATAATGCGCGGCGGCGGCCGGCGTCGCCGCAGGTGCGACAGCACATAGATGATCGCGCTGAGCTTCATGGCCGGCATCGCCACCGTCATGAGCAGGATGAGCACGGTAAGCGGCCAGTAGCCGTCTCTGTAAAGCGCAATGGCGCCGCTTGCGAGGTTCGCGTTCTGCTCGCGCCCGACCAGGCTGAAGCTCATGAACGGCATGAAATTCGCCACGAGGACGAGAACGAGCCCGGCGATGGCGAGCGCGAGAACACTGTCCTGCGCCGTGTGCGAGCGCAACAGCGCGGCGCAGCGCGGGCAGCGCGCGACGTGGTGCGGCTCGAGCGGCGCCAGCCTAAGGCGCAGCCCGCAATCGTGGCATTCGACGAGGATCGCGTTCACCGGCTGATGGTTTTGAGGCGGGCGATGAAGTCCTCGAACGTGAAGTAGCCTCGATGCGTCACGTCGATATCCTCGAAATGGATGGCGTCGGCGAGGTCGAGCCCGGTCAGGTAGCCCTTGTGGCCGTTGTCGGCACGCTCGAAGAACTCGCGCGAAAGGCCGGTGTCCTCGTAGCGCAGGCGCGGATCCTGCTCGTTCGGACGCGAGCGGAAGTAGAACGCGTCCATCTTGTTGGCCTCGAACTCGACCTTGGTGACCTTGCCATCGTGATTGGCGTCGAGGATGGCGAAGATTTCCTTCGCCTCTTGCAGCGTGTACGCCGACGCCGCGACCGGCAGCAGGATGCTTGCGAACAAAAGCGCCACGAGCGCGCTTCCGAACGGCCGGAACTGCCGCTTCGCGCGACCCATCGCCCCCTCCACACTCTTCCTATTACAGGACTTAGCGTTGTCATAACACGAAAGGGTGGCGTGCGACTAGGGCGCGCGTTTGCGGACGAGGTAGCGCTGCTCGCCGGTCAGGACGAGTTCTCGCTTTTGGTTGTGGATGGTGGCGCCCATGACGATGACGCCGGTGGTGCGCTGCGCGACGAGAGCGGTGATCTCGAGCGCTGGATAGAGCGTGTCGCCGGCAAAGACGGGGCGCAGGAAGCGCGACGACTGCTCGAGGAATCCCACGAGCGAGTGCGCGACCTCGTGCGGAAAGCGCCCGGCGCCGGCGGCGGTGAAGCTCAAGACCTGGAAGCCGTGCGCGAGAAGGCCGGGGTATCCCCGCTCGCGGCAGAATTCGGCGTCGTAGTGGATCGGGTGGTTGTCGGCGGAAACGGTCTGGAAGGCGGCGAAATTGGCCTCGGTCAGGGTGCGCGCGGGCAGCACGTAGCGCTCGCCCACGGCGAAATCCTCGAACCAGCGCTGCGGCGCCGCCAGATGCGCCGCCGGATCGAACGGCTCGGCCATCAGCCGGGCGGCCGGAACTGCTTGGCGAGGGCAAGGCCCTGGTTGAGATAGGCGGAGCCGATCGCGGCGCCGTAGAGCCGGTCGGGCCGCGCCATCATGCGCTCGTAGCGCAGCCACCCGACCGTCTGGCCGTGCTCGAGCATGAACGGCACTTCGTGCGAGCGCACTTCGAGCACTGCCTTGCTCACGCCGCCCGACACGTCCCAGCCGAAGCCGGGGTCGAAGAATCCCGCGTAATGCACGCGGAACTCGCCCACCGCGGTATCGTAGGCGACCATCTCGGCGGCGTAGTCCGGCGGCACGCGCACCGCCTCGCGCGTCATCAGAATGTAGAACTCGTTGGGATCGAGCACGATCGAGCGGTGGCGGCGGAAGTGAATCGGCTCCCAGAATTCGAGCGGGTCGTAGGCCGCCACCTGGTCCACGTCGATGCGATCGGTGTGCTTCTTCGCGCGGTAGCCGATCAGCGCGCCCGGCCCCGCGCCTTCGAGATCGATCGAGACGCCCACCAGCCTCTCGCGGAGATTGGGGCGTTCGTCGTCGCCGAGCACGAGCTGTCCCTGGACGTGCAGACGCTGAATCTCGGTCACCGCGATCTGCGGCGAGCCGCGGCGAAAGCGGATCTGATTGAGGCGCGTGCCGGCGCGCACCACGATCGAGAAGGTGCGCGGCGCGATCTCGACATAAAGCGGCCCCTGATAGCCGCGCTCGACCTGATCGAACGATTCCGAGCGGTCGGCGATGAGCCGCGTCAAGACGTCGAGCCGGCCGGTCGAGCTTTTCGGGTTGGCGAAGCCGGTGATGCCCGAGCTTTGCGACAGCGCGAGCTGCTCCTCGAGCGGCACGACATAGACGCAGCCTTTTTCCAGGACCGCACCGTGCGAGAGGTCAATGGCGTACGCGTCGAGCTGCTCGATGCGGTCGCGCACGCTGGCGCCGCGGCCGGGCAGGAAGCTCGCGCGCACCCGGTAGGCGACCGGCCCGAGGCGCAGATCGATGCTCGCGGGCTGCACCTGATCCGGCAGAATCTCGCGCGACAGCGCCACGATCTCGTGCTCGCGCAGCATGGCGCGGAGCTGCTGATAGGGCAGGATGCCGGTGCGCGGCGCGCCGGGCGGCGCCGGCTCGAGGCCCGCGTCGGTCCCGGGAAACAGCGTATTCGCCTCGGCCATGACGCTCTCCTTCGCTAGAGATGTGGCCCGATGCGGCGCGCCAAAGCAAGCGGCGACGGCACCCATTTCATGCGCCGCTTCCTCCACGCCGCATGGTGGCAAAACACGCGCGGCTGCCGGCCTCGCGAAGCCTGTCCCCGCAATTCACCCGCTGGGCGCAAAAATTCTCCACAGGGCTCAGGGCGCGGTCTTGTCGCCGGCCGGGCGTTCCTCGGTGCCG
>Ga0335078_10017640_pt1 | contig 10611 bp, 12 predicted proteins | sample Lox_Sample_32_FD_206711 | JGI IMG/M metagenome (GOLD analysis project Ga0335078, IMG submission 206711) | Soil microbial communities from Loxahatchee National Wildlife Refuge, Florida, United States - Lox_Sample_3.2 | ecosystem: Environmental > Terrestrial > Soil > Wetlands | place: USA...
TGCGCTGTTGAAGGCGGTGGAAGAGATTCCGGACCTGCTGATCAGCGACTATCGCATGCCGGGGATGGATGGGCGGCAGCTGCTCGAAAAGCTGAAGAGCCGGACGCCGACCGCGGGAATTGCGGTGCTGCTGATGGCGAGCAAGGGAGACATCAGCGAACGGCTGTCGCTGCAGGAAGGGGTCGAGGATCTCATCGAGAAGCCGTTTTTTCTAAAGGAGGCGGTGCGCAGGATCAAGCGTGTGGTCGACCGGATCGCGCTCGAGAAGCTGGCGAAGGATCAGAAGACGGCGGACGGCGTGTTGCGCGGCAGCCTTTCTCAGATGAACGTGATTGACCTGGTACAGTCGCTCGAGATGGGACGAAAGAGCTGCCTGTTGACGATGACGAACGCCGACGATAAGTGCGAGATTTATTTCACGCAGGGGCAGGCGAAGCACGCAACGTACGGCTCGACAGTGGGCGACGAGGCGGTGTTCAAAGTGCTGCGCTGGACAGACGGAAATTTTGAGATCGATTTCACGAAGAGCACGGACAAAGAGACGACTACGCTGAACACGCAAGGCCTGCTGATGGAGGGATTGCGACTGCTGGATGAAGCGCAGCGCGATGCGGCGGAAGTTGGGGCCGAGGGTGGCGCCGAAAGCGATGCCGAGGGCGAGGATGTCTTGCTCGACAGCTGAGGCGGCGATGGCTGAAGGCAGGGGCATGACGGCCGCGGTGGTAACGGTCAGCGATTCCTGCGCGCGCGGCGAAAAGGTCGATCTCTCCGGACCGGCGGTGGCGGAGGCGCTGGAGCGGCGCGGGTTTCGGGTGGCGGGGCGCGCGCTGGTGGCGGACGAGCGCGGCTTAATCCAGGAAAAACTGATTGAGTTGTGCGGTGCGGCGCGCCTGGTGGTGACGACCGGGGGGACCGGTATTGCTGCGCGCGATGTAACGCCGGAAGCTACGCGCGCGGTGTGCGAGCGCGTGATCGAAGGGATCGCGGAAATGATGCGGGCCTCGGGAATCGTGAAGACACGATTTGCGGCGTTGAGCCGGGCGGTTTGCGGGGTTCGTGGGACGAGCCTGATTTTGAATCTGCCGGGGAGTCCGGCGGGAGCGGTGGAATCTCTGGAGGCGGTGCTCGACGTGCTGCCGCATGCGCTGGAGTTGATTGCGGGGAGGACGGGGCATGGGTAGAGCGTCCCTGGTCCTTCGGGGTCCGTCGTTCGCTATTCGTCCTGGGCACGGGTTCTGATCTACCTGCGATCCCCGTGCACCCCGTTCTTAGCGATCAGCGAATAGCGAACAACTAATCGCGAATGGCGAAGGGCGGGTTGCTATCGCGTACACTATTTTGTTCCTGACTGAGCCCGCTTCCATTGAACAAGGTCAAACATTTTCTTCAGCGGTATGCGGAGTGGATTCGTCATGCGCTGGCTCCGCTGGGGCCCTGGGGGATGCTGGCGTTTGCCGCGGTGGATGGATCGTTTCTAGGAATGCCGCTCGATGCGATCTTCTGCGGCTACGTGTATGGCGACCGGTCGAGGTTCCTCCTGTATGTGGTGCTCGCGTCGCTGGGATCGGCGCTGGGAAGCACCGTCTGGTATGTGATCGGGTATACAGGCGGCGAGGTGCTGCTGCGGAAGAGGATGACTCCGGCAAAGTTCGAGAAAATTCATGCCTCGTTTGAGAAGCATGAATTCTGGGCGCTGATGTTTCCTGCGATGCTGCCGCCGCCGACTCCTTTCAAGATTGTAGTGCTGGCGGCAGCCGGGTTCGAGATGAACTTCGGGCATTTTCTGCTGGCAATTTTTGCGGGGCGGTTTGTGCGCTTTCTGATCGAGGCGCTGCTGACGCTGTGGTTCGGGCCGGAGATCGTTACGCTAACCGCGAATCTGTTCGCGCATCATTATTGGGGAGTCTTGATTGCGGCGGTGATGGTTGCGCTGGCATGGGTAGCGTGGAAGCGGGTGGGCCGGAGGCGAGGAATACGGCACGCGGCGTGAGATTGGGACACCTTAAGGGCCGCTCTGCCACGGTAATGCAAGCATGTGTGACTTTTCTGCAGCCGGTAAAGCGATGCCCCGATACGACAGACTTTTTCAGGGATCAGGCTGCGGTCGCGTCGTGCGTCCCTTCCGAGTGCATGAGGGAGGCGGCGAGCGCGGGCAGACCGAAGATGGCAGCGGCGAAGAGCAGGTCGCCGGTCACGGTGTGGCGGAAGAACGGGATGCCAGCGGCGTAGCAGGTCATCAGTCCGGAGAAAGTCTTCGGGTAGGTCGGCCAGTAGGCCCAGACGCCAAAATTACTGACAATAAAAAATGAGACGGACGCGACGAGAGCGGCTCCGCCGACGCGCAGCCAGTCTTTTGCTTCGCGGAGGCCAGTGTTCTCGCGCAGGGTGATGCCCAGCCAGAGAATGGCCGCGTACCAGACCCAGGAGATGTATTGGTCCCAGGTGAACTGGTAGGCGTAGACGAACTTGTTGAGCGCGAGGTCGGAAACGGCTAGCAGGGCGAATGGGATCCAAAGCTGGCGGCGGGATTTTCCTTCTCCGTGGCGCGCGCCGAAATAGAGGAGGGCGGCGGCTACGGGAGTGAAGTTCCAGGGATGGGGCATGAACGGCATGCGCGTCGCAACCGCGAAAATGACGAATAGGTATGCCAGCATGATCACCTCACAAGGTCGACACTAGGATTGTGGCGCGCGAGGCGGGAGTTGGTCAAGGCTGGGGTGACGGCGGTAGCGGTCTTTCGACTCTGCCAGAAGTTCACTTTGTGAAGTTTCTCGCTCCGCTCAAGATGACAGCAGGGAGGCGTTTTCATTTGTTTCCGTCGTTTCCGCGCGTTCCCATCTGCTGGCTTACTACTTTCAGGTCTTGCGTTAGGAGCACGCTGGCTCCAAGTGGGGCTTTTGCGCCTTGGCCGGGGTACATATAACGCAAATCGCGGAAGCGGACGCGCCAGGCGGCGTGATTGTTGGTTATGCCGGGATCGAGTTGTTCGGCTTCAACAAATGGATATTGGGCCCAGCTCAGGTAGACCTGGCCGAGATAGGTTTGCTTGGCGGCCGTGGTGACTGGAGTTTCTTCGGGCTTGTAGCGGATTTGCATTGCAGCTTGGGAATCGATTGCCGGGGTGAGGGAGTTGACGTCCATGGAGGCGAAGAAGGCGGGGGTTTCGGCCACGGCGTACCAGCGAAAAGGATTGGTCGGGTACGAGTAGGCGGAGATGCGGAGGGCATCGACGCCGAGGTAGTTTCTGGCCTCGAGCACGGCGAGGGCGCGACGATGTTGGTAGTCACGCAACCCCCAGAGCGCACAGACGGCGAGGAGAGCGAGCGAGGCGGCGACTCGGCCGGGTGGAAGTTTGTCTGGAGTGCGGCGGGAACTAATTTCCCCATTAATGAGCGAAAACAGCGAGGGCACGATAAGGCCGAGAATCAAGACGACGAATATGACAGGTTCGTAGATGTAGACGATGTCCCAGGAGTACCAGCGTTCGGAGAACGGCCAGAACGGACGTATGCCGTAGCTGTTGGTGTAGTCGAGGAGGATGTGGCTGAGGCCGGCGAGGCAGGCATAGATGAAAAGCAGACCCCAGCGGGGCGGGAGATTTGGGTCACGAGTTTTGCGGCCGCGCAACCGCCAGATTCCGTAGACAAAGGCGACGACAGCCGCGGCGACGATCGGGACGCCGAGGAAAGAATGCGTGAAACCGCGATGGTGATTGAGGGCGAAGGCGGATCCGCCGAAGCGGCTGAAGACGTCGAGATCGGGGGCTTCGGCGGCAAGGGTGAGGGTGGCGGTAGCGAGCGCGGTTTTACGGTTCAGGCCGGCGCGGCCGAGGTTGGCGCCAAACAGGAAATGGGTGATGGGTTCCAAGGGAAGAGTTTAGACGAGATAAACCCTAATGCAGAAGCCGGAAGTCAGATTGCAGAAGTAGGATCGGGTCGGAGGTCAGAGGTGACCAACTTGTTTGCGAGCGAAGTTGCGATTTAGGGGACATACAGGCTGGGCCGATCTGTGCATCAAAAGGACGATCGCAGGAGCGGACATCGATGAGTGGACAGGAAGCGGATGGGAAGGTGGGAGGGGAGTTGCTGAAGGAGTTGTTTTCGGCTTTTGAAGACCTGGAGGCGCAGAGCGCGGGCATCTTGCAGTTTTTGAAAGACAAAGGTCTGGCGAGCGATGACGAGTTGGCGCCTTACCTGGAGGCTGCGGCCGGGGCCAGCGAGGTCCGGTGGCGGGCGGCGCGGCTCAGGATGGATGTGCTGCTGGAGGCTGCGATTCAGGAGGCGGAAGAAGAGTTCGCGCGGAAGATGGAAGAACGGGTTCAGGCGCGAAACAAATTGGATGCGCAAGAGAAAGAGGGAAGGCTCGCGGCACGGGACAAGGCTGCGAAAGGTAAAGACGTAGAAGGTTCCGAGGCGAGCGGTCGTAAGGGAGATACGGACGAGGGAGGCCAGGCGCCGAGTGCAGTGCCGACTGAGCATGCGGCGAAGGGCACGAAGGAGGCATTGGGAAACAAGAAAGCAGAATCGGGAACTCACGATGAAGTCCCGTCGCCCAAGGCGGGACCGGAGCCGGACAACAAGCGATCCGGGGCTGCGGAAAAAGACACGAATCGAGATGCCGCATGAGCAGCTCAACAGTAAAGATTGGCATCTTGCGAGATCCGCCGCGGGTAAAATGTCCTGCTTTAAATGCCGAGAAGGAGGTCAAGCCTGGCTGCGGCGGCGAACGCCCGGAAATCGGCGTCTCGCGTTATCAGGGGAACGCCACGATCCACGCAACTTTGGGCTATTAGGGCGTCGCCGAGTCGTGCCTTGCGATGCTTCGCCAGTACTCTTGCCCGCAGAAGGCCAGCTCGTTGCCAGTAGCCGGGCTCAAGGTCGATCATCGGTACATCGGCGAGAGCTTCGGCGACCTCGGAAGAAAGCTTGGGATCGCTGAGCAGCTCAGTAAGTACCGCTGGGATCATTACTACTTGACGGTCTTCCAATGCGCGATCGAGCAGTGAGGTATCGTCGCCGGAGTCGTTTTGCAGGAAAGCAATCCACGTACTGGTATCGGCTGCGATCATCGATCGGCTTTTAAATCGGCGAGCGCCCGCGAGAAACGAACCTTGCCCCGGAAGCGGCGAAGCCGGGCATAGGTCTCCGATGCGGCTACCAGTTTTAGCCCCACACGAATCGTTTGCGTGATGCCTGCGCCGCTGGCTCGCTGAGCCTTTTCGAGAAGGTCGACCGGTATTTCAACGGTGATCTTGCGGGCTGTTTCCATACAACGGATCATACCATACACAGCACCAGCATCCTATATGGTATCTACGGATTACGTTCCCGGCCCGGGGACGACCAGGGACAAGGCGTCCGGCACAACTGACATATGGGCTGGGAGGCGACCCAGTAGCTCGCCGTCGGCCTCGACGTAGACGCGTTCCGTGGAATTGCCCGGCTCAGGCAAGCGGCAGCCGATCTCCGAGCAACTCACCAAGTCGATTCCCGGTATTTTGCGCCGCCATCCGAGCAGCGCGCCGGCCACATATTGCAGATAGGCGTTGCGGCTGTCGGTATGGCACATCACGGTGCGCAGGTCGGGCCGGTCGAGGTGAGCTCCGGGGACGAGTTCACGCAGAATGTTTCCGAAGAAGCGGATGCGGACGGAGAGAAGTTCGGTGAGGAGGGCGGTTTGTTTGTGGCCGCTGCCATTGGAGTATTCGGCCTCGAAACGACGCATGCGATAGGACGCCCAAAGTTGCCATGCTTTTAGATAGTAGGCGGCCATGCCGGAGCGATTCTTGAGGTCAGCGGTGAGTTTGTAAAAGAGATGGGCGTCGACGCCGATTCCGGCGGCAACCGCGAAATAGCGGGCGGCATGTTTGCCGTGGAAGTCTTCATACTCGACGCGGCCGAGGGGAATGCGGCGAACGGAGCCATTGAGGGCGGCGCGGGCGGCTTCGCTGGGGCGAAACGGAAGTCCGAGATCATGGGCGAGGGCGTTGGCGGTGCCGAAGGGCAGGATGGCGAGTGCGACGGGCGTTCCGGCCAGGCCCTGGATTACGTCGTGGATGGTGCCGTCGCCGCCGCAGGCGAAGACGGTGTCGCTGCCGGCGGCGACCGCGTAACGCGCGTGGATAGTGGCTTCCTGGCTGGAGCGGCAGATGGTGAGATTGGTGTGCACGCCGGCCGATTGGATGATGCCAATGGCGATGTCAAGTTCCCGGTCGCGGCGCTTGCCCTTGCGGCCGGAATTCGGATTAAAAAGGATGGTGGCTTGGCGCATGCAGCCTGTCTCGCGTTCTGCCAGTTTAACGTACGGGTAATATTGGCTTTGTGGCAGTCATGTTAAAAGCGGGGACGTGCCGAATCGATAACCGGCTCACGGAATGATGATTCGCTTTTCATTCGCTTCATGCTAAACTGACCGAAATAGATGTGACAGGCAACACTTTTAGCTCCAGCCCGCGGGTGTAGGCTACGCGGATGTAGGCTACCAAGACAGCGACCCGCAATTCAGAATTGAAAATCAGGAGCAGCCATCATGGCCGAAAGCAGGACAGACGAGCGCAGCAAGGCAATTGAACTGGCATTTTCACAGATAGAAAAACAGTTTGGCAAGGGTTCGATCATGCGGTTGGGGTCGAAGGAGGCGATCGTTCCGATCTCGGTGATTTCGACGGGAGCGATTTCTTTCGATGCCGCGCTGGGGGTGGGCGGAGTGCCGCGCGGGCGCGTGATTGAGATTTTCGGGCCGGAGTCGTCGGGCAAAACGACCATTGCGCTGCAGGTGATTGCCGAAGCGCAACGGGCCGGGGGCATGGCGGCGTTTGTCGATGCCGAGCATGCGCTCGATCCGGGCTACGCGAAGAAGCTGGGCGTTGACGTGGACAACCTGCTGGTTTCGCAGCCGGACTATGGCGAGCAGGCGCTGGAAATTACGGAAGCGCTGGTGCGCTCGAATGCAATCGATGTGCTGGTGGTGGACTCGGTGGCGGCGCTTGTGCCGAAGGCCGAACTCGATGGCGAGATGGGCGACAGCCACATGGGTCTGCAGGCACGGCTGATGTCGCAGGCGCTGCGCAAGCTGACGGGTACGGTCTCGAAGTCGCGGACCTGCCTGATTTTCATCAACCAGATTCGCGAGAAGATCGGCGTGATGTTTGGAAACCCGGAGACGACGACGGGGGGGCGCGCACTGAAGTTTTATTCGTCGGTGAGGATCGATATCCGGCGGATTGCGGCCATCAAGGAAGGCGACCTGGTGACCGGATCGCGCACGCGGGTGAAGGTGGTGAAGAACAAGGTGGCGGCGCCGTTCCGGGAAGCGGAGTTTGACATTCTTTATGGCGAGGGCATTTCACGCGAGGGAGATCTGCTCGACCTGGCGGTGAATAACAACATTGTGGAGAAGTCCGGTTCGTGGTTCAGCTATAAGGGCGAGCGAATTGGGCAGGGACGGGAAAATGCGCGGGCGTTCCTGAAAGAGAATAAAGACACCCTGGTGAAGCTGGATGCCGAGGTGCGGAAGGCGCTGGGACTGGTGGCGGCGGTAGCGCCGGTGCCGGCACAGGCGGCTACGGCGCCTGCGGGGAAAGTGGCAACGATGCCTGGGGCGGAGGCGGGGAAGGTGCCGGCAGCGCGAAGATAAGAATTGGCGCCCTTCTGTAGTAGACTCGTCCCGCTATGGCAAGCGAGCAGTCTCGTCCAGCCGGGCAGGGGCGAATTGAGCTCAAAAACCCGCCCATTCTTTTTGCAAAGACTCAAAAGGTTATCGCCCAGATTGAAGCTCGTCTGGGCGAACGTTTCGTTGCGTATTGGAATTCCCCGGATGGATCCATTTGCGACAACGACGTAGTCGGGCTCTTCGGCATCCTGCGCAGCCTGGGCAAGGTCGGCAAGGCTTCTCTCTTCATAAAATCTGCCGGCGGGTCTGGCCAGTCCTCCCTACGCATGGTGAACTTGTTGCGCCAGTTTGTAAGCCGGCTGACGGCGCTGGTCCCTCTGGACTGCGCTTCAGCTGCGACCATGCTCGCACTAGGGGCGGACAAGATTCTGATGGGTCCGCTGGCACATCTTTCGGCAGTTGATACATCGCTCACTCATGACTTGTCTCCAATCGATCGAGACAACGACCGCGTTCGGGTGAGCCAAGATGAACTTCATCGCGTGGTGCGGCTGTGGCGCGAGCAACCGAAGCAGACGGACACCAACGCCTATCAAGCGCTATTTCAATATGTCCATCCACTGGTAATCGGGGCGGTGGATCGGTCGAGCGCACTATCGACGAAGCTTTGTCTTGAGATCCTCTCGTATCACACGAAAGACAGGCGCAGGGCCAAGAAGATCAGCGACACCTTGAATTCGGGTTACCCGTCCCACAGCTATCCCATCACGTTGAGGGAGGCAAAACGTATCGGGCTGCACGCCGAGCCTCTGCAGAATGACGTGAATCAACTGCTCTTTGAACTCAACGAAATCTACGCCGAGGTGGGCCAGCGTGCGTCCACGGACTTTGATGAACGAAATTCTCATGACAACAGTATCCTGAACATTATTGAGGGGAAAGGCTTGCAGATCTTCTTTCAGAACGACAAAGACTGGCACTATCGTTCCGAGGAACGACGATGGGTTACGCTCAATTTCAAGAGTTCCTGGCGTAAAGCGGAATTCATCGGTGGAAAGCAAGTGGTATCGGTATTTCATATCCGCTAGCCTGCGGGATCTTGCCTGCCAGGGCACGTGAATCGTTGCATTGCCATCCGCCGCTGCGCCCGCATACAATCGAGGCTCCATCGAGGGATCGCTTGAAGCGCGTGGCCATTTATCCCGGGTCGTTCGATCCTCCTACCAACGGACATCTTGATTTAATCGAGCGCGGCAGCAAGATTTTTGACGAGCTGATCGTGGCTATCCTGCGCAATCCAGAAAAAGATCCGCTGTTCAGCGTGAACGAACGGCGACAGATGCTGGAGTCGATGACGGCGGGCTTCGAGAACGTTTCGGTCGATACCTTTCATGGGCTGACGGTGGACTACGCGTTGCGGGTCGAGGCGCAGGCGATTCTGCGCGGGATTCGAGCGATCAGCGATTATGAGTATGAGTTGCAGATGGCGCTGATGAACCGCAAGCTGCAGCCCGGTCTGGAGACAGTGTTCATGATGCCGGCAGCGAAGTATTCGTATCTGAGTTCGCGGCTGGTGCGCGAAGTGGCGCAGCTGGGCGGGCCGGTTGAGTGCCTGGTGCCGGAGCTTGTGGTGCGGAAGTTGCGTGAGAAAATGGATGTGGCGAACAAGTTCAGCAACGCCGACGCGGGCGTGAGTGAACCGGAAGCACGGGCGGCAGATCGCGCCGCAGCGGAACGGAAAATCAAGTCGAGGAAAAAGAAATCATGAGCACAGCATTCAGCGCCATGACGCGTCCCATCCAACTGGCGGAGCGCATCAACCGGATCGAACCTTCGGCGACGATGGCCGCGGTGGCGGAAGCGGACAAGCTGCGACAGCAGGGGATCGACGTGGTGGACGCAACGGCTGGGGAGCCGCATTTTTCGACGCCCGAGCACATTAAAGAGGCGGCGATCGCAGCAATTCGGGGGAATTTTTCGCGTTACACGCCGGTGGGCGGGACGGCGGAATTGAAGGACGCGATCCTGAAACGGCACGCTGCCGATTTCGGCTCGGCTTACAAGCGCGAGGAGACGTGCGCGTCGGTGGGCGGCAAACATGCGCTGTTCAACGCCATCTCGGTGCTGGTCGATCATGGGGACGAAGTGATACTTCCGGTGCCCTACTGGGTTTCATTCAAGGACATGGTGAATTACGCCGGCGGCAAGTGCGTGCTGCTGAAGGCGGATGAAGGGCAGGGCTTCCGGGTGACGGCGTTGATGGTGGCGCGGCTGGTTACGCCGAAGACGAAACTTATCATTTTGAATTCGCCGTCGAATCCCTCGGGCGCGGTGATGAGTCCGGAGGACATGACGGAGGTGGTGAGGCTGGCGCACGAACGCGGCATCTGGGTGATTTCAGATGAGTGCTACGTGTATCTCAATTACACGGGCGAGAATTTCTCTGTAGGCGAGCTGAACGACTATCGCGACCAGTTTCTGGTGGTGGGATCGCTTTCGAAGACGTATGCGATGACGGGATGGCGGCTGGGGTATACGCTCGGCCCGGCGGCGGTGATTGGCGCGATGCAGAAGCTGCAGAGCCAGTCGACGTCGAACCCGACTTCGATTGTGCAGAAGGCGGCGGTGGCGGCTTTGTCGGGTTCGCAGCAGTGTGTGGCTGAGATGCGGGAGGAATACATCCGGCTGCGGGACCACCTTGTGGCGGGGCTGCAGGCGATACCGGGAATCAAGTGCCAGATGCCCGAAGGGGCGTTTTACGCATATCCGAATGTGTCGGCGTTCTTCGGGAAGGGCGGGGTCAAGTGCGGGGCCGATGTAGCACATGGACTCCTGCACAAAGCGCATGTCGCGACGGTGGCGGGGGAAGGATTTGGGACAACGGAGCATGTGCGGTTCTCGTATGCGACATCGATGGAGAATATCGATAAGGCGCTGGAGCGGATAAAAGGATACTTGGGCTCGTTGTAACTGCAGCCGTTTTGGGGCCGGCAAGCATGC
>Ga0335078_10017641_pt1 | contig 10611 bp, 5 predicted proteins | sample Lox_Sample_32_FD_206711 | JGI IMG/M metagenome (GOLD analysis project Ga0335078, IMG submission 206711) | Soil microbial communities from Loxahatchee National Wildlife Refuge, Florida, United States - Lox_Sample_3.2 | ecosystem: Environmental > Terrestrial > Soil > Wetlands | place: USA: Florida...
GGCTGCGGCCAGGATCGCTTCACGGATGGCATGGGCGGTGCCATCTCCGCAGAGTGGATCGAACGCCATCGCAGCTGTACCGCAGGCGAGCCAATTCTCGCCGGAAAGTGGTGAAATGATCCGTGGATAGGCTGGAAATTGTCCGGCGGCAGCGTTGGCGTGGGCGATTTGAGGCGCGACCACGCGACTTGCCGAAAGAAGCGCCGCCGGATCGCTTCCGACGGCAAGCAACCAGGCGCAGCGTGGCGCGTTGGGGATCAGAAAAAGCCATCCATTTTCGAGCGATTCGATCCAACACGTGCTCGGCTCTGAGTCTTCTTTCAGGCTGACCGGGAGAGCGGACGCGATTCTGGAACCGAAGCGATGTTCTTCCGACGGTGAAGGGAGGGGACGCGAAGCGTAGATCGTCCAGTCCGGCGTTGACGCGGTGTCGGCGGCGACAAGTGGGCTGAGGTTGCCGAGCAAAGCCTCCTCGGACACCACCACGGCGGAATGGTCGACGGCGACGGGGTTTGCGCTCGGGCCCCAGGCGACAACACGTTTTTGTATTGGAGATGCGTCGCGGAAAAGATCTGGTCTACCGAAAATGTCACGGATGAGCGCGAGCGCGCGATGGTTCAGCATGATCACCGGGAGGCGGGGACGATCGACGCGTTGGAGAGCGACTGGTATGCCAGCCTGGCGGAGCAGATGCGCACAGGAATATGCCGCGACGCCATCGCCGCGGATGAGAACGCTCGACATGAGGATGGGCCGGGATGGTCCATCCCGATTCTAGCAGGCAAAAGAAAAACGGCCCGGCGAGAACCGAGCCGCTTTCAGAGAACTACGATCTAACCGCGTCTTCTAGAAGTGAACGCGCAGGCCGATCTGGATAATGCGAGTGTAATTGGCCGAAGCGCCGGCACCGCCGAGCGTCAGCGGATTGTATTGACCGCTCAGCACACCGAACCCAGCGGGATTCTGAAGGCTGATACCCCCTGTGTAACCCGAGCCATCATACCATTGCATATGGTTGAACACATTGAATGCTTGAACGAATAATTGGGCGCCGATCCGTTCGGTGAACCGCGTGTCTTTGGTGACGCCAAGGTCCATATTCCACCGCGGGAGGCCCCGCAAGATTCCAGAACCGCCCGTTCGCTGGTCGATGCCGAGAAGGAACGGCCGGAATTCACTGTATACCTGGGCGGGGTTTGCGAACAGGTTCGCACCCGTTCCTCCGTTGACGCCGAGGCCGTTGGTCGCAATGTTACCGCTGGCTCCGACACCTTGACGCACGTTGATGGGGATCGAACTGGCGGCAATTCCAAGCGGTATCGCAGTGGCACTCAGGTCACCCTCCCAGGCCTGACCTTGTTCCTGGTAGGACCCCGTATTGATGTTGAGCGGGAGGCCAGACCCAGCGGAGAAAACCGGAGAGATGGTCCAGCCGCTGATGAAGCGGCTCAGGATGGGATTCACATCGCTGCCCCAGGACTTTCCTTTGCCGAACGGCAACTGATACGAACCCAGCAGATTGAACGTGTACTTCCGATCGAAAAGCTGCGGACCATAGTCCGAGTAAAGGTGGAAGGGATTGCCGGCGTTGTCCAACGTGTAGGACTGGCCGGTGGTGATGATGCCCAAGGCATGACTGTAGGTGAAGTTCGCATTCAGCGTCAATCCTTGGGAATAGCGCTTCTGCAACGAGACCACCAAGGCCTGATAGTTGGAGAATCCGTCTGAGGTGTAGGAGTAGCAGTAGAAACATTGGGTCGTGGAAGTGAGAGCAGGCCCGAATGCCGTCCAACTGGTGTCGAGATCGCTCCACAACGTGGTTACTGACTGTGTGAGGATTTGGCCTGCCTGGGTGTTCGCTACGGCAGCCGTGCAACTGGAATAGCCTTTGCAGAAGCTACTCCCAGCCAGGGCCGTCTCAAAGAACGGTTGCGGCGTGAAGTTCTTGGCGCCGGCCGCGAGCGCGTAATAGAGGTAGTCATACGCTTGCGCGAAGGTCTGGCCTTTGAGCTTCATCATATACGGCACGTTACCGTAATCGAGGCCTTGATACAGATTCGCCGCCCAGTTCCCTACGTAGCCGACCTCCACAATCATGTTGCCTTTCAACTGCCGCTGGATGGTGACGTCGACCGAGTCTGTACGGGCAGGCTTCCAGTTCGGGTCGAGAGAGGTGACGAGTGTCGCATAAGGGGCGTTCACGCCGGGCGTAACTGGAATCGGGAGGGTCGGGGTGATGGCACCCACCGGCGCGTTTGCACCGTCGACGCCGATGCGGAAAGCATTAGCCGGGGTTACCTGACCGGTGCCGGTGCACTGTCCGGCCATGTTTGGATTCTGGCAACCCACGGGCTGCAAGAACCCATCGCCTAGCACTGAGCTGGAAATCAGACCCGCTGCCAGACTATGCGAGAAAAACCGGCCGTACCCCGCTCGGAATACGGTGGCTTTATCGCCCAGGATCTTCTCTAGCCAACCGCCCTTTGCTTCCGGGTTCCAGGCCACGGAAGCGCGAGGCGAGATCTCACCGTAGAAGGGACTGTATGGATACTTGTTACCCGGTGAGAGATCGCGCACAGGAGTATATCCGATTGTCGGGTTGTAGACCTGTCCGTTTGCGGCAGCTAGCTGCACGTTTTGGAGGTACTGGTTGGTTTCGAGTGACTGACCCGTGGCAGTTGTCGGGACGACCTGCTCGCCATTGATATCGTAGGGCGGCATTTGCGTGGTCCAATTCAGGCCGAGGCTGATAGTGATATTGGGTCTTACCTTCCATGAATCGTTGATGAACAGGCTGTAGGTGTCGTCAAGAACAAACGAGCGAAGCGGCGTACCGAGCGGATTCGCCGTGAGATTGTTGCCGTATCGCGTAGCGACCACACTGGTCTGGTCGACGATGCCCGCGATTTCGGAATAAAACTGGTTCCATGATCCTTGTTCTGAGGAGGGCAGGCAGTTTGACGTCACGCTGCCAGCACACGGAATCGGCTGGAAAGCCGGCGTGAAATTAACGCCGCTGTTGTTCACGTCTTCCACCAATTGCGTCAGGCCGCCGACCACGTTGTCATAGCGGTCGAAGTGCCAATATTCATGAAGGATCTCCCCGCCGAACTGGAAGAGGTGGGTACCCTTGAGCCAACTGATGGTATCGCGATAGTCAAAGTCGTGACCCACCCAAAGGCGGTTGCGAGCGTCCTGGGTGTCGACGTTAATTGGTATCAGGGCCTGGGTAGATTCACCGCCGATTTCTAGTGCTCCTGCGAGGCCGGGGAGCTGGGGCTCAGCGCCGGCACGCAAGTACTGCCATTGGTTCCGCGTATAGCTGAAATGGAACTCGTTGGTGAGGTTGGGCGTCAGCGTGCCTGTGATCCCGGCTACTAAGTATCTGGGGTTCACCGGGAAAGAGGAGGCAGTAGCCGGGTTGCCGAGCGTATCGCCCGGTAGGAAGCCGCCGATATCTACCTGGTTGGTAGTCGGATCGTCCTCTCTGAAATAGCGGTAGCTGCTAAAAAATCGCCATTTGGAACCGAAATCGTGGTCCAAGCGAACCACTCCGAAGTCGGTGGCCAACGGGTATGACAGAGACGAGAGATAACCACAGGTGTTGAGTGTGTCACCGTCGCCGAAGAGCGTGTTGCAATGCGGCAGGTATTTGTTCCACATTGCGCTTACGGTCGGGCTCAGGCCGAGACCGCGCGGATCGCAAGGCACGCCGCCAGCGGCGCCGCACGCGGTCGAAGTGGCTAAGTTGTACGACACGACATTACCGTTTGCGTCGCGCTCCTTGATGATCCCTTCCCGAAGGGAGTCAGAGGGAACGGTCCTCTCATAAGGCCCAGAGCGCGGATATCGCTCGCCTTCGTAGTTAGTGTAGAAGTACGTCCTACCGCCCCAGAACGAGGGCCCTATCGGACCGCCAATAGCGCCGCCAAACCTGTTGTAGTGAGACTTCGGCTTGCCCTGACCCGTAAAGTTGTTGAACCAGTCGTTCGAGGAGAGCACATCGGACTGGAAGAAGTCATAAGCTGCGCCGTGGAACTGGTTGGTGCCGCGCTTGGTGTTCAACAGCATCTGGCCGCCATTCGACATATTAAAGTCGGCGGTCATATTGTTGGTGTTGATGCGGACTTCCTCAACGCTTTCCATTGGCGTCGGAATTACGGCTGAACGGCTGCCGACGTATGTTCCGTTGTCGCCGTCGAAATCGCTGGTGGCGTTGCCGCCGTCCAGAAGGTAAGTGTTCTGATCGGACATATTGCCTGCCACCTGGCCGCTGGTGACGTTACCTTCGGCACCCATCGTGGGCGCGACGGTGGGCTGAAGGAACAGAAATCCCGCAGCATCGCGGTTGATGACCGGTAGCTCCATCATGCCCTGACTCTGGATGGTTTGGCCCATGGTGGAGTTCAGGGTCTCCAATTCCGCGCCCGCCGTGGTTTTCACTTCCACTACTTCGGTGATCTGCCCGACTTCGAGAGTCACATTGACCGTGGCGGTGCCTCCTACCAGCACCTCCTGCGCCTTAACCTCAGCCTTGCTGAAGCCGGTCTTAGTGACGGTAATGCTGTACTTGCCGGCCACGACGTTGTTGAAGATGTACAGGCCGGCAGCGTTGGTCTGCGTGTTGATCGAGATACCAGTGCTGGTATCGGTGAGCGTGACGTCGGCTCCCGAGATTACGGCGCCGCTACTGTCAGCCACTCGACCGGTGACGGTTGAAGAACCCGAAGTGCCCTGCCCGAAGAGCAGAGCGGTTGAAAGCAGAAGGCAGAAAACACAAAGCAGGCACAGCCAAAGCTTCGTCATATGTCCCTTTCCCCACTAACAAAATTAACCAACAGCCAAGTTTGGGTCATTTTACCCAATGTGCTTTGGGATGTCAATGATTTTGAGAAGGATAGCCTGTGGACAGTAGAGGCTGGGTTCAATCCGTCAAATGGAAGATGTTATGTTCTTATCGTTGTGTTGGTTACAATTTTGCATAGATCACTACATAGCTTTACGCCAGTGGAGGTCGATTCTAGCAGGCAAAAAAAATGCGGCCCGGAAGAACCGAGCCGCATTCTTGAGAGACTGCGATGGCTTTAGAAAGTAATGTGGGCGAACAGTTGTACAACTCTGGAGTTGCTGCTGTAGAACTGAGTGAAATTCCCGAACAAGGGATCGCTGGGAACCAGATCGTTGCGCGCGCCGGTAAACCCGTTCACGCCAACATCATCCACCGAACCACCGGTCCACTGCGGATGATTGAAAGCGTTATAGGCTTGTACGCCGATATCGAACGCCCACCGCTCCGTGAAGTTAAATCGCTTCTTCAGACTGAGGTCAACGTTATTAATCCGGTGCAGCGGGAAAGTGTTCCGTCCACCGTTGGCGAGCGCGCCGTAACCGGCGACGATATAACGTGCACTGGGATTGTTGGCCACATAGGCTACGATCGACGTGCTCCCCTCTGACAGGGGCTGGGCTTGGCCTTGCGCATTGTAGCCGGTTACGCCCGAGCCCACGTTGGCCGAACCAGAGGGATTAATGATGGTCCGGTCACCCGCGCTATCGCCATTCAGGTTCGAATCCAGACCGCTCTGCACGGTAGCGTACTCCGGCGATTCGAAGGTGTATGTACCCGACATGATCCAGTTCCCAACGATGTTCTTCATGAGCCAGTTGCCGTCCTTGAAAGGCCTGAATTCATAGATGGGCGTGAAGGTGAGGCGCTGGCGCCGGTCGAGCGCGGAAGTCCCCCAATCTCCTATAAGATCCTGGAAGTTCTGCGCGCGGCGCGGCGACAGGTAGGTGGAAAAATTCGTCGCCGTGGCGTCGTCTTCCAGGTGGCTCCAAGTGTAGGCTCCAATAAACGAAAGCCCGTTTGAGTAGCGCCGGGTCAACTGAAGCGCGAGTCCGTGATAGGTGGAACTCGCCTGCGGAGCATAACCGACGATGCTGGCGCCTGAACCATAGCCGGCGAGATCGTTAATGTGCGTAGCCAGGTCGGGCCCACCGAGGCCGCCAGGCACAACCGTACTTTCAATGTCACCCAAGGTCTTAGTCAACCCAGCCAGCGTGGCAGCGCTCGGCATACTGGTGAAGGTTGGAAGGTAGTTGGAGGGAGAAACAAGCGGAAAGATGTTCTGGCGCGTTTGGTTCCACAGGTGCACGCCTCTGGTACCCACATAGCGCGCTTCGAAAGTGTAGTTGTGCTTGAACACGTGTTGGACACCTAGGGTCCAGTCGAGGCCGTAGGGACGCTTGCCGCCGTACGTGTAGGAACTTAGCACCCCGAGGGCGCCCGCCTGATTCGTCGGCAAGGGCTGCGCAGATCCGGGCAAGCCGCCGCTGGCGAGGAAACCGGTGGGGGCGCAGTTAACGCCCGGGCAATCGTTGGTCTGTTGGAAATACGGCGGGGCCGCATTTGAAGTCAAATTCGAATACGGCAGATCATAGGCCTGAGCGAATCCACCGCGGATGGCCCAGTTGCCCTCTTTGCCGGGCGAGTAAGCAAAGCCCACGCGCGGCGCGAAGTTGGTGGGATCGTAGGTGGGTTTTCCGACGCTTAGCAGACCGGGAACGCTGGCCGGAGCGCTGTATTCCTGATACCGGGAAGCCACTGGGACCGTGACATATTCATAGCGCAATCCGACATTGATAGTGAGATTGGACGTAACCTTGAAATCGTCAGCCGCGTACCCAGCCCATTGCAGGAAACCTACCGGATAGCTGGTAGCGCCCGCGCTGCGCTCTCCCAGCACGTCCGGCTCCACGTCGGTCAGGTACAGGCCGATATTTGAGTACTCATAGTTTCCAGTGACGCGTTGGATGAAGTAGTTCGTGGCGATCATGTCGATCAAGCTGCCGCCGAACTTAAGCGTGTGCCTGCCCCAAACCTTGGACACATTGTCCGTAACCTGAAAGAGTTCTTGAGTCGAACCGGAAGGGCCGATTGGGCCAAATGTCAAGCCGTTCAGATCGTCAAAGGTAATCACCGGGAACGCGTCGAGGCCCGGGAATTTCAGACTGGTAGAGGGAATCGCGTTTACGTTGCGGCTAAAGGAAATACGAAACTCGTTTTGCAGCGACGGGCTAAAGTTGTGGAACTCCGACAGAGTATACATGTAGTTGTTGTTCGGAGCGTTCTCGTTGAACGCAGGTACCTCAGCCGTATCGAGCGACGAGACCTTGTTGTAGATCCACCGCCCGCGGATCTGGTCTTTGTCACTCATGTTGTAATCGAGCGCCACAATCGCGTTATACGTATTGGTGTAGGCGGGGTTGGTGAACGAGATGGCGCCAACGGGAATCGCTTGGCCAAGGACCGTGTCGGTGCCGTTGGGGGTGGCCGCCGCGGGAATGTATTTTTGCATTTGCGCCAAATTGGTCGAGCTTACTCCCGGGAGGCTTGCTAGCTCGGAATAACCGGCAGCAGTGGGGGCCAAGAGCGGCGATCCCGGAACAGCCGAAAACCCGACGGGGTTGTACTCGAAGTCTCCGAAATAAAACAGCTTGTTTTTGATGATCGGTCCGCCGATGTTCGCACCTAACCGGTTATTATCGAAACGGGGATTGGAGGTATACCCAGCTACGACGTCCTGCGAGTTCTCGGCGTTGAGGTTGCGGTTCTGCATGTACTCGTAGATGGACCCGTGAATTGCATTGGTGCCACTTTTAATGAGTACGTTAAAGATGCCGCCCGATCCGCCGCCAAACTCCGGCGCGAATTGGTTCTGCAGCAAGGTGAATTCCGCGATGGCGTCGGTGGGGACGCCGGCCATGGACCCTGGATCGTAGTAGTTGTTGTTGCTCTGGCCGTCCAGGAAGAACGAATTATTGTCCGGCCGCTGACCGGAGATGGCCGGACCTTCGCCCTGGCCGACGCCACCGGACGTAGAGACACCCGCGCCCAGCAGCGCCAGGTTGTACACGCCGGAACCGGCATTATTACTCGTCTGCGGCAACTCGATTACTTGTTGCGTTGTGAAGGTGGCTTGCAGTTGCGCCGTGGTAGTATCGATGGCCACCGCGCTAGCAGCGACCTCAACGGTGGTACCTACGGTCCCAACCGCGAGCGTAAGATTGGCCGTGACGGTATTGTTGAGGACCACGTCGACGTTTTTCAGGGAGGCGTTCGTGAAGCCGGAGGCGGACGCCGTTACGGTGTAGCGGCCAGCCGGCAGGTTGGTGAAACGGTACGCGCCGCTGGCATTGGTTTGCGCGGTGGTCCTTACGCCGGTGGTGTCTTCGGTAGCCACCACAGTGGCGTTCGGAATGGCCGCGCCGCTAGAATCGAAAACGGTGCCAACCAAGTCACCGCTGTTCGCCTGCGCGAACGCGGTCGCGGTGAAGAAAGCGAAGCAGAGGGCTAGCAATAGGATCGGCCACAAGCTTCGAGAAAAACGATTCGTCATGAAATCCTCCTTTTTACGTTGACAACTCCCACGTGAAAAACCCGATGGATGGTTCGGAGGTTGAGGATACCGAAAAAGGTGCCGGTTAGTTCGCAGCAGCCAAAGCTGAACTTCCTCAATTTCCCCCTTCCCCACACGAGCAAATTAGCCAACTACGGATTGGGCCAATTTTATCGTCAATCCCTGGGGGATGTCAATGATTTTGTTAAAGATATACTGTGAATTCGAGAACACCGGAACGATCCAAGGAATGGGATTTGGAATCTTGTTAACGCTCTGCTGGTTACAATTTTGCATAGATGCAATACGATTCTTGGGAAGGCCTCGGACGGGTACTAGTGGGGTTGCTCGGCGACGTTTGACGCGTGGCACTTTCCGCAAACAGCCGCCCCAACCAAAATTATGACCGCCGACTCTACATGCCAGCCCAGCCGAGGCCAGAAGCCCAGCATAAATGGTCCCAATCGCGGCACAGCGAGTTGGCGCAAACCGGCCACCCCGGGCCAGCGTGAAGGGGGATTTCAGCCTTGGCCAAGTGCGGCTGCGCGGGGATCCCTATCGGTTGCGGGTCGACAAAGGCGTCTTTTACATCGCCGAGTCCTACTTCTCCAAGGAGCCGCGCGGTGGGATACCTCGGCAATTTCACGGATGATTCGCGCGTGTTTCCAGCTTTGCTCCGTGCACTCAACGACGCCGAACCGGCCGTTCGCGTCTATGCGACACTGCGGATGACTCCCAAACCGGCGGAGCGCGAGACTGCTGTAACGGCGCTGGTGCATGCCCTTTCCGATCCAGCCACCACCGTGCGGGTTGGAGCTACGGTGGCGCTGGTCAGCATGGGAATCGGCCAGCTTCCGGGTGAGGACGGCGAGCGATTCAAACAGGCCAAGCAGATTTTTCGAGCGCGAGCGCAACTGAATTCCGATGACGCGGAACAGCTTCTCGGAGCCGGTAAATTCTATTTACTCAGCGGCGACCCGATTGGAGCAGCCGGCGCTTTCGAGGCGAGTTTGAAGATCGATTCGCAAATTCCCGCGCAATATTATCTTGCCTACGCGAAGGCGCAGCAAGGCCATATCGATGAGGCGCGGCAGATCCTCCAAGCGATTGGGCCAGCCGACGCGCAGTACGCGAAAGCGCAGCGGCTGTTGCAGTCTCTCGCCAGCCGCTAACAGGCTCTCGCGTCACGCTTTGGGAAATACTACACTCGAATTTCGAACGAAAGTGCATGATTGCCACCGGAGCAGCCGCGTCGACCATCCTTTTTATGGCGGCGGGCTGCTTTCTGACAGTCATCTTCTTCGTAGCAGCAGCCTTGATCGTGGTTGGCTACTTCAAGCCGAGCGCACGGCTGCGCAAGGGCGGCTGGATCGTTCTTGCGATTTGGATTCTTCCCTCCGCTTTTTGGTCCTACAATCTCATGGTCCTGATCGAGCCCGATCAGTATCGAACGCTCACGAAACCCGAAATCGTCTACGGCATTCCGCTGCCGGCGGGTGCACAGGTGAACGTTCATCGCTGGGCGAGGCGAGTCCTGTGGGTATCGCTGCCCAGTCCGCAAACGATCCAGGGAGTCGAATATGTGGGCCAGATCACCTTTAGCAATGGGCGCGTTTCGAGCGCCACGCTGGCTCGCAGTCAGGCGGTGGACGGCGTAGAGTGGCCAGCCGGAACGACGCTGCAATTGATTAATGGAAAGCTGACGAAGGCCAGTGAGCCGGCGACGACTCGATGAACTCGCGCATCGCGCACAAAGCTTTGGCGCGATGGCTCACCGTCATTTTCTTATCCAGCGGCGCTTCTCCGAAAGTGCAGTCGAATGGAGAGTAGAAGAATAGTGGATCATATCCGAATCCGTTAGAACCTCGCGGCGAATCTGTCAGAAGGCCTTCCACCTCGCCGCGAAAGGTGCGGATGAGTTCGCCTTTTCGCGCCAGCGCGACTACGCATACGAACCGCGCGGTGCGATCGGATACACCGCGCATTCGCTCGAGCAGCAAACGGTTGTTCGCTTGGTCCGTCGCGTCCGGGCCGGCGAACCGGGCGGAATAGACGCCGGGCGCGCCCTTCAGTGCATCCACGTCGAGGCCGGAATCGTCCACAAACAACAAACCATCGCAGAAATTCGAATAATAGAGCGCTTTTTGTATGGCATTTTCTTCAAAAGTCGCGCCTGTTTCATCGCACGGCAAAATTCTAGCGAGTTCCGGGA
>Ga0335078_10017642_pt1 | contig 10610 bp, 10 predicted proteins | sample Lox_Sample_32_FD_206711 | JGI IMG/M metagenome (GOLD analysis project Ga0335078, IMG submission 206711) | Soil microbial communities from Loxahatchee National Wildlife Refuge, Florida, United States - Lox_Sample_3.2 | ecosystem: Environmental > Terrestrial > Soil > Wetlands | place: USA...
AGCCGTACATGATTGTCTTCGGCGTGTGGGCCGCCTACGTCGTGCTTCGCGTTGGGTGGGCGTTCGCGTTCTCCTGATACACTCGCAGGGTGAAATTTTCGTTTGAACTGCAGAAGACCGACCCCACCGGTGCGCGCCGGGGTGTCCTAACCACGCCGCACGGCGCGGTGCAGACGCCTTTTTTCATGCCGGTCGGCACACAGGCCACCGTCAAGGCGCTGCGCAACGAGGCGCTCGAGGAGCTCGGCGCCGAAATCATCCTCGCCAACACGTATCATTTGTATTTGCGGCCCGGACACGAAGCGGTGCGCAAGCTCGGCGGTCTGCACCAATTCATGTCTTGGCCGCGCGCGATTCTCACCGACTCCGGCGGCTTCCAGGTCTTCAGTCTTTCCGAATTGCGCAAGATTACCGACGAAGGCGTGCGCTTTCGCTCGCACCTCGACGGCTCGGAGCACCTGCTCACTCCGGAAAAAGCTGCCCAAATTCAGCTCGCGCTGGGTTCGGACATCGCCATGGTGCTCGACGAATGCATCGAGACGCCGGCGCCGCGCGACAAAGCCCAAGCTGCTGTGAGGCGCACCACGGATTGGGCGCGCCGCGCCCGCGCGTATTGCACGCAGACGGCAAATCGCAACGGCGCACTGCCGCAATGGCAGTTTGGCATCGTGCAGGGAGCGACCTTTGCTGACCTGCGCCGCGATAGCGCCAAGCAATTGCTCGACCTGGATTTTCCCGGCTACGCCGTCGGCGGGCTCGCGGTCGGCGAGCCCCACGCGCTGACTTGCGAAATGACCGGCGAAGTCACCGCGCTTTTGCCGCGCGAGCGCCCGCGCTATCTCATGGGCGTCGGCCGGCCCGAACAGATTGCCGACTATGTCGCGCTCGGCATCGACATGATGGATTGCGTGCTGCCGACGCGTGCCGCGCGGCACGCATGCCTTTACACCAGCGAAGGCCGCGTCCTTATTAAGAATGCGCGCTACGCGCAGGACCAGCGCCCGCTTGATGCGCACTGCAGTTGCTCGGTTTGCCAGCGGTACACGCGCGCGTATCTTCGCCATCTTTTCTCGGCCGGGGAACTCACCGCCGCGATCCTGGCCACCCACCACAATGTCCACTTTTACCTTGACTTACTGAGGCAAATCCGCGAGGCTATCGAGTTTGGGAACCTAGCGAATTTCTCATCTGAAATGCACGCGCGCTATGCTGTAGGTCCAGCCTGAACTTGCTGGATTCCGGCCGGCAGAGCGTCTGAGATTCTTCATGAGCCCCGACCCGGTCGGGGACCTGCGCGGGGAAACGAGCAGAGAATCCGGCGGGCAGTGAGAGCGGGAAAGCTGAACCCCGCTGGGCTGCATCCGTCTCCCGCGAGGCGCAACCGGCTGGAAGATTGGCGAAAGGAACGATGTACAGCCTGACGATGATTGCCGCGATTTTGTTGCAAGCTTCTGGAGCGGGAAGTTTTCTCTCCAATCCGCTGTTCATGATGGTGATCGTGATGGGCATCTTTTACGTGATGCTCATTCTTCCGCAGCAGCGCCAGCGCAAAAAAACGCAGGCCATGCTCGCGGCGCTCAAGAACGGCGATAAAGTCATCACCAACAGCGGCATCTACGGCACCGTTAACGGCATTGACGGTGACACGTTGATCCTGAAGATCGCCGACCAGGTAAAGATCCGCATCGCGCGCTCGGCCATTGCGCAGGTGGAGGCATCGGAAGATGCGAAATAAAACCGCCTGCCGTCGGGACACGCGCCTTACTTCCTGACCATGAACCCTAATCTGAAGTGGAAAGCGCTGTTCATCGTTTTAGTCATCGTCGGCTGCGTCTACGGCGTCCTGGGATTGCCCACGTTCCCCACCTCCGTCGCGCAGCTGAAGGACAATTTCTCCCACCAGATCAAGCTGGGACTCGACCTCCAGGGCGGCACGCATCTCGTGCTTCAGGTGCAAGTGCAGGAGGCCGTGGCGCAGGAAACCAACCAGATGGTCGATCGCATCACCACTTGGCTGCGCGACAAGAACATCAGCTACGACGAAGTGCGCGCCACCGACAACACGCACATTCTCCTGCACAACGTGGATTCGCAGCGCTTCCCGGAGTTTCGCGATTTTATTCAGACCCAGTATGGCAACGTGTGGGACATGGCCCCTGCTGCGGGCGACCCACTGGGTTACACGCTGACCTTGCGGTCCAACGTCGTCGGACAAATTCAGGACACCACGATGACCCAGACGCTCGAGACCATCGAGCGGCGCATCAATGCCTTGGGCCTGACCGAACCCACGATCCAGCCGCGGGGTGGTCAGAACACCAACGAGATCCTCGTGCAGTTGCCGGGGGAAGGTGATCCATCCCGCGCCAGGCAGGTGATTCAGGCCGGCGGACAGTTGGAGTTGCGGCTCGTCAAGGATCCCGTCGTGTATAGCTCGGAGTCCGAGGCCTTGGCCAGACATAGCGGCGTTTTGCCGCCGGGAACGGAGCTCGTCCCCGGCCGTCCTGAAACCCGCAGCCCGGCCGGCGCCGCCCCACAAGGCGAGGGCTGGTACGTCCTCGACCGCGCTCCCATTGTGACCGGCCGCGATCTCCGCAGCGCTACCGAGAATCGCAGCACCAGCAATCCCGGCCAGTGGGTCGTGGATTTTACGCTGTCCGGGGAAGCGGCGCACCGCTTTGGGCCCTTCACGCAGCAGAACCTCGGCCAGCAGATGGCCATCGTTCTCGATCACCGCGTTTATTCGGCGCCGGTCATCAACGGGCGCATCGACGACTCCGGGATGATTGAGGGCAATTTCAGCCAGGATACGGCGCATGACTTGGCGCTGGTTCTGCGCGCCGGCGCGCTGCCCGCTTCCATTAAGTACCTCGAGCAGCGCACTGTGGGACCGTCGCTGGGCGCCGATTCCATTCGCCACGGCGTGCAGGCCTCGGCGCTGAGCCTGCTGGTGGTGATGCTCTTTATGCTGTTCTACTACCGGCTCTCGGGCGCCAATGCCGTTCTGGCATTGATTCTGAACCTGGTGATCCTGCTGGCGGCGCTGGCGGCTTTCGGTGCCGTGCTTACCCTGCCGGGCATCGCGGGCGTGATTCTGACGATAGGTATGGGTGTGGATTCGAACGTCCTGGTTTTCGAGCGCATTCGTGAGGAATTGCGCAACGGCAAATCCGCACCTTCCGCAGTGGATGCCGGCTTCGACAAAGCCTTTCTTACGATTATCGACACGCACGTCACTACGGTGGTCTCGGCGTTCTTTCTGTTTCTTTTTGGAACCGGGCCGATCAAGGGTTTCGCCATCACGTTGACCATCGGCTTGATCGCCAACGTCTTCACCGCCATTTACGTGTCCAAGACGATTTTCCATTATCACTTGGCGAAGATGGACCGCCAAGGCGAGTTGAGTATTTAGACCCGTACTAGAACGTACAGGGCCAAAGATTTTCCCGAAGGGAACGACCGGGTAGTAGCTATTTCCAGCTTTCGCCTTCACCCTGAAAATGGGGAGGCGTGGGAACTAAACCACAAAAGCTGGTGTCAAAAGGAAGGACGCGGGAGCCGCATGATTGAGCTATTCAAAGAGCCCAACCTGGACTGGATGGGCAAAGCCAAGTATTTCTATGCGCTTAGCGGTATTCTGCTGATTGCCGGTTGGGCTTCCATCTTCCTCAAGGGCGGGCCGACGGGTGGCGGGCTGCCCTACAGCATCGATTTCAAGGGCGGCACCAACGTCGACGTGCGGTTCGCGCAGGCACCTAATATCGACAAAATTCGCGCCGGCTTGACCGCCCAGGGCTTGGGCAACAGCGAAATCCAGTCGGTCAGCGACTTCGCCAACCGCAACTCCAACGAAGTGCTGATCTTCGTCGAGCAGAAGGCGCAGGGCGACGAGGCTGGTGATGCCAGCAGGACGCAGGTCATCACTGCACTGAACGCCATCTACGGCGTGCCGAACGCGGCGAAGCCCGACTTCAATGCGGCGACTCCCGCCAGCCTGGCTTCTTTCCTCACCCAGCGTGACCCTCTCGTTTTGACCACCAACGCCGGCGACCGCTATCAGCAGCTCGCGAAAGCCATACTCAATTATCGCGACACGACCGCGCAGGGCGTGCTGACCAATTTCGACGATCTTTCGAAAGTGCCCGGTGTGACGCCGGCGGTCCTTTCCCCATTGAAGGACAACTACGCGCTGGGCTCCTTTGCCATTCGCGGCGTGGAGATCGTCGGGCCCAAAGTGGGCGGCGAGCTTCGCAAGCAGGCCATCTACGTTACCCTCTATGCTTTGGGAGGCATGCTGGTATATATTGCCTTCCGATTCGAGTGGGTCTACGGGGCAGCTGCGGTTCTCGCTGTGTTTCACGACGTGCTGATCACGCTGGGCTTCTTCTCGCTGCTGCATTTCGAGATTTCGCTTACGGTAATCGCCGCGCTGCTTACGCTGGTTGGTTATTCGATGAACGACACCATCGTCATTTTCGACCGCATTCGCGAGAACAACCGCCTGCTGCGCCGCGAGGAGTTTTCCGCGATCGTGAACAAGTCCATCAATCAAACCCTCTCGCGAACGATACTAACTAGTGGATTGACTTTCCTTACCGTGCTCGTCCTGTTCCTGATGGGTGGCCAGGTGCTTCGTGCATTCTCCTTTGCCCTGGTGGTGGGGATTGTGGTAGGAACGTACTCCAGTTTTGGAATTGCTGCACCGCTGGTGGTCGCCTGGAATCGTTGGCGAGGCGGCCATGGCGTTGTGGCTGGCACCGGACCCGCAGCCGGCAATAAACCCCGCGGTAGTGAGGGCGCCTCCGGGCGTCTCGCTCCTGCCGGTAGGAGGTAGGATCCAATGTTCGAAGATATGGTGCTGTCAGGAAAGAGCAAGCGGACCAACAAGCCGTGGACCGTGGCGCTCTCCCTGATCGTGCAGGCAGTCATTCTGACCGTTCTAATTCTTATTCCCTTGATTTATACGGATGCGTTGCCGAAGACCATGATGGCAACCATGCTGACCGCTCCTCCTCCGCCGCCTCCTCCACCACCACCCCCGCCTCCGGCGGTCGTTGTGCACGTCAAGCCACAAGTGCACCTGATGGATGCCGGCAAGCTGGTGCAACCCAAGGCGATTCCAAAAGAAGTGAAGATTATTAAGGAAGATGCGCCCGATATGGATACCGGAGTATCCGGCGGCGTGCCGGGCGGCGTGCCGGGTGGTTCGATGGGCGGCGTCATCGGCGGCGTCATCGGCGGCGTGAGTTCGGCTCCGCCACCTCCCAAACCGACGCTGACGCGCATCAAGCAAGGCGGCAACGTCACCGCGGCCAGCTTGATCAACCGCGTTACGCCGATTTACCCGCCGCTGGCACGTCAGACGCGCGTGCAGGGGACGGTGCGTCTGCACGCGATCATCAGCAAGGAGGGCTCGGTGCAGCAGCTGGAAGTCATGTCCGGGCATCCGTTGCTGGTGCAAGCCGCGCTTGACGCGGTGAAGCAGTGGCGTTATAAGCCGACGCTCTTGAACGGCGAGCCGGTGGAAGTGGACACCACCATCGACGTGATTTTCTCTTTGAATCAGTAAAACGGTTTAGTGCGCCGGTCGTGGGACAGGCGCGCTGGTCCGTGCGGCAAGCTTGGCAAACTCTCGCGATGGCTCCGGGAGACTCGGAGCCATCGGAACTAAGGAGCAAAACGAATGGTAGCGACCCTGTTTCTGCATGCGGCCCTGTTTTTCCAGGCCCAGTCTACTTCCTGGGACCTGCGGAGCATGTGGGCTTCAATGAGTACTCTTCCCCGGATCGTTGTTGGGATCCTCTTCATTCTTTCCATCTATTCTTTCGGCGTGATGATTGACCGCGCGCTGATGTACAGCGCGGCGCGCAAGCAATCGCGCGTTTTCGTCCAGCAGGTTGCCGGCGCTCTCAAAGAAGGCAAACTCGACGAAGCCATCGCCATCGCCGAGCGCAACAAGAAGAGCCACATCGCCAAAGTGGTGGCGACCGGCCTCTCCGAGTTTCAATCCGCATCCCAGCAGGTGACCGACGCCGACGTCATCGAAGCCGCCAAACGCGGCCTGGAGCGCTCCGTCGCCATCGTGCACGCTGAAATGAAGCGCGGGCTCTCGGCGCTCGCGACCATCGGCTCGACGGCCCCCTTCGTCGGCCTGTTCGGCACCGTGGTCGGCATCTTGAACGCGTTTAAGGGCATCGAGACCAGCAAAGCGACCGGGCTGTCGGCCGTCGCCGGCGGTATCGCGGAAGCGCTCGTGACCACCGCGTTTGGTCTCCTGGTTGCGGTTCCCGCCGTGTGGGCCTACAACTACTTCACCAACAAGGTGGAGGCCTTCGACGTGGAGATGGACAACTCCTCCATGGAGCTGATCAACTACTTCATTCTGCGTCGTGGCGCGAAGAAGTAAGCAGGTAAGCCCATGGCCTACAAGCCAAAAGTCGGAAGTCAGATGTCCTCGCCGAACGTCATCCCCATGGCGGACATCATGCTCGTCCTGCTGATCATCTTCATGGTGGTCACACCGATGTTGCAGAAGACCCTGCCGGTGGACATGGCGCGGGTCAACAACGCGCGCGAAATGCAGGACGCGGACAAGGATGATGCGATCATCGTCGCTGTCACGCGCGACGGGACGATCTATCTCAAAAACGCCAAGACCACCAAGGACCAGATCACCGATCAGGTCAAGGACCTGATCGCCAATCGCCTCGATAAGACGGTCTACGTGAAGAGCGATCAGCGCGCCAAGTATGGCGACGTGGTCGCGGTGGTGGACGAAATCCGCTCCGCCGGCGTGGATCAACTGGGCCTTTTGACGGAGCAGAATCAGGAACGCAGAACGCCTCCGCCTCCCCCGAGCGCTGCGTCTCCGTCGGCGGATTGAAGCCGAGGAGGGATGTGGTGCCAGGAGGCTCGGGCAAAGGGTTGCACCATTCGTTTGCTGAGTCAGATTGGCCGCGCCGGCTCCCACCTGGCGCGGCCTAACGGCCTGCAAGACTCGCGAAGGGCAGGCTGACAGGAGATTTCGCAATGGGAATGACAGTTGGAGAAAACAAGGGTGGCTCGATCGCGGAGATGAACGTCGTTCCGCTGATCGACATCCTGCTCGTGCTGCTCATCATTTTCATGGTCATCACTCCGCTCACTCCGCACGGGCTGGACGCGCTGGTGCCGCAGCCCAATCCGAACAAGCAAGAGAACCAGGAGTTGGAGAATAAGACCGTCGTTGTGCAGGTGCTCACCAACAACAAGCTGAAGATCAACAATGAAGACACCAACTGGGACGGCCTTGGTCCCCGCCTGGAAGCGATCTTCAAAGAGCGCGCCGAAAAAATCGCCTTCGTCAAGGGCGACAACGACGTTCTGTTCATGGAAGTGGCGCGCGCCATCGATATCATGCGTGGCGCGGGCATTGACCATATCGGTCTGATTACGGCCAAGCTCGAGGCCGGGCAGTAGCTCGCGTAAGACGGCTGTTGCTGGCCGGCGCAGGGATGTGAGAGTCCTCCTCGCGGGACGAGTCGTTGTGAGGCGAGGTGGCTCATGGGAATTTCGCTCGGTGGCGTCAGAGGCGGCTCGATTGCGGAAATGAATGTTGTTCCGCTCATCGATATTTTGCTGGTGCTTCTGATCATTTTCATGGTAATCAGCCCGCGCGTGCCGGTCGGCCTTCCGGTACTTTTGCCCGAACCAGCGCCGCCGGAGATGAGACCAGCGCCTGACGTGGTGGTCGTGCAACTATTCGCGGATGGGTCGTTGCGGATCAATCGCGATGCGGTGGCGTGGCAGGATCTCCAGGACAGGCTGGAGGAAGTGTTCAAGGGACGCGCCACTCGCGTGGCTTTTGTTCGCGGCGACGGCGGTCTCGAGTTTGGCGTAGTGGCCCGGGCCATTGGCTTGATGCGCGATGCGGGAATCACTTCGGTGGGCTTGATGACGCCGGAACTCGAAAACGCGCCGTAAATAGTGTAGATTTGCCCTCGCAGGGCGGACCTGAATCCTAGCAGGGATGGATGCCTCGATGACTTATGTATCAGTTCGTGTTGTTCGCCGGGGTGCTGCTCTGGCGGCGCTCCTGATGTTTAGTTTTGGAATTTCGGGCTGCAACAAACTGAAAGCCCGCGATCTTCTGAACAAGGGCGTGACGGCCTTCAAAGCGGGCCAGTCGGACACCGCGATTGAGGATTTCAAGCGCGCGAAGGATCTGGATCCCACGTTGATGAATGCGCGCCTGTACCTGGCCACAGCCTACGCCAGCTCGTACATTCCAGGCGCTCCTTCCCCGGAAAACAAAGCGCGCGGCGAGCAAGCCATCAAAGAGTTTCAGGAAGTCTTGGACATTGATCCAAACAATCTGAATGCCATCGACGGCATCGGCTCGCTGCTCTTCCAGATGGCGGGAACGGCGCCCGTGAATCCCAAGGGCTTTGAGGAATCCAAGACCTATCATGAAAAGCACATTCAGATTAAGCCGGACGATCCCGAGCCGTATTATTGGATCGGCGTGATTGACTGGACGCTGGCCTACCGCGACAACGGCGAGCTGCGCCTGGACTACAACAAGAAGAACATCAAGAAGCAGATTAAGGACGATGATGCGCTGCCGCCCGCGGTCCGCGCGGACTATGCAAGCAAGGACAGCACGCTCATTGACGAGGGCATCACCGCTCTGCAGAAGGCGATTTCTCTACGGCCGGACTATGACGACGCCATGTCCTATCTGAATCTGCTGTATCGCCGCAAGGCGGACGTTGTGGAAAGCGCGGCAGAGCGCGAGAGCCTCAAGAAACAGGCCGATGATCTGCTCGACAAGGTCAAGGAAATCAAGCAGAAGCGCCTGGAGCAGCCGCAGCAGTCTTCGTAAGGGAAATCGACGAAATAAGCTCTAGTTAATCGATTTTCTAGAGAAAGGCGCCGCGCCAAGGCGCCCTCTCTTTTTTCTCCGCGCCCGCCCCGGCGCTGGCCGCGCCTCTCCCGCCCCGCCCCGTTTTGGCGTAAACTAAGTTATGCCGTCACCCAGCAACGCACCTTTGAGCTTCCAGCGCGACCGCGCCGTGCGCCAACTGGAGGTGCGTTTCGAGGAACTCCTCGAAAAGCTCCGCAAAAACCGTCCTTCCGAAGATCCCTGGGTTGTTCGCCGCGCCTACGAAATTGCTTCCGAGCGCCACCGCGACCAGTTCCGCGCTTCCGGCGATCTTTATGTCTCCCATCTCCTCGAAGTCGCGCACATCCTCGCGGACATGCGCCTGGACGCGACCACCCTGACGGCGGCGCTTCTCCACGACGCCATCGAAGACACGGAGTATCCTGTCGCGCGCATTGAAGAGCGCTTCGGCGCCGACGTCGCGCGCCTCGTGGAAGGCGTCACCAAGATCAGCCGCCTCAACATGACCGCTCCGGAGGCGCGCCAGGCGGAGAACGTCCGCAAGATGCTGCTGGCGATGGTCAACGACGTGCGCGTGGTGCTCGTCAAGCTGGCCGACCGGCTGCACAACATGCGCACGCTCGAATACCTGGCAGCGGAAAAACAGCAGCGCATCTCCCGCGAAACTCTGGATATTTACGCGCCCATCGCGCATCGGCTTGGCATGGGCTTGATCCGCGGCGAACTCGAAGACCTGGCTTTCCGCTTTCTGGAACCCGAGGGCTTTCTTGCGCTGCAAAAGGAAGTCAGCGCGAAAAGTCCGGTGCACCAGAAATTTCTTGAAGAAGTGCAGGGCACCATCCGCACCAAGCTCGTCGAAAGCGGCATCCCCGCGGAACTGGAAGCGCGCGTCAAAGGCCTCTACTCCCTGCACCGCAAGATTCTGCGCCAGCAGAGCAGCCTCGAACAGGTCTACGATCTTCTTGCTGTCCGCGTAATTACCGATTCCGAGCGCAACTGTTACGCGGCGCTCGGCGTCGTCCATCACATCTGGCGCCCGGTGCCCGGCCGCTTCAAAGATTACATTGCCATGCCCCGCCCCAATCTCTACCAATCGCTGCACACTACCGTTCTACACGGTGGCCAGCCCTTTGAAGTGCAGATTCGCACGCAGGAAATGCACCGCATCGCGGAAGAAGGCGTTGCCGCACACTGGAAGTACAAGCACGGCAAATCCGCCTCCGAAGACGACGATCAGCGCATCGCCTGGATGCGCCAGCTCATCGAGTGGTCGCAGGAGATGCAGGAGCCCGGCGAGTTTCTCTCCACCTTAAAGGTGGACTTGGCGTCCGTCGAAGTCTATGCCTTCACGCCCAAGGGCCGCGTGCTGGAGTTGCCCCGGCACGCCACTCCCGTGGATTTCGCCTACGCCGTGCACACCGAGGTCGGCCACCAATGCGTCGGCGCCAAGGTGAACGGCCAGATGGTTTCGCTGCGTCATGAAATCGTCAACGGCGACGTGGTCGAAATCCTCACGCAAAAAGGGCACACGCCCAGCCGCGACTGGCTGAGTTTCGTCAAGTCCTCGCACGCGCGCAGCAAAATCCGCCACTGGATCAACCTACACGAGCGCGAAGAAGCCACGGACATGGGCAAGAAGCTTCTGGAAAAGGAGTCCCGGCACTTTGGCCGCGGCTTGAAGAAAGTTCCCGATGCCGATTGGAACAAAGTGGTCTTCGAGTACGGT
>Ga0335078_10017643_pt1 | contig 10610 bp, 6 predicted proteins | sample Lox_Sample_32_FD_206711 | JGI IMG/M metagenome (GOLD analysis project Ga0335078, IMG submission 206711) | Soil microbial communities from Loxahatchee National Wildlife Refuge, Florida, United States - Lox_Sample_3.2 | ecosystem: Environmental > Terrestrial > Soil > Wetlands | place: USA: Florida...
CAGAGTAAGTTCCGATGTAGCCGTTCCGGAAATTCGGTTCGAAGCCAAAAATGCCCAGAGGATGGAACTCGTGGCCCGGGCTGAGCGCCGCCAGTTCATTCTCAAAGCGCTGCACGTCGATCTGCGTATTCGCCGGCACAGCTTTGGTGTTGGCCGAGGGGAAAGTCAGATAGCCTTGCGGGGTATAAAAGGGCGGCACGTTGTAGGAAGTCACGGAATCCTGGAAGGGCACCGGGGCGCCGGGCACCGCGGCGATGTAGGGGAAGAAGGCCATGGGGATTCCGCCCGTCAGGCTATTGTCCTGCCAGAGATTCGGCAACAGCGTGACGACAGAGCCGCCCGCATGAAAGCTGGTATGATCCGTCGCCCCCCAGTTGAGAGCGAGCCGCGGGCCCCATCCGCGGTAATCGGTGTCGTAAGGTGGCTGCGGATAGAAGAGGAAGATATTGTGAGCTCTGGGATCCCAATAGCGCGCCGACTGCCCATCCGGCCCAACAATTCTCGCGGTGGAACTCAGATGGTTTCGTTCGCGAATCACGCTGTTGAGCTCGTAGCGCAACCCGTAGGTCACCGTGAGACGCGAGGCGGCTTTCCACGTATCCTGAAAATAGAAGTTGTACGCGTCGCGATGGTCCCCGGCTTCGTCGATGTGATCGCCCTGAGGAAAACCCGGTGAGGCAACCCAGCTTGTGTATGAAAAAGGCGTGGCCGTGAGCAGGCCGGTGAGCGAATCGGGTAAGGGATCACCTAATTGAACGTCATGTTTGCCGCTGGACGAGGGGATGCTCACCGGCGAATAGGCGGGCCCGCCGCCGAAGCTGTACGCTCCGTTCGGGCTGATTCCGAAAACCGTGGCATCGCGATTGCCCCTCCACTCAAATCCCGCTGCGAGCGCGTGCGGACCATGAGTCCATTGAACCGTCTGCCGGACCTGGAACAGGTTCCCGAACGCTTCTGTCCGGGTGCCGCCGGTGCTGTCGAACGGCGAGAACAAGCCGTCCCCGAAATTCAGCGCCGGCTGGGTGGTATTGAGGGGGACGAAGGAGGGCGTACTGCGGAGATAACTGAGCGTCGTCTCGAGCACTGTCTTCGGCGACAGCGTACGCGTATAACGCAGACCCACGTTGCGCTGATTGTCCACAAAGGTGAGGGCGAAACTCGGATTGATCGCCGTTTGATCGGGATTAGTCAGAGGGCCGGTCGTGTCGTCCAGGCTGAAAAGCCCTAAGATTTGCGACTTGTCTGAGATCTTGTGGTCAGTGCGAATCGAAAACTGGTCGCTCGACGTGCCTACCTTGGATGACGTGGCGTAAGTGCGAGCTCCGAACGGACCGCCGGGGTCGTTGGGCATCGGGTAGGCATCGAGGACGGGAACGATGGCCGGATTCACCGGGACCATCAGCGTGTCTCCCGGAAAAGCCGACGTATCGAATCCGTGCCGTTCTACCTCCGTGGGCACAGAGAGATCCTGGGTGGTGCCCAACTCCTGCCGGAAACCTTGGTATTCGCCGAAGAAATATGTGCGTCCGTGGCCGTCGTAAAGGCCCGGGATCTTCACCGGCCCACCCAGGTCGAATCCGAACTCGTTGCGCTGGAAGGGCGGAATGCGGCCCGGACTCACGATGCTGGTGCGGTCGAAGAAATTGCGTGCGTCAAGAGCGGCGTTGCGCACGAACTCAAACGCGTCTCCATGGAACTCGTCCGTCCCCAACTTGGTGATCACGTTGGTGTAACCCGCCGCGCCTGCGCCGATCTCGGGGGGCATCACGCCCGTCTGACCCTGTATCTCCTGGATGGCATTCACATTGAAATTGGAAAAGGTGGCGCCACCCAGTTCAGGGTCGGCGGTGTAGAAACCGTCCATGGCGTACACGGCCGTGACACCGCGCTGCCCGTTGATCGCGAACTGCAAGGTGAAATTGTTGGCGCCGTTCGTGTCCGTGGTGGTGCCGCCGGCCAGCGCCAGAAGCTTGGTGAAATCACGCTGGTTCAGCGGCAGATTCGCGACTTGCTGGGTCGAGAGCTGAGTGTTGCCTTCGCCAGGTTGGCTCTGCGGTGGAGTAGGCTGCTGCGGCGAGGCGGTCTGGCCCGCCTGTGAACTTCCTGCGGCTGGTGCACACTGCTGTGCCGCCGCTTCAGGCAGCTCCACCGCCACGCTGAGAGCTGCGAGAAAGCTCAAGACCAGCCTAAGAGGAGGACGCTTCGACGGCATCGGTTGGGTCCCTATGGAGAAGCAGTATAGCGCAGCGATGTTTACAAGATAGGATAGCAGCCGAAATGCGTTTTTCAATCCTCGATCGACCTGCATCTCGTGCGCGCAACGCGTGCGGAGGTCTCGGACGCTCGAGCCCCTGTCGTTTACCTGCTACTCCGTAGCGACCAGCGCTGTCATTTGAAGCGTGTAACCCTGCCCGAAGTCGGGGTGTTGGGCTCCCAAAGCCCTCTAGACTTGTTGGCGCGTGGGGGAAGTCAACACGGCTAACACGAAAATCTGTAAACGCAGCGAGAAGCAAAGCGATTGTGATCGAAATCCGATGCCGAACTATGAGCCCTGAAGGCGCGCGTTCGGCATCCGCCAACTGGCCGCGTGGCGCGACAAGAAGTGCGGCCGACCCGTCGGCCCGCGGTCAGTCGGCAAGGGAGGCGAAGCTCGACTCTCTCGCCCAACGACCCGGTCCCACGTGTGCGACGAGAATAGTCGTTGGCTCTTGATCCCGAATGTTGTTGTCGGAGCGGTTCAGATACGGCAGCGCCCGGCTATAGCCTGAAATGAACCGCGCCCATTGAGGCGAGGCCCTGGAAAACGATCGCGACTCCGAGGCACGTGATGACTGCAGCCGATGCCATGGGTAGCCAGCGAGTAATCACCGGCCCGTCGGTAGGAACACGAGCCAGCAGCCGCCGGGCGTAGACGGTCACTAGTCCGATGGAAATCAGCACCGCCGCCAAACCGACGCTGAACGCCACGATCAGGTAGAGTCCGAAGGCTATGCGATGCAGTGATACTGCGCTAAGCAGCACAACCAGGGCAGCAGGACAGGGTACAATCCCGCCCGTCACGCCGAGGGCAACCAGTTGGCGGTACGAGAACGACCGCGCGCCCTGCTCCAGGTGTTCGTGATGATGGTGATCGTGGGCGTGCGAGTGGGTTTGGTTGTGGTGCTGATGTTCGGACCCGTGGCCGTGCTCCGAATGATCATGCTGGTGATGGTAATCATGGTCGTGATCGTGCGAGTGACTGTGCCCAAACCAGCCGTGATGGTGACTATGCCCGTGCTGGTGCGCGTGCCCCGTATAACGACGCCCCAGCATGTAGAGACCAAGTCCGGCAATCGTGAGTCCGGACACGATGCCGAGCCAGGGATAGAGGTGATCGGGAACGATGTACCTGGAGGCGTAAAGGGTTATGAGCCCGAGCGCGTAGACCCCGGCAGTGTGCGTGACGGTCACAATCAAACCCAGCCACAAAGCGTGCGCGGCCGTTCCCTGTGAACCCACAAGGTAAGCCGCAACGATGGTCTTGCCGTGTCCCGGCTCGAGCGCGTGCAATCCGCCAAGCGCCGCCGCGATCAGGGCTGCGGTGACGAGGAACCAGAGTCCCCACTGGTTCGAGGCGATAAGCTCGGTGAATCGACTGCGCGGGGTTCCTCGTTCGTTTCCTTTGAGATCAAGCCTTGCGCGCGCCGGGCTCAAGGAGGTGGATGGGACTCGGACAGTGAGGTTCGGATGCGTATCGGTCACTGTCGATGCCGTAGCAAGCGCGGGCGCAGGTTTGGAATCGACCGGCCGCGTCGCCTGCTTTGGCGGCGTGAAAGATCTGGCCAGCTTCGGAATGGCAGTGTCGGCCGAGCCATGCTGCTCCCCACGTATGGGGCTACCCCCGGGGACGCCGGCTGCCGGCACGAACATGAGTCGAGCCGACAGATCTTGCGGTGGACTGTTGATGAGGTCGGTTGGATAGTTGGTGAGTTCCTGGCTCCGCGAAAGGGCGGGAGCCGTGCTGGATCGCATCGGAACGGCGGTATCAGCCGTGGCGACGATTTCCTTCCATCCGGCACGATCCGGCAGGTTGCCGTCGTGATATTCGAGAGTGCAGAGGCCGGCCGCGCACGTCCCGGCTTCAAAAGGCGCCCGATAGACGACACCGATTTTCATCGTCGGAAGACCGCCGGCGCCCGGAGGAAAGGCAACATCTTCCGAAACAACCTCGAGGACGAGAGGCTGAGCGTCGAGTGTGAGGCTCAGCGCGCCCTTCAGAGCGACAGCCTTTTGCGAGAGGTAAGCGATCACCCGTGGGTCGTGAGGATCGGGCACGATGCTGCTGGCTTGCATTTCCTGAAACGTGGGAATCTCCGCCATGTCGAGAATGTATTGAATTTCGATACCTCCCGGCGCGATATGGATTCCACTGAAGTGGCTGACGCTGAAATTGCCCATCGGATGGGCGTAGGCAGCGCGGGGCAGCAATGCCGCCAAGGCGAAGCCGATGCCACCAAAACATGATGCGCGAATTGCCCCTGCTCCCCATTTGCCCGATCTCACGGCTGTTAGTTCCTCCCCTTCGGGTTGCTCACGGCGGCTATGCTCGCCGGCCGTGCGTCAGTAACCGGCGCGGTTTCATGCTGAATCGGAGGACTCGCCAGGGATGCCAACGTCTGGCGAGCCTCGTCGCTGTGGAGCGGATGAAACTGCGGATTCAGCGCCAGCGCGCGTTGCAGCAGCATCCGGGCTTGTTCCGGGTTGCCCCGGCTCGCCTCGATCATCCCGGCATGAAAATCGAGCAACGCGTCTTCGGTTCCAGGCGCCAGCGCCTTTTGCATGGCTTGAGCCGCCTCTTCGGTGCGGTTGTTCTTGTAAAGGACCCAAGCCAAAATGTCCCAGGTGTTGATGTCCTGACGGACCTCGAGCTCCTTCCGCGCCAGGGCGACGGATTCCTCAAGCTTGAAGCCATGATCGGCGTAAAACAGCGCCAGTTCCCGGTAGAACAGCCTCTCGTTGATCGGATTCAGCCCGCAGATGAACTGGATAAGCTGGTACTCCTTCGCGGCTTCGTCGGGATGTCCTGCCTTGATCTCGAGGTCGTACAGCGCAGCGGCATACATGGGAAACGGCACAATGCCGAGCGCCCGTTTCAGAAGCTCGATTGCCTCGGGATACCGCCCTTGGGCGGCCCGGAGCTCGCCGAGTCCGGCGAGATTCCGATATGAGTCCGGCTGGACCTCCAGGCCCGCCTGGTAAGCGCTTTCCGCGCACTGGAGGTCTCCGCTGCGGAAGCAAATGTCGCCGAGCTGGTACTGGCTCCAGGCGATGTTCTCCTGGGGCAGGTGCAGCGCCGAGGCGCTCGCAATGGCGGCCCTCATCAGGTTCTTCGAGTCCTGCGATTTGCCTTTGAGGAACGCAAGGTAGGCCACTCGGCTGTCGTGTTCGTAAGCGGTGCCGGGCTCTTGGGCCCCGTCAGGTCCCAGCAAACGAGCATAGGCGGTCGCGGCTTCGTCGTATTGACCGAGGTCAGTAAGCGCATCCCCCATAATCGCCCACGGCGTGGGGTCGCCGGCACCCAAGGCCAGCGCCTTCTGGGCCCATGCAATCGCCTCCTCGAACTGATGCTCGGCCATCGCGACCACCGCCATATGAGTCTTGGCGGAAACGGCGCCGGGATCGTTGGAGACGAGATCCAGCGACTTGTTCAGCGCCTGGCGAGCCAGCTCGTCGTAGCTGACGTCGGCGGTTTCACGACCCTTCTGGATGTAGGCGGCGCCCAGCGCGTCGTAGCCCTTGTAGTCCTCCGGATGCAGCCTGACGTGCATTTGCAGAGCCTGGAGGCTGCGATCCGTGGCGCTTTGGGCATTGCACCTCGGCCCGGCGGCCGCCAACGCCAAGGCGACCCTGAATATCAGCGTTGATGCTCGTTTGAAGGACATGATTCACACCGTCGATGACGGGCGCGTGCACGCTACGGCGTCGGGTCCACTGCTGCTTGCTGAGCTCCAAGGCCGATATCGGCCCCACCCTTTTCCGCCGCTGCCTTGCGGATCGCTGCCGCATGGACGGCGATGTCAGGCTCGCGATTTCCCAGGGTCAGCGCCCTTTCGATCTGCCGCTGGGCTTCGGCATATTCCCGGTTTGAGTAAAGCGCCCAGGCGTAAGCGTCCAAGGTCCCGAGGTCATGGCGACGAGCGATCTCCGTTTGGGCAACGCGAAGCGCTTCGGCCGGCTTCTGGCCGCGACCCGCGTAATAGAGGATCAGCTCCCGGTTGCTGTTTGCAGGTTGGTCAGTGATCGCGAGGGCGGTCTGCTCGAATTGCCTGAAGGCGGTCTGCGCCTCTTCGGTCCTGCCGGCCTGCTCCAGAGTAGCCGCGAGGAAATAGACGCTCTGAGGAGAAGGGAAGTGCAGATTGCGTTTGTCGATCAGCTCGATGGCTTCTGCATCCCGATGTTGAGCCATGCGGACGCGAGACAACTCCTCGATCGGGGCGTAATAATCGGGAAAGCTCGCCAGTGCGCGCTGCAAGAAGGATTCAGCGGCGTTGAGCTTCGCGTTCATGCGATTGACGCGCGCCAGGCTGGTCAGAATCCAGGCGGTTTGCTCGCTCTCGAAGGCGGGAGTTTCCTCGAGGGCGCGGCTCAGAAGATCAGCGGACCCTTCGAGGTCACCCCAATCCTCGCGCAAGGCGGCCGCGCGCAACAGGCCCGGAACGTTGCCGGGCCGCAGGTCGAGCATCCACTGCGCGGCCCGCGCGGATTCATCGTAGTCGCCCAGGGCCTCGTCGGCCTCGGAGATGTAGCCCCACAGCAGCACTGCGTCAGGCGTTTTGTGGTTGAGCGCCTTCGCTTCCGCGAGCGCTTCGGCGTACCGGCGTTCCGCCAGCAGAAGAGCAATGTGCGCTTGCTCGCCGTCGAAGTTGTGCGGTTGAATTTGGAGGGACCGCGCGATGGATTTTTCGGCCTCTTCGTAGCAGCTGGAATCGCCCGTTTCACGAGCCCGGCTGATCAGCCCCAGGGCCAGGTCATTGTAGGCTTGGAATCGATCGGGCTGCGTTTGAATGAGCGTTTTGGCCGACTCGATCCTGCGTTCTGCGGGCGAGGGCGAAGGGGCGCCGTTGTCATCGGCAATCGCAGGACTCGCAGTGGCCAAAACGAGGGCAAGGACGAGAAATCGCATTTTTTAAACCTCAAATAGGTCTGAATCACGGGGGCCATCCCGGCCAGGTCCTAAGTTACGAACTTGCGGGACAGGCACGAGGCCTGCCCCTACAAGATTTGCCATCTGGCGGCTAGCTGGGCTAATTAGTAGCGCAGATGCCGTCAGGGTTGATGTTGCAGCCGGAATCGCCGGGATCCACGTGGTGACGATCCCGCCCGCTCGGACAGTAGTCCACATACGGAAACGCGGTGTGGAAGTGAGTGTTGGGTTCCACCAGATTGCTGCCCTGCGTTGAGAGGTCGGTGCTGACGTCGTTCACGTTGACGCCATCGCCGAGCACATAATTGGGGAAGACGTTGCAGCTGGTGTTGTGATTCGCGCCGCACGCATTCCCGGCCAGAACCCCGCCGACGGCGACGCGAAGCGTGATGTCGACCACGTCGTCAAACAGGCGGCGGCCGTTCGGGAATCCCGCACCGTCATTGAGCAACAATCCGAGGCGGTTGGCATTGCCGGGCGCGGTCGGGGTAACGCCCGTGTTCAGCCGCAGCAAGTCTGCGACCGGCCCGGGAGCCGTTCCGCTTGCCGCAATCGGAGGAAGATATTCCACCAGCGGCAGCAGATCGAGGCGGGGCGGCAGCGGCGAGTAGAGCGTATTGGGCACCAGCACCGAGTAGAGCGAATCCACGATCGAAACGAAGGGTGGATTCAGGTCAAAGCCCTGGAACTGGGAATCGTTCACCGGCTGCGACATGCTCCAGTAGTCCTTCGAGCCTGTGCCGATGACCAGTTCATTGATCAGCGGATTGCCGAGCCGCTGCACCTGCCGGTAGGAGCTCGGGCTTCCGGTCGCGCGATCAACCAGCAGCCCCTGGCGGGACGTCGTCCCCCAGATGCCGATGGTGGCGTGCGGGGAGTTGGCCGATTCGATTTGTCCGGTGCTGGTCAGCATGGTGATCGGGATTTGTAGAGCCAGCACGTTGACGGCATAGCCGGAAACGGTATCGGCGGCGTAGTTGCCGTTCGCGCCATCGGTGGCCGTTCCGGGAGGCTCGTTGGAGCTATTCATCACTCCCGGAATGCCGCTCGGCCCGGTGTGAAAGTTGCCGGTATCAAACGCTCCGCCGAGATCGATGAAGAAGGGGTCGTCCACCGTTCCAGAGAAGACTGAGATACCTTGGTTGGTGCTGCTGTAGGTTCCTGCCGCGTACAGATCCGCATAATTCATGGTTCGCGGGCCCGCATTGGCCGGAACCGCGAAGAACGGCGATCCGTCGGTGTTCATGATCTGGGTGCTCTTCCCGTTCTTGATCATGGTCAGGGTGTAAGTCTGGCGGAGATTAAGACCGGGATTGCTGAAATCCGTGATCTGCGGAGGCACAATCGGCGTGCCGTTCTCGAAGCCTGCCAGCGCCGTGTATACCGTAGGCAACTGGATCTGGCCGTTGAATTGGAACCGGAAGCTCACGTCGGCCAAGCCGTCATTGTTGTTATCGACGTCGACCTGGTAGCGGATCTTGGGATCGAAGGGAAACCAGTTGGGTCCGTTGGCGGGCTCGGCGAACGGGTCCACGGCCATGATGATGGTGATGCTGGGCGGATTGGTGTCGCTACCGTTGACATCGTAGCTGCGGAAAGCCCACATGTCGGTGATGTCCGCCTTGGGATCCAGCGCTGTGACAGGCGCCTCGCGATGGCTGGAGGCTTGCATCCCAGCTGGAGCTACCACAAGAGCAGGGATGGCGGCCATCGCCAGCACGACCAGGGCCAGGGCAGCAAAGGGTCGGCTCTTCTTCATTCACGCACCTCGTTTCATAGTTTTGGGTTGCGCACTTCGCTGGATATACGTCTCAGGCGGCGAGCTTGGATTGCATGGTCTAAGAAACGGGACCGATGAGGACCTTGGGACCCGTTGGGGAAGGGACTCCGCCCGCGGGTTCGACGGTTACGGCAAACGCCTTAGCGGTGAGGCCGTGTGGCAGTGGCGGCAGGATCACTTCGCCGTTGCCTCGAAGGTCAGCCTTGAAGAGCCCGGCGTCGACCGGTGCTCCCTCGGATGGAATCAGCCAGAGCTCGTAAGTCTGGTCCGGACGCAGTGTCTGGAGGTTGGCGGCGTAAAAAAGGAGTCCCTGCGAAGGATTATAGAATGCCTTGCCGTGCGGCACCGGGCGAGCCGCCACCGGTGTGAGTTCCACTTTCACAGTATCGGGCGCAGTCAGAATGTCGAGGGCGGCTTCGGCCCTGGCGCCTTGCTCGCGGAGCTGTTGTTCTGACTCCTCGAGCTGCCGATGCGTGGTTTCCAATTGGGCCAATTGAGCGGCAAGCTTGTGGTTCTCAACCGCGAGCCAGGCGGCTGCTGCCAGAAGCAGTACGGCCGCCGCTGCCCAAACGGGCGCCCAAATCCTGGGGCGGAACTGGACAACGTTGCTGCGAATCTGGCGCCGATCGGACTGCCGTGCCATGTCGGCGCGGAATCGTTGGATCAGCCGCTCGCGAGCACCGTCTGGGGGCGCCACCGGCGGCGCAGACAGCGCGAGCAAGGACATTCGCGTGCGCGCCTCCTCGATCTTCCGCCGGCAGTCGGCGCAGGCAGGAAGGTGCTCCTCCAGGGCTGCCTTCTCGCTCCCGTCCAGGACGCCGAGGGCGTACAGCTCGAAGTCCTCTTCAAATTGTGGATGCCCGCTCACGATTCGCTGAAAGCCCTCCTCAAGGTACCGAGGGCAGTCCTCAGGCGTGTCTTCACTGTACCCAGGGGATCGCCCGTGCGGTCGGCGATCTCGCTCTGAGTGAGGCCCTCAAAATACGCGAGCTCCATAGCCTTGCGCTGGGGCTCGGGCAAAGAGTCGAGCGCACTGCGCACTCGGCGGATCATTTCGTTTTGCGCCACGTCAGACTCAAGATTTAATCGCGCTGGAGGCAGGGTCTCCGTGAGATTCTCCGCCACCGGCAATACACGCCGCCGCAACCGGTCGATCGAACGGTTGCGGGCCATGACCATGAGCCAGCTCGAGAGACTGCCGCGAGCGAGGTCGAAGGTTGCTGCCACGCGCCAGAGCTGGTGAAAAACATCCTGCAGAACCTCCTCCGCAGCTCCGGTATCTCGTAAGATGCGTTGCGACACGGAAAAGACGAGAGCGCCATAGCGGTCGTAGAGGACGCCGAGCGCAGCTTCGTCGCCGTTGAGAATGCGGGCGACAAGCGTGGCGTCGGAGTCCCGTGCGTCCTGATCTGGGCGAGTCGTCAGCTCCACCGCTCTCTCCTTGATATTACGTCCAGAGAGCTTAAACGGATTTTGGCCTGGACACAACGGCCGCCACTGAAGTCCTTGCGCACCAGAGCCTGTCCCGCACAACGCCAGATGGCCCGGTCGGCCCGAGCAGCCGCGAGTGGCGTCCATTTGATTTCGAGACATCCGAATCGATAGTCTTGACGTACTTCGATTGGGCTCTGCATATGCTCGACTTAG
>Ga0335078_10017644_pt1 | contig 10610 bp, 7 predicted proteins | sample Lox_Sample_32_FD_206711 | JGI IMG/M metagenome (GOLD analysis project Ga0335078, IMG submission 206711) | Soil microbial communities from Loxahatchee National Wildlife Refuge, Florida, United States - Lox_Sample_3.2 | ecosystem: Environmental > Terrestrial > Soil > Wetlands | place: USA: Florida...
CAAAGCTGAATGAAGAAAAGTATCGAGATCAGTCCTCGCATTGAAACCCTGTTCGGAACCAGGGATGAAAACCTGCACGTTTTGGAAGACGGGCTGAACATCAACATCGGCCTTCGTTCCGACTCCATCGAGTTGGAAGGGGCTCCCCGCGACGTCGCCCGTGCAGAGCAAGTCTTCGCCGATTACGACCACCTGCAGCGAAACGGACACACCTTTAACAATGGTGACTTGAACAGCATGCTTCGCGTGCTGATGGCCGATCCTAAAACGACTCTGCGAGGCCTGGCGGAAGCCGGGCGGCAGCGTTCGTTTGGGCGTCGCACAGTTCAGCCAAAAAGCGTTAATCAGCGCCGCTACCTCGAAGCCATTGAGAATCACGACATGGTGTTTGGCATCGGGCCGGCCGGTACTGGGAAAACATATCTTGCGGTAGCGATGGCGATTTCTGCCCTGCTGGCGAAACGCGTAAACCGAATTATTCTGGCCCGGCCCGCGGTAGAAGCAGGGGAGCGGCTGGGGTTCTTGCCGGGAACCTTGCAGGACAAGATTGACCCCTATCTTCGTCCGCTGTACGACGCTCTTTACGATATGCTCGATCCCGAGAAGGTGGACCGCTATCTGGAGAAGAACGTCATTGAGATCGCGCCGATCGCTTTTATGCGCGGACGGACATTGAATGATTCCTTCGTCATTCTCGATGAAGCCCAGAACACCACGTCGGAGCAGATGAAAATGTTTGTGACGCGGCTGGGATTCAATTCCAAAGCGGTGATCACCGGCGATATTACGCAAATTGATTTGCCCAGCGCACGTCGGAGTGGTTTGCTGGAGGCAGTTGACGTGCTGAAGAGCGTGGAAGGATTGAGCTTTGTGTACTTCGATGAGGGCGATGTGGTGCGGCATCACCTGGTGCAGCGGATCATTCGTGCCTATGACGAGCACAAGACAAAAATAGCGGAGCAACAGATGTCGCTGCTCGAGCCGAAGAATGGCGCCAATGGCAAGGCAGTGATCGAAGAGGTGGAGCATGAGGGCGGCTCGGATACGCCAGAAGTGATGCCAGCTCAGGAATAAAAATATTGCAGTGTGCAGGAGGGTGCCATTTGGGCCCTCCTGTTTGCTTTTGATCAATGCAGACATCGCCAAAGGCCAGGGAAGGTGATCATTCTCAATAAAGCCATTGCGGGAGTTCGCGAGTTTACGCTCGCGGGTTTTGTAGCGCGAGCCAAGCGTGCCGCGAAACTGCCGGGTGGGGTGAACGTTTTGGTGACCAGCAGCCGCGAGATGCAGCGGCTAAACCGACGCTTTCGCGGAAAAGATCAAGCGACCGATGTACTGAGCTTTCCGGCAAAGGGCGTGTTGAAGAGTGGAGTTGCCGGTGACATCGCGATCTCGGCGGAGATCGCCCGGGCCAACGCACGGCGCCTGGGACATTCAATTACGCAAGAAATTCAGATCCTCATTTTGCACGGTGTGCTTCATCTCGCAGGCTACGATCACGAGCGCGACAATGGAAGAATGGCCTTGAAAGAAGCGCGCCTCCGAAAATCGCTGGCGTTGCCGGTAGGATTGATCGAGCGGAACGGGAAACAAGCGTTTGTTACCGCTAAGAACGCGAAGGTCGCAAAGAAAGCGCGAAAAAGATCCCCGCGACTGCGGGCAACACGAGCGACCAGATGAACCTTGCCTTGGCAGTGGCGCTGATTCTCTTGTTTGCATTGCTGACGCTGGTCTCGTACGTGGACCGCGTCTATTCGGAAATTGGCAAGTTCCTGTCGCGCGAGTTCCAGGACAACATCGATTCTTTTGAGCAGAAGGTGGAACCGAGGCTGGGCGTGAGCCGGGCACGAGCCGCTTTGTCGATGGCAGTGCTTTCGCAACTGACGACCGCAGCCGTCGCCATGATCGTCGGGTTCACCGTATTTCGCGACCGGGCGTGGAGTATCTACGAGATCCTGCAGGCCACCTTGAGCCTGATTTTGGTAGTGATCGTCTTCAATCGATTCCTGCCGTTTGTGCTGTTCTCTCGAACCAAAGGCTACTGGCTCCAAAGTTGGATCTGGCCATTGCGCGTTTTGATTTACGTCTTGTTACCAGTGACGTTAGTGGTGGGCTTCATGCAATCGGTGGCGTCTCTGACCAAGGAGCATGCCAACGAAGAACCGGAGACCCAGGCCGAAGCTGTGGATGCGCTGATCGAAGCGGGACAGGAAGAAGGCATTCTCGACGAAAGCAATCGCGATTTGATTCAGTCCGTGGTGGAATTCGGCGAGAAGACCGTCAGGGAAGCCATGAAGCCGCGGCCGGACATTGTTGCGGTACCGGCGGGGACGACAGTCGAGCAGTTCGTCGAGTTGCTTCGCAAGAAGCCCTTTTCGCGGGTTCCGGTCTACGAAGGGACGATTCATAATGTAAGAGGAATTGTCTACGCGCAAGACGTTTTGCAAATTCCGGATACGGAAGCACGCACGCGGACTGTGGATTCGCTGATGCGAAAGGATGTCTACTTCGTTCCGGAGAGCAAGCTGGGAAGCGATCTGTTGCGCGAGATGCAGAAGAACAATATCCGCATGGCGATTGTGGTTGATGAGTACGGGGGAGTTGCCGGCCTGGTCACGATCGAGGATCTGGTCGAGGAAATCGTTGGCGAAATCCGTGACGAACACGATAAAGCGGACGTGATTCGCGAAAGTGACCACTCATACGTCGTTGCCGGTAACATGGATATCGACCGTTTGGATGAGCTGTTCGGAATGAGGCTGGAAGGGAAGGAGTCGGCCACGGTTGCAGGCTTGGTGAGTGAACTGGCGGGGCGGATTCCGCAAAGAGGTGAAGTCGTCGAGGAAGACGGGTTACGTTTTGAAGTGGTGGAATCGACCGAACGGCGCGTAGAGCGCGTGAGAATCACGAGCCTTCAGCCGAAACAGGTTACGTAAAAATCTGCCGAGCTTCGCTCGGCCCGGACGGGGCAGAGACCCGTCCCTACACAAGCATGGCTTTCCGCTCGGGTTACGTCTGCATTCTTGGCCGGCCAAATGCCGGGAAATCGACGTTGCTGAATGCCCTGGTCGGCGAAAAGCTGGCGATTGTCAGTCCCAAACCGCAAACCACCCGCAATCGGATTCTCGGCATTGTGCAAGTTGCCCGCAAAGCAAATCGTCCCGACGCGCAAATCCTCCTGATTGATACACCTGGCGTGCACAAACCGGACAGCTCCCTGGGTCGCAAAATGATGGCCGAGGTGCGGGAGGCGTTGGGCGGTTGTGATTTGTTGCTGCTGATCGTGGATGTGACGCAAAAGTTCGGGCGCGGCGATCAGTTTGCGCTGGATATGGCCAAGAAAGCGGGGATTCCGGTGCTGCTTCTGCTCAACAAAATTGATTTGTTGGCGGAAAAGCACAAACTCCTGCCGATCATCGACGACTACAGCAAGCGGGGTGACTTTAAGGAAATCATTCCGCTATCAGCGCGGAAGAAACAGGGGTTGGATTTGCTCCTCGAGAAGGTGGTGGAAAATCTGCCGGTAGGACCACGGTATTTCCCCGACGATCAGATTACGGACCAGCCAGTCCGTTTCATGGTGGCGGAGATGATTCGCGAGCAGGTTTTGCTGGAGACAAGTGAGGAAATCCCTTACGCAACTACAGTCGTCATTGATCAGTTCGAGGAAGGCGCAAAACTTACCAGGATTGCAGCCACGGTTTACTGCGAACGCGACGGCCAGAAACGGATTCTGGTTGGCAGGCATGGCCAGATGCTGAAGAAAATCGGAACGGGCGCACGCCTGCAGATTGAGAAACTCGTGGGCACGCGCGTGTATTTAGAACTGTTCGTGAAGGTAAGCCCCGGGTGGCGGGAATCGCACGCCTTCATCGAAGAACTGGATTGGCGCCAGCAACTCTCGAGCAGCCGGGCTTAACTATCCTTACTTAATCGCCCCATACTTTCGCAGTATTTCGACCGTTCTATCGATTGGCAGCGCCTCGATCGTGTGGCCATTGCCGGTTGTGGAGGTGGCGCGAAACATGGAGTTGTAGATAGCTTCTTCGGTGGCTTCGATAACAGCTTCGAAAAGCGGCGACATCGCGTCGTTGGTCAAGACCTCGATGTGGCGGGTCAGGGATTTGTCGGTTGCATTGATTCGGAGTTGTGGAGCAGTCGAGAAAGCGATGGCATAGTCTCCACTGCCATTCGAAGCTGAGCTGCCAGTGCGAGCCATGCCCAGCCAAGCCCGAGCTGCAAGCCGCTTGAGGTTGCGCGCCTCCATGGGCGCGTCGGTTGCAACGATCATCATGCAGGATCCGTCCGGGTTGTTTTTTCTATCCCAAGCCGCCAATTCCTTCCGCAGATAATATTGGCCGAGTTCCTGTCCAACGGGCGCACCCGCAATGGTAAGCACTCCGCCGAAGTTGGTTTGCACGAGAACGCCGACCGTGTAGCCGCCGAAGTTGGGGGGAAGCTTACGAGAAGAGGTCCCGATGCCTCCTTTCCAGGAGAATGCAATGGTTCCCGTGCCCGCACCTACGGCGCCTTCTTCGACTGGGCCTGGCTTCGCATTCTTGATAGCGGAGAAGACGTCATCGGGCGTGATGTGACGTCCGCGGATATCGCTCAACCAGCCGTCATTGGTTTCTCCGACGACAGGATTGATCGACAGAACATCTTCATTGCCAGGCAGAGCGAGCATGTAGCTGATCAGCGCGTCGGCAACACGTGGAACGCTGGTCGTCGAGGTAAGGAGAATCGGCGTTTCTATGTCGCCCATCTCGTCCACCTGGGTCGATCCCGTGAGCTTGCCGAAGCCGTTACCGACAAAAATCGCGCCGGGCACCTTTTCGCGATAGAGATTACCCGAATGCGGCAGAACGGCCGTGACACCGGTACGGATGTTTGGGTCTCGAAGGATAGTGGTTTGGCCAACGAGGACGCCATTAACATCGGTAATGCTATTCAGCGGCCCGGTTGGGAGGACGCCGACTTTCACGCCCAGGTCCCGGGCGCGAGGGCGTGTGGCGGGCCTCTCCTGAGCGAATGAGGTCAAAGTCAGAGAGATCAGGAGTCCGAGAATCATCTTTGTCATGACGGGTATTGTAGTGGTTTGTCTCGCGAGACTAATGGCGGGTGTAGCTGTCGCAAAATTTCCGCGCTCTAGCGCGTGGACACTGCGGCGGACAAGAATGTCCGCACACCCACCGATGAAGTCCTACTCTTTTGTAGCGATGCCGAGACTCTTCATCTTGCGATAAAGGTGGCTGCGCTCGAGGCCCAGGACCTCGGCGGTGCGGCTGACGTTTCCGTGGTTCTCATCCAGCTTCTTCAAGATGTAGTCACGTTCGTAGGCAGCGCGGGCCTGATGGAGAGTAGAAAATTCCGCCCCCACGCGCCGGCTGCCATCACGATGGATGAGTGGTGGCAAGTGTTTGCGCTCGAAGCGGACCGTCGTCGGATTCATGATGACAATTCGTTCGATCACATTGCGCAATTCGCGTACGTTTCCGGGCCAGGAGTAGCGGAGCAGCAGATCGACGGCGTCATCGGTGATCTCGCGCGGCCGGCGACCATAGGTGGCGGAAAACTCTTTGAGGAAATGACGCGCCAGCAAAGGGATGTCTTCCTTGTGTTCCCGAAGCGGGGGCACGGAGAAGGGGATAACGTTCAGGCGATAGAACAGGTCCTCGCGAAAATTTCCCTTGGAGATCTCTTCTTCCAAGTCTTTGTTAGTCGACGCAATCACCCGGGCATCGACGGTAATCGGCTCATCGCTTCCGACCGGTGTAAAGCGCTGCTCATCGAGAGTGTGCAGAACCTTGGCCTGCGTCTTCAGGCTCATGTCGCCGATCTCGTCAAGAAATAGCGTTCCCCCGTGTGCTTTTTGGAAAGTTCCTTCTTTATCGGCGGTAGCGCCGGGAAACGAAGCTTTGCGGTGCCCGAAGAGTTCGCTTTCAATCAAATCTTCCGGGATGGCGGCGCAATTTACTTCCACGAACATCTCGTCTTTGCGCTCGCTGTGCAAATGGATGGCGTGGGCAACCAGTTCTTTTCCAGTTCCCGATTCACCGAAAATCAAGACTCGGCCGTTGGTGGGCGCCATGATCTGGATTTCCTGGCGCAAAGCTTTCATGGGAACGCTGTTACCGATGATTACGCCTCGCGGTATGAGTTGCTTCTTGAGATCCCGGTTCTCCTCGCGCAGGCGCTTGGCATCGATCGCATTCTTGATCAGAATGAGGGTCTTATCGATCGACAGCGGCTTTTCGAGAAAATCGAACGCACCAAGCTTGGTGGCGCGCACGGCAGTCTCGATCGTGCCGTGGCCGGAGATCATGATGACCTCAGGCGCGAGTTCCATCTCGCGGATCTTCTGTAGAGTTTCAAGGCCATCGATTCCGGGAAGCCAGATGTCCAGCAGCACGACAGCAAACTTGTGCTTGCGCAGGCTATCGAGGCAGGCCTCGCCGCTTTCGGCACCCGCGGTGCTGTAGCCCTCGTCTTCGAGCACGTCCTTCAGCGAGTGCCGGATGGCGGCTTCATCATCGACGATAAGAATGTTAGGCATGCTGATTGATAGGGGGTGTGCCGACCGCTTCGGGGACCACAGGGAGTTCAACGATGAATTTCGCGCCTACCGGGCGGTTCTCTTCAACCCGAATCGATCCACGATGATCTTCGATGATGCGGCTGACAATCGCCAGTCCCAAACCGGTGCCCCGTTTTTTGGTTGAGAAATAGGGCAAGAACAAGCGCTCCTTCAGTTCCTGTGTCACCCCGTAGCCGGTATCGGCGACAGTGATTTCAACGGCATCGCGAGAGGGCAGCAACGCAGTCGAGATTTGGATTTCGCGGAACATAGCGCCCTGCATGGCTTCTGCAGCATTGTCCAGCAAATTGGCCAAAGCGCGTTTGATGGCTTCGGGATCAGCCATCACATCGGGTAGATCCGACGCCAGCATCTTGCGAATGCGAATGTTCTCCTGCCGGCCATCGAACATAGCGAGTGCATTGTCGACGATGGAGTTGATTTTCGCGGGCTGCGGCTGGGCGGTAGGAAAGCGAGCGAGAGTGGAAAATTCGTCCACCAAGGTCCGAACTGTTTCTACGGCGGCGGCAATGGTGTTCGCAGACTTGTGCACTGCCTGCAGAGATGCGGCATCGGGCTGTGAACCACGCTGCAGATGGCGTCGAATGCGCTCGGCTGAGAGAGCAATCGGTGTGAGCGGATTCTTGATCTCATGTGCGACGCGGCGCGCGACTTCGCGCCAGGCAGCCTGTTTCTGCGCCTTCAGCAGGTCAGAAAGATCTTCAAACACCAGAACGTGCCCGAGCGCCTGGTCATCGTACTTGAGAGTTGCGACGGTGACGGCAACATTTAATGTGGTTCGCTCGACAGTCATCTCCATCTGTGTGGTGGTCGAGCCCATGCGGTCGGCACGACGCAGCAGCGGTTCGAGGCTATCCACAATGTCTGGCTGGAAGACATCGCCGAGCGAGGCGCCGATCAGTACGTTGGGAACTCCAGATTCCGTTCCGGTGGGATGAAACAAGCGAACCAGTGCGTGATTGGCGTGGGTGACGCGACGATCGGCATTTAAGGACAAGACTCCATTGGGAATGTTCTCCAGAATAGTTTCAATGTGGCGGCGCCGGTGTTCTAAGGCAACGTTGGCGGCAGCCACCTCCCGAGTGGCAGATTCGATTTGTTGACGGCTAGACTGGAGTTCCTCGGCCATGCGGTTGAAGGAGTGGACGAGATCGCCGATCTCGTCTGCGCCATGGACGTCGACGCGATAGTCAAGCCGCCCACGAGAAATTTCCTGCGTTGCCTCGGCCAGGGCAGCCACGGGCCGAGTGACCAGCTTGGAAAGAAACAATGCAAGCCAGGTGGCGGCGAAGAGCACGACCACGGTAAGCAGAAGCAGAACTTCCATGTAGGTTCGGCGGACGAGGCGGCGGCCGCGAGCCAGTTCGAAATAACGTTGCTGGCTTGCTTGTAGCTGCTTCACCGTTTCCGAAAACTTCCTGGGCAGCGGCATTCCAACCAGAATCTGTCCAGTGTCGCCAACCGAAGCAGACCCGAGCATGTAGTCGTTGTCCCGCCAGGTGAATAGCGGAGGCGCGGGCGATTGCAGACGGTCCAGCGCAAGCGCGCCTTGTAAAACCGACCAGTCTGCGGGGCTGGCAAAGATAGCTTTCATCTGACCGCCATCGAGCACCACGGCAAACCCGCCTTCCAGCGTCGGTTCGTGCCGCTGCAACTCTTCGGAAAGCGTCGAAAAATCCCCCATCTCAAAAGCGCGTTGCGTGATCGCGGATGTGGCGATCGATGCAGCCTCAGCCCGGGCATTCTGTGCCGCGTACTGCGAAAGCAAAGAAGTCATGGTTGCGGTATCCCGGCGCACTTCTTCGACCGGCGTGGAGAACCACTTATCGATCGAGCGGTTCATCAGCACGTAGGCAAAAAAGAACATGCCGATGACCGGCAGAAAAGAAAGCAACAGACTGCCCACCAGTAAACGAGTGCGGAACTTGGATCCAAGTACCCCGACCCGGCGCTCAGCAAAAAGCTTGAGAACGTTGCGGACCAAAACAAAGGTGAGTGCCAGGAAAAGAACAAAGATCAGAACGGCGAGCGAGGCGAACAGCAGCAGTTGCTGATTTGTATCCGGATTCAGGGCCTGCGGGAGATCGAACGAGGTCAGCGCAAACAGCACAGAGAAGAGCAGAATCAGGCCAATGCCAACAGGAATGAGGATCTTCTTGCGGCCCGAGGGAGTCCGAACCTCGTCATTTTGGGGGATTCCAGCCATTCTGCTCCGCTTAAGAAGTCATTATAAGCGGTTAGGTAGAGGTTCTCGGCAGCGGCAAGGTCGGGGAAGCGTCAACCGCTGCGGGGGCTCGCAGGCCGCAAAACAGCCCGCGGGAGATTACCGAAGTGGTTGGCCTGCTGCGTAGACTCACGTTGCTTCCTTGATTTTCGCCCCTTTCGGGTCGGCTAAACAGTTTCCGCACATGCATCAACGAGGACAAGTACTTAAGTTACTCGCGCGGTAACGCATCTGCGGTGACAATTTATGTCAACGCGATTGTGCACGCGCCTCTTCCCTCATCGCGGCGACTCGCGTGAGCCAAGCTGGAATTTCTCCGGGGCTCGAACAGGAGAGCTAAAGTATGTCTCAACGGCTGGGCGATCTTCTGGTCAAAGAGAAGATCATCACCCCAGAGCAGTTGGAGCAGGCGGTCAAAGTCCAGAAAGAAGGCAACGTCCGCCTGGGCGCTGCTTTGGTGAAGCTGGGCTTCTTGAGCGATGAGGACGTCACCAATTTTCTCTCGCGCCAATACGGCGTTCCCGCGATCAATCTTTCCTATTTCGAAATTGATCCCGCGGTCGTCAAACTCATTCCGTTCGAAACGGCGAAACGTTATCAGATTCTGCCGCTGAGCCGCGTGGGCGCATCGCTCACCATCGCCATGGTGGATCCGACCAATGTCTTCGCGATGGACGATATCAAGTTCATGACCGGCTTCAATATCGAGCCGGTGGTCGCATCTGAAAGCTCGATTCTGGAAGGCATCGACAAGGCATACGGGGCCACCAAGGAAGAAGACCTCGAGCAGGTCATGATGTCGATGAGCGAGATGGATGAAGCCGACGTCGAGGTGCAGGCGGAGCAGCAGGAGCTAGGCCTTGCCGACCTGGAACGCGCGGCCGATGAAGCCCCCATCGTCAAGCTGGTGAACTTGATTCTTACGGATGCGGTCAAACGCGGTGCCAGCGACATTCACCTCGAGCCTTACGAAAGAGAATTCCGGGTTCGCTTCCGAATTGACGGCGTGTTGCAGGGAATCATGACGCCGCCGATCAAGTTGAAGGATGCCATCACTTCTCGTCTGAAAATCATGTCGAAGCTGGACATCAGCGAAAAGCGGCTGCCGCAAGACGGCCGCATCATGCTGAAGATGAACGTGGGAGGACGCAAGAAGCAACTCGACTTCCGCGTGAGCACGCTGCCTACATTGTGGGGCGAAAAAATCGTACTCCGGTTGCTGGACAAGGAGAATCTGCGGCTCGACATGACCAAACTCGGGTTCGAACCAGAATCCCTGGTCAAGTTTGAGAAAGCGATTTTGAAGCCGTATGGAATGGTGCTGGTCACAGGCCCGACGGGGTCAGGGAAGACGAACACTCTCTACTCATCCATTTCGCGCTTGAACACTCCAGATACCAACATCATGACGGCCGAGGACCCAGTTGAATTTCAATTGGCCGGAGTCAACCAGGTGCAGATGAAAGAGCAGATCGGCCTGAACTTTGCAGCCGCCTTGCGGGCTTTCCTGCGGCAGGACCCGAACATCATTCTGGTCGGCGAGATCCGAGACTTCGAGACGGCGGAAATCGCCATTAAGGCTGCCTTGACCGGTCACCTGGTACTTTCGACACTGCACACCAATGGCGCGCCGGAAACCATCACCCGTCTTATGAACATGGGTATTGAACCGTTCCTGGTGGCCACCTCGGTGCACCTCATCTGTGCACAACGGTTGGTACGGCGGATTTGCAAGGACTGCGCGGAGGTGGTGGATGTTCCTGTTCCAGCGCTGATCGATGAAGGATA
>Ga0335078_10017646_pt1 | contig 10609 bp, 7 predicted proteins | sample Lox_Sample_32_FD_206711 | JGI IMG/M metagenome (GOLD analysis project Ga0335078, IMG submission 206711) | Soil microbial communities from Loxahatchee National Wildlife Refuge, Florida, United States - Lox_Sample_3.2 | ecosystem: Environmental > Terrestrial > Soil > Wetlands | place: USA: Florida...
GTGTGCCCGCCGGCTGCCGGGGCCGGTGTTGGCAGCGACAAAACCGGCCAAAGTGGCGCTATTTTATTCCGGCGCTAACAATAAGCGCCGAGACAAGGCGAAACTTCGCTGCCGGTTGCGATCAGAATCACCTCTGGATCGGCATTGGGAGCGTCTGCCAGGACGTAGGCGCCTCGCGCTAGACCTGAGGCCGGCGCATACCTGGAGCGGTCGATGGTCGGGACCGCCTGCCGCGTAAGAACCAGCGCAGCCGGCTCATGGTGCAATTGGAGAATCACCTTCCACGCTTCGCGAACCTCATTGGCATCGCACGGGCGGATCGTAATCAATCCAGGTATGGACCGCAGGTTCGGCAGTTGCTCCACGGGCTGATGAGTCGGGCCGTCCTCTCCCACGCCGATGGAGTCGTGGGTGAAGACATAGATCACCGGAAGCTCCATCAAGGCGCTGAGTCGAAGAGCCCCCCGCATGTAATCCAGAAAGATGAAAAATCCGGATCCGAAGGGACGCACGTTCACCAGGCTCATCCCGTTCAAGATCGCGCCCATGGCGTGCTCCCGAATTCCGAAATGGAAATTGCGCCCGGAATAATTACCGGCCGAAAAATCGCCTGCCCCCTCGAAGGTGAGCCTGGTCTTCGTCGATGGCGCCAGATCGGCGGAGCCGCCGATCAGCCAGGGGATGTTCCGGGCGGCCGCGTTCAACACCTTCGCCGAGGACTCCCTGGTCGCCATGCCCTTCGTGTCCGACGGAAATTCCGGGAGATCGCGGTCCCAACCTTCGGGAAGTTGCCGGTGATGCATGCGCAGTAGTTCTTCGGCCAAGTCGGGGTAATGTTTGCGATAGTCGGCAAGCTGCCCTTGCCAGGCATCGCGCAGATCCTTTCCGCGCTTGCCGATCCCCTGTCGGAAGTGATCGTAGATTCCGGCCGGGACGTAGAATTTCTTGTCTTCGGGCCAGCCGTAGTTCCGCTTGGCGAGCCGAACCTCCTCTTCTCCCAGCGGCTCACCGTGCGCGCCGCTGGTGTCTTGCTTGTGCGGAGCACCATAACCGATGTGGCTGTCGACAATGATCAAAGTAGGCCGGTCATTCGTGTTTTGAAACGTTCGAAATGCGCGGGCGAGCATCTCCAGGTCATTGGCGTCACCCACCCGCGTCACGTTCCAGCCATAGGCTATGAAGCGCGTGGCCACATCTTCGGTAAAGGCCAGAGCGGTATTGCCTTCGATCGTGATGCGATTGTTATCGTAGATCCAGCAGAGATTGGCGAGCTGCAGGTGTCCCGCGAGCGATGCGGCCTCGCCGGAGATGCCCTCCATCATGCATCCGTCTCCGCAGAGCGCGTACACATTAAAGTCAAACAGGTCGAAGCCGGGGCGGTTGTATCGCGAGGCCAGCCACTGCCGGGCGATCGCCATCCCGACACTCGTCGCGACACCCTGGCCCAGCGGCCCGGTTGTGGTCTCGACCCCCGATGTCCAGCGATACTCGGGATGCCCCGGACAGCGGCTGTCCAACTGCCGGAACGATTGGAGAGCGTCCAGCGGCACCGAGAGTTCTCCCAGGGGTTCGTGCTCCTTGCTCACCGCCCTCACTTCCGCCAAATGCAGGAGCGCATAGAGCAGCATGGAAGCGTGGCCCGCCGAAAGGACGAAGCGGTCGCGATTGGGCCAAAGGGGGTCCTGCGGATTGAAGCGCAGGAACTGCTGCCACAGGCAGTAAGCCGCCGGAGCCATCGCCATGGGTGTTCCGGGATGCCCGGAATTGGCCGCCTGCACTGCATCGATGGCGAGCGTACGGATTGTGTTGACGCTAAGAAGGTCGATTGGCGATTGTGCGGACGCGCCAGTGGTGCGAATCGTCGTGCTCATCGGCAGTCCTTTCGTTCTTTTGCTAGTAGGGCCACCGCCAGCCCGAAACTTCCGGAGCGTCTATGCCGTGTTCGTATGCGTATCTCCGGCAAGCAATCTGCTGGTTGCGGAACTTGTCTTTCGCGTGCCCGCCGATCTTCTGCAGCCTCGGAACGCGGTCGATGGCGTCGATTGCCAGGCTGAACCTGTCGGTCTCATTATTGATCGCCAATTCCAGGGGAGTATTGATATTTCCCTTCTCCTTGTAGCCGCGGACATGGATCGCCTGGTTCTTGCGGCGATAGACCAGCCGGTGGATCAACCACGGATAACCATGGAAGTTGAAGACGACCGGCTTGTCGGTGGTGAAGAGGGAATCGAAGTCGCGATCGCTTAATCCGTGTGAGTGTTCCGTGCTCGGCTCCAGCTTGAAAAGGTCGACCACGTTGATGAATCGGATTTTGATGTCGGGGAACGCCTCGCGCAAAAGCGCCGTCGCCGCAAGCGCCTCTTGGGTGGGGATGTCGCCGGCGGCCGCGAACACCACGTCGGGTTCGCAGCCTTGATCTGTGCTCGCCCAATCCCAGATCCCGATGCCTTTGGAGCAGTGTTCAATCGCCTCTTCCGTATTCAGGTATTGCAGGTGGAGTTGCTTGTCCGAAACGATGACGTTGATGTAATTCTCGCTTCGCAAGCAGTGGTCCGCGACCGAGAGAAGACAATTGACGTCCGGCGGCAGATAGATGCGAGTGACAGCCGCGCTCTTGTTCAGCACCACGTCGAGGAACCCCGGATCCTGATGTGTGAAGCCGTTGTGGTCCTGCCGCCAGACTGTAGAAGTGATCAGGAGGTTCAGGGAAGCGACATCGCGCCGCCAGGAGAGTTGATTGCAGATCGACAGCCATTTGGCGTGCTGATTGAACATCGAGTCGATCACGTGCACGAACGCTTCATAGGAAGAAATAAAACCATTTCTTCCGGTCAGCAGATAGCCTTCCAGCATGCCCTCCATGGTGTGCTCGCTGAGCATTTCCATGACGCGGCCATCGGGCGCCAACTCGGTGCCGTCCTGGTCTTCGGGAAAATACTCCGCAATCCAGAATTTCTTGGCAGCCTGGTAGATCGCCTGCAGTTTGTTGGAAGTCGTTTCGTCCGGGCCGAACACGCGGAAGTTGGTCATGTTCAGCTTCATCACATCCCTCAGAAACGAACCGAGGGGCGCGACATTCTCGGCCTCAACCGTTCCAGGCCGGTCGATCTTTACGCCGTAGTCGCGAAACGAAGGCAGGCGTAATGCCTTCTTGAGGATTCCTCCGTTGGCGTGCGGATTAGCGCTCATCCGGCGCTGACCTGTGGGCGCGAGTTCCTTCAGTTCCGGGATTAGTTTGCCATTCTGGTCAAAGAGTTCTTCGGGCTTCTGGGCGTGCATCCATGCCTCGAGAATCCGCAGTTGCCCAGGATTTTTCTTGACTTCCGTCAACGGGACCTGATGCGCGCGCCAAAACCCTTCGACTCGGTGGCCCCCGACTTCGAGCGGCGCGCCCCATCCTTTCGGGGAACGCAGCACAATCATAGGCCAGCGCGGACGGCGTGCCTCGCTGGACTGCCGGCATTCACTCTGCGCTCTCCTGATCTCTTCCAAACAATGCTCCATCGTCGCTGCCATCGCCTGGTGCATGCTGTCGGGGTCGGAGCCTTCGACGAAGTATGGCGTCCAACCATAGCCTCGCATCAGATCCTCCAGTTCCTGGTGTGTGATCCGCGCGAGTAGCGTCGGGTTATTGATCTTGTAGCCATTTAGATGGAGAATCGGCAGAACGGCGCCGTCGCGGATCGGATTCAGGAACTTGCTGATGTGCCACGAGGTCGCCAGCGGGCCGGTCTCCGCCTCGCCATCGCCGACTACCGCCGCAATAATGAGATCCGGATTGTCGAAAGCCGCTCCACAGGCGTGCGAAAGCACGTATCCCAGTTCGCCCCCTTCGTGTATCGAGCCGGGCGTTTCCGGCGTGCAGTGGCTCCCGATACCACCCGGGAACGAGAACTGTTTAAAGAACTCGCGCAGCCCCCGCTCGTCTTCGCTCTTTTCCGGATACACCTCTGAGTAAGTGCCTTCCAAATACCCCGGCGCCAGCACTCCTGGCGCTCCATGCCCAGGGCCTGCCATGAAAATCATGTCGAGATCTAATTTCTTGATCATTCGATTCAAGTGGATGTAGGTGAAAGCCAATCCCGGGCTCGATCCCCAATGGCCCAGAAGCCGGTTCTTGATATGTTCAGGCTTGAGCGGCTCCTTCAGGAGCGGATTGTCCTGAAGATAGATCATGCCGAGCGCAAGGTAATTGCAGGCCCGCCAATATGCATCGATTTTCTTCAGTGCGTCGAGGCTCAGCGGAGATCCCGAGACCGTAGATCGCGCCTCTCCATATGCACTCAATGAGTCGTTCAAGCGTTCATCCGTTTCTACAAGAGGTGTCACGTCTGTAAAGTTCCTTTTCGCTGGAATACGCAACTTGGACACGCCGGACTTAACAAACTCCGGCAGCGGCGGCAGATGCTTGTGTCTTGGGCCGAGGTTCGTCGCGGGATACCACGGCTTTTACCGAGCTCTCACCGGTTCATCTTCGTCTGACGCCGGTAGCGGAATCGACAGCTTGAGTTGCATCTCGGCGTTTAGCCTTGTGGTAGCTCTGCCATCGACATCATTTAGCGGCAACTGCTTGCCGACGCCGTCCGGAGTCGTGAAACAAAGGCTGCCGTCCTGGACCCACAGTGCAATGGCACGGTGGACCTTACCGGCTTTAGATACGATCGCGAAAGCAGTCGCGCTGCCGCTGCTCGAATCAGGCCAGGAGTACTCGTACACCGCAGGTGTGACAGGGGGTGGAGGTGGAGATTCAGGCTCGATAGCAGGCACGATGAGAGCCGCGCCCGGCTGGGAAGCAGAATCAGCGTCATGGATGTCGATCGGGAAATCCCAGTTGTCGAAATACGAATCGGGGTATAGCCATCCAGAGTTTGAATATCCGTCGTAATTACGGGAATCGGACCGATTGCGCCGGCTCCTGTCCGAGTTGGAGCGATTTGGCCGGTGATTAGACATTCCGCGGAGCGCCCCTCCGCGGCCCGGAGCAGCGGCGCCGCCGCGCTGTGCAGACAAGTTAGTGGTTGTTGCCACGAACACTGCCATAAGGAGAAGGAAATTGCGATTCATAATCTATGTGCTCCAACGTTAGACTCACCGCACACTGGCGGCGGATGTTTTGGGATAGGCTCGCTCATAAATCAGCAATTTGCGAGCCAGTTTCGGTCATGGCTACTGCCTGCTTCCGATTCGCCGCGAGGACGCTGTCGGGTCAGTGCCTTTCTCTCGCAGCGACACCAGGTTCGCGCGGCCGCTTGTCCGGTTCGTGTTCGACGTAGATGAATTGCCCGATTCGCTCTATCTGCAAAACCGCGGGGCCGCCGGAAGATTCACGGAGCCTGTCCCGCAAGTCCTCGATACTCTGCAGCGGCTTGCCGTTTAGCGACGCGATCACATCGCCGGGCGCGAGCTCTGCAGCGGAATCAGGATTCCCGGAGGTGGTCGCGATCACATAAACACCTGTGTCCGACCGCACGCTGCTCCGAATGGCGAGTGTAGAGCTTACGTTTTTTCCGAACACGCCTAATTCGGGAATGAAGCTCTCGAGCGGGTCGATCGAAAGATCTCTATAAATGTGGTCGTCCGACATAACTGCCGGCACATGGAACTGAAGCGGCCGGTTGCCGCGCAGTACAGTAACCTCCACCGGAACGGCGGGATCGTGTAGATACATCATCGCGGTGTAGTAAGGCAGAGCCGAAATAGCAGCACCATCCACCGCGGTAATAATGTCTCGCGGGCGGAGTCCGGCGGTATCCGCCGGGCTGTCGGGCAGAACATCGGAGATCATGACTCCATACCCACGGCTCAGATCGAGCCCCTGCGCTAGTCCTGGCGTGACCGTTTGCACGCGCACGCCAACCAGACTTTGCCGCACGGAACCGTGATCGCGCAGTTGTCCGTAGACATAGCGCACCACTCCGGCGGGCACCGCAAACCCGAGACCCTGATTTCGGCCGCTGTCGCTGAGCACGAACGTATTGATGCCGATCAGCTCGCCTTCCACATCGAGCAGCGGACCGCCGCTGTTTCCGGGATTGATTGCGGCATCGGTCTGGATGTAGAGCATCGGGAAATCCGGATGCGGCTGGCGGCCGACCGCACTGACAATTCCGATAGTCATGGTGTTGTCGAGCCCTTCGGGACTACCGACAGCCAGGACAACCTGTCCCTGGCGGGGTCCTCTACTTGGCTGATTGAAGGCAATTGTAGGTAGTCCCGCTGCTTCGATTTTCAGCAGAGCAATATCGGTTTCGCGATTGGCGCCCACGATCACCGCATCCAACACCTCCCGTTTTCCAACGGGTTCCTGGTTTACGCCCACCACCACGGAATCGAGCACCGGCGTTTTGGCCGATGGCGGATGCCGATCGGCTGCCTGGTCCACCTTCGGGGTCAGCATCACCCGGATACTTCGAGCATTTCGCACCACGTGCTCATTGGTGATGATGTATCCCGAAGGATCGACAATGACGCCGGAGCCGACCACCCGGCACGAGCTTAACGTGGCGCCGCCGGAATCCGGGGCACACCAGGCCGAAACCTGGACTTGCACCACCGCGGGCCCGACGGTAGCAGCCAATTGCTCGAGCGCACCGCTAAATTCGGCGAGCGAGTTCGTCCTCTCATCCGATCCCTGCAGGCACGCCGCTAAAGACAAAGCAATTAGGAATCGTCGCATGTTCCTCCTCCGCCAATTCGGTGGCGGGATAGTTCCTCTGAATGCATGGCGATATCGACCCGCATGCGGGCTTCACCTACGATTTCGCATGCGACAGGCCATTTGCACTCCGTTCGCGAGCACGTCCGTCATCGTCTGAAATGAAAGAGGGTTGCGCCGCCGTCGAGGCAGGCCAGTTCAAATCGCTGCCATGCCACCCTCAGCACGAGCCGATGCCTCCTGACGAAATTCGGCGGCGCAACGGTCGAAATCTCGGCAGACCGCGAGGGAAATCAAATTGCCCTCACGGGTGTGTTGGCGGAGCAGAGAAGAATGCACTTATTGGAGCCACTCGAATCCCGGAAGGGCTGGCGCAAATATGGCAGGAGGGCCGCCTTGGGCGGGATGGTGCTCGATCTCGTCCCTTTGGAGCCACGCCACAGGCGCCAAATGGAGGAATTCCAGGACCGGTTGGATGCCGGGACGGTTTACCTCAGGCACGGGATCTGGGTTTCGACCGCGATCCGCAAATCGACTGCGTGGCTGCAAAGTCAATGGAATCGAGAAGGGGACAATCTGTTTTCGCAAGGCGCCTTTCTGGACGGCTTCCTCATAGGAATTGGATCAATTTACAGATTGCCGGGAGTGAAGGCGGCTGAAGTCGCCCTGGTTGTGGCGCCCGAATTCCAGGGGCTTGGCCGCGACGGCGCCACAGGAGTGGGCGGATTGCTTTTGGAGGACCTGGTTCGATATGCCCGACAGCAGGAGTTGGAGTGGGTCACGGCGTATTTTGCCGTTACTAATCCGCACTGCGAAAGGCTGCTGCGGAAATATGAGTTCGAGATATCGAGTTGGTCTTACCTGAAACAAGAGGGCTCAGCCAAACTCGTTTTGCGCCGGCCGTCACCGGTTCCCCAGGCAGCTTGGGAACGACGACTTGGAGATTCAATTGCCATCATCATTGCGAATCGAAGAAAACGGAGGCAAGCATGATCAAACTATTCTGGCGCAGGTTACAGGAAATGTGGTGCAAACTCATGCACCCCGCACCCATGACGCCAATACACGGGTATTATCGATGCCCCAGTTGTTTGCGCCAATATCCAGTGCCGTGGGCCCGCCAGGAGCGATTGTCTGCCAAAGCGATCGGCGTGCCGCAGGAGTCGTAATTCGACTCGGTGCGCTCAACGAAACTGGCGCGCGATGTTGTATTTCCGCATGCGAGATTGTAAAGTCGTGCGCTTCAGCCCCAGGCGAGCCGCGGCGCCGTTCGGGCCCCCGACCATTCCCTTCGCTTCTTCCAGGGCCTTCAGGATTACGTCGCGTTCCGAATGATTCGGCCCACCCGGTGCCCCGTGCCAGGTAACGGCAGCCGCTTTGCCGATCAGTTCGTGCAGCGGCACTTGGAGCGCGCTGCCCCTGCTGAGAATGACCGACCGTTCCAACACATTCTGTAACTCGCGGATGTTACCGGGCCAATCGTAGCTTGCGAGCGCCTCCAGAATCGACGTGGGAATCGTATCGATGTCGCGACTCATGCGCTGCGAATGTTTCTGAACGAAATACCTGGTGAGCAGCGGTATGTCTTCCCGGCGCTCGCGCAGCGGGGGAACATGCAACGGAAAGACATGCAGCCGGTAATAGAGGTCGGCCCGAAACCTGCCCTCGTCTACCATAGCCTTCAGGTCGCGGTTGGTGGCGGCCACCAGGCGGGCGTTGGTGCGAATTGTGCGGCTGCCGCCCACCCGTTCAAACTCCTGATCTTGAAGCGCGCGCAAGAGCTTCGGTTGGAGTTCGAGCGGCATTTCGCCAATCTCGTCCAGGAAGAGCGTCCCTTGGTGCGCCACCTCGAAGCGTCCGATCTTCTGGGCCACCGCTCCAGTGAAAGAGCCCTTCTCGTGGCCAAAAAGCTCGCTCTCCAGCAAAGTGGCGGGGATGGCTGCGCAATTCACCTTCACAAAACTTCCCTTGCTGCGGCCGCTCAATTCGTGAATGGCCCGCGCGACCAGTTCCTTCCCGGTGCCCGTCTCTCCCGTGATGAGGACGTTCGCGTCGGTCGGCGCAACAGTCTGAATTCCCTTTACCACGCCTTGAAAAGCCGGGCCTTCCCCCACCATATTCCCGAGATTCTGATCGAGGCAGATTTCCTCCTCCAGGTACAGCTTCTCGGTAGCGAGCCGCTCTTTCATCTCTCCGAGTTCACGAAACGCAAGCGAGTTCGAAACCGTCATCGCAATCTGGCTCCCGACCTGGACGAGGAAATCGACGTCCTCCGGACTCCACGTGTCATCAGTCAGCCGATTGAGCGCCAGCGTCCCGATGGTACGATTTTGTGCGATCAGCGGGACCGAGCAGATGGATTTGAATCCAAGCTCCAGAAAACGCCGGAAACTGGGGTTGGGGTACCGGTCAACATCGGCCTCGTAGGCCACAATCGGCTTTCCCGTAGCGAGCACCTGTTCCGCCGGCATTCCCACTGGGTTGAACGGCCCCTTCAGAGCCTCGTTCAAGTGCGGAACTGTCGAATGCAGGGCATAGACATCCAGAGAGCCCGTCTCGTTGCGCAGCGTCAACAGTGCGCAATCGTGCCGGATGATCTTGGAGAGCTGGTCGGCTATGGCGGCGAACAACTCGTCCCGCTCCAATTTCGAGACAAGCGCGTCGGTGATGTCGAAAAGGGCGCGCAAGCGGTCGCGCTCCCGGATTGCGTCCTGCTTGGCAAAGAAGGATTCAACCGCGACCGCGAACTCGCTGGCCACTCTCTCCAGAAACGCGATATCGTCCGGACCAGGGAGGATGGGTGTTATCGAGCTGAAGCCGAACGCCCCCAAGCGGTGATTTCCGGTAGTGAGCGGAACCAGGACTACGCTGCTGATACCATACTCGCGCGCCTGGCCCACGAACTCCGGCCAGCGGGTTTCCGATTGGAGAGGCGAGATCACGAGCGGTTGCTGGTTCATCCAGACCCAACCCGCCGGATCCTGCTCGATAGGGAGCCGAAGGCTCGCGATCGCAGGACTACGAGGCTCATTCAAGATGTACCCCTGCATGGCGTTGCCGTTGGGATCGTGTAGAACCAGCCCGATGTGATCGAAGCTGACAAGGGCCCGAAGCCACTCCGCTACTCCTGTAAGCAAACTCCTCAAGTCGGTGCGGCCGGCGATCGAACGGGATAGCGCGAGAACCGCCTTATAGAGAACTTCTTTGCGCCTGCCGTCTTCGCCGCCGATCACGACGGCGGAGCGCGCCCGCGCAGTGGTCGCAGCTGTCGGCATTGCGCCGATCCAAGTCCGGCTGAGACCGGCAATTCCATCCAGGTGACCCAGATTCGCGTCTTCCATGACCTATCCTCCTCCCAAGCCCGTCATGCAGCGGCGCTTTCGATTTCCCACGGCCGGAACATCTGCACCTCCCGGAAGAACATCAACGTGGGCGCAGCCTCGCTGTGGGTTATTCGAAGGCAGTCATTCCGGCGAACCTGGCCGGTCACAATAAGATTGGATAACGGTTGGACCAGCAACCGCTCGATCGCGCGTTTCAACGGGCGCGCGCCGTATCGGATGTCGGTCCCCTCCGTCAACAAGAAGTCGCGCGCGCTCTCGGTCACATTCATCAGGAAGGGTTTGCCGGGCTGGGCATTTTGAATCCGCGCTTGCACTTCGGCCAGCTCGATTTCGAGAACCTGACGCAGTTCGCGAGAGCCCAGGGGCTGGAAAAACACCGTCTTATCGATACGATTCATGAACTCCGGACGAAATTTGCGGCGGGCAGCTTCGAGGCCGGCACGCGACATTTTCTGGCTGACGTTCTGGTCGATGATGCCCATGGCGTGCCGGTGTGACGTCTCGCTGGAGGCGAAACCAAGCTTGGGCTGGAGCATTGCGTTCATCTCCGTCGCCCCCAGATTGCTGGTCATGAAGATCAAGGTCTGGGAGAAATCGACCCGCTGGTTGT
>Ga0335078_10017647_pt1 | contig 10609 bp, 11 predicted proteins | sample Lox_Sample_32_FD_206711 | JGI IMG/M metagenome (GOLD analysis project Ga0335078, IMG submission 206711) | Soil microbial communities from Loxahatchee National Wildlife Refuge, Florida, United States - Lox_Sample_3.2 | ecosystem: Environmental > Terrestrial > Soil > Wetlands | place: USA...
TTGCACGCTCGCGGGATAGCCGGGGTAGGCGAGCATCAGGACGAGCTTGCCGATGTCGTGCAGCAGGCTTGCCACGGCTAGGCGGTCGCGGGACTCGTGGTTGGTCTCGATCGCGATGCTCTCGGCCGCGCGCTGGGTGGCGAGCGCATGGCGGCGGGTTGCGTGCGGCACGCGACCCCAAGCGCCTGTGTGCTCGAAGAAGTCGAATGTGCGCGTTTCTCCGACGAGCCTCTGAACCGCATCGTGGCCGAGATGCGCGAGCGCTGGCGCGATCGCGCTGAAGCGGTGGCGCTCGGTGCGCCCTTTGTTGGCGTGGCGCAACACCGCGATCGTCAGGGCCACGTCGGATTCGACGATGGACGCGAGCTCGCCCGTGACGACGGGTTTCTTGGCCACGAGCGTTAGAAGCCTGCTGCGCGACTCGGCCAGCGCCGGGTAGGTGTCCAGCGCCTGAAACGCATCGATGAAGCGCCGAGCTCGGCGGCGCCCGTCGACGCCATCGGGGATTGGCGGAGCTTGGCGAGTCGCGTGAGGACTCGCAACTGGCGATGCGGCGATGGTTGTCAGCATTGACTGTCCTCCCTCGAGTAGGCCCGCCGTGACGCGAGCACCGCGAGCCGCGCCGTGCGGGTGCTCGCGTCGGTTGCTTTCACGATCAGCAACGGCACGGGCACGCGGCGCCCCTCTCCGTAGTTGGCCGTGCAGGTGAGGCGTAGGAACCGTCGCCGCCGAACCGCCGGCTTCGATCTATCGAGATTGATCCATCTGGCAGTCGCGCGCTGCACCTCTGCCCATACCGCTCTCATACCGGCTGGCTGTGGCTTTCCAACCTCATGAGCGGACTCTGCTCGGCAACCGTTCCTTCGACCTTTTGAGGTGCAAGATGAGCAGAAACACAGTCAAGAAGTTGCTCGCCTCCTTCGCGGTGGCGGGCGTTGCCGCAGCGATGGCGGGGCTGGGCACGTTCGCGACGTTCACGAGCTCGACCTCGGCCAGCCACACGATCTCCTCGGGCACCGTCTCGATCACGCTCGGGGCGACCGGAGCATCGACCAATCGGCTGACCGTAGGCGCGTCCAACGTCGTACCGGGTGACACGATCCAGCGTACGGTGGATCTCATCAACAACGGCGGTGCGACCGCGGACAACCTCTCCTCGATCGTGCTGACGACCACCGCCTCGCCGAGCTCGCTGCTCGACACCGAAGCGACGAACGGCCTGCAGATGGTCATCGAAAAGTGCTCGGTGCCGTGGACTGAGGGCGGCACCGCCCCCGCCTACACGTACACGTGCAGCGGCACCACCTCGACGGTGCTCGCATCGCGGCCGGTGATCGGGGCCAGCATGGCGCTGTCGAGCCTCGCGTCGTTGACGACGGGCTCGACCGACCACCTGCGCGTGACGCTCACGCTGCCGGCCGCCGCGCCGAACACGCTGCAGGGTCAGACATCGACGATCTCCTACAACTTCGTCGGCACGCAGCGCGTCGCCGGCTCCAAGTAGGAGCGAGCCGTGACCACGCTGAGGATTCCCGCAGAGCAGCCTTGGCGGGCAGGTCACGTCGTGCCTCCGCGGACCGGCTGGAAAGCCGTGCGCCGCGGTTGGCTCTGGCTCCAGCGCGCCCTGCTCGGGGGCGCGCTGGTGCTGCTGCTGGCACTCGGTGTGCTGCCGAGGCTCGGGCTCTACCGACCCGTCACCGTGCTCTCGGGCAGCATGCGCCCGACCTTCTCACCGGGCGACATGGTGCTCGTCGCGCCCGAGCCGGTCAGCGCGGTGCGCGTTGGCCAGGTGATCTCCTACCAGGTGCCGGTCGGCGCGCATCAGGTGGAGACGCACCGCGTGGTGCGAATCCTGGGCGGCGGCGCTCACCCGCTCGTGCAGACGAGGGGAGACGCCAACAACTGGCCCGACCCTTGGACGGCGCGGCTCGATGGCAGGACGGCGTGGCGCATGATCGCCGTGGTGCCGCATCTCGGCTACGTGGTCAACTGGCTGCGCGGACGCTCTATCCACACGGCGGCGATTGTGATCGCTCCGCTGCTGCTGATGCTGCTGGTTCTCTTTGAGATCTGGGACGTCGGTGGCGGACGACGGAGGTTCGGGAGCGTGTGGGTCGCATCCAACGCGAAGTCAGGCGGTGTCGAGAGTCATGTCACTTAGCTGCCGGGGCGCTTCGTACACGTTCATCGCCGTGCTGACGGCTGCGATGGTGACGTGCGTGTCGGTGGCGTTCGCTCTGTTCAGCCACTCGGTCACCGGCGGTCCGTTCGGCGTGGCCACTTCGACGCTGGCGCCGCCCACGCTCGTGACGGCCTATCAGCCGAGCTGCCACGGCAGCAGGCCGATCGAAATCGCCCTCAGCTGGACGGCCACCAGTTCGACCTACGCGAGCTCCTACACGGTCGAACGCGCCACCGCAGGCAACGGCTCATACGTCACGATCGCAAGCGTGACGGCGAGCAGCACCTCCTACACCGACAGTGAAGCGCTCGCTCCGTACACCACCTACTACTATCGCGTGAGCGCCGTCTATCGCGCTTGGAGTGCGACGTCGAGCGCCGTCTCCGTCAAAACGTCGAGTAAAACCTGCGGCTAGGCGCGAAGGTGACGACGGTGACGGTCGGGTCTACCGGTCGCTGGCGCCGCTGTGCGCGCGCTCGACGAACCCCTCCAGCTCGGAGGGGAGCCTCAGCGGGTCGAATGGCTTTGTGATCACACCGGCGGCCCCGAGCGAGAGCAGCGACTCGCGCTCGGCGGCTTGCGCCCTCGCGGTGAGGAACACGATCGGAACGTCGGCGGGAAGCCCGTTCGCGCGCAGCAGCGCGAGCGTGGTCGGGCCGTCCATGCCGGGCATCATCACGTCGAGGAGCACGGCGTCGAAGGGGCCGTCGTGTCGTGCTGCCTGAAGCGCGGCCGCGCCAGAGACCACCGGCAGGACCTCCCAGCCGCCGATGCGTTCGAGGCTCAGGCGCGCGATCGCCAGGATGTCCTCGGCGTCGTCGATCAGCAACGCCCTTGGGCTCATGCGAGTCCGATCTCGACCGGTGGACCGGCCGGGGAGCCGAGGGCGGTCCCCGCTCGAGCAGGCCCGGCGCAGACTGCCGGGAGCGTGAAGTGGAAAGTGCTGCCCTCGCCCTCCGCGCTCTCAGCCCACATGAGCCCGCCGTGAGCCACCACGATGCCGCGTGCGATCGGTAGACCCAGGCCGGCGCCTCCCTTCTCTCGCGCATCGGAGGAGTCAACCTGCTCGAAGCGCTCGAAGACATGCTCGATGCGGCCGGGTGGGATCCCGCGGCCACTGTCGTGCACCGAGAACAGTGCGCGCTGACCGCCGCGACGAACGACCACGGTCACGACCCCGCCAGAGGGTGAGAACTTGATCGCGTTGCCGAGCAGGTTGACGAGAGCCTGAACGATGCGACCTTCGTCGGCGAGCACCACGACCGGCTCGACGTCGCTGCGCAGTCTCACGCCGGCTGCGTCTGCGCCGGCTTGAACGACCTGCAGCGACCGGCTCGCAAGCAGGGAAGCGTCAACCTCCGTGGGCGCGAGCTCCAGACGTCCCGCGGCCATTCGCTCGATGTCGAGGATGTCGTTGATCAAGCGCATCAGCAGGTCGCTGTTGCGTACGGCGACGGCGACCATCCCCGCGGCGTCCGTGGGCAGCTGGCCGAGGACGCCCGCATCGAGCAGGCCGAGCGTCCCGCGGATCGAGGTCAACGGCGTACGCAGCTCGTGTCCCACCACGGCGAGGAACTCGTCCTTGGCGCGTTCGCTTCTGCGCAGCGCGGCCTGTGTCGTGATCAGCTCTCGCTGCGCGAGGTGCTGGCGCAGCGCGACGAGCGCACACAGCATGGACACGATAAGCACGAGGCTGACGTTGGGGAAGAACGGCTCGCTTCGCTCGACCCCGAACAGCACTCCAAGTCCCACCGCAATGGCGAGATAGGGCAGCCAGCTCGCCTCCGAGTCGGGCTGCGCGGTCGCGCCGACGTCCGGCTCCTGGGGCGTGTGGCGCGCGTGGCGCTGGCTCGCGCCCGCGACGGCGAACAGCGCGAACTCGATCACGTACAGGGTGTCAACGTAGTCCCCGGGCCGGTAGGTGGCGTGCAACTGCGTGTAGCCGTACAGGATGTCGGCCGCGATGCCGGTGAGGAGCGCTGCCGAGACGATTCCCAACGGCGCGCGCAGCTCTGGCGGCGTGGGGCGCATCAGCAGGGACGCAAGGCCCGCGAGCAGCAGCAGATCGCCGACCGGGAACGCCACCGAGACGGCCATCGCCAGGACGCTCGTGCTCGGCTGCTCGGCGGTGGGTCCCAGCACGAAGTACCACACCACAGTTGCGCCGCCGAGGACGATCGTGGCTCCGTCGAGGACCGTTCTGGTGAGCTTGGCCCGCGTCACCTTGGCGACCGGCGCGCGCAGCAGCGCGAACAGCACCAGCGGATAGAACGCGAGGTAGAAGGGGTCGGCGAGCGACGGATAGGGTGAGCCCCCGCGTCCGAGGTCGTAGGCGGCCTGGATGACGTCACCCGCGCTCTCGGCCGCGAACGCGATCGCCAAGAGCCGCCAGAACGCTCGCAGCGCGGCGGAGCCGGTGCAGCGCCGCGACGCCGCCCACGCCGCGTAGACGGCAGCGGTGTCAACGGCCAGCACGAGCAGGTCCCCGACCTCGTGGCGGCTGCCCGGCGTCCACCGCAGGAGCTGCCAGCCCACGTATGCCAGCAGGAACCCGCCACCAGCGAGTCCGGCCCGGCGCGCGCGGGCGCGATCCCGCGCGGTCTCGCTGTTGGCGTCCTCCCAGTCGGCTCGCACAGGCGCCGTCACGGCCATATCAGGTTCATCAACGGCAGCCAACGCGTGCAGTTGGTCAGTATTTGTCCGCACTGCGAGATGCGGGAGATCGCTGTCGAGGCACGCACGCGCGCCGCCGATCGAAACGCTGAATGCCCCTGCGAGCACGTGAACACACCGCGCAGACCGGCGAGGCGCAGGACGCGAGCCCGCTGTTTCCCGCCGCGCTGTTGCGTTCGCTTGAGACGCAGCACCGTGAGGCGACCGGCAAGCGGATCGCTGTGATCGAGCAGGCGTTGGCGATGCTCGCCGACGAGCGCATCGACGAGGCCAGCCGACACGACGCGGTGCGCGCTGCGCACATGCTCGCCGGGTCGGTCGGCATGTTCGGCTGCACGCGCGCCGCCGAGGCCGCCCGGGAGCTCGAGGCAGAGCTGCCCCACGCGGGCCCCGATCGTGCGCGGGCGCTGATGGGACTGCTGCGGGCGTTGCGTCACGACACGCGCGAGCACGTCCGCTAGCCGGAGCGGCTCAGGGAGGCTGGGCGTCGATAGCGGTAGCCGAAGCCGCGCACCGTCTCGATCGGCGTGCTCTGCGGCGCGCCGGGAGCGAGCTTGCGGCGCAGATAGCCGACATAGAGCTTGACCTGCCCCGGGGATACGGCGTAGGCGTCTCGCCACGCGAGCTCGAGCAGCTGGTCGTGGCTGAGCACCTGGTCCGGGTGGTTGATCAAGACGCTCAACAGCCGGAACTCCAGCGGGGTGAGCTGGACCTCCCGCTCGAGATAGCTGACCGAGCGCCGCGCGAAGTCTACGGTGAGCACCGCGTCGGCATACCTGTCGGGCTTCTCATCCCCCGGAGCGACCCGCCGCAGCAGGGCCTGCACGCGCGCGGCGAGCTCCTGGCGGCCGAACGGCTTGATCACATAGTCGTCCGCTCCGCTCTGCAGCCCGCGGACGCGCTCGAGCTCGGCCTCGTGCGCGGTCAGCATCAGCACGGGCACCTGCGAGACCTCGCGCAGGCGCTCGAGCGTCTTCCAGCCATCGAGCTCGGGCATCTCGACATCGAGGATCACCAGGTCGGCTCCTGACCGGTAGAGCTCGCGCAGGCCGGCGAGCCCGTCTGCCGCCTCGCATACCTTGTACCCAGCGCCCTCGAGCACCCCGCGCACGAGCGCGCGCACGACCTCATCGTCGTCCACCACCAATATGCGGGCGTCACTCATACCCGATTCCCACCGTGCCTAGCCCCCGCTTCACACCGGCCGTGGCGATCGTGGTGGCAATGAGACAGGTGCTGATCGGCGAGTCGCACGCAGACGTTCGTGATCTATTGGTGAGGATGGTCGTCCGGTTGGGCTATGAGCCGCGACTCGTGCACGGCCCGCTGGACCCACGCGACCTGCGGGGCGTGGCGCTGGCGATCGTCGAGCCGGCGGACCCCGCGAACGCGGTGATTGCGAAGGCGCTCGCGCTGGCCCGCCCGTCGCTGCCGATCATCAGCGTCAGCGTGCTGGCGAACCCGCGGATCGACGTGCCGTTCTGCGCGCGCCTGATGAAGCCGTTCACGTTCGAGCAGCTCGCCGCCGCGATGACTCAGGCGCTCGCCGACGCCGCCGTGCGCCCGGCGGCGGCCTGATCGTCGTTCAGATCCCATATGCGTGCGCTGCGCGTACGCTTTCGACCTCCGGCATCGCGTCGATGAACATGTCGAGCAGCGTCGGGTCGAAGTGACTGCCATGTTCGGCCCGCATCTTCTCGATCGCCACCTTGAGCGGAAAGGCGGTGCGATATACGCGATCGCTCATGAGCGCGTCGAACACGTCGGCGATCGCGGCGATGCGGCCCTCGCGGGGGATCGCCTCGCCCGCGAGCTGCCGTGGGTAGCCGGCGCCGTCCCAGCGCTCGTGGTGGGTGTAGGCGATCAGCGCGCCCAGCTGAACCACCGGCGAGGTCGAGCTCGAGAGCATCCTGTAGCCGATCTCGGCGTGCGTCTTGATCGTCTCGAACTCCTCGTCGGTCAGCTTGCCGGGCTTGAGCAGGATGCTGTCGGGGATCGCAACCTTGCCGACATCGTGCAGCTGGCTGGCGAGGCGGATCAGCTCGCACTGCTCACCGGACAGGCCGCTGCGGTGCGCGAGGATCTCGCAGTAGGAGCTCATCCGGTGCACGTGCTGGCCGGTCTCCTCGTCGCGGAACTCGACCATGCGCGCGAGTCGGAAGATCGTCTCCGCCTGGGACGCCCACACCCTGCTTTCGGAGACGCGCAGGTCCTGAAGCGCCTGCTCGAGCGCTTCGCCGCGCTCGGTCGCGGCCGTGTGCAGATGCTGCATGGTGTGCCGGGCCTCGAGCTCCAGGCTCCTGCGGCGCAGCGCGTTGGCGACGTTGATCAGCAGCTCACCGCTCTCGGCGGGCTTGATGATGTAGCCGTAGGCGCCGTGTTCGATCGCCGCGACGGCGAGCTCGACGCTGTCTTCGCCGGTGACCATCACGACCGCGCATTCGGGGTGCTCGCGGCGGATGTGGCAGAGCAGGTCCATACCCGACTCCCCCGGCATGTTGATGTCGAGCAGCGCAAGCTGGAAGCTGCCTTGTGTGAGCCTCTCCCTGGCCGCCGCGGCGTCCGGCACACCTTCGCAGCCGAAGCCGTGGCCTTCCAGCACGCGCACGGCCCAGCGTCGCAGCGGCTCCTCGTCGTCGACGATCAGCAGCCTGGCGGTCATTGCCGGATCGCCTGCCCGACTCGTGCCAGCAGCGTCTCGGCGGAGAAGGGCTTCTCGATCAGGTCCACGCCCTCGTCGAGCGTCTTGCTCGAGTCGAGGATCGGCTGGGCGAACCCCGACATGAACAGCACACGCAGCCCAGGGCGCTGTCGGCGCATGCGCTCAGCGAGCTGCGGCCCGGGCATGGTGGGCATGATCACGTCGGTCAGCAGCAGGTCGATCGGGTGCGGGTGATCGGCAGCCGCGACAAGCGCCTCCGCAGAGCTGGGCGCCACGATCACCTCGTAGCCGGCGCGCTCCAGCAGACGGCACGCGACCGCGCGCAGAGCGTCCTCGTCCTCGACCAGCAGGATCGTCCCGCTGGCGGTGTCCGACGCCGGTCGCGCCGGCGCCCGCGCGGCGTTCGTCGGCTGCTCCGTGGCAGGCAGCAGCACCGTGAAGGTGGTGCCCACCCCCTGCTCTGAGTAGATCTGCGAATGGCCACCGGCCTGCTGCACGATCCCGTAGACGGTGGCGAGCCCGAGCCCGGTGCCCTGCCCCGGCGGCTTGGTCGTGAAGAACGGATCGAAGGCGCGCTCGAGCACCTCCGGTGGCATGCCGACGCCGGTGTCGCTGACCCGTAGGCGCACATACCTGCCCGGCGAGAGCTCGGGTCGCGTCGCCAGATATTCCTGATCGAGGTCCATGTTCGAGGTGTCGATGCGCAGGACACCGCCGTTCGGCATGGCGTCGCGGGCGTTCACGGCGAGGTTCACGAGTATCTGCTCCAGCCGCCCTGGATCGATCAGCACGGGGGTGAGCTCCGCCGCCAACGAGCTGTGCAGGTCGATGTGCTCGCCGAGCGTTCGCCGCAGCAGCTGCTCGATGTCCCTGACGACGTCGTTGACGTCGATCACCTCTGGCTGCACGACCTCGCGGCGCGCGAACGCGAGAAGCTGATGGGTGAGCTGCGCCGCGCGCTCGCTGGCGACTCGTATCTGCTTCAGGTCCTCGCACGTGCCCTGCCAGCGCTCCCGCCCGTCTGCCTCGGCGGCGGCTTGCAGCTCATCGTCTACGAACGCCGCGTAGTTGATGATCACCGCCAGCAGGTTGTTGAAGTCGTGGGCGATCCCCCCCGCGAGCTGACCCAGGCTCTCGAGGCGCTGCGACTGCTGGATCTGGTTTCGGAGCTTCTCGCGTTCGGCCTGGGCTCGCAGCCGCTCGCGCTCGGCGGCCGCGGCGACGCGCTCGCCGACGTCGCGGATCGCCGCGAGCGCGAGCACGCCATCTCCGGTCTGCACGCTCGACAGGCAGATCTCGGCTGGGAACTCGCTGCCGTCGCGTCTGCGCCCGAACAGCGACAGCCCAGCGCCCATCGGACGCACCCGAGGGTCCTTGAAGTAGCCCGAGCGACTGGATTCGTGGCCCCCGCGCAGCCGCTCGGGCACGAGCAGCTCGACGGGACGACCGACCAGCTCGCCGCGCCCGTACCCAAACAGCGATTCGGTCTGGGCGTTGACGAGCACGATCAGGCCGTCGCTGCTCACCCCCACGAACGCGTCCGGCGCGTACTCGAGCATCGCCGCCTGGCCTGCGAGGCGGGCGGTGATGTCGCGGTTGACCTCGAGCAGCCCGGCCAGGGACCGGTCCTCGTCGTAGTGCGCCGCCCAGCGGCTTTCCACGACCAGCCGCCGGCCGTCCTTGGCGTGCTGCACGAGATCGCCCTCCCAGACCCCCGTCTCGGTGACGATCCGCTCGATCTGCTCCAGCGGCAGCGGGTACTCCGTGCGCAGCAGATCCTGTGGCCGCTTGCCGAGCGCTTCCTCAAGAGTGAAGCCGTAGGTCTCCTGTGCTCCTTTGTTCCAGAAGCTGATCCTTCGACGCGCGTCCCGCGCGAAGATCGCATCCTGGGCGAGTTCAAGTTGCGCCGCGAGGTTCCTCGCGCGATCGGCCAGAGCCCTCTCGTCCTTGACGCTCGCAGTGTTGGAAGGACGCAACAAGTCATTCCATTTCGTCGATCTATCCTGCGAAGCGGATGATTCTATCACTCTCCTGCCGGCAGCATCCTGCTTGATCGACTCGGCCGTGGTTGGGTGTGACTACGGATGCGCTGCAAGCAGAAGCCCGCCACCGACTTTGGGGGAAACAGCGCTGGGCACGGCGCGCACGCTCTGCCATCGTCTCGGGACCGTGAGCGAGTTTCGACCAGCCTGCGAGCGCTGTGGACGTCCGATCGGCGCCTACGAACAGCTCTGGTGGCAGCAGCCGAGCGGGTCGATCGTCGACTGGGCCTACGGCGACGTGCTTGCGGATGCTCGCAGTCGTGACCCGAGCTCGCGGTTCTACCATCACGGGTGCCTGGGGGCGCAGCGACCCGTCGAACGCAACGGCAAACCGCCGGCCCGCACGAGTCCACCATCTTGACGGCGAGCGGCCGCGCTACGCCGCGCAGTCCTGGCAGGCCCCGTGCAGCACGATCTCGTGGTCTGAGACGGCCAGCGGCACGCGCTGGCTGAGAACCTCGATCGCGCGCTCGAGCCCGGGGTCCGAGAAGGGCATGACCGCGCCGCACGCGTCGCACACGAGATGGTGGTGGTGCTCCGCGTGCTCGCTCACACGCTCGTAGCGGACCATCGCCTGGCCGATCTCGACGCGCTGCACCAGGCGCAGCCGCTCGAGCTCGTCGAGGACCCTGTACACGCTGGCGCGGCTCACGCGGCGCAGCCCGCGCCCGTCGCGCAGGGCGTCCTCGATCTCCTGCGCCGTGAGCGCGCACTCCTGCGTCCCCAGCAGCTCGAGCAGCGCGCGGCGGGCGCCGCCGCGCCGGTGCCCGGCGGAGGCGAGCGTCGCTTCGGCGCGCTCGATCCAGGCCCCGGCGGAGGGACCGGCGCCTCCGGGCGGGCGCCCGTCGTGGCCGCGCGACGTGCCGGCGGGGGGCGCAGATCGGCTCATGTGAGGATGGTATGGCGTTCGGGGGGGTGCATCGTGTGGGGCGCCTCGGGCGATCCCGCCGAGGGAGCGCGGCGGCCGCGTCTGACGGCGGCCCACAGCCGCCCGATCGCGTACAGCGCCGCGCCCGCGCAGCCCACGAAGAACCCGATGGGGTAGTTGGT
>Ga0335078_10017648_pt1 | contig 10608 bp, 9 predicted proteins | sample Lox_Sample_32_FD_206711 | JGI IMG/M metagenome (GOLD analysis project Ga0335078, IMG submission 206711) | Soil microbial communities from Loxahatchee National Wildlife Refuge, Florida, United States - Lox_Sample_3.2 | ecosystem: Environmental > Terrestrial > Soil > Wetlands | place: USA: Florida...
GCATCGCGCCAGGGGAGGCGATCGAGGTCTCGCAGAACGGGACGCGACTGGCCGCGACAGCCCACATCCGCACCGGAGTTCCGGTCGGCACCGTGTTCCTCGCCGAAGGGCTCGCCGGCCCGTCGGCCAACGCTTTCACCGAGCCGGTCGTCGAGGTGCACAAGCGATGACGGCCCTCGCCGAGGTCAACTACTTCGAGCCATGGTGGGTGCAGATCATCAAGTCGCTGGTGATCTTCGCGGTGGTGTTCGCGATCCTGCCGGTCCTGATCGTCTACGAGCGCAAGCTGCTCGGCCGCTTCCAGGCGCGCTACGGCCCAAACCGCGTGGGCCCGTTCGGTCTCCTGCAGCCGGTGGCGGAGATCGTCAAGTTCGCGATGAAGGAGCCGTTTCGCACCACGACGTCGATCGGCTTCCTATTCCGGCTCGCACCGGTGATCTCGATCATCACCGCGGTCGCGGCGCTCGCACTCATCCCCTGGGGCGACGTGCAGCACATCTTCGGTCAGCGGGTGGGCCTCTACGGGATCGACGTTTCGATCGGCCCGCTGTATGTGTTCGCGCTCGGCGGGATCTCGTTCTACGGAATCATGCTCGGCGGCTGGGCGTCGGGCTCGAAGTACTCGTTCCTCGGAGCGATGCGCGGAGCCGCACAGCTGATCTCCTACGAGGTGTCGCAGAGCCTGTCGATCGTCGGGGTGATCATCACTGCCCAGACGCTCTCGCTGACCGGGATCGTCCACGCCCAGGAGGACCTGTGGTACTTCATCCCGCAGTTCGCCGGCTTCATCGTGTTCCTAGTCGCGTCGTTCGCCGAGACGAACCGGGCGCCGTTCGATCTGATCGAGGCGGATACCGAGCTCGTCGGCGGCTATTTCACCGAGTACGCCGGCACGCCGTTCGTCGCCTATCTGTTCGCCGAATACGCGAACATGATCGTGGTGTCCGGCATCGCCGCGACGATCTTCTTGGGCGGTTGGCTGCTGCCGTTCGGGATCCACCCGCCCGGTTGGGTCGATCCGTTCGTCGTCTTGGCGAAGATCCTGCTCGTCTTCAGCTTCTTCGTCTGGGTCAGGGCGACGCTTCCGCGACTGCGCTATGACCAGCTGATGTCGCTCGGGTGGAAGATCTTGCTTCCGTTGGCGACCCTGAACCTGCTCGTGACCGCGATCGTGGTGGCGTCATGACCCCGTACGACGTCTCGGACGACGTGATCGAGGTTGTGCGCTCGCCGTCCCCGAGTCCGGTTGCCGGTGCCTACCGGGCGTTCGGCGAGACGCTCCGAGGCCTCAAGACGACGTTTATGCGGATCCCCGAGGGCCCGGTGACGATCCAGTACCCCGAGGAGAAGACGCCCGTCTACCCGCGCTTCCGCGGTCGCCACAAGCTCCACCGGTTCGAGGACACCGGCCTCGAGAAGTGCGTCGGCTGCTCGCTGTGCGCCGCGGCCTGCCCGGCCGATTGCATCCGCGTCGTGGCGGCCGAGAACACGCCCGAGAACCGCGTCTCGGCCGGCGAGCGGTACGCCGCCGTGTACGAGATCAATCTCAGCCGCTGCATCTTCTGCGGCTACTGCGAGGTCGCGTGCCCGTTCGACGCGATCACGATGGGGCACGACTACGAGATGTCCGACTACACGCGCTCGGACCTGATCTTCACGAAGGAGATGCTGCTCGCCGAAGCGATCGAGCGCACGCCGCTGCGCCGGGAGGGCGAGTGAGCGCGGTTCTCTTCTTCATCGCGGCGATCGGCGCGATCTCCGGCGCAATCGGCGTCGTGATGCTGCGCAACCCGTTCTACAGCGTGCTCTCGCTCGCGTTCCATCTGGTCTCGCTCGCGGCGCTGTTCCTGCTGCTGCGCGCCGAGTTTGTGGCGGCGGCGCAGGTGATCGTGTACGCCGGCGCTGTGATGGTGCTGTATGTGTTCGTGGTCGCCTACGTGGGTGGCGGCGAGCAACTTTCGAGCGGTGGAGTCTTGCGAGTGCTTGGGCCGCTGTTCGCGCTCGGACTCGTGATTGAACTTTGCATCGCGATGCTCGGCGCCGGGCTGAAGGGCGTCAACTCGAAGGGGGCTCCGTTCATCCCCGGCTTCGGCACCCCGGCCCACATCGGCTCGCTGTTCCTGACCAAGTTCCTGTTGCCGTTCGAGGTCGCCTCGATCCTCCTTCTGGCGGCCGCGGTCGGTGCGGTCGTACTGGCGCGGCGCCGCCGTGGGCTCGAGCCAGACGAGCAGATCGAGCTGCGGATCGAAGCCCCTCGCCCGGCCTGGACGGGAACCATGGCCGAAGCGGCGGGCCTCCGCGGGCCGGGCCAGGAAGGGCTGGCCGCGTCCGATGCTGAGGCAGTCACAACGGCCGCGGATTCGTCCAACCGGGAGGGCGGCTGGTGAACATCGGCTGGTATCTGGTGGTCTCGGCTCTGATCTTCTCCATCGGCGCCGGTGGCGTGCTCATCCGACGCAACCCGCTCGTGATCCTGCTCTGCCTGGAGCTGATGCTCAACGGCGCAAACCTCGCGCTCGTCGCGTTCGCGCGCATGTGGGGGAACGAGGACGGGCAAATCTTCGCGCTGATCGTGATGGTCGTCGCGGCCGCTGAGGTGACGGTCGGACTCGGGCTGGTGGTGGCCATCTACCGCCGCCGCCTGCCGATCGACGTCGACGGGCTGAACGAACTCCAGGGCTGATGAGCGCCACGACTGCCGCCTGGCTGGTCCTGCTATGCCCGCTGCTCGGGACGATCGTGATCGGGCTCGGGTACCGGATCTGGCCGGGACGGAGCGCGGGCTGGATCGCCACGCTGGCCATCGCGCTGTCGTTCGTGTTCTCGGTGATCGCGTTCGCCAAGCTGCTCGGGTTCAGCCCGGACCACCGCACGCTGACCTCGACGCTGTGGGACTACGACGTGTCGGCCGGCGTCGACGCCAAGGTCCAGGTGCTGGTCGATCCGCTGTCGGTGTTCATGATCCTCGTCGTCTCGGGGGTCTCGACGCTGATCCACCTCTACTCGGTCACGTACCTGACACTCGACCGCGGCTTCTCGCGCTACTTCAGCTACCTGAACTTCTTCGTGTTCTCGATGTTGCTGCTGGTGCTGGCCGGCAACTTCGTGCTCCTGATCGTCGGCTGGGCGTTCGTCGGCGCCGCCTCGTACCTTCTGATCTCGTTCTGGTACCGGCGCACCACGGCGACCCGCGCCGGCATCAAGGCGTTTGTGATCAACGTGGTGGGCGACGTGGGGTTGGTCATCGCCACGTTCATCCTGTTCCAGCACACCGGAACGGTTCAGTTCCTGGGCGTGTTCGGAGACGTGCCGCGCACGTTTGCGCACAACGGCATCGCCATCGACGTGGCCGCGCTCCTGCTGCTCGTCGGCGCGTTCGCCAAGTCCGCCCAGGTCCCGCTCCACACATGGCTTCCCGACGCCATGGAGGGCCCGACGCCGGTCTCCGCGCTGATCCACGCCGCCACGATGGTGACCGCCGGCGTGTACCTGATCGCGCGCACGCACGTGATCTTCGAGTGGGCCCCGACGGCGGCCGACGTGGGCGCGATCGGCGGGTGTCTCACCCTGGTGGTGGCGGCCACCGTCGCGCTGGTGCAGGTCGACATCAAGCGCGTGATCGCCTACTCGACGATGTCTCAGATCGGCTACATGATCATGGGCGTGTGCCTCGGCGCGTACTCCGCCGGCCTGTTCCATCTCATGACCCATGCGTTCTTCAAGGCGCTGCTGTTCATGGGAGCGGGCTCGGTGATCGGCGCGATGGCCGGCAACCAGTCGCTCGACCGCATGGGCGGCTTCCGGCGTGTCCTGCCGTTCACCTTCGCCTGCTTCATCATCGGTGGCCTGGCCTTGAGCGGAATGCCTCCGTTCTCCGGGTGGCTGTCGAAGGACGACATCATCGCCTTCGTCGATCACCGCGGCGGCGTGTTTGTGATCCTCGGGATCATCGGTTACGGCGGCGCGCTGCTGACCGGCATCTACACGTTCCGGATGATCTTCCGGACGTTCTTCGGCGAGCCGGTGCCCGAGGCGGTCGAGCTAGAGCATGGCCACCTCCACCACGCGGACGTGCCGACCAATCCGATGACCGGCGAGGAGGAGGACACCGACGTCGGGTTCCCCGGCCCCGGCCACTTCATCGCCGAGCGGGAGTGGCCGATGAAGATCGCGATGGGCACTCTTGCCGTGCTCGCGATCATCGGCGGCGTGATCCAGATCCCCGGCGTCGACGACGGGATCACCAAGTTCCTCGCGCCCACCTTCGCCGACTCCAAGTACGCGCACGTGGAGGTCGGCACCGGTTCGGCCTGGCTCGGCCTGGTCATCGGCGCGCTGATCGCCGTGGCCGGCATCTTCATCGCGTTCCGCATCTGGATCGCGCGCCCGGGCACCGCGGCGGCGCTGCGCGAGCGGTTCGCCGCCGTCTACACCTTCCTCTGGCACAAGTGGTACTTCGATGAGCTGATCGACCTCCTGATCGTCCGGCCGACGCTGTGGACCGGGCGGATGGTCGACTCGGTACTCGAGCGCGGCCTGATCCAGGGGGTGCTGACCGGCGGGACGACCGGCGCGGTCGGCGCCCTGTCCGCCGCGGTCCGCCGCGGCCAGACCGGCTTCCTGCGCTATTACGCCGCACTGATGATCGTGTGCGTCGGCGGCGTCGCCCTCTACTTCCTGATCGCGAGCTGACATGACGCTCTCGATCCTCATCTGGCTGCCGCTCGCGATCTCGTTGCTCGCCGCGCTCATGCCGCGGGCGCTGATCGGCCGGGTCGCCGCCGTCGGGAGCCTGGTCACGGTGGGCATCGCGATCTCGTTCCTGGCCCGCTTCAAGCTCGGCCACGCCGGGCTGCAGTTCGTCACCGACGACATCTGGGTCCGCGCCCTCGGCGTCCACTACAAGCTCGGGCTCGACGGGCTGAACGTCGCGCTCGTCCTCCTCACCGCGATCCTGTTCAGCGCCTCGCTCGTGTGGTCGTCGTTCCGCGAGTGGAGCCGTCCCCGCAGCTTCTACTTCCACTTCGGGCTGGCCGAGAGCGCCGTCCTCGGCGCGTTCTGTGCCCAGGACCTCGCGCTGTTCGTCGCCTTCTTCGACCTGATGCTGATCCCGTTCTACTTCCTGGTCGGGATGTGGGGCTCCGGCGACCGCGTCCGCGCGACGACCAAGCTGGTCATCTACACGCTGGTCGGCTCGTTCTTCATGCTCGCCGCGGCGATCGCCACCGGGGTGCTGGCCGCGAACGACCACGGGACGTCGATCGATTTCGCGTTGTCCGCGCTGCGAGCGCTGCCCCTGCCCCACGCCTCGCAGGAATGGATCTTCCTGTGCTTCGCGTTCGCGTTCCTGGTCAAGATGCCGCTCGTCCCGTTCCACGGCTGGCTGGCCGACGGCTACAAGTCGATGCCGATCCCGGCGGTGGCGGTGTTCTCGGGCGTCGTCTCGAAGGTCGCCGCCTATGGATTCCTGCGGATCGTGCTGCCCCTGTTCCCGTACGCCTCGGCGCACTTCCAGACGCTGATGCTGCTGATCGCGCTCGTCTCGATCATCTGGGGGACGCTGGTCGCCTTCACGACGCCGGACGCCCGGATGGTCGTGGCGTATTCGAGCGTGGCGCAGCTCAGCTTCATCACACTCGGGATCTTCGCGCTGCGGCCCACGGGCGCTCAGGGCGCGCTCCTGCAGATGGTCAACCACGGCCTGGTGACCGCGCCGCTGTTCTTCATCGTCGCGGCGGCGGCCGCGCGCGCCGGCGGGTCGGAGATGCTGGCCGACATGGGCGGCGTCGCGTTCCGTGCGCCGATCCTCGCCTCGCTCGCGCTGATCGTGACCTTGGCGACGCTCGCCATGCCCGGGTCCTCGAACTTCATCGGCGAGTTCATGATCCTGCTCGGCGTGTTCCAGGCCAAGACCGCGATCTCGGTGATCGCGTTTCTCGGCGTGGTGGGCGCCGCCGTCTACGCCCTGCGGCTGTTCATCGGCGCGTTCCACAACCGGGTGGGGGCGAAGGTCACCTCGCGTGAGATCGGGCTCGCCGACGCCCTCGCGCTCGTGCCGATCGTCCTGATCATCCTGGTGCTGGCGTTCTATCCGCAGTTCGGTCTGAAGCGCTCCGAGCCGTCCGTCCGCGCGGCGGTGACGCCGGCGGCGATCGAGAGTCACATCCCCGGCCGGATCCTGAGGGTGGCGTCGCGATGAGCGCTCCGCTGGTCCTCGCCGCGACGCAGCACATCAACGGCCCGCACGTCGACTGGACCGCGCTGTCGCCGCTCGTCGTGCTCACGGTCGGCGGGCTGCTCGTCCTGCTCGTCGGGCTGTTCCGACCGGCCGTGATCCGCGAATGGATCGTGCCGGGCCTCGCCATCCTCACCTTCCTGTGCACCCTGGCGGCCTCCATCGTGGCCTTCCACCACCACCCGACCGGAAAGGCCGGGTTCTGCGTCGTCCAGGCACCCGGGTGCACCTCGGCGGCACTCGCGATGGACCGCCTCGCCCTCGAGCTCATCATGCTGTTCTGCGTGGCCGGCGTGGCCACGGTGCTGATGTCCTGGCGCGGGATCGCGGTGCGCGAATCCGGCCACGGCGAGTTCAACGGCCTGCTGATCTTCAGCGTCCTGGGCATGGCGGTGTTCGTCGCCTCCCAGAATCTGATCACGCTGTTCCTCGGGATCGAGTTGCTGTCGATTCCGCTCTACATCCTGTGTGCGTCCGAGACGCGGCGCGAAGGCTCGCTCGAGTCGGGGCTCAAGTACCTCGTGGTCGGCTCGGTCGGCTCGGCCACCCTGGTGTATGGGCTCGGGCTGATCTACGGCGCCACCGGCTCGACCGACTTCACCGCGATCGGCTCGGCCCTGTCGGTCGGCAGGCTGGCCGGCGGCGGCACCGCGATGGTGTTCACCGGCCTCGCGCTGACGATTGTCGGGTTCGCGTTCAAGGCATCGGTGGCGCCGTTTCACCAGTGGACGCCCGACGTCTACGAGGGCGCCCCGACCCCGGTCACCGCGTTCATGGCCACCGCCACCAAGGCGGCGGCCCTCGGCGTCTTCCTGCGCTTCTTCGACGTGGCCGCGATCGGGGCCCAGGACACCTGGGCGCCGCTGCTGGCGACACTCGCCGCGATCACCATGATCGTCGGCAACGTCGGCGCGCTCGGCCAGTCGTCCTTGAAGCGGATGCTCGGATACTCGGGCGTCGCGCAGGCGGGCTACATGCTGTGCGGCGTGGTGGTGGGAACCCGGCTGGGGATCCAGGCCACGATGTTCTACCTGTTCGGCTATCTGTTCATGAACATGGCGTCGTTCGCCGTGATCGTGGCCGAGGAGCACGAGCGCCCCGACGGCGACTACCTCAGCGCGCTCGCCGGTCTCGGCGCGCGCCGGCCGTGGCTCGCCTGGCCGATGACGATCGCGATGTTCGGCCTGGCCGGCATCCCCGGCACGATCGGCTTCATCGGCAAGTTCCAGCTGATCCAGGCGCTCGTGTCCGGCGACTACACCTGGCTCGCCATCGTGCTCGTGATCGGCTCGATGATCTCGCTCGGCTACTACCTGCGCGTGATCGCCACCGTCTGGATGCGCCCACCGGTGGCGGCGCCGGTTGCAGTGGCGGCCGAGGTGCCCGCCGGCGGGCTCGCCCCGATCGCCGGCGGCGCGTTCGAGGCCGACGAGTGGACTGAGGACCCCGCCCACCCGGGCGCGGCCGGCGCGAAGTTCGCCTATCCCGAGCTCGTATTCGTCGCCGTCGGCTTCGCCGCTGCGGTGATCTTCTTCGGCATCTTCCCCACGCCGCTGTTCCACCTCGCCGCCCACGCGGCGAACGCCATCGGCGGCCTGTTCTAGGCGCCTTGTTGTGCGGCGGGGATCTGGGACGGCCGCCCTGGGGCCGTCCGCGGTGCATAACGGGCGAAGGATCCTCGCCCTGGATCGCTCGCGCCACATAAGCGCCTGTGAGGCGCTCATGTGGCACGAGCGCTGTGAGGAATATGAGTTTTGCCCGTTGTGCAGCCCGGCGCCCGCGTCGCGCGGGCTCCGCGAGCGCGCGGGGTTCCGGCGCGCGGGGTTCTGGCGGGCGGGGTTCCGGGCGCGCGGAGTCCCGCGTGCGGGTTTCCGGCGGGACGCCCCGGGTAGCGGCGAGAGCGATATGGAAGAGCGCCGCAGCACCACCGAGGAGACGTTCGGCAGCCAGGACCCGCCGGGCTCGGTCTCCGATCAGAACGCCGAGGAGTCCCCGGGCCCGGATCAGAGCGGCGGGCCGGCCCCCGACCACGACCGCTCACGCAAGCCGACCGACGACCCGGGCTCCTCCAAGGAGGGCAGCCAGTCCACCGGGCATCCCGAGAACGCGGGCTGATCCGTCGCCCGCGCTCTCGGGGCGCGCGCTTATGAGCTGCCGGTCAGCTTGCGGTACGCCGCGATCTGCGGGTCGTTAGCCGAGATCGGCGTGCATCCCTGCGCGATCACCATCTTCCCGTTCTCAGGGGTGACCGTGTAGTCGACGTTGTTGGCGATGTGGAACGCGTATTTACCGAACGTCCACGGCTCGCACAGCATCCCAGTGTCGAAGTCCTTGACGTTCTGGAACGCCGCGTTGACGTTTTGGACCGTGTAGTCGCCCTTGATCGACTCGAGCGCGTGCGTCGCGATCTCTCCCATCGTGAAGCCCATCTGGCTGAAGCTGCCGATCCCGCCGGTGACCGACGATCCGTACTGCTTGAGGATCGCCTTGTACAGGTTCATCGTCGGCGTGTTCGTCGGGTCCGGCGGAGTCAGCTCGGCGTTGACGAAGAACTTGTGGTTCCACTTGGGACCCAGGGTGGTCGCGAGGAAGTCGGTGTCGCACGGCGTCGAGCAGCCCCAGCTCTTGACCCGGTCCTCGAGACCGAGCTTCTGTGCCGCCTGGAGGATGACCAACGCCTCCGGCGGGGTGAAGTTGAGCACGACCGCTCCGTTGGACCCGGCAGCGTTGACCAGCTTGAGCGCCACAGAGTTGGCGTCGTTGATCGGCACGTTCTCGGTCAGATCGGTGATCGGAACATTCGCCGCCTTGGCGATCGCGTTCGGTCCGGCGGCGATGTAGCCGGTCCCCGGCACGTTCGACTGGTCGAACACGATCTTCGAGGGATGCTGAGTGATCGCGTACTGGACCGCGCCGTCGGAGCTGTAGCGCGGGCCCATGTTCACGTCGGCGTAGTTGGGCGTCGAGTAGCACTCGGGCGCGATGCCGGCGGCGATCACCTGGTAGTTGAGCTTCTCCCAGTACGTGTGGTCGATCGTGCACTCGAGAATGCTCGAGGTGCCGGACATCCCGAGAACGTGATCGGTTTGCACAAGCAGCTTCGACGCGGCCGCGATCTGCGGCGGCTGGGTCGCTTCGGTCTGGAGCTTCAGCTGGATCGGATGACCGTTGACACCACCGTTGGCGTTCACGCACGCGAAGTACGCCGCCTCCATGTTGGAGATGTCGGTGAAATCGGTTCCCGGCTGCTTGGTGTTGATCGCGCCGAGCACGATGGGCGTGCCGGAGGCCGCGACGCCCGGCTTGGGCCCGCAGCTCGACGTGTCGGACGCGCCGCCCGAGCTCGAGCCGCCGCTGGATGTGGATGTGGCGGAGGCCGCGGTGCTGCTGCTTGCGGAAGCGCCGGGAGCGGCGCTCGTGGTGCTGTTACTGCTGCCGCAGCCGGTCAGCGCGATGACCCCGGCGATCACAGCCAGGGCGAAACCAACTCGGAAACGCATCCAGGACCTCCTCCGTTCGACCGGGGTGCTCGGGACCCCCCGTAACGACGGCCAGCCTACGGGGGGCCTGGCATTGGTGTCAAGATCTTGTACGAGATTGTTAGCAATCTCGCAACCAATCCCCAACATAGAACGGTCACAGCGGATACACCACGACCTCCGCGGGCGCGCCGGGTCGGCCGCTAGTCTGGTCCGCCCGTGGAATATCCGGTCGAGACGTTCACGGAGGCCGAGCGCGCGCGGCTCCGTCCCTATTTCACCAATCTCGATCGGCCCGTGTTCGCGCTGGTCAACCTCCCCGAGACGGTCAAGGCGGCGTTGTTCGCACGCTACTCGCGTTATCCCGGGACGCTCCGCCGGCTGTTCCTCGACGAGTTCGCCGACGACCTTCCGGAGTCCGGCAGCGCGGGCGAGGCGGGCGAGGGCAAGCGCGCGGCAGAGCTCTACGAGCGGATCTTCCTCGGCTACGGCGATGACTCGGTCGCACAGCTGGGGGGCGCGCACGTCGCCTGTGAGTGGGTCTCCAACGTTCTGACCAAGGTCCTCCAGCGCCCGCGGCTCGGCGCCTACCTGGAGCAGTCCACCCGCTACATCGCCTACGACGCGCCGATGCCCGAATCTGATCCCGCCCGCCCGGGGCGGGATCGATACCGCTACTACCGCGACGGCGAGCTCGGCCCGGCCTATGAACGCGCGATGGACGAGCTGTTCGGGATCTACTCGCGCGCGCTCCCTCGCGTCTGCGCCTGGGCGGAGCACGAGTTCCCCCGCGGCGACGAGCCGGCGGCCGCCCACGCGCGGGCGATCAAGGCCAAGGCGCTCGATCTACTCCGCGGCCTGCTGCCCGCCGCCTCGCTGTCCCACATGGGCATC
>Ga0335078_10017649_pt1 | contig 10607 bp, 8 predicted proteins | sample Lox_Sample_32_FD_206711 | JGI IMG/M metagenome (GOLD analysis project Ga0335078, IMG submission 206711) | Soil microbial communities from Loxahatchee National Wildlife Refuge, Florida, United States - Lox_Sample_3.2 | ecosystem: Environmental > Terrestrial > Soil > Wetlands | place: USA: Florida...
ATCCGGCGGACCAGCCCCGCGGCGCGGACCAGCTCCCGCAGCGCCTCCCGGGCCGCGGTCTCCGGCCCGGTGCCGGTGTCCTCGACTCGGGCCAGCACCACCTGGGCCGCATAAGCTCCCCGGGCCCGCCCGGCCCGGTCGGCCGCCTCCTGCAGCGCGGCGAACTCCCCGGCGGTCAGCGAGAAATGCACCCGGTACGGCCGCCCCGCCCGCTGTCTCGGCCGGCGCGCCCCCTGCGGGTCCCGCCCGCTACCCCCACTGCTGGCCGTGTTCGTCAACCCGCTCACACTCCCCGCGCCGCGTCCCTGACCGGCAACCCACAGATCTCCCTGGCACTAATACGAGAGAGCATTTTCCGGAGCCCCGGCCACCGGGTCCCAGTTTAGGTGCAGCCCGCGCCCGGGCTGCGCCTAAAGGCGCTTTACGCATATCTTGCTGCCCTTTCCCCTGATGGTATCCGGTGGCGCACTGGAATAGCGCCCGCTGGCCTCCGCGCGGGACTCCCGGGATCGCCGTGGCGTGGGCCACGGAGCAGGCTGGCGCGATGACGGTCGGCCGTGCGGTTCGCGCTGCGGCCAGCCCGCTTGCGTGCCTGTAAGTGCTGAGTGAGCAGGGGTTTCAGCATCCAGGGATACTACGCCCCTGTCGTTGAGGCGTGTGCCGTGCCGGTGAGTGTGGTGGCGTGTTGTCTGGTGCTGGCTTGTGTGGTGACGGTTGGCGGAATGCCGTTTAATACGGCCGCCTAAAGTCCGCTGCGGTTCAGTGCGGCTCATTATGGCACTGCGAAGGGGTGTGCGGTCCAGGCTGGCATAATGGTGCGATTTTTTGAAGTCACAGTGAAAGGAAAATGCACGTATCTTTGAACCATGCAAAAGGTATAACGCGCCAATCGGGAAGCCCTGGGCTGCCATGGCTTCCCAGCCGCCACGGCCCCTGCCGTCGCCCCAGAGCGAAGGAGGCATGTCCTGACCACCGGGCCCGCGCACCAGCCCACTCCGGCCCACCCAGACCGGGCACCGGGCGCATCGGCGGGCCCCGCCCCCCGCGCTTGTCGCGCCACCACGGCGATGAGCGGACAGCCAGCCACCGCCCACCACGACACGACTGCAGCCCACCCGATCAAGGCCCGCATCCGCGAGTTGGCGAAGACCGAGTGGGGAGTTGCTTACGAGCAGGGCCGGATCAGGGTCTGCGATAGCGAGCAGGTCGCACGGCAGCTCCAGGCTGCTTCTGGCGGTGACCTGGTCTACCGCCGAACCTGGATCACGACCTGGTCCTAGGGCTCGCCGCCACCCGCGAGGGAAGCACGGCCCCGGGCACGCGCTGCCATTCCTGAGAGTGCGTGATCAGGGCGGGCAGTGCGGTCGGACAGAGGCGGCTGTCGCCGTTACGGAGCCGGAACGCGTCGCTGTAAAGCTCCAGCCAGCCGAGCCGCGTCTCGGCGCCTTGCCGGTCAGCGAAGCAGGTCACTTCCCAGTCGCGCAGGAACTTCGCGCGCCCTGCCGTGTCCAGAGCCTCCCAGTGATCGGCTACCTTGATCCGGTTCTCGGCCTCGCGCCACTCGATAGTGTCAGGCTCGTGGGGCTGGCTGCGCAGCGCGGCGATCTGTGCCTCCGTCTTAGCGAGAGACGCTTTCATGTCCTCGTCGTCGGGATCGTCCGCGAGCAGCTCCCTGCGGCGTTCCGCCGCCCGCTCCAGGCGGGCGATGTCCGCGGCGTGGTCGTCTCCGTGGACGACGCGTTTCTCCAGCAGGACGCGACCGCCCGCCTCGTGGAGGACCAGTGCCTCTATCAGCGGCTCGATCCTGTCAACGCGGATGTTCAGGCCGCACGACTTGCACGTGTAGTAGGCGGGGTGCTCACGCTCGGCCAGCCGTTCCGGTTCCACTTCAAGATCCGGCGAGATCTCGCCCAGGAGCGCCTCCACCGTCATCTCGAACGCGGCCGAGATCAGCCTGAGCGCCCGCACAGTCGGGCGGTGCAGGCCACGCTCGATCTTGTTCAGCTGGGAGTCGGAGAGCGTCGTCAGCTCGGCCAGCTGGCGCAGCGACAGACCGGCCTGCTTGCGCCGTTCGAGGATGAAGGCACCGAGGGCAGCCAGCTGGTCCTGCGAGGCGAACTGGACCGACTCACGGCGAACCTCGCGCCAGGTCGTGTGACGCCGCGAGCCGTACATGCGTACACCGGTTTCCGGGTTGAACGGCTTGGGGGAGCACGACCGGCAGAACAACACGCGGTAGAGCATGTGCCGCGATTGAGCCTGTCCCCGGGCGCGGGAACCGGCCCTGATAGCTTCCTGCAGCTCATCCCAGGTCTTCTGATCATCGATCAGCGGCTCGTCCGTGAACATGACCGGCTGGCCGTCCTTGCCGCGCCTGGTCGCGACTACCTGACCCTTCTTGTAGCCGGGTGTGCCCTTGACGCCGGTCTCGCCTTTCAGCACGACGACGTGGCCGAGCAGGAGCGGCGACGTGAGAATCTTGCCGACGGTGCTGGCGTTCCACTGGCCGCCGCGCGGGGCCGGGATACCGCGCTCGTTCAGCTCGCCGGCTATCGCGCTGAACCCCTTGCCTGCGATGCGCTGCTGAATCATCCACTTCGCGATGGGTGCTTCGTCCGGGTCCTGGACCCGCCACCAGCCCTTTTGACGGTCAGGTGGCTCAGGGCACCGGCGCTCACCGTGGCATATGCAGCGTGGCGAGTAGCCATACCCAGGGGTGCCGCCACCCCAGCGGCCTTCGTCGCTCAATCTCTTCGCTGCCTTGCGGCGCCTCGTGGCCATCCTCTCGCGTTCGCGCTGTGCGGCGAGAATGCGATCCTCAAGCTGCTGGCGTCCCCGTTCGGTGCTGGTGTCGGTGCCGTCGCTCACATCGATGATGACCTTCCCCAGCGCCGCCATGTCCCGCGCGAACTGGAGGTAGTCGAGCATGTCGCGGCTGAGCCGGTCCATCTCATCGGCGAGGAAGCCGTCAATCTGCCCGATCTTGTCTGGGGCCAGCCACGGCCCCAGACCGGGACGCTCCCTGATGGGATCGGCGCCCGACACGTCCATGTCCACGTCCACGAAGATCACATGATCGCCGTTGTCCTCGGCATACTCTGTGATCCTGGCCCGCTGGCCTGCTGGGTTGACGGACGAGTCCTTGTAGTGCGAGAGCCTGAGCGGCGCTAACAGCGTCCTGGTCATATTCAGAATTATACCATTTCGACCAGTCCGAATGGGTGTGGCAGTCGCCGCGCAGCGCGGCGCGCAGGCCGGTCCGCTGGGCCGGGCCGGCGCCCGGCCCAGCCTGCGCGGTGGCCTGGCCCGACCGCGCCGCCTCGTCGAGCAGCCTGGTCAGGTAGTCCGGTTGCTGGCCCGCGACCGCCTGGGTGATCACCTCGGCGGTGGTGCCGCCGATCCCCGGCAGCGCGCGCAGCGTGCCCTCGCGGGCCCGCTGGTCCAGCTCCGCGGCGGGCAGTTCGCGGACCACCTGGGCCGCCCGGCGGAACGCCCGCACCCGGTAGGTGGGCGCGCCCGCCCGTTCCAGCTGGAACGCGATCTCGCGCAGCGCCTGCAAGGGATCCATCTGCCTCCCATACCCTCGGCGACACCGGCCGCTCCCATTGTGCGGGCCAGCGGCCGCCCAGCCCACTTTGACCAACCTGGGCCGGTACTCGCGCGAATCGTCCGGTCCGGAGCGCGGCTGCGCAGGTGGCGTAGCGTCCTGGTGATCTTCGGGTTGCTATGGGGGTAAGCGATGCTGAAGTGGCTAACGCTGCCGGTGCGGCTAATTGGGCTGACGATACTCGTGATGGCGAGCGCGGTGGGACCGGCCGGGGCGGCCGGAGCGGCCGCCGGGCCGGCGGCGCCGCGGGCCGGGTCGGCGGCTGGCTGGGCGGCCCTGGCGGGCCCGGCCGGCGCCCGGCTGGCACCGGCCGGCGCCGCGCCGGCGCTGCCCGCGGGCACCCGGGTCATTGGTGCGGAACGCCGGAGCGTCACCCTGCATGTGATCGTGGCGCTGCGCTCGGCCGACCCGGTCGGCCTGCGCCGGCTGGCCCTCCAGGTGGCCACCCCCGGCTCGGCCCGGTTCCGCCACTTCCTGCGCCCGGGCCAGGTCCAGCGCCGGTTCGGGGCCAGCCCCGCCGCGATCGCGGCGGTCGGCTCGTGGCTGCGGCGCCAGCGCCTGGCCACCGGGCGGACGCTGGGTGATGGGCTGTTGCTGCCGGTCACCGGGTCGGTGCGGCGGCTGGAGGCCGCGTTCCGGGTCCGCATCGACCGGGTCCGGCTGGCTGGCGGCCGGGTGGCTTACGCGAACCGGCGGTCCCCGGAGCTGCCGGCCCGGCTGCGCCACTGGGTGACCGGGGTAATCGGCCTGGATAACATGCGGCTGGCGCACCCCGCGGTGACATCCGGGGCCGTGCCCGCATCCGGGGCTGCGCCCGCATCCGGGGCTGCGACCGTATCCAGGGCCGGGGCCGTCCCGGGCCCGCGGGCCTGCCGCGCCGCCCGGACCACCCGTCATGTGTACACGGCGGCCCAGCTGGCCAGCGCTTACAAGGTCAACCCGCTCTACCGCGCCGGCGACTTCGGCCAGCACGTCACGGTCGGCCTGTTTGAGCTGGCCGACTACGCGGGCCGGGACATCCGCGCGTACGACCGGTGCTACCACATCCACCCGTCCGTCCGGCGGGTCCGCGTCGACGGCGGTACCAGCGTCGCCGCGTCCGGGGATGGGGTGGTGGAGGTCACCGCGGACATCGAGGTCGCGGGGGTGATGGCGCCGGGGGCGCACATCCTGGTCTACGAGGCGCCGGTGGCCGGCGGTGACCGGTCGCAGCTGGCCGTCTACGGCGCGATCGCGCAGCAGGACCGGGCCCAGGTGGTCAGCTCCTCCTGGGGCGGCTGCGAGCCGGGTGTCACGACCAATCTCCTGGGCATCGAGTCCCAGATCTTCCAGGAGATGGCGGTGCAGGGCCAGTCGATGATGGCGGCGGCCGGGGACACTGGTTCGGAGGGCTGCCTGCCACCCGGCGGTGCGAAGGTGCCTCCCGGCCGTGCCTACTACACGCTGCAGGTGGGCGACCCGGCCAGCCAGCCGTTCGTGACCGCTGTGGGCGGGACCGAGATCACCCGGTTCGGCTCACCGCCGGCGCAGGCGGCGTGGAACCAGACCCCCGGCGGCCAGGGCTACCGGGCTCCGTTCAACGGCCGGCCCGGCCACCCGGCGCGCAGCCCGGGCAACGTGGTGGGCGCGGGCGGGATCTCCCGGATCTGGTGGATGCCCCGGTGGCAGGCCGGGTTCGACCGTAGCGGCAATGCCCGCAGCGCGCCCTGCCACGCCCCTCCCGGGCGGCACTGCCGGGAGGTGCCCGACGTGTCGGCGCTGGCCGCCACCGGCTCACCCACCCTGCGCGGCTATGTCCTGTATGGCACGGCCGGGGCCTTCCACGGCCTCGGCTGGCTGACGGCCGGCGGAACCAGCCTGGCCACCCCGCTCTGGGCCGCGCTGACCGCGCTGGCCGATCAGCAGCTGGCCGGCCGCCGCCTCGGCCTGCTGTCGCCCAGCCTGTACAGCATCGACCGGGCCGATCCACGGGCCTTCACCGATGTCCGCGCGGGCAACAACGACTACCTGGCGCGCCATGGGCGTTACTCGCATCACACCTGCCGGTACGCGGGGAAGCGGGGCCAGCCCTGCTACCGGGCCACCCGCGGCTACGACATGGCCACCGGCCTGGGCACCCCACAGGCCCGCTACCTGGTCCAGGACCTCCTGGACCGCTAGTGGCCTGGGCTGGCTGGGCTGCTGGGCTGGCTGGGCTGCGGCCGCCATCGCCAGCCACCGGGCCACCGCCAGCGGCGGGCCAGGCACAGCCGACGGCCTGCGGGTCAGCCCATGGATTTGGCGCCGTCCAGGGACTCACGGATGATGTCGGCGTGCCCGGCGTGCTGGGCGATCTCGGCGATCACGTGCAGCAGCACGCGGCGGGCTGACCACGACGCGCCTCGCTCGAACCAGGGGGCGTCCGGCAGCGGCTGGGCCGCGTCCAGGTCGGGCCAGGTCGCCACCAGCTCGTCGGTCTGGCGGGCGACCTGCGCATACGCGTCGAGCAGCCCGGCCAGGGTCTCCCCGTCCTGCATGCGGAACCCGGCCAGCCAGTCCGCCACGCGGCTGTCGTCCCAGCCCATCACCCGGGGGCCGTTCTGGATGAACCGGATCCACTGCTGCTCGGTGGCGGTCACGTGCTTGATCAGCCCGCCCAGGCACAGCTCGCTGGCGGTCGTGCGCTGCGCCGCCTGCTCATCGGTGAGATCCCGGACCGTGTACCGCAGGAAATACCGCTGCTTGGCCAGGGACGCCAGCAGATCCGCGCGCTCGCCCGTGCTGGCCTTCGTGGTCTCGATCATGCTGTCAGCCTTCCCCGTGCCCCGGTAACGCACAACGCTATGGCCCGCCACCGACATTCATAGCTGGCGCAGAAGATCCGCCAACCGACGGCAGAATCCGGCCGGGCAGCCTGTGAGCTATCAGGCGCTGGCCAGACCGCGGCCGGCCCAGCCGAGCAGAGCCAACTAGGAGAGATTGCAGTGACCGGCATCGTGTGGGCCAACTTCCCGATCATCGCCCTGATCGTCCTCGGCATCGTGGGCGTGCCGCTGTGGCTGACCTTCAAGCGCCCCCATGGTCAGCCGGACTACTCCGAGGCCCGCGCGCACTTCCGCGCCAAGGCCGCCGCGCAGCCGCACACCAGCGACTTCGTGCCCAGCACCCGGGTGGCCGCGTTCGACGGGCTGACCGTGGCCCGCCAGCACCTGGCCCCGCGCAGCGTGGTGCCGGGCCGCCGGCACACGGCCGGGCCGGCCGGGCGCGCGCACGCCCCGGGCCGGGCCACCGCCCGGTAGAGCCGTACCGTCCCACGAGGCACGGCGCGGGCCAGCGAGCGCGCGCTCACCCGCGCGCGCTGGGGGTGCCTACGATCGAGGGATGGGTGACGTGAAGCTGCGCGCGGTGATCGTGGACTGGGGTGGCGTGATGACCGGCCCGCTGCTGGACACGGTGCGCGCCTGGATCACCGCGGACAACATCGACTACGCCAGCTATGCGGCGGTGATGCGGACCTGGGTGAGCGACGCCTACCGGGCCGGCGGGGCGGTCAACCCGGTCCACGCGCTGGAGCGGGGTGAGTGCACCGACGCGGAGTTCGAGCGGCAGCTGGCCGCGCAGATCACCTGCCGGGGCGGCCAGCCGGTCGTGGCCGCGGGACTGCTGGACCGGATGTTCGCCGCCACCGAGCTGAACGACCCCATGCACGACCTGGTCCGCGCGGTGCGCGCGGCCGGCCTGCGCACCGGGCTGCTGTCCAACTCGTGGGGGGTCAGCGCCTATCCGAGCCACCTGTTCCCCGGGCTGTTCGACGCGGTGGTCATCTCGGCCGAGGTCGGCATGCGCAAGCCGGAGGAGCGGATTTTCCAGCACGCGGCCGCCCGGCTCGGGGTGGACCCGCGGGCATGCGTGTTCATCGACGACCTCGAGGCCAACGTGCGGGCGGCCGAGGCGCTCGGCATGACCGGCCTGTGGCACACCGACCCCGCCGACACAATCACCCGCCTCATCGCGCTCCTAGCCCTCCCCGCCCCCTCCCGGAGTCCATGATCGTGGTCAATTGGTGTCGTCAGCGAGCCCAAATTGACCACGATCATGAATGGGGGCGGCCCAGGTTGCGTCGCCGGGGCATCTGGGCGGCCGGGATGGCTGGGCTCATCGCGCTCGCCGCATGCGGCAGCGGTGGTGGTGGCTCCGCAGCGCGCACGTACCTCTCCTGGGCTGACGGCGCTACCAGCACTATCGGGCGCGCCGATCTCAACGGCGCCGGCGTCAGCCAGCGGTTCATCAGCACCGGTGGCGCCGTCCCGTACATGGTCACGGTCAGCTCGGGCTTCCTGTACTGGACCAGCCCGCTCAGCGGCGCGATCGGCCGCGCCAGCCTCGACGGCACCGCTGTCAGCCAGCGGTTCATTACCGGTGCCAGCGAGCCCACGGCCCTGGCCGTCGGCTCCAGGTACATCTACTGGGCCAATTCCAGCACCGCAACGATAGGCCGCGCCGACGTGAATGGCAGCGCCGTGGACCAGCGGTTCATCGCGATCCGGACGGGAAAGCCCTTCGGGGTAGCGGTCGCCCCTGGGTCCTGATGGCCTATTTCCGCGCTGCCAGTTCACCGATACCGCGCATGGCGTCCGGGCGCTGTCGCTAGCTTCCCCGCCGGGTCTAGCCTGGGCCGGTGGGCGACTACCCCAGCCCGTCCAGCCCGGGCCGCTCGAGGAACATGAGCGCCATCCGGCGCGCCAACACCAAGCCGGAGCTGGCCCTGCGCAGCGCGCTGCACCGGCAGGGTTACCGGTTCCGCAAGGACTTCCGGCTCGAGCTGGCGGGCGCCCGGGTCCGCCCGGACATCGCGTTCACCGCGCGCCGGGTCGCCGTCTTCGTCGACGGCTGCTTCTGGCACGTCTGCCCCGAGCACGGCCGGGACCCGGCCGTCAACGAGTGGTACTGGGCCCCGAAGCTGCGCCGCAACATCGAACGGGACCGGGCCGCCGACGCCGCGCTGGCCGCGGCGGGCTGGCACGTGGTCCGGGTCTGGGAGCACGAGCCGCTGGACGCGGCGATCGCCGCCGTGGTCGCCGCCCTCGGTGGCACACTGTCAGGGCACTGAGCTCGGTCAGCAGAGTTCAGCCGAACCAGGGAACAGCCATGCGCGTCTACCTGCCCGCCACGCTGCCGGCCCTGTTCCAGGCCGTGCGCGACGCGCAGCTCGGCCCGGCGCCGCTGCCGGGATTCGCGGTCACCCCCGACCTGCGGGAGTGGTACGCCAGTGGTGACCAGGAAGAACTCGAATACGTGGCGATGATGCACGCGGCGCGGGCTTCGCTCCGGCTGCTCGCCGCCGACCCGGCCGCGCCGCGGCGCCGGGTGGTGATCGCCGCCGACGTGCCGGACGACAAGGTCCGGCACGACAGCGGATTCGACGAGCCCACCGTGGTGGACATCACCGCGCCGGTCCCGCTGGACCAGGTGGTGTCCGGGCACGTCGATGACCTGGCCGCCATGGACGACGTGGCCAGCGCGGCGGCCGCGCTGGCGGCCGCGGACGCGGGCGACCAGGACGCCCAGTTCACGGTGGACGGGGCCGAAGGCCACGAGCTGCAGTGGTTCGCCACCCAGGAACTCCAGTACCTGGAGGGATGACCGGCGCATCCGCCCCGCCCGCTGCCGCCACGGGCCTGGGCACCGGCCTGGGCACCGGCCAGGGCAGGACGGTTCGCGTGCGACGATGAGGGCACCGCCAAAGATGTCACGCATGCCAGGGAGATCCTCATGGACGCCGTTACCAACGTGCCCGCTCCGGCCAACGAGCCGGTCCGCCCGTACCCGCCGGGCAGCGCGGACCGCGCCGTGGTGGAAGCCAAGCTCAAGGAGCTGGCCGGGGAGCCCGCCGAGCTGACCATGACCCTGGGTGGCCAGCAGCGGATGGGCGGCGGCGAGCGCATCGCGGTCGTCGAGCCACACAACCACGGCCACGTCCTTGGCCACCTCGGCAACGCGACGGACGCAGACGTGGCCGACGCGATCGCGGCCGCCGCCGCGGCCGCGCCGGCCTGGCGGGCGCTGTCCTTCGACGACCGGGCCTCGGTCTTCCTGAAGGCCGCCGAGCTGCTGGCGGGCCCGTGGCGGGCCACGATCAACGCGGCCACCATGCTGGGTCAGTCCAAGTCGGTGTTTCAGGCTGAAATCGACGCGGCCTGCGAGCTCATCGACTTCTGGCGGTACAACGTGCATTTCGCGCGCAGACTGCTGGCCGAGCAGCCATCCTCCGCCCCGGGCGAGTGGGACCGGATGGAGTACCGGCCGCTGGAAGGCTTCGTGCTCGCCATCACCCCGTTCAACTTCACCTCGATCGCCGCCAACCTGCCGACCGCCCCCGCCCTGCTGGGCAACGTCGTGCTGTGGAAGCCGTCACCCACCCAGCAGCTGTCCGCGCACTACACGATGCGCCTGCTGGAGGCGGCCGGGCTGCCGCCGGGGGTGATCAACCTGGTGACCGGGGACGGCCAGGCGGTGTCGCAGGCCGCGCTCACCCACCCGGATCTGGCCGGCATCCACTTCACCGGGTCGACCCGGACATTCCAGCATCTGTGGCGCACGGTGGGGGAGAACATCGCGTCCTACCGTGGCTACCCGCGCCTGGTCGGCGAGACCGGCGGCAAGGACTTCGTGCTCGCGCACCCGTCGGCCGACCCGGACGTGCTGTCGGTGGCCCTGATCCGCGGCGCGTTCGAGTACCAGGGACAGAAGTGCTCGGCCGCGTCCCGGGCCTACGTCCCGCGGTCGGTGTGGGAGCGGACGCGGGATGAGTTCCTCGCCCGGGTGAGCGGGCTGACCATAGGCGACGTGACCGCCGACCTGTCGCTGTTCATGGGCGCGGTCATCGACCGCCGGGCGTTCGAGCGGCTGTCCGACGTGCTGGCCCGCGCCCGGACGCGCCCGTCGATCCGGGTGCTGGCCGGCGGGGAGGCGGACGGCGGCCAGGGGTACTTCGTCCAGCCGACCGTGCTGGAGTGCGCCG